>Ga0316622_100000824_pt1 | contig 19066 bp, 15 predicted proteins | sample OWC_Aug_OW2_C1_D_FD_207646 | JGI IMG/M metagenome (GOLD analysis project Ga0316622, IMG submission 207646) | Wetland soil microbial communities from Old Woman Creek delta, Ohio, United States - OWC_Aug_OW2_C1_D5_C | ecosystem: Environmental > Terrestrial > Soil > Wetlands | place: USA: Ohio... | reverse complement strand
AGATGACTTGCAGAACCGCCATGACCGCGGCCATGGCGCTGGCGGCCGACCACCGGGCCGGAGTAAACACTTCGATCTGCTTATATATCGACACGGACAGGGGGCGCAGAGCGCCTCCTGTGACCAGTGGGATGCTAAACGCCCCGAAGGCAGCCATAAAGCTCAACACTGACCCCGACAGGATCCCGGGCATGATCAAGGGGATGATCACGTGGCGCAGCACTTGGGAGGGCGTGGCTCCGGCGACCGTGGCCGCCTCTTCGAAAGCAGGGTCCAGACCTTCCAGAGTGGAAAGGGTCGTCGTCGCCGTGTAGGAGAAGTAGTGCCAGACATAAAAGATAACCAGGCCAACCAATGTATAGTTGACCTGGATCGGAGTCGTCCGCCCCAGCAATGGCATCATCGCCAGGTTGAACCAGCCGCGGCTGCCCCAGAAGAGCAGCAGTCCAAACGCCCCGATGAGACCGGGCACGGTGATCGGTACAAGAATCGTCATGCGCAGCAGGCGATGGCCAGCCGGTTTGCGGCGCAGTAGGAGCGCCAGGGGTACCGAAAGGGCGACCGACAGAATCGTCGATGTGATCGCAAGGAAGAAGGTCAGCAGGATGACCTCGGTGAAATCGGAGCCGCGGATGAGAACGGCATAGTTTTCTAGGGTCCAGCCCTGGGCCTCACCTTCTGGGCGAAGGCTCCGGATCAGCGTGATCAGCATGGGGTAGAAGAACAACCCAAAAAAGCCCGCCAATCCCGGCAGCAACATTAGGAACGTGATGAGGTTTTGACGTCTGGTGGGTGCGTCGGACACCGTGAAGGCTCGCTTCCTGTTGAATCGTCATGACAGCCTGGGCTGCGCATGCGCAGCCCAGGCTGTGCCTGCGGTATAGAGCTACTCTCCGAGCAGTACCTTTGCACCCTCGGCTTTGATCCAGTCCGTCACTTCCTTGTTGGTCTGGCGGACGCGGTACTTTTCCACCTCTGACCACTTGGGGATCTTGCGCCATACGACATCGGGAATCTTGTCGTCGATCTGGGTTCCCGTGTACTGCCACATGGTCGAGATCAGGCGAATCTGCTGATCGTCAGACAGCAGATAGTTGATGATCTTCATCACCACGGGCTTGTATGCCTCAGGGATATTCGCCGGGATGGCCAGGTAGCCATCCGAGCCAGCGGGCACACCGTCGCTGAGTGCTGCGGCGGCCAGTGTCGGCGGCATGGTGCCCTGGCTGATGGACCACAGCGAAAAGTCCATGGCGTACACGGCGAGCCAGGTGTCGCCGGCGTTAAAGTCTTCGAACATGTTGGGCGGCTCGGCGGCCACCTTACTGTTCTTGACAAAGTCCGTCAGCTTCTTCACTGCATCCTGAAACTCAGGCTTGGCCTGCAGATCTGCCAATGGGATGGCCTTGCCCGCCGCATCGGTCAGCGAGATGTAGGCATTCAGGAAAGCGTAGGGCAGGCCGCGCCCTGCGCCGGACTTGCTGTCCGGGCGAACCCAGCCAATATGCCCCTTCCATTCCGCGCGGCGCTCGTAAAATTCTTTCCAGGTCTTGGGCGGGTTCTTGACATACTCTGTGTTGTACATCAACATGTACTGGCTGCGCCAGTACAAGGCGCCCGTGCCCTGAATGTCAACGCCCTGCGCGAGCTTGAGATAGTCCTCCGGGCACTTGGCCAGGTTTGGGATGGCTGCCTTCTGGTCTGGCCAGATCTTGACCAGCGGGATGTTCTGCTTGACAATGCTGGCAATGTCGTCCGGCTTGACGAACATCAGGTGAACGTCGCCCTTCCCTGCCTCCCAGGCTTTCATGCGCTCGGTCTGTTCGGCGATTTTGCCCGGGACATAGTTGACCTTGATCCCCAGCTGGTCCTGGATGGCCGGCACGACCAGGTTCTGCCAGTACCACTGGAAGTTGGAGCCGGAGTTGGTGTCCACCAGCGTGATCTCGGTCGGCGCGGGTGGCACAGGGGTGGGCGGTACCACCACCGTCTCTTTGACGACCTGGGTCTCCTTGACCACCTGTGTTTCCTTGACGACCTGGGTCTCTTTCTGGATGATGATCTGCGGCGTTGGTGTGGGCGCCGGGGCGCATGCTGACCATAGCATGCAGGCAACCACAAACAGAATCAACGCGGTCCACATTCGTCTGCTACGCATTTGCTCTCCTCCTTGAAAGAATCAGATGCTACAGCAAGTCGCGGCCTCAAGCGGCCACGCGGGACAACTCCTGTCGTCGGCCTCGCCACCTCCTTTTCTCTCACGGACCGTCGAGTGCAGGTCAGTTCAGGGGTAATACGCAACTACGTATGACATGCACCATTATAGCACCTGTTCGTCAAGCGCACAAGTGCGCACTGGATAGAAACCGGGTCTCTGAGCTCTGCCCAATGCAACTCCTGCGCCTCATGCGGGGCTCTGACACGAATGAGAAACCCGGTTTCTTGCTCTCAATCGACCCTGAAATACGGTTTCAGCACCTCCATCGTCGCCGCCCGCGCCGCAGCGGCCAGCTCGGCGGGGGGCCGCTCCCAGTATGCCGGTCGGAACAGCTCGATGGAGCAGAGGCCGTCAAATCCCGTCTTTTTCAAGTGCCTCAGGATGTCGTCGAGCGGGATGACTCCCTCACCCGGCAAGAGTCGATGGGCATCCTCGATGGTTCCTTTGGGGCGTTCCTCGACATCGTTGATGTGGAAGATGAGGATCTTCTCTGGGGGAACCTGCAGGATCGAGCGCATGGACGACCCGCCGGCGTAAAAGTGGCACGTGTCGATGACCAGTCCCACATTGTCTCGCGCCGTTTCCTCAACAATCTCCCAGCATTGGGCCAGCGTGCGCACCGAGCACCAGCCGAAGCCGAGGAACTCGAAAGCCAGCTTGACGCCGTATGGCTGGGCCAGTGCTCCCAGTTGCCGCAGTACCCACAGCGATTCTTCGCGGATCCGGGCCCGACTCACTCTGCCCTTGGGCGTTGGGCTGGGCACGACTACGAGCTTGTCGCACCCCAGTGCCTGCGCCCGGGCGCAGAGCTGTTTACAGCGTGCCTCGATCTGGCTGTACTCCTCCGGCGAGCGAAAGGTGATAAACTCGATCGAGTTGATACTGGCCGGGCGAAGGTTGTGTTTCCGGAAAAGCGCGTTCAGTTCGTCAAGGCTGTGTTCTTCCAGATAGCGGTCCAGCTTGGCCGCCCAGATCTCGAGCGCTCTGAACCCGGCTGTGCTGGCTGCAGCAATGTCAGCCGGGAGGTCGGCCTTCATGGTAGTTGCACCATTAAACCCCAGCAGCATGGTCCTAGTCATCCTTTCCTGATGTAAGCGTTTCGTGCAACCGCAGAGACGGCAGCGATTCGGCGACGTATTTCCAGACCTCAGCGCGCCAGCCGATGCCTTTTACCGGCGTGAAGGGATCGGGGCCCGACGCGCTGCACTCGACCACGATCGAGCCATCGTAGCCGATGTCGTGCAGCGTATGCAGGATGCCACGAAAGTCGGTGTGTCCCCGCCCCACTGCCCGGCGGTTTGAATCGGCGGCGTGAAACAGGAACAAGCGCTCGCGGGCCGCCAGGATAGTGGAACGTACGTCCGCTTCCTCAATATTCATGTGGTAGGCATCCAGCAACAGCCCCACATTTTCCATGCCCACGTCGCGCACAAACCGCTGCGCCTCCAGCGCGGTATTCAGCAGGTGAGCCTCGTAGCGGTTGAGCACCTCCAACGCGATGCGCAGGTTGGCAGCCTGTGCCCGTTCGGCGATGCGACGCACGCCCTCGACAAAGACGCGCCGCTCTTCATCGTAGCTTGTGATGGCACGGATGCGGCCTACTGCCCCGTGACAACAGACGATGGGGCTGCTCACCGCGCTGGCCAGGTCCAGCAGGCGGAAGTAGTAGTCGAGTGCCTCCTGTCGCACTGCCTCGTCCGGGTGAGCCAGGTCCACGTTCTCGGGGGTCAGGGAGAGCACGCTCAGCCCCTGCGCCGACAGAGCCGCATTCACCTCACTTGCTTTGTAGCGCGTCAGGTCACCCATCAGCTCGACGCCGTCGTAGCCGAGGGCTGCCAGGCGGGCCGCCGTCTCCGCCAGCGGCTGATCGCCGAAAATCCACGTACATACCCCGTAGCGCATCTGCGATCCTTTTCTCCTCCTGTTCCTTTGTAGTGGCGACTTTAGTCGCTCTCCACTGAGTGTGGCCGTTTGTAGTGGCGGCTTCAGCCGCTTCCCATGGAGTGGGGCGGTTGGTAGTGGCGACGCAAGTCGCCTTCCGTTCAATCCGTTCTGGAAATCCGTTGACAGTCCGGCCCTCACACCTCACTTAGCTTGACCGGCCGATTCTCCTGGTATGACTTGAGCGCCGCGCGCCCCATGACCACTGGCGCGCGGCCGTCTGCACCGGTCACCAATGGCGCAGTGTCGCGCTGGATGCACTCGACAAAGGCGCGCATCTCGGCGATGTAAGAGTCGTTGTAGCGCTCGAGGAAGAAGAACAGCGGCAGCGAGGAGTGGATGCCGTCCGCCGTGCTCCATTCCGCCGAGTCCGGCTTGTTGTTGGCGACTGCCGCCATGCCTTTCGAGCCAAAAACCTCCACTCGCTGGTCATAACCATAGACCGCCTGGCGGCTGTTGTCAATGGTCCCGATAGCGCCGTGGGCGTAACGCAGGGTAATGACCGTTGTGTCAATATCGCCCGCCTCGCCGATGGCCGGGTCCACCATCACCCCGCCCGCTGCAAACACCTCACTCACCTCATCGCCGATCAGGTAACGCGCCATGTCAAAGTCGTGGATGGTCATATCCAGGAAGATGCCGCCCGATACCTTGACATAAGAGATGGGCGGTGGCCGTGGATCGCGACTGGTGATGCGCACGATCTGTGGTGTGCCGATCTCGCCGGAGGCGACCAGGTCGCGCACGCGCTTGAAATTGGCGTCAAAGCGGCGGTTGAACCCGACCTGCAGCTTGACTCCGGCCTTGTTTACCGCACCCAGCACGCGGTCAATGCGCGCCAGGTTGAGGTCGAGGGGCTTTTCGCAGAAGATGTGCTTGCCCGCAGCGGCCGCTTCCTCAACGATGGCCGCGTGGGTGTCTGTGCTGCTGCAGATGACCACCCCCTCGATGTCGCGGTCGTCGAGGATGGCGTGATAGTCGGGATAGACCGTGCTGCACCCGCACGCAGCCGCGCTCACCTGCGCTGCTTCGAGCACCACATCGGCGATAGCCACCAGTTTGGCATCCGGCACGCGGAACGCCAGGTTTTGCGCGTGCAGCTTGCCGATCCGCCCCGCGCCGATCACTCCAACGTTGATTGTGCGTCCCATGTTTCCTCCCTAATCCGGCTTCACCATAATCTTCCCATGCTGCCGCGCTCCAGACTGGGCGATGGCATCCACGACGTGCTCGAGGTCAAAGCGCGCCGTGATGATGGGTGACAGGTCGAGCTTTCCGGAGGCTACCATGCGGATCACATTGGGAAAGTTGGCGTCGCCGGAGTGTCCCTGTGAGCCGTAAAGCTGGCTGCGACGGACTTGGAAAGTCTCCAGGTAGATGGGCACTCGCTGCGCGGCGCGCCCGATCTGCACCACCTTGGCGTTGATGGCCAGGCTCTTCTCCATCTCCGGTACGGTGAGCTGCGGCTGCCCGGCGGATTCAACGAAAAAGTCAGCCCCCTGACCCGCGGTCAGGTCCATGATGACTTCGGCTGGCTTGACCTCCCGTGGATCGTACACGTGATCCGCTCCCACCTTGGCCGCCAGCTCGCGGCGCTGCGGTGAGGTCTCAAAGGCGGTAACCATGCCCGCTCCAGCCGCCTTGGCCAGGCCCACCGCGGCCAACCCGATTGCCCCGGTGCCGAAAACCACGACGTAGGCCCCGGGCTTGAACCCTCCCGCGCGCGAGAACATGGCGTTGTAGGTGACGCAGGTTGGTTCCGTCAGCGCCGCCACTTCGAATGCCTTTTCCTCGCTCCCAAAGCGCGCCTTGAAATCGTTGATCTTCCAGCAGTACTTGGAGCCAATGGCGATGTACTGCGCAAAAGCCCCCGGGATGGTGAACCCGATCTCCTCCAGGTTCTCGCAGTGATTGGGAAAGCCGTTGCGGCAGGGCGTGCAGTACCCGCACCAGATCATCTCCTCGGCGGTCACCATATCGCCCGGCACTACTCCCCTGACCTCCTTGCCAATCTCTTCGACCACTCCGGAGAACTCGTGGCCGAGAATGGTAGGAAACCTGGTCAGGCCGGGGTAGAGGATATAGCCGTCCTTGTCCGTCTCATAAAAGTGAATGTCCGAACCACATACGCCGCAGGCCTTGATCCGGATCAGTACTTCGTCCGCTTTGGGCCTCGGCTTCTCGACCTCCTGGACCGTGAGCTTGGGGTGCCGCCAGACGTTGCTGCCCGTGACGACCCGATGGGTCTCGCGTTCGGCAGCGGAGAGGGCGTATCCCACTTTGGGCTCCCAGTCTGCACTGAGCACTAGCGCTTTCATTCTCTTTCTGCCTCCCTTCAGGATGTTTGATTTGTGCAAGAGGAGCGGACAATCAGCTGCCCCTGCAGCGTGACATTCTGCACCTGCTCTTGCTTGGAGAGCAGATTAAGCAGCATGCGCATCGCCAGTTGCCCCATCGCGTACTTGGGCTGGGCGATAGTCGTGAGCGGTGGGGTGGTATAGGCGGCCAGAGCAATGTCGTCAAAACCGATGACCGAAAACTGGCCTGGAATCTGGATACCGGCCTCGTGCAGCGCCTTCAGCGCGCCTATGGCGGTGGCGTCGTTGTAACAGAAGGCGGCGGTTGGCCGCGGATGCGCCTGCAGCAGTTGTCGCATGGCTTCGTACCCGCCCTCCATCCGACCGGTGCCTGCCTTCACCAGATCAGGGTTGACGGCTAGCCCCCGGCTGTGTGATGCTTCGCCATAGCCCTGCAGGCGGTCGCGACTGGAGCTTGCCTCAGGCCAGCCGCCGATATAGGCGATGCAGCGATGTCCGAGGTCTAGCAGGTACTCGGTGGCCAGGCGCCCGCCGTGCACATCATCAATGGCCACAAACCCGATGTATGGTCCGGCATGCTCGTTGTTGATCAACACGATGGGTACCTTCATCTGCTCCAGGAGGGGCAGGTATCGTTCGCCCACGCGCGATGACGTGACGATCACCCCAGCAACGCGGTTCTCGTGCAGGGCTCGCACCGCTGCAATCTCTCGCTGCGGCTGCGCGGCAGACTGGCACAGGAAGAGGCCATAACCGTGGTCCATCGCCTGCTCCTCCACCCCGCGGGCAATCTCGGTGACAAAGGGGTCGGCGATGGTCGTCACGACCAGGCCAACGGTGCGTGTGCTTTGCATGGCCAGGCCGCGGCCAATGGCACTGGGCACGTAGCCCATCTCCTGCGCCAGGCTACGGATGCGCTGGCCGGTCGCGGCGTTGACCAGGGGACTGTTGCGCAGCGCGCGGGAGACGGTCGAGTGCGATACCCCCGCTGCTTTCGCGATTTCGACGATGGATACGCCCACGGTCACTACTCCTTCGAGCAGTAGTGGTGCTTTTGCACACGTGTGCAAAGACATTCTAGCACAGAAACGATGTCATGTCAAGGCCACTACTGAAAGTGGCCAGGGCTGCTGCCAAGTCTCCGCTGTCATTGTCGAAGATCTCGCCGCTTCTCGGCGAGGCGAGGCCGCGCCATCTGTTCGGCGGGCCGTGGCAATCTCCGCATGAGCAGGAGATGGCTTTGCCAAGAAGACGGCTCGCCCTGTCTCACCTCTGGCCTTTACGCCAGAGGCGTAAACGGGGACGACAGGACTGAGGCAATGACCGTCCGGGTGGCTTGTCAGGCACCTTCGCGGATGGATGAGAGTATCCTGTCAGCTCGGGGCCTACCTGGAAATGCCTCGCCCCTGTATTCCAAAGCGAATGCTGCGGAGCATGTCCATGCTTGACACGGCCGGTGGCCGTGCTTGGCCGGCCGTGGAACGGGTAGTATAATGCACTTGCAGGGCCATACTGAGTTGATGGAGGAAGCATGGTGGTGCATCACCGCTGGGTCGAAGAGTTCTCCGGCGCTGTCACAGTCTGCGATGCGCAGGGGATCATCCTGGAGATGAACGAGCGAGCCGCCGCGGCCTTCCGCGAAGAGGGTGGCCGGACGCTGATTGGCAGCAATGTGCTGGACTGCCATCCCGAGCCGGCGCGGACCAAGCTGCAGCGCCTGATGGAGGCGCAGCAGACCAACGTCTACACCATCGAGAAGCGGGGAGTGAAAAAGCTCATCTACCAGGCGCCTTGGTACAGCAAAGGCCACTACGCCGGGTTCATCGAGCTCTCGTTTGAGATACCAGCCACCATGCCCCACTTTGTTCGCGACAAGACCCCGGCGCCTGGTGAGAAGCGCTGAGCAGGTCGCCAGAGAGGGAGCTATGGGCGAGCCGTTGGGTGCTGACTACTACGTGGCGCGGACGGCGCAATGGACGGCCGGGTTCGACTCGGAAGCAGAGCATCTGCGCCCTTTGCTTGTGCAGGCCTATGGCGAGGAAGAGACCGATGCCGTTCTGCGACAGGCTCGTCAGGAGTTCGTCAGCCTCATCCCCCGCTTGCCCTACATCGGTGGCGATGAGAATCACCTGACCGGCGAGCTGGTGCGCTCGGCCCGCTGCCTGGCTCTGTTCAAGGCCATGCAGGCCCACGGCGAGAGCGCGGCCGAGACCGGCAAGCTCCTGTATGATGCTATGGCCTCCCTGGTCGGCGCGGCCGGCGCGGCGCGGCAAACGCTCAGCCCGGATGAGCTCATGGCTCGTCGCCGGGAGCGCGCCGCGCGGTCGCAGCGTCGCCAGTATCCTGGCGACTGGGTATACTCCTTGGTTCCCGGCGATGGTGAGGCATTCGATTACGGCTACGACTTTAGCGAGTGCGCAGTGCAAAAGCTGTATCATGCGCACGGGGCAGATGAGTTTCTGCCTTACTACTGCTTCCTCGACTTTGCTGCCAGCAGAGCGGCCGGTCTGGGGCTGCACCGGACGATGACCTTGGCCGAAGGGCATAGTCTGTGCAACCATCGCTTCAAGCGCGGCCGAGAAACGGAGCGAGACTGGCCGCCGCCGTGGCTGCGCTCGCAGGGTCAGGGACCCGCCCCGCAGCTTCGGCTTTCCCTTAGCCTTCACGTGTTGCCTCAGCTGTTTGCCGTCTGCCGGCTGGAGCCTGCCGCGAGCATTCCAGCATGGCCGCCATCATGCGGCCTCTGGTCCGTCACACGGACGGAGGACGAACTCTCGGTGGTGCTGCCTGCCGACCAGGCACCTGCCACCTGGCGAGCGGAGCGCGACTGGCGGTGCCTGAAGGTGCAAGGCCCGCTTGACTTTGGCCTCACCGGCATCCTGGCTGCGTTGAGCGTTCCTCTGGCAGGGGCCGGCATCAGCATTTTTGCTCTGTCCACATACGATACGGACTATCTTCTCGTGCGTGCGGCGGACCTGAACAAGGCAAAGAGCGTTCTGATGGCATGTGGTCACACCATTACGGAGTAGTGTGCCAGAAACGGGAGCATGGCGCGGTTAAGTGGAAGGAGGACAAATGAACGACACCGTGATTCGTACCGAGGACCTGACGAAATCCTATGGCCGACGGCGTGGCGTGGTTGGCGTCAATCTGGAAATCCGGCGCGGCGAGGTCTTTGGCTACCTGGGGCCGAATGGCGCCGGCAAGACCACAACGGTCCGTACGCTGCTGGATTTCATCCGGCCTACAGGCGGCCAGGCCAGCATCTTCGGCTTAGATTCCCATCGGGACGGCCTGGCCATCCGGCAGCGGGTGGGTTACCTGCCTGGCGAGTTGGTGCTGTATGAGAACATGACTGGCGCGGAGGTGTTGCGCTATCTGGGGCATCTGCGGGGCGGCGTCGCCGAGAGCCGTGTGGCCGACCTGGCGGCACGGTTGGATTCGGATCTGAGCCGGCCGGTCAAGACCCTCTCCCATGGCAATCGGCAGAAGATCGGGTTGATCGCGGCCTTTATGCACCAGCCGGAGCTGCTGGTGCTTGATGAGCCGACCCTCGGCCTCGACCCTCTGGTGCAGCAGGCCTTCTACCGCCTGATTGCGGAAGCCAAAGCCGAGGGCAGGACGGTGTTCCTCTCTTCGCATATCCTGCCTGAGGTGGAGCGGGTATGCGACCGGGTAGGCATCATCCGCGAGGGCAAGCTCATCGCTGTGGAGGATGTGGCGGCACTCAAGTCGCGGGCCCTGCGCCGGCTGGAGATCCACTTTGCCCGGCCGGTGCCGCCAGGGGCGTTTGCCGGCGTCGCGGGGGTGCGTGACCTCACGGTGGAGGACAGCATCCTGCGCTGCACGGTCATGGGCAGTCTGGATGCTCTGGTCAAGGCCGCTGCTCAGTTTGAGGTGTTGAACCTGGTCAGCCATGAGCCCAGTCTGGAAGAGATCTTCCTGGCTTACTACGGGGGAGGCGATAGCCATGCTGCGTAGTGTATTCCTGAAAACGTTGCGCGATCAGCGCCGTGCTGTGCTGTGGTGGGTGATCAGTCTCCTGGCACTCGCTGCTTACCTGGCGGTGCTCTACCCAAGCATCGCCAAGACGCCATCGTACAATCAAATGCTCCAGGCGTGGCCCAAGGGGATTGTCGCTTCGGTGATGGGCGAGTTCCCCGACTACAGCACGCCCGAGGGCTATATGAACAGCACTACGTTTTTCATGATGGCGCCGCTGCTGTTCATCGCTTTCGCCGCGGGCCTGGGCGCCAATGCCATCGCCGGCGAAGAGGAGCACGGGACGCTGGACCTGCTGCTGGCCAACCCCTTGCCGCGCTGGCGTGTGGTGCTGGACAAGTTCGTCGCGCTGTTGGTGCTGACATTGATTCTGGGCATCGCCCTGTGGCTGGGCCTGGCCGTGGGTGGGGCGGCAGTGGGTATGGATCTCGACCTCGGCCGGCTGGCGGCAGTGACCCTCAGTGTAGTGCTCTTGGGAGCGGCCTTTGGCGCACTGGCCATCGCGGTGGGCTCTGCGACCGGCAAGCGCGGGCTGAGCACAGCCGTAGTCAGCGTGGTGGGCATTGTTGCCTACTTCATCAACTCGCTGGCGCCTGTCGTCGAAGGTCTGCAGCCGTATCGCAAGCTGTCGCTGCTGTATTACTACATCGGCGCGGACCCGCTGCGCAATGGGCTGAACCTTGGCCACGCTGCGGTGCTGGCCGGCGTAACACTAGTACTGGTGCTTGTGGCCATCCTCGCGTTTCAGCACCGCGATGTGGGCGTGTGAGTGGTAGAGACTTCCGAAGTCTGGACGCTGAGAGGGTGAGGCCTTGTCACATGTTGAGTATCTGATGGCGGGTACCGGAATGGGCATGGGCTTTCTGACTGCCGTGCAGTATGTGCTGCTCGCCCTGTTCGTCCTGTGGCTGCTGGGCGAGGTCGTCATACGCCTGTACCTGGAACGTCCCCTGCGGACTGATTTCTACAGCTCACTGCCACGCCTTGCGGTACATCCGCGCCAGGAGGAAGTGGGTATTCGCGTGGTGACGGGGCTGGGCTGGGCCCATCTGGGCTGGATCGCCGACCCCGCGGCCGAGACCTACCGCATTGAGCGGCAAGCCGGCGGCAGCTGGGATGAGGTAGGGCAGGCCCGATTCGGGTCCTTTCTGGCGCGTCAGGCAGGGGTGTACAGGGTGATGGCGCAGTCGAGGGACGGAGCACCGACACGGGTTATCGGCGAGGCCTCCGTTCAGCCCGGAAGCGGCAGTGCCCCACTGTACGTCCCGCGCCCGGATGGCCCCTGGCAGCCGCTTTTCCGGCCGCAGGCGCATGGCTACTACATCAACGATCACACCCTGTATCAGGATGCCGCTGGGCAATGGCGGCTGGTCGGGATCACGAGCAAGACTGAGGGCAATTTCGATGCCGAGAAGTACTTTGCGGTGGGCGTGAGCGACGAATTCCCCGCTCCCGGCGGCATGCGCGAGGTGGAGCCTGTCGCGGACCATGGTGAGCTGGCCTGGGCGCCGCATGTCATCACCGCGGCTGACCAAAGCTACCACATGTTCTGGTCTCCCCATCGCCTGCATTATGCCGTATCGTCGGATGGGATTGTGTGGCGCGACCACCGCGTGGCGATGGAGGCACCATTCCACAGGTTCTTCCGCGACCCTATGGTGCTCCAGGTAGCGCCGGGCCAATGGCTGTTGTATGCTACAGCCCGCGGCCGGTATTTTTCCCAGGTCGATGTCTACCAATCCTTCGACCTGCAGAGCTGGCAGTACATCGGAACGCCGCTGCGTTGCGGCTTGGGCAGTGAGCGCAATTCACCGTTTGCCTCCACCGAGTCACCCTTTGTCATCTGCTACCGGAGCCGCTACTATCTGTCCATCACCTACAATAATGACTCGCCCTTCTGGGCCGGCATTCTGGTGTCCCTTCGAGTCTGGCCAGACCGCGCTTCCTACAACGATACGCTGATCTTTCAGGCCGACAACCCATACGATTTTGGCGTCTATCGCGGCCGGGGCCGGTCGCTGTCCCTGCTGACCCGGTTGCAGGCACATGCCGCTGAGTATGTCCAACATCCCCAACGCGATGCCTGGTATGTCACCACGGCTGGTTGGCCTTGGGCTGCAACCCTGACTTCCGGCGAGGTGGCCGTCGCGCCGCTACGCTGGGATCCGGCAGCGTAGCAGACCGGCGATTTCCGCTGGATGGGGGGTGAGACCGAAGCTGGGATGTAGCATCTGACTAACGAGGCCCGCAACTTGCCGCGCGACTGCGTGTTATCAATCTTGTACGTAGTCTGGCGTGAGCGCATTGGCTGCGTCGTGGATTCGTTTTATACTGTACGAATACATCTGATCAGGAGAGATGCCCAAGAACATGGCTAAATACCGAGTTATCGTCAATCCGATTTCCGGTCGAGGGACGGGCGGCCGCAGCGTCCCCCTCATTGAGGAGCTTCTGCGTGGCTATGGGCTCGATTTTGACCTGACACTCACGGAACGCCCGTGGCATGCGGCCGAGTTGGCCCGGCAGGCGGCCAGAGATGGCTATGATGTTGTCGTTGCCGCCGGCGGAGATGGCACGGCCAACGAGGTGCTGAACGGACTGATGCTGGCCAAAGAGGAAGGCCACGCTGGCGTTGCCATGAACGTGATCAGCGTGGGGCGCGGCAATGACCTGGCTTTTGGTATGGTCATGCCCAAGGGCGTGGAGGCCGGCTGTAAGGTTCTGGCCGAGGGCCATCGGCGACTGGTGGACGTGGGAAAATTGAGCACTCCTGCCTACGGCCCACCGCAGTATCCTGGTGTCCTCGCCTACGGGCGCTATTTTGGCAATGGCGTCGGCGTTGGCTTTGATGCTGTGGTGGGTTTCGAGGCCTTGAAGCTCAAGTGGTTGACCGGCTTTCCATCCTACATTGTCGCTGTCCTCAAGACGGTCTTTCTTTACTACCACGCGCCTTTGCTGCGGATCGAGCACGACAGCGAGACCACGACACAGCCTTGTCTGATGGTCTCAACCATGAACGGGCGACGCTTCGGGGGCGGCTTTATGATGGCGCCGCAGGGCGAACCCGATGACGGATGGTTCGACTGCTGCATCGTGCGTCAGGTGAGCCGTCCGCGTGTTTTTACCCTCGTCCCCCATTTCATGAAGGGAACGCAGGCGACACAGCCCGAGGTCAAGATGGTGCAGGCGCGGCGGATTGTCATCACTGCGGAGCAGGGCTCCATACCGGCCCATATTGATGGGGAGACGGTGTGCACGGAAGGTCAGCAATTGACTCTGGAGCTGTTACCGAAACAGATCGAGATGATCTGCGCGACCGAGAGGGCCGCGGTATGACCCTGGCGGATCAGGTGGTGACTTCAGGTATCAAACGCATTACCAGAACCATTCTCCGCGTGGACGATGCGCAGCTGGCCCGGGTACCGGCCCACGGCCCACTTATTCTCGTGCCCAACCACATCAACTTCCTCGAGGCCCCGGTGCTCTATACTCACTTGCTGCCGCGCCGGATGACCACCCTGGCCAAGGCCGAGACATGGGATAACCCAGTGCTGCGCTATCTGTTCAACATGGGCGAGGCAATCCCCCTGCGGCGTGGTGAAGCCGACATCGCCGCGCTGCGCCGTGGCCTGGCTGTGCTGGAGGCCGGCCACATCCTGGCTATCGCTCCCGAGGGTCACCGCAGCAACACGGGTAAGCTGCAGCGCGGGCATCCTGGGGTTGTGTTTGTCGCGCTCAAGAGTGGTGCGCCGCTCTTACCGGTAGCCTGCTATGGGGGAGAGAAATTCCGCAGCAATGTCACTCGTTTGCGCCGTACCGACTTTCGCATTGTGGTCGGTCAGCCGTTCTACGTGGATACCAGGGGCGCTCCGGCGAAGGGTGACTTGCGTCAGCACATTGCAGACGAAATCATGTACCAGCTTGCCGCTCTGTTGCCGCCTTTCTATCGCGGCTACTACTCCAACATGGATGCCGCCACGGAGGAGTACCTGCGTTTTGAACCGCCCGCTCGCAGCAACCTCTTTTCCATTGCATCCGCAAAGCAAGCAGGCTAGCTGGCCATTAGGCATACCAGTGCTACCCTCCCGTGAGAGTCTCATCCCGTGGGAGGGTTATTCATTCTGCTGCATCGCACCGCCGGGACAACCGGCAGTACCCTCAGGGCAATCAGCATCACGCGCCGGGAGCCGCCAGGAAGCGGCTCCTATCAGGCGCATGCGCTCATTTGCCGCTGGCGCGGGCCTGGGCTTCCGCAATCCAGCCCGGCAGGTAAGTCTTCTGCTGCCCACGGGGCTGGAGAATGGCTTCTAGCTCGGCTATGCTCTTGCTCGCCAGGTCGGCAAAGGTGAACACACCCGCGTCATAGAGCTGCTGTTCAAACGTTTCACCAATGCCCTTGATGGACGTCAGATCGTCGGGCACCATCCCATTCCACACTGCGCCGACGGTGCCTGTCTTTTCCGCCAGCTTGCGGGCGTCCTCTCTCCACGTTTCATAGTGAAAGTCCTGCCATTCCTTGGGCTGGATGATGGCCTTCAGGTCGGCGTCGGTCACAGCGGATAGCTCAGCGAAGGTGCCAATACCTGCCTTGTAGAGTTTTTGCTCAAAGACAGAGCCAATGCCGTGAATGGCCGCCAGGTTCTGTGCGGGGATGCGGTTCGACGCTGCTGGCTCGTCCGCTGCCGCGGCTACAGTTGCCACTGCTTTGGGAGTCACGGGCTTGGCCGGTGTTGCCTTCGCTGGCCTGGCTGCCGCCGCTTTGGGAGCTGCGGCCTTGACTGGTGCCGTCTCCACCGCTGGTGCTGCCGGCCTGGAAGTGGCGGCCCTGGCTGATGCCAGCTCCACTTGCTGTGCCGCTACCAGGTCGCGGCAGCCGCGCAATTGCTTTTCAAGCTCGGTGATGCGTTCCTGATACTTCCGGCGCCAGAAAAGGATCTCAAGCAACCAACATAGGATAAAGCCCACGACAGCGCCAATGACAAACGACCACCAGTTCATGCTTCCTCCCTTCGCAAGCAATCTGACTCATAACCTATCATACTGCATGCAACGACCGCCGTCAAGCATGCCGCTCATGATTGCTGTATGACCTCCACGCCGCGCTCCTCCAGCAGATGATGCAGGCGTTCCAGGTCATGCGTATGGACCACAAGCAGCCGCCCGCGGGGGTCTGCATCGAAACGCGACAACAGGGGTGCGAGCTCGGGGTCGGCGATCAGCTCGTCCGCCGTGGCCGAGTCCTTGACCTCCAGCAACACGGCTTCCTGTAGCAAAGCCCTGCCGTAGTAGCGGCCCCAGGCTTTGATACGCATCTGTAGTGCGGAGGGCACTGCTCCGTGGTGCAGTGCATTGAGCTGGTCCAGGTACTCTTTCAGGGAGAGGCCACTGGCCAACGCATGGCTTACCGCTCCTTCGGTGATGTGGAAGCGGCCCTCTTGCTCCGGTACTCCGCACGGTGTGCTTGGCCCAGGTTCGCCCAGGCGGCGCAGGCACGAATCCAGGAGCAGGTCGGGGCCTTCGTGAACTGGCTTCAATTCTCCGTCGGCGGTGGCCTGCAGCCGGCCAACACAGCGATCCGTGCTGTTGGAAAGGGCTGGCAGCAAGTCGCGCTGCAGTAGAGCGTCGCGCAGGGCCTGAGCGCGCCCCTTTTTCACCAGGGCAACCGTCGGCGTCAGGCGTTTCTGCAGATAGGACTGGATTGCCGGCTCAGCCCACACTGCGTCCAGCATTTCCGCACTCGCCGCTTCGCAGAGGGCCACGGCACGGTGGAATACGATGCGCTCGTGCTGTGCTCCCCAATCGCGTAGAGTACGCAGAACGTTCTGTGGCAATGCCGCGCCCGATGCTTGCTCCAGAAAACGGATGATCTGCTCCGCAGATACACCGGCCTTCTGGCCACGGTAGATGGCAGCGCGCGACAGGGTGTACTCAAAAGCGCTGCGGTCCGCCTTCACCCGGTCCGCGAACAGCTCCAGTCTGGCCAGAGTCGCCTCCGAGATCGGACCCAGGGCAAACACCTGGAAATTGGGCTGTACGACGAGCCTGGCTTCGCTCTCCGGGTCGGTGGGTTTGGAGGCCAGAGGTTGTGAGGACTGAATGCCCAATACCGGCGCTCCACTGCTGCTGATGCGAAAGGCGAGGAGGCGCCCACTATCCGTCGAGATATCCACAAGGCCCAGCCAGTGCAGTGGGCCACTCAGAGCGCCGCCGACAAACGTGCCTTCGATCTCGGCAAACCGCCGCCCGCTGCTCAAGCGGGATGGAGTAGCCGTGTCCCGCGCCCGGTCGCGAGCTGATGCGAAGGGGTACCTTTCTGGTGCGGGAGTATCGCTCTGAGGCGCGCGATAGTCTCTGCTGTGGTAAGGAGCGGCAGGGCCAACATCCCAGCCCGGGTAATCCCTTCCGCCACGGCGAAACTGGAAAAGGAGATGCGCGACGGTCATGGACAGGCGGCTTAGAAAACGGTCCGCGGAGAGCCAGACGCCTGGCTCGAGCAGGCGCAATTGTTCAAGCAACGCGCCCCGCGCCCGCTGCAAGTCTAGATCGAAGGTGGACATACCCAGACTGCTCAGCTCGCTCCAATCTGACATTTGCATCCAGACTTGCAGGCAAGCATTCGTGCGCTGCTCGACGGCTTGTTCCCAGAACTCGGGCAGCTGACCTGCCTGCCTATTGGCCACCAACTGGATGCCTCCAGCGTCTACCCCCCCGCGGCGAGACTTGACTCGCTCTGGCACCAGCACCTGCAGTCCCTGCAGTAGGAGACGCACGAAATGTATGCGGGGCGCCTGCTCTTCGTTGGCGGCCGTGGCAAGGGCCGGATCCGGCGAGAGCAGCTGTTCGTTGAGGGTGCGCAGGGCTCGCTTTTGCACCAGACCCGCATGCGTCAGTGGAATGGGCTGCGTGCGGGCCTGGCTCCAGTAAATGAAGAGGTCCCGCTGTGCCAGGGAAATGCTTGTCTCCACAGGTGGGGCTGGTAGAGTGCTGGCTCCCCAGACCACAGAGGGCAGGGATGGCTTGGGCAGCCCCTGCCGCACGGGCTCGGGAATGACGAGGCGCAAACCAGGGGTCAGATCCAGTTTCGCGCTCGGATTCCACGTCTGTGGTTGCCCGTCGCTGAGTAAGAGGCCCTGTCGGATAAGGCTTACCGATACCTCCTCGAAAGAGCTGCCTTGACTGCCAACGTCGTCCGCTGGCCGCACGATGCCTTCGCGCTCGAGCTCATCGCGCAGGAAAAGTGTCTCCACTTCGCCGCCATGTAGCAGGATGCGCTCCAGTACCATGTGCTGAACAGCATTGAGTTGAGGGAGCGATTCTCTGGCCTGCTGAGGGACATAGAGCCGATGGCACAGCATCTCGATCAAGGTATCCTTGCGCAGCTTGCGTCCCGAGGAATCCGCGGTCGGCAGGTCGTTGAATGCGGCGATCTCCAGCAGTGTGTCGTGGTAGTAGCGGTCCAACAGGACAGGCAGTGGGTCCGTCATATCCCTATTCCAGTTCCTTGGGTGTATAGTCCTTGGCCGCAAACTCGCGCATAAGAGTCTCCACTGCCTCGTCCGGCACCAGCACCAGGCGTGGAGACAACCTGGCCACGATGTGCCGGCTGAGTGATGTGCCCGCCTCCAGCTCGCGCAGGGTGACTTCATCGCTCAGCTCCAGCAGGCTGAAACCATCGTACAAGCGCACTTGTCCGTAGCGTGTCCAGAACTCGCGCAGCGTCTCGCGCAAGGCAGCGGGGATCGGCTGCGATATGACCCGTTCCCATTCGGCAAGCAGATCCGATAGAGACATGCCGCTCTCGAATGCAGCCAACGCTGCCAGGGGGTGCAGCCGGTAGACAAAGCGTTCCGGGCTGGCTTCCTCAAGGCGCGTGAAGCGCCCCAGGAAGGTATGTGCCTGTGGCGGGACAGACCCCGGCGGCATGGCGATGGTCCCGGCCGCTTCGTCGATCGTCAGGGATTCCGGTTGCCCCTCGACATAGGATTCGGCGACCGGTCGATCCCATATCCAGTTGGCCAGACCATGCAAACGAAAGGCCGCCAGCTGACCCCCGCTATAGCTCAGCTCTGCAAACCCCAGCCAGTACAGCGGCCCTTCCAACATTGCGCGCAGAAAGGTGCCCTGGCTTGCTGGCCAATCTACTGATCCGCTGTCCCGTCGCGGTGGGGTCGAGGCCTCGCCAGGGAGGTGCCCCGCCCCAATCGGCCGGTATTCCGCCCCGCCCAGACGGGATGGGAGACGGGGTGCAGTGGTGGCGTCGTGTTGTGGGGCAGTGGTCTCGGCCATACCTGGTTCGCGTTCCTCTTGTCGCCAGGCCAGTCCCCAGGCCTGCGCGAACCAGGACTGGTTTTCGCTTTGCATAGGGGCCGCGAACTGAGGCCACAGCTTGCGCAACGCCGTCTCGATGTCGGTCAACCTGCACCACCCGTCCTCACCGGCGCAGGCCAGGAAGCGGAGCAGCAGATGGCGGAGTCGAACGAGCAAGGAGCGAAACTGCTCATATGGAATGAAGAAGTATGGCCTGCGCCACAGTATCAGCCGGGTATCCTGGCGCAGGAGCAGGTCTAGCTCACTCCAATCGAGGAGA
>Ga0316622_100000823_pt1 | contig 19097 bp, 12 predicted proteins | sample OWC_Aug_OW2_C1_D_FD_207646 | JGI IMG/M metagenome (GOLD analysis project Ga0316622, IMG submission 207646) | Wetland soil microbial communities from Old Woman Creek delta, Ohio, United States - OWC_Aug_OW2_C1_D5_C | ecosystem: Environmental > Terrestrial > Soil > Wetlands | place: USA: Ohio... | reverse complement strand
CAATGCTGGCATATATCTGGGTGAGACACCTTGGTCGAAGCGGCCATGAATTGGCGAGGACTCTTGGTGTGAGTCCGCAGGCCGTATACGCCTCATCGAGCCATATTGAAGGAACTGATGTGATACGAACAGAAGATATCGAACGATGGTGCAGATGATATGTTGTTTAAATTGGCAACGTCCCGTTATATTCGTAAATACCTCGGTGCCACTATCGCAGCGGCCTTCTTCCTCTCTTTCATCGTTAGCCTCATTTCCGCCTCCTGTAGCTCTGCTTACAAGAGACATTTTTCGATATTTTTCGTATCGATTTCTTATTTGAGGCAACGATTCAGCTTTGTATCGTTTTTTTATGAGGCAATTCGATATATATAAATAATTTTCGGCAATACGTTATAATTTAGTCATAGCGGAGGCAAAGATATGAATACAGAATTTACTGCAATAATAAAACAGGCGGGAGAATGGTGGATCGGCTGGATCGAGGAAATTCCAGGTGTAAACTGTCAAGAACAAACCCGCGAAGATTTAATTGAAACGCTTCGGCTTACTCTAAAAGAAGCACTCGAATTTAACCGTCAAGACGCCATCGCCGCTGTAGGCTCAGGATACACAGAAGAAAAAATTGCAGTATGAAACGAAGTGACCTGCTGAAATATTTGCGGTCACAGGGTTGTGAATTCATTAGAGAAGGTAGCCGTCATTCTTGGTGGGGGAACCCAAGTCAAAATAAAAGATCGTCTGTTCCAAGACACCATGAAATTGACGATCACCTTGCACGAAAGATTTTTAAAGATCTCGGAATAAAACAAATAAGGTGAGCCTCAACAATTTGCTCCAGCCGACGCGGGATTAGCCGCTTTTCTTTTTCAGTCATGGCCTTTAGCTTATGGGGCTATGGGGTCATGGTAGCCTTGCTATATGACTTGATAGGCTTGTGCCATGGCACGAAAACCGAGGATAGAATTTGAAGGTGCATTCTAGCACGTCATAACTCGGGGCAATCAGAGACAGAAGATATTCAAAGACACCTGCGACTACGCCAAATACCTCGAAATACATCTTACCGCCTCGCGACGGTGATACGCACCAAAGCCCCTGACAAACAGACAGATCTCCCCGTGTATTGCGCACACACCTTCACCCCATACACCCGTCGCATATACTCCCACGTCTCCCCGAATGACTATAGGGCTTTGAATCTTTTCGCCTTCTCGCCCAGACGTGTTTGCCTCCTATGCGCTTCGTGTTCCTCGGGCCGGGACTTTGCCTTCAGCTTCCTTCAGACCCCGCCTCGCGGCGGCAGCCCTTGCGGTTCAGCTAATGGTCCCCCTCGTCAGGGTCCATAGAGGACTTTCACCTCCAAGTATGTGCGCCCTGACGGGCGCACAAAAAAAAAGGCGCATCCCTCAGGATGCGCCTTGGAAAAATCGTCTTCTTCAGGCTGTCACGGAAGCAGTTTCAACTTGCTTCAGCCAGAGAAGCCTTGAACCCTGTATGATCGACCCGGTCGTATCAGCCGAAAACGCCTCTGCGTCGATGTCATGGCCGGCATCCTTCTTAAAGGGATGAAAAGCACTCTTTGCCTTTGCCTTTACTGCCTTCTTGACATCCGAGTCCTTGACAGGCTTCAGTGGCGTGCCCATTGCTTCTGCAACTGCGATGAGGATGTCGCCATTCTGTCTGGCATCTCCGGAAGGTCCACACACTCTCTCGACCTTCTTGATCCTGCCGAGAAAATCAATGATCGTACCCTCAGATTCAAGCGCGGGAGTTGCCGGAAACACAACATCTGCCTGTGCCGCAAGATCTGTCATGTGAGATGCCTGGACAACAAGGAATCCTGTTTCGGGTCTCTTGCTGACCGGCAGTTCACCAACGACATACAATGTCTTTGACGATGAAGTTACGATATCACGAAATTTCTTTCCGCCGGATGTCAGGCCCATGGCAACGACACCTTTTGCATTTGCCTCCAGAGGCACCGTAACGGCGTCTCCCTTCACCAGAGCGAGGTTCGCTGCTGCCTTGAACAGGGACGGACTGGAAAGAATGACCGGTTTCTTTGATGCCATAAAGATATCGGCAGCGCTCATTGCCTCGTCAGAAGGATTCACCGCAGCAAGGGCAGAAACCATTTCCTTCGGAGCCTTGGCACCCTTGGCGATCATCGCCTGCCCGACTTCCATCAGCATCTTGATCTCATCCCCCTTCAGGAATACCGTGGCCGCAGAAGATATCCTCGGTTCTCCGGAGTTGATAACGATGAGTTTTGCTCCGTCGTTGTTCATCTTTTTCCTGACAATGGCATCAAGCGCAGGCAGCACCCGCTTCCACTGATCAGGAGCGGTTCCGACGACGACGAAAAGATCTGCCGCATCAAGGTCTGCCGTACCTCCCGTCATAGCTTCCTCATCAGAATACAGACTCACGGTCGAATCAATGTTCTTCGTCTTGACGACATCAGAAGCCAGCTTTTTCAGAAGCAATGCGTCTTCGTTCAGGATTGAACCACTGCTCACAAATGCTGCATCCGCACCAGCAGATTTGATGTTCTTTGCTACGAGGGCAATGGCATCCTCCCAGGTCGTCTCCTTCAGCTTACCGTCTACCCTCTTCAACGGGGTCTTGACGCGCATATCGCTATAGTTGCTGTCAAAACCGAACCTCCCGATCGCGCAGATATATCGTTCAACACTTCCCTCAGGGGCTCCTGCAACAACCTTTGCAGCCATGCCGTCCTTTGTCAAAACGGTTATGCTGCAGGCATTGCCGCAGGCAAGACATACCGTTTCTGTCTTTTCATATTCCCACTCGCGGCCTTTTCTCCAGCGGTCAGCCTCAAGAATGGCGTTCACCGGGCATGCATCAATGCAGCTGCCGCAGAACGTGCAGCCCGATTCCTGGAGCGGCCTGTCCTTGGCTGTCACCACCTTGGCCCCGACTCCCCTGCCGGAGAACTCAAGGACATCGGTCCCCTGGCCCTTGCATACTCTGATGCACCTGCTGCAGAGCACGCAGTATTCGGGGTCACGTTTCACAAACGGGTTCGCCTCATCCGTAGCATAGCCGAACTTCTTCCTGGTGAAGCTTGACTCCTTTATCCCGAAGTCATAGGAATATTGCTGGAGATTGCATACCCCGGCCTTTGTGCAGGTCATGCAGTCGAGAGGATGCATGGAGAGAATGAGGTCAATAACGAATTTCCTGATCTCCTGAACCTTCTCGGTACGGGTGGATATGCTCATGCCTTCCTTGACCCTGGTGTTACAGGCGATCAGCGGTGCTTTCCCGCCTTCAGCCTCAACCACGCAGAGCCGGCAGGCGCCAATCCCCTTCATTCCCTTCAGATAGCAGAGGTTCGGTATATGAATGCCCACCGTTTCCGCCGCATCTATGAGGTTCGTACCCTCTTCGACCGTTACATCTTTACCGTCTATCTTCAGATTCACCGTGTTTGCCATACCTTCCTCCTCTTTAAACAAGAGCTGCTTTATTTTCTTCGATTTTTTCTATCGCGCCATATGTGCATGCCGTATAGCAATCACCGCATTTCACACACCGCTTCTGCCTGATCTCGAAAGGCAAATATCCCGAACGATACGACACCTTTTTTTCACCGAGGATTGCATTATACGTGCAGGATTCCTGGCACAAACCGCAGAGAACGCACTTCTCAGGGACCACCCGATATATGACATACGAAGCACATTCATGCTCTTCGCAGTGGCCTGCGAGATGTTCCCGGAAAGATTCCGTCTTCAGGGCAGTCAGGAGGAATTTAGCAGTATCCTTGCCTTTTATGCACCGCGACCCTTCCAGCATCTGGTCCGCAATCCTCTGGATGGCATCGACATCCGACTGCTTACCTATGCCGGCGGCTACCTTCTTTAATCGCACCAACGCTTCATAGCTGCCGAGGGCACAGGGATGGCATTTTCCGCACATCGGTTCCGAAAGGAATTCCTCCACAAATATCAGGGATCTCTGGATCGGACACTTGATATCCTGTACAGCGGCCAGCACATCCTTCATGTCTTTCTTGGGCGCTTCTTCTATCCTGGGGGTTTCGCTCATACAACCTCCTGCTTCACAGCTCGCCTTGTCTGTTTCTCCACTTTTACTGCACCGATCGGGCAGGCGGAATAGCATGCCTTGCATTTGGTGCAGTAGTCCTGATCAATGAAATAGCTGTCCCGCGTCTCCTTTACGGCATCGAACGCACATGCCTCCTTACAGAGACCGCAGAGGAAGCATTCCTCATGTTCTATCCTGAACTTGCCGAGCCCGCTGCACGCCTTGGCATGGCAGTATTTATCATGGATATGTTCCTCATATTCCTGCCGGAAGTACTTTATGGTAGTAAGTACGGGATTCGGTGCACTGTTTCCGAGTCCGCATAGTGCGCCCTCCTTTATCAGATTCCCGATCTCCTCCAGACGCTCGATGTCCCCCTGCTCACCTTTGCCGGATGTAATCCTTTCGAGGATCTCGAGCATCTGATAGGTCCCGATCCTGCACGGCGGACATTTTCCGCAGGACTCAGACTGGCAGAAAGAGAGGAAGTACTTGGCAACATCGACCATGCAGTTGTCCTCATCCATGACAACCATGCCGCCGGAACCCATCATGGATCCAACACTGGCCAATGAATCGAAGTCAACGGGCAGGTCGAGATGCTGCTCAGGAATGCATCCGCCCGAGGGGCCGCCCGTCTGAACAGCCTTGAACTTCTTATTGTTCATCAATCCGCCGCCGATGTCGTAGATAATCTCCCTGAGAGAAATCCCCATAGGGACTTCGACAAGACCGGTGTTGACAACCTTTCCGGTAAGGGCAAAGACCTTTGTGCCGGGTGAGTTCTTTGTGCCGATGCCCAGGAACCAGTCAGCACCCTTCTCGATTATCGGAGGCACGCACGCATAGGTCTCGATATTGTTCAGGTTGCTCGGATAGCCCCATGCTCCGCCGCCGCGTTCAGAAAGCCTTGGGGGCCTCGGTCTCGGGAATCCTCTTTCTCCCTCAATGGAAGCGACCAGCGCAGTCGATTCACCGCAAACAAACGCACCGGCGCCTTCCCTGATATCAATCGTAAAGTTGAGACCACTGCCGAGGATGTTCTTGCCGAGCAGACCAAGGTCCTCAGCCTGCTTGATCGCAAGGGTAAGGTTCTTGACCGCAAGCGGATATTCATGTCTGACATATATCATCCCGTATTCTGCACCAATCGCGTAGGCGCAGAGGATCATCCCTTCAAAGAGACTGTGAGGATCACCCTCCATGACAGAACGGTCCATGAACGCACCGGGATCTCCTTCGTCTCCGTTGGCAATTACGAACTTAACCTTCGACTTGTCGCTCTTCGTATGCTTCCACTTCTTTCCTGCCGGGAACCCTGCACCGCCTCTGCCACGCAGATTCGCCTTATCTACTTCGCTCAGTACCTGGTCAGGGGTCATCGTCCCGAGGGCCTTTTCAAGCGCCTTGTATCCCCCTACAGCGATGTAATGGTAGATGTTCTTCGGATCTATCACCCCGTTGTTCCTTAATGCAATCCTGAGCTGTTTCTTATAAAACGGCACATCCGTCATCTCCGGTATCGGTTCGCTCAGGATATCTTCGCGGTAAAGGCTCTGCCGGAAGGGTGTTCCTCCGACAACGGTATAGGCAAGGATCGACTTGGCGTGATCGGGCTTGACCTTCTGATAAAAGATACCCTGCGGTTCAACCCTCATGACAGGGCCCTTCTGGCACAATCCCTGGCAGCCTGTCTTGACAACATCGAGCGTGAGACCCCTTCTGGCAGCCTCTTCTTCAAGGGCGGTCACAACCTTTGGCGTTCCCGTTGCCGTACATGCAGTTCCGCTGCAAAGGCGTATTCTCGCAACATCAGGCTTGAAGGTCTCTTCCTCGAGGAGCTTTCTGAGATTTGTGAGATCTGCTATGATCTGCAATTTAGCCATGGCTTATTTCTCCTCAACCATTGTTATTACTTCATCAACCTTTTTAGGATTAAGGTCGCCGACAACCTCTTCGTTGACCGTAACAACCGGGGCCAGGCCGCAGCATCCCACACACCCAACGGTTTCCAGGGTCACTGCCATATCAGCCGTTGTCTCTCCTTCTTTAATGCCGAAGGACTCCTCTATCTTCTTCAGTACTTTCCCGGCACCCCTTACATGACAGGCGGTCCCCACACATACACAAACCACGTTCCTTCCCCTTGGCTTGAAATAGAAGTGTTTGTAGAAAGAAGCTGTACTATACACATCTGATAAGGGTATGTTGAGTTTCTTCGAAAGAGAACTCAGGACCTCCTCAGGGAGGTAATTGTGCTCTTTCTGAATGCTTTGAAACGCGTGAATAAGAACGCCCCGTTTCTTCTGGGCTTCCGTTAATACCTCTTTCACATTCCCGATCTTCTCATCGACATTCAATTCTTCAACGTTCATTGGTTCACCTCAAGAATTCATTATGCCAGAACTGCATACAGCGGATGATCGCAACCAGGGATACTACCCTGTGACACAGAGTTTCCGCATATATCAGCAGTATACCGTAGGGATAAAATTTACCATAAATATACAACTTTTACCAGACTTTTCTTGCATTTTTTTTCATTGACATCTGCCCGTCGATTTGCCTGCGGCGCCATGCAAAACATACAATGCTCTCACCGGACACGATATACCCTGAGGAGTTTTTTCCCCGGAGAAAAACAACCCCGTGAAACGTCACCGGCGGAAAAAAATTCCCCTTTTTATTATCGATTCATTAAAATATCTTATAACAGCCGCAGAGAATGTTTGTTCGGTCACGACCGACCACAAGGAGATAAAACATTGTATACCATTTTAAAAAAAGAGGTGCTTACCGATGTCACCAAGCTCATGGACATTGAAGCCCCGCATGTGGCCCGCAATGCCAGGGCTGGCCAGTTCGTCATTGTTCGCATCGACGAATACGGTGAAAGGATTCCGCTGACGATCGCTGATTACGACCGTGCAGCAGGAACAATAACGATCATTTTCCAGGAACTAGGGAAGTCCACCAAACAGCTTGGCAAACTCACTCCCGGAGAGACCCTGTCGTCTTTCGCAGGTCCGCTTGGGCATCCTACGGAGATCAGGAATTACGGCACAATCGTCTGCATGGGCGGAGGTGTGGGCATCGCACCGATCTATCCCGTCACACGGGCACTGAAGGAAGCCGGCAATACGGTGATTTCGATCATCGGAGCAAGAACAAAGAACCTCCTCTTTTGGGAAGAGAGAATGATGTCCGTATCGGACAGACTTATCGTCTGCACCGATGACGGATCCCATGGACGTGCAGGTCTGGTCACCGAACCACTGAAGGAACTTCTTGAAGACAAGGACAACCGGGTCGCAAAGGTCTGGGCCATCGGCCCTGCCAGCATGATGAAGTTCGTGACGCACACCACAAAGCCCTATGCCGTGCCTACCATTGTCAGTCTTAATACGATCATGATCGACGGTACCGGCATGTGCGGCGGCTGCAGAGTGCTCCTCGAAGAGGGCGCCCAGTTTGTCTGTGTCGACGGACCAGAGTTCGACGGCCACAAAGTGGACTGGGACAGTCTGCTCTCCCGCCTCTCCTTTTACAAGGACGAGGAGCGTGAAGCTGTAGAATATTATGAGCATAAGTGCCGGATAGACGGCTCAACCAAGAAGGGGAGGAAATGATGGCAGAGCTCAAACCCGCTGAACGCATGAAGATCAAAAGGCACCCGATGCCGAACCAGGATGAACATGTCCGACGGGGCAATTTCGATGAGGTCGCTCTCGGCTATGCGCCTGAGACTGCAAGGGAAGAGGCTGAGCGCTGCCTCCAGTGCAAGGACCCCAAATGCGTCAAGGGATGCCCGGTCAGTGTCCTGATCCCCCAGTTCATCAAGGCACTGCGTGAGGGGGACATGGTCCAGGCTGTTGGGTGGATGAAAGTTAAAAACAATCTTCCGGCGATCTGCGGCAGGGTCTGTCCCCAGGAAAGCCAGTGCGAGGGCAACTGTATTCTCGGGAAAAAAGGCGAACCGGTGTCAATCGGGAGGCTTGAGCGCTACGTCGGCGATTTTGAGCTTGCACATCGCACCTGTCCGCTGGTAAAGGCTCCTAAGACCGGGAAGAGAATAGCAGTGGTCGGTTCCGGTCCTGCCGGCCTGACCTGCGCTGTTGACCTGGGACGGGAGGGACACGACGTCACGATATTCGAGTCGCTACATGGTCCGGGAGGTGTTCTCATTTATGGCATTCCCGAGTTCCGGCTTCCGAAAGGCGTGGTGCACAACGAGGTGAACTACGCCGTAGAATGCCTTGGCATCAAGATCAAGACTGACCATGTCATCGGCCGTTCGTACACGCTTGATGAACTTCTCGCCGAATACGACGCGGTGTTCCTCGGTACCGGAGCCGGTCTGCCTTCCTTTATGCGCATCCCCGGTATTAACCTGAATGGTGTAATGTCGGCGAATGAATTCCTGACCCGGGTAAACCTGATGAAGGCCTATCAGTTCCCCGATTACGATACGCCGGTCAAGCTCGGCAAGAAGGTCGCGGTAATCGGCGCCGGCAATGTGGCCATGGACGCTGCACGCTGCAGCCTCAGACTTCAGGCGCTGGCAGCACAGAAGAACGGAGGAGAACAGGGTGAGGTCCATATTGTCTACCGCCGCTCAAAAGACGAGGTACCTGCCCGTCAAGAAGAGTTCGAACATGCCGGCGAAGAAGGGGTCATTTTTGACTTCCTCACGAATCCGGTCGAGATCCTTGGGGACGAGAAACGGCATGTGCGGGCGCTCCGCTGCGTCCGCATGGAGCTCGGGGAACCTGATGCCTCAGGAAGAAGAAAACCGGTAGAACGCCAGGGGTCCGAGTTCGATATGGAGATCGACACCGTCATCATGGCCCTTGGCACGAATCCGAACCCGATCGTCTTTGTGGACGCAGATGGTCTGGAGCGAACAAAATACGGCACAGCCGTAGCCGACCATGAGACCGGGAGAACAAAGAAAAAACGTGTCTGGGCCGGCGGCGATGTCGTAACCGGTGCTGCTACCGTGATAAGCGCCATGGGTGCAGGCAAACGTGCCGCTGCAGACATCCATACGTTCATGAAGGGCGAATCAATCTGGGCTTGAGCAGCAACCGCTGAAAGCACAAAAAAAAAGCCCCTGCCCGGAAAGGCAGGGGCTTTTTCATTCAACGTCCTCGATGCTCAGAAGCCGAGGTGCGGTTTTGCAGCCTTCTCGATCTCGCGGCGTGCAGCCATATCCATCAGGACCTTTTCCGTGCCGAACTTGCCCGGCTCGTATTTCTTGAGTTTCAGCGCTTCCCTCGCAGTATCGATATACTTAAGGGCCATGGCAAGCATCTTTTCGGGATCAGGCTCAAAGTGGAATGCACCCTTGAATCTCTCGAACCAGACCTCGGTCATGATCCTCGTAACCTCCTGAGAGGCCCCGACGGGAGAATTGCCGCCGAAGATGACCGGGACACCGGAGGCCGCAAAATAGCATCCGATAGCAATAGCTTTCTCGGACATCCATTCAGGTGCAATGCCGACAGCCGGCATGCCGCCAATCTCGTCTGAAAGACCTCCTTCGGCAGCCATTGCACTGGCTATGGTCAGGATCCTTGAATTATCAACGCATGCACCAAGATGAAGGATCGGAGGGATACCGATCGCCTCACATACCTCGCGCAGACCGGGCCCGGCATTTTCAAGCGCCATCTCCGGCGTCAGATATCCGGAGGCTCCGCAGGCAGCAGAACCGCATCCGGTCGAAACGATAAGGACGTCACTCCTGATAAGCTCCGTTGCGAGAAACCGGTGGAGTCCTGTTGACGGCACCCGCGGGTTATCGCACCCTGCGAGGCCGACGACACCCCGGATTCTTCCTGCCATGATTGCATCATTGAGCGGCCGGAACGACCCTCTCCAGCGGCCGCCCTGCATATACTCGATATATTCGTGAGAGAAGCCGCCGATAACGGGGAACTTCTCCGTGATGTGGCTCCCCCTGGTCGTCCTGTTCGGGAAGTTATCAATAGCGAGCTTCACGATTTCGCGTGCAACTTCGCGCGCGCGGTGCTCATCGAACTGGATATGCATCGCACCCTGCATCTTGGCTTTCTCGCTCGTCGTGATGATCTTGGTATGGAACTTCTTTGAAAGTTCTGCGATAGCCGGCATGATGCACTGAACGTCCACCGTAAGCGCATCAATCAGACCAGTCATGATACCGAGTTCCTGATTGGTAAAGCCGCCGGCAGTAGGGATCCCGTGCCTCATGAGGACCTCGTTCGCTGTACAGCACATGCCTCCCAGGTTGACGCCCTTTGCGCCCTTGGATTTCGCATAGGCGATGATTTCGGGCTCGCTGATGACATCGACCATGATCTCAGCCATAAGCGGTTCATGGCCATGGACTACAAGATTCACTTCGTCTTCCTTGAAGATGCCCAGGCTTGCCTCAGCCTTGATCGGTGTGGGAGTTCCGAAAAGAATGTCCGTAATGTCCGTGGATATCATGCATCCGCCCCATCCGTCAGCAAGAGCTGTACGAAGCCCCTGGAGCAGGAGATGATCAGGTTCATGGTCAACACCGATATTGGTGCGGTGCATGGCCTCAACAACTTCACGGTCAATACTCCGGGGCACGATGCCCCACTTTCTCCAGCGCTCGAGGGTCTTCTTGGGCGCCCGCGTCGCAAAATTGATCTCTCCGCCCATCTGGCGTCCAAAGTCCTCAATCAGTTTTGTCGCAACGTCGCGTGCAACATCATTGACCGGCCTTCCCTCGAACTCAATGTTCAGGTACCCGGCAACACGGTAGAGCTTCCGGACATCGGTTATCTTGAATTCATGGGTCTCACCATTGGCAACAGCCAGAAGAGTATATGCCATGCCGCGCGCATGGTCAGAATGTGCAGACGTGCCTGCAGCGATCATTCTCAGGAAATTTCTGGCAGCTACCGTCGAGAGCTGCGCCCCGCAGACGCCACGGGCTTCTTGCTCAGCGTTCTTTCCCACAAGCCTGCACGGACCCATGTGGCATACCTTACAGCATGCGCCCTCTTCGCCAATAGGGCACGGCTTCAATTTTTCCGCCCTGTCAAAACAGGTCTCTATCTTCTGTTCTTCACTCCACAATACAACTTTTTCTGAACCGGGATTTGCGCTATGAACTTTCTTTTCCACGTTTACCTCCGTCCTTTCTTACTGGATAATCGGATCCATTTCCAATGCAGGATGCGCCACTGACGAGAGATATTCAAGCAGTTTCTCTGAATCCTCGCAGATGCTCTCATCCGCTATCTTGTCAAGGAGATCAGGAACTCCTGCCTCTCCGGCTCTTTGTTTGAATTCTTCCCCTATCCTCTCCTTCAGCGCCTTTGGCATCCATACAATTCTCTTGATACCTCCATCGCCAAACAGGAACTTTTTGCTGGTAATGAAGTTGACGCCGACACCCATGAAGCCCGGTGTCTGTGCTCCCCCCCCGACCGTACCTGCAAGCGTCGAGAACTTCATGCCCATGGGTGTCATGCCGGTATGTCCGCGGTTCACGATCATGACACCGTTCGCCTCAGGGATAATGGCAAGAATGCATTCAAAGCAGCCGCATGAGGTCATGGGGTTCTCCATGATCGTATAGAGGTTGAGCGTTTCAACGGCACCGCCTGACGCCTTCTTCAGATAATCATCCACACCCGTGTAGCGGCCGTACTTTGGATCAAGGAGCTCACCCTTCGGCACCGGCTGGTTTCCGCCTGTGGGATCGATCTCATATGCTGCTTTTCCATCAAGCCAGTTGTACGCGCCGCAAAGGCCGAGCCTTTCAGGGGTGATGACACAGACATGGGCCGGCGCAAACGACTGACAGAGCAGGCAGGAATAAAAGATTTCTACGGCCTCGTCCGTCATGCTGCCGACCCTCTGGTCACGTTCCTTGTAGGCAGCGCGGGCCTCTTCAAGCTTTTCATTTACGTCTTTTTCATCGATAAAGAGGGTTACCTGGACCTTGTCGACAATGGAACGGAACCGGTGGTGGGTCATAGTCGCCTGAAGGATGCCGAGATGCTCAAGGGTAAACCCGTCTTTCTTGGCGTTGTTGCTGATCCTGATCCAGTTGATGTCACGCTGTCCCATATGCCATACACCCTGGGCCTCGTTGATGTTGTGGTGGATCTTCCTTTCAATTACCGACTCGAAGTCTTTCTGCATCTTTCTGCCGGCACATTCAATAAGGATCCCGAGAGGCAGCTGGCCGCCCTTTTCGTATTTCTCCTGCCAGTTTTCGCCGACAATGATGACCTTGTTGTCTTCGATCTCTTCCATCTCTCTCGACCGCACCCACTCGAATGCAGCAGTTCTCTGTCCGCCGAATTCAATAAAGGTATCCTCTTTCCTGATCCGCTCACCTTCAAACGCAGGGCCGTATGCAACAGGGATCGGTGGTTTTTCGACGGTGATCTTGAGGCCTCTCATTTCAATGACCTTCTGCACAATCTTGGCATGATCGAATTCCTTGTCAACCTCTTCATAGGTACAGACACCCGTAGGATGGATAACAGGCACATCCGTATCGCAGAGAGCCGGGAATCCCATATTGATTGCACCAGCGCCCGTGGACCACTTGATATCATCCAAAGGACCGAGCGCAATCGCAAAGGCAAATACCCTGTCTTTCTGGTACATGAGATGCTCCTTGAAATTACCCGGCTTCTTGCCGCCGAAGATAAGCGACGCCCTGATCGCCCAGTCGAGCGCATAAAGCGTATGCTCCGTGTCGGGCCCGAGGGGAACAATTCTGGTGTCCCAGCCGAGTTCAACACCCTTTCTCAGGAGCTGTTTGGTAACGCTGTCACCGTTTGACTGCCCGGAAAGAAATGTAAGGATATTCTTTTCCTGCAGTTCCCTGCAGATGGTAACGGCAATTTCATCCGTAGGTGCAGCTCCGATGATCGCGGCAAAGCCGGGCATGGTGCCGTCAACCAGCTGGATGCCGAGGTTTCTCTGGATCGTGTCCGTGATAAATCCGTTGTAAACATAACCGGTCTCCGGGTCCTTGCATGGTTCGAGACCATTTACATACCTGACGGCGAGGAGGATCTCCTCTGCAAAGAGCGTTGCCATGCCGGAGTCAAGCGCTTCGCCAAGATACGGTCTCCAGATGTGCTCCTCCGGTTCGTCATGCAGAAGTTCCTTGGCAAACCCCAGACCAACATTCATGTCGCCGAGAGTCTTTACCTGGAACCCTGTCATGGCATAGATCATGGGCAGATAAAAAGCAGTGTCAGGGAACTCGAAGACAAAATCCTTTCCTTTTTCCGCGATTGCCTTCTGGAGCATGTCATCGGCACGCTTTACCAGCGTCTGAGCACCCCGTATGGCAGCAGAAGCAATGAGTTTGGACATCTTGGCCTCCTCTTTCAGGTAAAAAAAGAGCGAAGGTGAAAAACACTCCGCCCCCCTAACCTATATAGTGAATTTATTGATTCGTTTAACAGCGCTAACTTCGATTCGCACGTTTTCAAACAGTCGTATTAATTTATCTCACCCACTTCAAATAATCAAGATTTATTTCAGCTACCTCGTTTTTAAAAATGCCGGTATCGTGTTTGCTTCACGCGGCCCAACCGTGATCTTCCAGCCCGGGAGTTTTTCCTCCAGGGCACCGCTGAGGATCGCCACATAGCCCGGAAGAATGAGCTCCTTGTTGGCAACATCCTTTTCTACGCCGCTCTCCTGGATGAACTGTGCTATCTTCGAGGCAGTGAACTTTCCCGCTGCCCATGCGGTAAGTACGGAAAGGCCTTCGCAGTCCATAACTGCCAGCCTGCTTGCTACTTTGCTGTTCTCTATCTCACCGGAAACAATAAAATAGGTAAGTGAGAAGTTCGTCGTAATGAAGAGCGGCGATTCAGGCTTCGGCTCGCCGATATGGTAAATCTTCTGTTCAACCTGCATCGGGACCTGCGGATCCGTATAAATATTCTGCCTCAGGGTGAAGAGTGCGAGGTTTTTCCATTTCTCTATGCTGCTCATGACGATGATCGAAGCATATTTTGCAACGCCAACGCCCGTGAGCAAGCCTTCGAGAAGGCTGTCCTCCCGCTGCATGAAGTTGATGACAGGATATCCTACCGCCTTGTTGCCCTTCTTTATAGCAGCCCTTCTGATAAGGGTATTGTGCTCGATGATTTCCTTTGCCTTGCGCGCACCGGAATCGAGCACCAAATCCTCCACGCCAAACCCCTTGATCTTTTCGGTCAGGTCAGAGAGTTCATCAAGGCCGTTTGCTGCAACACCAAGGACAGCCTTGTTCGCCTTTGCAATGGCAGCCATCGCATCCGCATTGGAGGTGTTTGCACCATAAAGGATCGGCCGCTTGTCAGCAAAGAGCTTCACCGCTGCTTCTGCAGCCGGGGGATTTGTCGTGCTGATGATCACCGGAACAGCAGCAGCCTTAGCCGCAACAACTTTTGCCGCAGCCTCAAGCTTGCCGGCATCTCCGGAAACATTGGATATCATGATGGCGTCAACCCTGAGCTTCTGGCCAACCCTGTCGATCTCGGAATCAATCACCTGCTGGCAGACCTTTGCGATCTCGTCTTCTGACAGCGTGTCTTTGATTTCGACAGCAAAAGCGCTGGGATTGACGAACTTCTTGTCATGACGGAAGAGAACGGTCTCCTCACCCATCTTGACCGCTTTTTCACCCGCACCAAAGGTGATCGGCCTGATCGGCGGGGCAGAGGCCTCGCCAAGGATCTTCTTTGCCTCTTCTGATACATCAGGACATGCGTCAATGCTCGCCTGTCTCTGGGCTAGTTTCATTGCAAAGGCAAGACAGGTAGGTGATCCGCATTTCTTGCAGTTGGTTTTCGGTAAGAGCTTGAATATTTCAACGCCTGACAAAGCCATGGTTATTCCTCCTTAGACCAATTCATCAATTAGGTTTTCAACTTCCTTGATCGCTCTCGGATGCCGCATGATCAGGAGCCCGGCCCCTGCGATCAGGAGCGCTGTCGCAGTCTCGGCCTCCCAGGCGATACCCCGTTCTTCCAGTGCCCCCCACTGCGGCAGGTCGGCTTCGGGTGCGCTTGCCTCCTTGATCTTCCAGACGTACATGCCGACATCTCCCAGGAGCGGCTGCTGCATGGTCACATCATTCTGGGTCAGCGCTGCAAGCCGAATTCTCTCCATGACCGAGTAGGTATATTCAATGCCGTACCCGAGGGCGGAGCACATCGGGTCCGTGATGATCTTCTCCTTGTCAAAACCCATCTGCGTGATCAGGATGTTCAGCTGCTTTGAAAGGTTGATATCAAGCTCAGACATGGCGATGAGCTTATGATTGTTCGCCATCGATGCGGCAGCGATCGTCTTATAGTTGGCCTCCTGAGCCTTGCCAATAATGCAGTTCTTGTCCTTTGCCGCCTCAGCAACAGCAACGAGAACTGAGGTATCTTTTTCCGCGTGGTTGCTTCCCAGGATGATTAACGGCACCTGTACTGCCGCCAGGACATCCTTCACCGTCTTCACTGCATCAGCAGGAGAACGGTTCTCCCTGTCAGGATGGGTTCCCACCAGTCGGAGCGCAAGCGCCTTCGCCTTCAGTTCATCCTGGCAGAACTTCGCCCAGGTCACAGGGTCGCTGCTGACAGCGTCGTACGGTTTTCTCACCGTGTCAGGCCAGTCTGCAGGCGGAACGTCCTGGATCTCTATTGCGATGACCGGTCTGCTCGGGGTAATTCCTTCAAATGAATGGAACGGGAGCACATTTTCACCGCCAAAGGTTACCGCCTTATCGCCGGTACCGATAGTCACCGGGTAGACCTTTCCGGAGTACGTTTCTTTGGGTGCTGTAAATGCCATGATATAACCTCCTGATATTATTTGTGTCAGTTAGCTGTATCCGTGCTCAATGACCGTCACGGACACAATTCGCCGACACTGTCCTTTACATTTCAAGATAGGAATGAGCGTACAGCGTTCTTCCCATGATGACATCGAGCGTCTTGCGTATCTCCGTCATCTTCTGTTTGTCGGCAATCTCCTTGCCCGCTATCACATCCGATATGATGCTTCTCTCCCGCATAACCTCTGCCATCTCATGTGCATCGGCAATAGCTGCCGTCAGTCCGGCATCCAGGAGCATCACAAAGAAGTACTTGTTCAGTATCGGTCTCAGCGTCTTCGGGCATCCGTTCGAAATATTGCTCAGCCCGACAACGGTCTTCATGGGAGGCTCATTCATCTCGCGGAACATCTTAACCGCGCTGATCACGTGGCGGGCGTGGTCCTGTGACGTCGCTATCTGAAGCACAAGGGGATCAAGATAAAGATTGTCGAGCGGCAGGCCATACTCCATGGCACGCCCCATGATCTCCGCGGCAATATGGGCCCGCTCCTCTGCATCAGCGGGAAGGCCTCCCTTGCCGACCGTAAGGCCAATGACATCACTGTTATATTTCACGCCAAGTTCAAGGATAGGGAAGCGCTCGGGGTCATTCGACGTGGAATTGATCATGGGCTTGCCCCACTGATTATTATGGACCTTAAGACCTGCTTCGATAGCTTTGAAGTTCGTCGTGTCGAGACACACCGGAAGGGGAACAACCTCCTGGATGGTGGTCACCATCCACTGCATGAGTTCCTCGCCCCCGTCTTCAGCAGGACCGATATTCGCGTCGATTACGCCTGAACCTTCCTTCCACTGTCTTGTCGCGATCTCCTGAATGGGCCCTTTGTCCTTCTTCATCATAGCTTCCCTCACCCGCTTTGCTATGATGCTCAGCTTCTCTCCAATGATCAGCATATACGGACTCCTTTCTTAATCTTGAATTGTTTTGCATGCCGAAATCGTAACTTCTGCAACAGGACAGATGCAGAAACTATAACGTATCATAATAAGCCTATTAAAATTAATTATTTTAATAGTACTGATAGCTTTTCCAAATGACTTACAAAATACCATAACTATCGAGCAAAAAAAAAGAATCAGCCGATAGTATTATTTTATAGATTTATTAGGAATGCCTATGGACTGCCCAGCACAATATGAAGATACGCATTCCGTAACACGGACATGAACCTGCCCTTCACATAAGCACATGTGATCACGGGGGGATACCGCTGCAACGCTATTCCGGGGCTACTTCTCCCGTAACGCTGTTTGAAGCATTCGGGGGGCCGGACCTTTCCCCGGATTCCTTTTCTGGCAGCAGGTCATTCATGCCCAATTCAAACTTATCGCAGGCAGCAAGAACCTGGTCTGCCCCGCAATCAGGAGGCGGGCTGCAGAAAAGATACTCTTTTCGCTTCGTCTCAGCGTAATGAACGAAAAGCCGTTTGGCAATCTTCTCATCAAGGACCTTATGACAGAAGAATGCCTTACCAGGAGAGCTGCCTTGCTGTCAAACCGGAAGATGACCTGCTCGTTCGTGCCTAATGCTGACTATGCGGACTTTATAGCATCATGTTCATTCCTTGTGGAATCCTCGGCAATCTCTTCACCGTGGAACATCTCAAGGGAAAAACACCAGGACATCACGCCACATCCGCTCTGCAGACAGCGTGTCAAGGGAAAATGCCGCTTGCCAATACAGGTACGCAAAGCGGGGGCAACCAATTGCTCTTGCTTGAAAACTTCGGACAGCGGGTGCTACACTTTTTAGACCTATCTTTGTTGCGGAGGCATTTTTTGGATCTTTATCGATTAGGCATTTCTGAAATTTCTGCACTGCTTGAAAGACGCGAAATATCCTCAAGAGAGGTCACCGCATCGGTATTTTCCAGGATCGGCAGCGTCGAAGACAGGATCAGGTCCTTCGTAACACTTACCGGCGATCAGGCCATGGACATGGCAGAGAAAGCAGACAGGGAAAACGCCTCAGGGCACAGAAAAACCCTTTCCGGCATGCCTATCGCGATCAAGGATAACATGTGCACAAAGGGCATTCAGACAACATGCTCCTCAAAGATCCTGCAAAGCTTTATTCCACCGTATGAAAGTACTGCAACGTCAAAATTGCTTGAGCAGGGTTATGTGCTCATCGGCAAGACCAACCTGGATGAATTCGCGATGGGTTCATCAACGGAGAATTCCGGCTTCTTTACCACAAGAAATCCCTGGGACATGGAACGGATCCCCGGCGGCTCAAGCGGCGGCTCTGCTGCAGCTGTTGCGGCTGATGAGTGCATCGCAGCGCTCGGCTCAGACACCGGAGGTTCGATCAGGCAGCCTGCAGCGCTCTGCGGGGTCGTTGGCATGAAGCCCACCTATGGAAGGGTTTCACGGTACGGACTTGTCGCCTTTGCTTCGTCTCTCGACCAGATCGGCCCCATAACCAAGAATGTTCGTGACTGTGCAGTGCTTTTGAATGTTATATCGGGCAGGGACCCCATGGATTCCACCTCTGCACCGGTTGCGGTTCCTGACTTCACGTCAGGGATTGGCAGGGATATCAAGGGGCTGAAGATCGGCATCCCGAAGGAATATTTTATCGCCGGTACGGACCCCGAGGTGGAAAAGGCCGTGAAAGCTGCCATACATCAGTATGAATCGCTCGGCGCAATCCCGGTAGATGTCTCACTCCCTCATTCCGGCTACGCGGTTGCGACCTATTATGTGCTTGCTACTTCAGAGGCCAGCTCGAACCTTGCGCGATATGACGGCGTGAAATACGGATTCCGCGCAGAAGGAAAGGACCTTATCGACATGTATATGCAGTCCCGGGCGCAGGGTTTCGGCTCTGAGGTAAAACGCCGCATCATGCTCGGGACCTACACGCTCTCCTCAGGCTATTACGATGCATATTATAAGAAGGCCCAGCAGGTGAGGACCCTTATCAAGGGAGACTTTGAAGATGCATTCAGGACGGTCGATGTGATTCTCACCCCGACCACGCCGACCGCTGCGTTCAGGATGGGAGAAAAGACAGATGACCCCCTTCAGATGTACCTTGCCGATATCTTTACCATATCAGTGAACCTTGCCGGCGTTCCGGGCATATCAATCCCCTGCGGTTTCACCTCGGACAATCTTCCTATCGGACTGCAGCTTCTCG
>Ga0316622_100000822_pt1 | contig 19099 bp, 15 predicted proteins | sample OWC_Aug_OW2_C1_D_FD_207646 | JGI IMG/M metagenome (GOLD analysis project Ga0316622, IMG submission 207646) | Wetland soil microbial communities from Old Woman Creek delta, Ohio, United States - OWC_Aug_OW2_C1_D5_C | ecosystem: Environmental > Terrestrial > Soil > Wetlands | place: USA: Ohio... | reverse complement strand
ATGTGCGATTCACCGGAACCGCCGCCGGTCGGGACAAGCTCCTGGCGCGCATCGTTCGCCGCGGCGACGTCGATTCACTCGATCTTGCCCTGCTCCGCGTGGCTGGCGTCGCACTGGCCCCCGTCTCCCTGGTGGACCCAGCAGAGGTCCGCCTCGGGGAGGAGATCCTCATCGTGGGTTTTCCATGGGGAAAGCGTTTGGCCCTGTTCAGTGGAATCGTGAGCCAGGTTCCCGCGGAGACCTCGTCTGACGGCGCCGCCGAGGAGCGGGGAGGGCCGTCCGTGATGGTGGACGCATCCGTCGGGAACGGCGTGAGCGGTGGTGGCGTGTATCAGGAGGCGACGGGGAGGCTGCTGGGCGTCGTGGAGGGCTATCGAACCGCGTCCGTCGCCCTGAAGGATCGGACGCAAACCTTCTCCTTGAAAGTGCCCATGCCCGGAGAGACCTTCGTGATTGCCGTGGACCAGATTCGAGAGTTCCTGAAGGGATCGGGGATTCCCTCCGAAGCGCGGTAGCCCGGGGGGCCCGTACCGGCGCCACCCCGGGCCGCACAACCGCTATTCTGTCACATCGATGGTTCCGAGGACGTTCTTCCCGTCCTTCTCTTCGTAGCTAGCCTTGACCTTCGCGCCTTCCTTGAGATCCTCCAGTTTGCCCTCTTGCCCCTTAACCGAGATCTTTGTGTCCTCGCTCCAGGTGAGCTTGGTCCCGTCGTCGAGCACCATCTGCTTTCCGGCGGTATCGACGGTCTGGATCTTCCCTTCCATCTCCGCCGCCACGGCGAGGCCACCGAACGCCAACACGCCCGCCAGGACCACCATTCCGAGAGCTTTCATGTTCTTCCGCTCCTTTCTGTGTCGATCCCCGCCTTGCAGGGATCAGTGGGTTTCGGTGCGCAGTGACCCATCCAGTCCGCCTCGCACGGCATCCCGCAGCAATTGCACGAGCAGGCCTGCTCGGATAGGTTTGGGCACGACGTCGAGCGCTCCCAGTCGGAGCGCCTCCGACCATACACGGTCGTCTGGAAACGCGGACACCAGGACCACGGGAATGCCCGGGAAGCGGGCCCGGAGACGCCGGAGGAACGCCACCCCGTCGAGGCCGGGCATGCGGATGTCGGACACGACCGCGTCGGGCAGGATTTGTCGGTTCTCGATGGCTGACCACGCCATCTCGCCGGAGGCGAAGGAAAGCGCGTGGAAGCCCTCGGCGGTCAACAGCTCGGTCAGTACGCGGCAGCTTTCCGCGTCGTCGTCGAGAACCACCACTTGTCCTCCCACACCCGATCCCTCCGTTCGCCGGGTCGCTGCACAGGGAACGCATCAAGCACGCGGTGTGCCATGGCGCCGCGATCGGTCTTATCGCGCTCATAATCGCCGTTTTTCAAGACGATGAGTTGTCGACCCGGACAATTGGGAGGATGTTCACAGGGTCTGATGTGTGGCGAGACGCCACACGGGCGGTAGGTGTTGTGTGGCAGTTCGCCGCAGCGGAATTGGCGGCGCGATCACGCCTCCGGGGAAGGGTCGGAGGGGGGCATCGCATACCGCTCGAGCATGCGGTACAGCGTTCGCCGATCCACGCCGAGGATCTCGGCCGTCCGCTTCTTGTTGCCTCCCGTGGCGGTGAGAACGCGCACCAGATGGCGACGGGTCAAGTCATCCAGGGATGGGAGTGGGGTCGCATCCTCGGCGAAGGGCGCCGTCGGGGATGCTGCGAGGTGCGATGGGAGATCGTGGGGAAGCACGACCGAATGGCTGCTCATGGCGACAGCACGCTCGATGACGTTCTCCAATTCCCGGACGTTCCCCGGCCACGCATACGCTTCCAGGAGAGCCATGGTCTCCGGGACTATCCCCGTGATGGTCTTCCCGCTGTCCTGGGTGTATCGCCGCAGGAAATGAGTGGCCAGGGCCGGGATGTCCTCGCGGCGCGCTCGCAACGGAGGCAGCGCGACGCGCACGACATTCAGCCTGTACAGCAGGTCCTCGCGGAAGCGTCCCGCCTGCACCTCGGCCGCGAGATCCTTGTTGGTGGCGGCGACCAAGCGGGCATCGATCCGGATGGAGTCTGTTGCCCCCACGGGTTTGACTTCCTGCTGCTCCACGACGCGGAGGAGCTTGGCTTGCGTGCTCGGATTGATGTCGCCGATTTCATCGAGAAACACGGTCCCCCCATGTCCGGCCTCGAATAGACCGCGTCGCGCCGACACAGCACCCGTGAAGGCGCCCCGCACGTGCCCGAAGAGTTCGCTCTCCAGCAGGGTCTCGGCCAGGCCCGCACAGTGAATCGTGACGAACGGGCCTGCCGAGCGCGGACTGTTGAAATGAAGCGCGCGCGCGACGACCTCCTTCCCCGTCCCGGTCTCGCCGGTGATGAGGACCGTCGCCCGGGTCGGGGCAACCCGGGCGACGAGCTTGAACACCTCGATCATGGCGGGGCTTACGCCAATGATGTTGGCCAGGGTGTACCGGTCGGTCAGCGTCTCTCGGAACCGTCGGTTCTCCCGCGCCAGATGCAGTTGATCCAGTGCGCGTCGGATCGTAAGGAGGAGCTCATCCAGGCGCAAGGGCTTGCTGACGTAATCGTAGGCCCCTTCGCGAATGGCAGTCAGCGCGGCCTCCACGTTGGCGAAGGCGGTCATGAGAATCACGCACAAGTCCGGGGTCTCGCGTCGCAGGGTCTGGAGCAGGGTGAGACCATCCAGGTCGCGCATGCGCACATCCGATACCACGACGTCAAACACGCGCTCGCGGGCGCGAGCGAGGGCCTCGTTCCCGCCGAGTGCCGTGACCACGTCGAACCCTTCGGCACGCAGCCCCTCGGCGACGGCCTCGCAGGAGGCTGGATCGTCGTCGACCACCAGCAACCGCGCGCCGCTCATCCGCCAACCTCTTCCGGGTGTGCCGGGATCCGCACCACGAATGTCGCGCCGTCCCCTGAACGGTTGTCCAATTCAATGGTTCCGTGGTGGACCTCGACGATGCTGCGGCATACCGCCAAGCCGAGGCCGGTCCCCGCGGTGCCTTTCGTCGTGAAGAAGGGTTCGAAGACTCGGTCGCGAAGCTCAGGGGGCACTCCTGGCCCGGAATCCGCTATCGTGAGGGTCACGGCTCCGTCACCGGCGGCGGTCTCGATCCGCAGGTGTCCACCGCCCGGCATGGCATCCACGGCGTTGCTCAGCAGGTTGAGGAGCAACTGCTGCAATTGATGCTCGTCGGCCCGGATGAGCGGAAGCTGGTTCGCCAGCCGCAAGTCGTGGGCGATGCCCTTGGCGGCCAGCGCGGGGGCCATGAGACTGGTGACATTCCTGATCAAGGCGTTGAGTTCGACGAGGTGGCGCGGACGAGGCTCGATCCGCGCCGCCGTGAGGAAATCCTGGATCGTCTTGACCAGGCGCTGGATTTGCTGGTCGATGATGGCGAGGCGCTGGCGGTCGGCCCGCGCCAGACCGGGACTGCGGGCGAGAAGTTGAAGGTGGAGAGAAACGGCGTTGAGGGGCGTCCCAATTTCGTGCGCCATCGTGGCAGTGAGGTGACCCATGGTGGCAAACTGCTCGGCGCGGCGGAGCTGCCGGGTAAGATCGAAGAGCAGTGTGTTCGCTCGCTGCAACGCCTCGTTGCGCTCAGCCAACACCTCCGTCGCCTCGTCGACGCGCCGCTGGAGATCCTGGTTGAACCGATGGATCTCCTCGAGAAGACGGGCGTTCTCCTCGTGGCTCTCCCGAATGCGGCGCAGCATGCGCGTGTACCCCACGGCAAGCTCGCCCATCTCGTCTTTGCGCGGAAGGCGGGGCGCTTCCGTCAGATCGCCACGTTCCACGGCGGCCATCGAGGCGAGGAGAAGTCGAATGGGGCGGTTCACACTGCGCTCGATGAAAAGCGTGAGTGCGACAATCGTGGCGACGCCGGCCACCAGCAACGTAATCAGGAGCTGTTCCTGCAGGCTCACCGCCAACCGATTTGCGCCCTCGACGGAAAGCGCCAAGACCACTGCCCCGGCCCGTCGCCCCGCCAGGATGATAGGCGCGGCGGCTACCCAGCCTTCGCTCTCATTCGCCGCGTCCACCGCGGTCACGGCTTGGCCGGTGGCGAGCGCCTGGGCGGCAAGCTCCGGTACGGCGCGGCCGCCCGCATCCAAGTTGGAGGCCACCCGGAACAGCCCGCCGGGACCTGCGGCGTACACCTCGATCCAGCGCAGGGTCGGTCGTGCCGCGAGCGTGTTGCGAATCTGGGCGGCCAGGAGACCGCCGTCTTCCAACTCTGCTTGCGTCGTGATGCCGAACGCGAGTTCAGAGGCGATATACGCCGCGCGAGTGCGCACGTCCTCCTTGAGCGCGCGCAACGCAAAGCGGTGGTGCAGCGTGCTGGCCAGGAAGATGCTGGCAGTCGTCAGACCGACAACGAGAAGCGTGCTCTTGGTACGAAGCGACCATGCCTTCATGGCGGTCCATGGGGTGAGATGTCCAGGGATGTTACTGCATGCGAGTCATGCCTGCAACCGCGCCAGCTTCGGAAGGATGTATCGATCCACGTCGTCATCCCCCCGCGGGGTCGGGATATCGCGCCAGAGAAGCCAGTTCTCGACGTGTTCAATCGTGCTTCCCGGTTCGACACGAGTCACCGGGCTGAGGGTTTCGAGTTCCAGCATTCGCCCGTCCGTGAACGTCTCCGCCGAACTGCCCAGATCCGGGTACGTTGCCCCCGCCACATGCCGGAACGTCTTGACGAAGAGGCGGTCGTTCCGCACATGGGCCATCCAGCCATCGGCGACGCTGGCTCCGAGCTTCTGCGGCGACGGTTTGGTGGAATCCTGATGCAAGAGAATGTACTTGCGGCCCCATCCCCACCGAGGATCCGTGAGATCCGTATACGGCCAAAGCACGAGTTGGCTGTTAGGGAGGAGCCCCTCGGGGTACGGAACGCGGGGCGGAAACGGAATGACGGCCGTGCCTCCGGGTGCCATCACCGTCAACGCCCACGCTGCGAGGTCCACTGCCCACAGGTTGCGATTCCACAGCCGGTGAACGATGCAGACGTGAGCATCAGTCGGCGACAGCGAGATCACCATTTCTTTCTGGATTCCCGTCCTGGGCTCGGTGGGCTGCAGGATGCGAACGCCATCAGCCTGTCGCTCGAGCACGACGGGGGCGTTGTCGGGGCAATAGGTGCGCTCCAGCGACTCCGGCGCGTGCCACAGGCGGTGTCCCCCGTAGAGACGGAATTCGTCACTACCCATCTGACCCAGGTGCTCGGGAAACTCGCCCAGCTCGTTCTCTCCGGTGAAGCCAAAACGGATCACGCGAGGTCCGACATCGGTCGTGACGATCAACTCGACCGAGTCGTTCCAGAGGCGGCAACAGTTCGGCCAACCCCGATACGCCATCGTGTCCACGCGACTCATTTGTCACCTCTGCGCAAAGATTCCTTGCGGTGTTCGGCGGACAGGCCGGCCGGTCAACGGCCGTGGAAACGCCGGCTCCGCCTCGCGCTTCGCGGGACGGCCAGAATGCGCCACAGCGGGCGCTCGTGGGGGCGTGATTCCACGGTGGAGGGTATCACGGCCAGACGATCCACAACAAGAGAGGCTTCCCCGTCTCCGGCGACGCTCGTCCCCGGCGGGTCACCAGAGGGTGTAGCCGCCGTCGATGACGAGGGCCGCGCCGGTCATGTAGCGTGAGGCGTCGCTCGCCAGATAGACGGCCAGGGGGCCGAGGTCCTCCGGCTTTCCGAGGTCGCCCATCGGGATCTGGGTCTTGAACGTTTCGATGATCGCGGGCGCTTCCGTGGCCCAGCGCAGATTCGCCTCGGTCAGGAACCCGCCCGGGAGGATAGCATTGACGGTGATGCCACGTGGGGCCCAATCGGCGGCGGTTGCGCGGGTGAACTGCAGGACGGCAGCCTTGGCCGTCTCATAGTGGCGGCCGGCAATCCCCCGATTGGACACCAGGGCGTTGATCGAGGCAATGTTGATGATCCGTCCTCCCTTCCCCCGCGTGATCATGGCCCCACCGATCAGCTTCGTACACAGAAAGGTGCTCGTCAGATTCAGATCCAGCATCTGGCGCCACGTGTCCAGGGGCATATCGGTCGTGGGGATATTCACGCGGCGCCCGCCGACGTTGTTGATGAGGATGTCGATCGGACCGAAGTTGTCGAGCGCGGTGCGGCAGATCCGCTCGCACTCTGCGGGGACGCCCGCATCCCCCTGGATAGTCCAGGCCTTCCGGCCGAGGCCGCGAATGTCGCCGGCGGCCTTCTCCAGGCTGACGAGGTCGCGACCGACCAGCACCACGTCGGCGCCGGCGTCGGCAATCGCGAGCGCCATCTCACGGCCAAGACCGCGACTCCCCCCGGTGACGAAGAGACGCTTTCCGTCGAGACGAAAGCGGTCCAGGACTCCCATGATCATCTCCTTTCCGTGAATGAATACCGGCGTGGATTTGTGCCGCACCGTCGGACATGATGCTGCCCCCGACACCGACCGGTCGCGAGGGCCACTCACCTCCCCAAACGCGGACCATTTAAGCAAAGGCAGCCGGGAAATGTCTAGGAATATCCCGACGCGCGCGAGCCGCGCATCGAGGGTTGGCCGTCCAACAGTCCGGCTCGGAGCCGGACCGCGTGCTTACCGGGAGCGGCGAGCTTTCTGGATATCCTCCCTGGAAGCCTTGACATCGCCCCCCCACCCTGTGATAGCGTGGCGCATCCGGGTTCCTGTCCTGGGGAACGTGGCTCGTCCCGCGCGATCCGCTACTCCCGGGGGCGAGGGTGCCGTTCCGGCGATTATGTCGCCGAGCCTCGCCAACCGGGCTTTCCACGTTCTCCACGTTCCGAGTTCCACTTGAACAGGCAGTTCGCTTCCTACCCCCTGTACATCGGCCGAACGGGTAAATCCGAGGGTCCCGAATGTCGGGGAAGCGGCTTCGCGACCGGTGTGACGAGAGAGCCCGCTGGGTGATCGTCGGCGAGGCGAAGTCGGCATCGCTCTACACCCTTGCCTCGACGCTCCGAGCATGCGGAGCGTTCCTCCTGGTAATTTCCGCACCAACGCGACCCTGGGTGCCGTACGGCCGGCGGGGGCCTTCGTGGGTAGCCGGGCTGCCTCCCTACGTCCAGGACGCGTCCGTGTCGCCGCTGCACCGGTGCCGAAAGGAAGACTGAGTCTGCCGAGTCGTCGTGGTGCATTTTCAATCATCGGGAGAAGGAGGGAGCCATGAAAAGGAGATGGGCACGACAAGGGGGGATCTGGATCGGTCTGGCTGCGGTGCTCTTCCTGGCTTGGGTCGTGATGCCGGCCGTGGCTGACGCGGGGCAACCGGAATACCGCTGGCGTGCCGGCAGCGCCTGGACGCAAAAAACCCGGAACGAGTCGGTCCAGCTCTTCACCGAACTGGTGAACAAGTACTCGAATGGCCGAATCCAGATCCGGTTCCAACACAGCGGTCTCCTCGGGACCCACGACGAGCTCTTCCACGCGGTGCGCGAGGGGAGCGTCGACATGACGGTGGTCTCTCCATACGTAAACCTGGTCCCCGGCGGTATGCTGAACTGGATGCCGTGGACCGTCGGGTCGTTCGAGGAAGCCAAGGTGGCGTACGCTCCCGGCACCGGCATCATCTACAAGATCATGGATGACGCCTATGCCGAGGTTGGCCACAAGCCGATCTGGACGACGCACCAGGGCGCGTACGGGATCGGCAACCGGACGCGGCCCCTCAAGACGCCGGAGGATTTCAGCAAGCTCAAGCTGCGGGTGTCCGGCTCTCTGGGATTCGTTCGGACGCTGGAAAACATGGGCAAGGGCACGGGCATGACCCTGCAGACCCTCCCTTGGGCGGACATCTACAACGCCCTGCAGACGGGGGTGGTGGATGGAGCCTGGAGCCTCTGGCCGTCCCTCGTCGAGGAACGCCATTACGAGGTTCTCAAGTACTACACCGACCTGGCCTGGGGCTGGGATGCCAACAGCATTAGCCTTACCCGCAAGACCTGGGACCAGCTTCCTCAGGACCTGAAGGATGTGCTCATGCAGGCCGGCCGGGAGGCGGAAGCCCGCGACATGAAGGAAATGCAGAACGTCATCGAGGAGTACAAGAAGAAACTCACCGGCGCCGGCATCCAGATCTACACGCCGACGGAGGCCGAGCGGGACGTCTTCCGCAAGAAGGCCAACATGCCTGCGGTTTGGAAGGAGCTCGCTACCCCCTGGCTCGACAAGAAGTATCCCGGCCAGAACATGACCGAGAAGGTCATGGCCGAGCTGGACAAGATCGCGGGCGTGAAGCGGTAAGCGCTTACCGGGCTGTTGAAAAAGGCCCATCTGCTGGGACCCATCCTCCGGATGGGTGCGCCGCCTTGCATCTGGACCTTCTTGAGCAGCCCGGGAAGAAGCGAGTTTTTCGGCAGCGCGTGAGGCCGCATGGCCCACCCGGCTGCACCGGCCGCCGGGAGAGTCGAACGCGGCCAGAGCCCCGAGGAACGGAGGGAGCCGAGCATGGAGCAACAACAAGGGGTCGGGAGCAGGCTTCTCAGCGCGATCAAGTGGGCCGAGACGGCAATCTGCGGGGTCGGGCTCATCATCACTACACTGCTCATCGTCGCCCAGGTCATCAATCGCTACGTCCTGCACTTCGAGATCATGATCTTGAACGACCTGGCGCTGTACACCTTTGTTTTCTTCATGCTACTGGCGGCTGCCTACACGACCTGGAACGAGGGACATGTGGCGGTGGATATGTTCCGGGAGTGGCTGGTCAAGGGGCGACCGATCGCGGCAGCCGTCTACCGGGTCTCCCTCCTTTTCCTGTCCATCGTGATCCTCGGTCTCCTGCTCCCGATCGCGTACGCGTTCATGCGGCGGGCCGTCGAGTATCCGGAGTACGGGACGCTGGTGCCGTGGTTTAACACCAGTTGGCTTCAAATGCTCGTGTTCTGGTCTCTGCTGCTGGTGCTCCTCCATCTCTTGGTCATCGCCCGGCGGGACATCGCCCAACTCATCCAGACGATCCGAACGGGGTCCCAAAAGGAGGAGCGATAGATGGAAACGGGCCTCATCGTCGGGTTGTCGGTCTTCTTCCTCGGGATCCTGATTGGCCTGCCGCTCTGCTGGGTCTTCCTGGGCAGTACCCTTGCCACGCTCGTGATCATCAGCGGGCCGGCGGCGTTCTTGGCGGGGACCTTCTATCACGCCATCGACAACTACGTCCTGATGGCCATCGCGTTCTTCATCTTCGCCGGCAGCCTGCTGTCGGTCTCTGGCATTGCCGACCGGATTGTGCGCCTCTCGTACGCGCTGGTGGGACGCATCCCGGGAGGTCTAGTGGACGTGGGGATCGTGGCCGCTGTGTTCATGGGCGCCCTGACCGGGTCGTCGTTGCCGGTCATCGGGGCGCTGATCCCGCTCCTCGTGCCCCGGCTGGAGAAATACGGATTCCAGCGGCACTACACCGCGGCCGTCCTCTGCTCGTCGAGCTTTCTTGGGTATCTCATCCCGCCGAGCGTCCCGGGGCTGCTTTACTGCCTCGTGGCACAGCAATCCGTCGCGGCCGTGTTCCTCTCTACCGTCATTCCGGGGCTCGTCCTGGCCTTCGGCTACATCGTAGTGAACACCTGCATCTGCCACCGCTACATGCAACCGGCCCAAGATGTCCCGGTCCTGCCCTCCAATTTCCGGGAATCGATGCAAGCGATCGGCAAGGCCTTTCGCGACGCGATACCGGCCCTGGGGTGTCCGTTCGTCGTCCTGGTGGGCATCTACGCGGGCGTCTTCACGCCCAACGAGGCGGGCGCCGTCGCGGTCGTGTACACGGCCGCCGTTGGGCTCTGGGTGTATCGCGAGATGACGATGAAGTCCATGTGGGACGGCGCGAAGAGCACGTTGATCACGCTGGGGATGATCACCCTCCTGCTGGGGTTCGGGACCGTGTTCACGCGGCTCCTCATCCGGGAGGGCATGGCCGAGGCCATGACCGACTTCGTTCTGAGCCTGTCCCAGAACAAGTACGCCATCCTGCTCATGATGAACATCCTGCTGCTGATCCTGGGCATGTTCATCGACGGGATCCCCATCCTGATCATCGCGGTGCCGCTGCTCGTGCCGATCGCGCAGAAGCTGGGCGTGAACCTCGTGCACCTCGGGTCGATCATCGTCTTCAACGTGGGACTCGGCGTGGTGACGCCGCCGTATGCGATTTCGATCTTTGTCGGCACACGCTTGGCGGGGGTCCCCTATGGCGTGCTGGTCCGGCCGATGATGATCTACCTTTTCCTGGTGGGCATCCCTGCGCTGCTGCTGACCACGTATATCCCGTGGTTGTCGCTCTGGCTGCCGACCCTGATCATGGGGCGGCAAGTCGTCGGCGCCTGGTGAGGACCGGCGGATGGAGACATCGCACGAAAGGGAGGCGCGTCCGGCCATGCGAGAAGTGCTGTGGGAACGCTTGAAGAGGACTGACATCGAACAGGCCGCGAAGGCGGGTGCGGTGGCCATCATTCCCATCGCATCGCTCGAGCAGCACGCCAATCACCTGCCGGTCAACACGGATTCCAACATTGTCTCCACCGTCGCCCGGCGGGCCGCGCAGGCAGTGGAGTTTCCCGTGCTGGTCCTGCCCACCGTCTGGACCGGGTACTCGCCCCACCACATGCAGCATCGGGGGAGCGTGACGCTGACGTACCACACCTTCGTCGAGGTGCTGACCCAGGTCGCCAAGAGTGTCCATCATCACGGCTTTCGGAAGATCCTCCTGCTCAACGGCCACGGGGGCAACACCGCAATCGTGGCCGGCATGCGGACGAAGCTGGCGGAGGAGGACGGCGTCGCCTCGGTGGTGGGCTGCGACTACTGGGATGCCCCCGGCATGCCGGACGCCATGCGGAGGCTCTGCCCGGTCGACCGCGGCTTCGTCGGCCATTCCGGGGAGTTCGAGACCTCCGTCCAGATGCATCTGCAGCCCGAGTTGGTGAACGCCCATCAGGCGGCGTGGGCACCGGGCGCTTTCGGCGATCCCTCCGCGGGAAGCGAGGAGAAGGGTAAGGCCCTGGTCGAGGCGGCCGTCGAAGGGGTCGTCCGGCTGCTGAAAAGCTACCACAGCGGCGAGCTGGAGGACCGATTCGTCTGGCGTAGGGAATCGCCTGTAAAATGAGGAGAGCGGGATGCTGGACGTCCTGATCCGGAACGGGCGGATCGTTGACGGGTCGGGGAGCCCGTGGTTCCGAGGTGACATCGGGATCCGGGGGGAGCGGATCGTCTCGGTCCGCCACCGCATCCATGACGAAGCGACGCGGACGATCGATGCGGCTGGGCTGGTCGTCTCGCCCGGATTTATCGACATGCACACCCACTCCGATCTCCGGGTGTTCGCGCACCCGGAGGAGGATTCCAAGCTGCTCCAGGGCATCACCACCGCGCTCATCGGTCAGGACGGGCTCTCGGTCGCGCCCATCGACGACGCCAGCAAGCCGCCCATGATGCGGCGGGTATCCGGGCTGCTCGGGACCTATCTGCCGGAGTGGGACTGGAACTCGCTGGCCGAGTTCCTGGCTCGCCTGGACGCGCTGCCTCCGGCGACGAACACGATGATGCTCATCCCGCACGGACCCGTCCGGACGGCGGTTCTAGGGTGGGAGAACCGGCCCGCCACCCCGGAGGAGGTGGCCCGGATGGAAGCGGTCCTGGCCCGGGCCTTCGAGGAGGGCGGGGTAGGGTTTTCGACAGGGTTGATCTACCCGCCGGGCATGTATGCGGACCGGACCGAACTGGTAGCGCTCTGCCGCGTGGCCGCCGCCTACGGCGGCTTCTTCGTCGTCCACCAGCGCAACGAAGGGGATCACGTGCTGGAGTCGACCCGCGAGGTGGCGGAGATCTGCCTCGAGGCGGGCTGTCCGCTGCACGTCTCCCACCTCAAGGTGGCGGGAAAGGCGAACTGGGGCCAGGCGGGCAAACTGCTCGGCCTCATTGACTCCTACCGGCAGCGCGGGGTGGAGATCACCTTCGACCAGTACCCCTACGTGGCCGGCAGCACGATGCTGGATGCCGTGATCCCTCCCAGGTTCCATGCCGGGGGAACGGCCGGGCTGATCGAGCGGCTCCAGGATCCCGCGGTGCGCGAAGAGATCCGCCAGATCCAAGACTTGGTCACGCCCGAGCGCTGGGAGAACTGGGTCTCCCTCTGCGGTTGGGACGGGATCTGGGTCAATGCGGTAAAGACGGACGCGAATCGATCCGCCGAAGGGCGCTCCATCGCGGAGCTGGCGGCGGCCACCGGCAAACGGCCCATCGACGTCGTCTGCGACCTTTTGGTCGCCGAGGACGACGCCGTGACCATGACCGTCTTCTACGGCTGCGAAGAGGACGTGCGGGCGATCATGCGGCACGAATGCATGACGATCTGCTCGGACGGGATCGTGGGGGGCAAGCCCCACCCGCGTGTCTACAACACCTGCGCCCGATTCCTGGGGAAGTACGTCCGAGAGGACGCCGTCTTATCGCTCCCCCAGGCCATTCGGCGCATGACCTCCTTTCCCGCCCAGCGCCTGGGGCTGCAAAACCGGGGGCTGCTCCGGGAGGGGATGGTCGCGGATATCACCGTCTTCGATCCGAATACCATCATCGACACAGGGACGTACGCGGAGCCGAACCGGCATCCGATCGGCATCTCGCACGTCCTGGTTGCCGGCCAGATCGCCGTGGAGAACGGAACGCTGACGGACATCAGGGCGGGAAGAGTGCTGCGCCCGCGGTAGCCTGTCGGAGAATCTGCCCCGGGCGCTCAACGGGTATCCGCCGCTGGCCCTGACGTGAAATGAGGGTTCGCACCAAACGATAGCGGCCCGACCCGGCAGCCGGTCGGGCGTCACAGAGGTGATGCGATGGAATTCGACCTGATCATCAAGGGCGGCGAGGTTGTGGACCCGGGCAGCGGCCTGCTGGGGCGGATGGACGTCGGAATCCAGGGCGGTGTCATCGCCGCCGTGGACCGAGCGCTGCCAACCGAGGGGGTCGGCGCCACGCTGGACGCCACGGGGCAGATTGTGACGCCGGGTCTGTTCGACCTGCACACGCACGTCTATTGGGGCGCGACCTACTGGGGGATCGAGCCCGACCCCATCGCCGCCCGCACGGGGGTCACCACATGGCTCGACGCCGGGACGGTGGGTAGCTACAGCTTCCCGGGCTTCCGCAGATATGCGGTCGAGCAAAGCGAGGCGCGCGTCCTGGCGTTCCTGAACGTCTCATCGATTGGGCTCATCGCACCCACCTACGAGCTCAACAATCTCGACCACTGCGACCTCGGCCTCGCGCGCCGAATCGTGGACGCCAATCGGGACGTCGTCCTGGGCATCAAGGCCCGGATCGACGCCAACACGACCCGCGGGGTCGGCCTCGAACCGATGCGCCTGGCCCGCAAGTTGGCCGACCAGGTCGGCTTGCCCATGATGGTCCACATCGCGAAGGCGCCTCCGCTCCTGGAGGACATCTTCACGCTGCTGCGTCCGGGCGACATCCTCACCCACTGCTTCACCGGACAGGACAACCGCATTCTGGAGCCGGACGGGCGGCTCAAGGATTTCGTCCGCCGCGCGTGGGACGGAGGAGTTGTCATGGATGTCGGCCACGGGACGGGGAGCTTCAGCTACGAGGTCGCCGAGCGGATGCTGGCGAACGGGATGCCCCCCGACGTCATCAGCACCGACGCGCACCAGTTGAGCATCCAGGGCCCGATGTTCGACATGCCCACGACGCTCTCGAAGTTCCTGAATCTTGGGATGAGCCTACCTGACGCCATCGAGCGTGCGACCGCACGGCCTGCCCGCGCCGTTCGTCGCCCGGACCTGGCGACCCTCAAGCCGGGTGCGCCTGCCGACGTTGCGGTGTTCGCCTTGGAGGAGGGGACATGCACCTTCCACGACGTCTTCATGAGGGCCCGGTCAGGCAGGGTGCGGCTGGTGAACCGGGCGACCATCCGCGCCGGAAAACCCATGGTGGCGCTGCCGGCGCAACCGCTCGCGCCCTGGGCAGAGCTTCCAGAGCACCAGCGTGTGAAGTAGGACTCGCGACCACACATTCGGCAATCGATAGGTTGACGAGGCGCGTAAAGCTCGTTGCACGACCGGCCCACAATCAGCACGCCCGCGCAGCCACGACAGTTTGCTATGGACTGGAGACGCGGGGCACTCGACCAGCCGTCACCCCGTGAAGGCATGATTCGGTCACGAGGAGGAGCAGTCGCCATGGATTCGACGCTGCAGGCAGGGGTCGGACGGGCGGTCATCACGCCTCCCATCGGCGTGGATCTGATGGGATATTCCCGGCGGAGCCAGCCGTCCACCGGGATTCACATGGACATGTACGCGACGGCGCTGGTGGCTACGGACGGAGACACAACCGTCGCCATTCTGGACTGCGACCTCATCTATCTCCATCCGCCACTGGTGGACGAGATCCGCGATGCCATCGCCGCCCTCCTTGGAACGCAACGATCCCATGTCCTCGTCAACTGCACCCACTCGCACTCGGCGCCGACCAGCTCTCCGGTGAAGATCGGTGGAGAACAGGACCGGGTGCGCCCCGAGGAAGAGGCGTACATCCGCTCCCTGCCGCACCTACTCCTCTCCGCCGTCAAGCAGGCCAAGTCGGCCATGCAGCCGGCCCGGATAGGAGCCGGGGCGGGCCGGATCGCCCTCGCCGTGAACCGGCGTGAAAAGCTTCCGGACGGCCGCGTGGTCCTCGGGGACAATCGTGGTGGACCGGTGGACCACGGGGTGGGGGTCGTGCGCGTGGATTGTCTGGACGGGCGCCCCCTGGCGGCGCTGGTCAATTACACATGTCATCCGATCTTCGCCGGATCTGCCAGCCGCCTGATCGGCCCGGACTATCCCGGTCCCATGCGCCGCACCGTGGAGCGGGAGACCGGCGCCACGTGCCTGTTCCTGCAGGGAGCCACGGGGAACATGAATCCCCGCAATCCCATGCACCCGGATACCCGGGAGGCGGAGCGCGCCGGCACCCTGCTGGGGTTGGAGGCGGCGAAAACCTTCCTGGAGATCGACACCCGCACGACGATCGAACGCGAGTACTGGCTGACCTCTGTGGCTACCTTCCACCTGGTGCGGCGGGAGCCGGTGGAGTCCACACGGCTCGACCGCGTTGGTGCATGCGAAACGGTGCTGTCGTTGCCGCTCAAGCCCTTGCCGGACCTAGCGGAGGCTCGTCGCAATTTGGAGGAGCGTAGCGCGGCGCTGGAGACGCTGATCCGGCAGACCGCGGACCCCGACGAGCAGAATCCGCTCCGCTATCAGAAAATGTGGGCGCAGATGCTGGTCGACAAGGTCGATCGGCATACCGGCCCGTTGTCGGTGAGCGTCCCGGTCCAGGCCGTACAGATCAACGATGTGGCGATCGTGGGCGTGGCGGGGGAGCTCTTCGTCGAGATTCAGCTGGCGATCAAGCAGGCGTCCCCTTTTGCCTCGACCCTGGTGGCGGCTTATTCCAACGGCTGCGTCGGCTACCTCCCGGTGGCCGAGGCGTATCCGGACGGCGGGTACGAGGTGGACCACTCCTACAAAGGGTATCGACTCCCCGCAGCCATCGCGCCCGGGGCCGCTGAGCAGGTCGCAGAGACCGCCATCGGATTATTGCGGTCTCTGGCCGAGGAGCATGCTCCGGCCGAAAAGGGCCGCCCGTGAGGCTCCACTTGACACGACTCTTGTGCTGTCTTACGGTAGCCCGCGTGCTTCGTCCGCGTTACACTGGGCAATAATCTGTGTCGTTTCTCCGCATTTCCAACAGTGTCCTTTTTGGGGGAGGGGGATGCCATGCGCACCACGGACCGTTCCCGAATGACACGCCGCCAGTTCCTCTCGCTCGCCGCCGCCGCGGCCGCCGTTCCGGCGATGCCGCGCCTCGCCAGGGGGCAGCAGCGCCGCACGGGCGGCACGTTCATCTCGGCCAAGACGACGGAGGCGCCGAGCCTCGACACGATCCTGGAGCAGGCCGCGTCGCGCCAGCGCATCGACGTCCTCTTCTACAACCGGCTGGTCGAGTGGGCACCGGACGGCCGGCTCGAACCGGCGCTGGCCGAATCCTGGACCACGAGCAAGGACGGGAAGACCTGGACCTTCAAGTTGCGGCGCGGCGTCAAGTTCCATAACGGGCGGGAGCTCGTCGCGGACGATGTCAAGTTCACCTACGACCGCGTTCTCGATCCGAACGTGGGCTCCGGGGGCCGGGGGTATCTGCTCGCCATCGAGGGGATCGAAACGCCGGACAAGTACACGGTGCTCATCCACACGAAAGGGCCGAGCGCCTCGCTCCTGGCGGGGCTGGCGGGGAACTGGCAGTCCATCGTCCCGCGGGACGAGGTGGAAAAGCGGGGCGACCTGCGCCGGACCGCGATAGGGACCGGACCCTTCATCTTGCAGGAATGGGTGCCCCAGAGCCATCTCAAGGCCCGCAAGAATCCCGACTACTGGGACAAGAGCAAGCCGGTTGTGGATGCCGTCGAGATTAAGATCATTCCCGACGAGGCGAGCATCATCGCGCAGCTTCGGACCGGGAACATCCATCACGCCATGCTGGAGGACAACAAGAACTACCTCCTCATCAAGGACGACAAGCGGCTGAAGGCGCTACGCTCGTCCCGGCTCGGCTTCGACGTCGTAGTCTTTAACCACGGTCGGAAGCCGTACGACGACGTTCGCGTGCGCCAGGCCATCAGCCTGGCCATCGATCGGAACGAGGTGCTGCAGGTCGCGGCCTCCGGGTTGGGTCAGGTGACCGGGCCGGCCACGCCGGCCATGAAGCCATGGGCGCTGCCGATCGACACCTTCAAAGAGTGGTACACGCCGAACCTCGATCGAGCCAAGAAGCTCCTCGCCGAGGCAGGCCACCCGAATGGGTTCAAGACCACCCTGAAGGCGATCCCGACGTTCCCGACGATGGTGGCGGGGTCCCAGGTCATCGCCGCCCAGCTCAAGCGGATCGGGATCGACGTTCAGATCATCCAGGAGGAGTATGGCGTCTGGATCAAGAACATCATCAAGCCAAACTTCAACTTCGATATGACCATGAATCTCACGAACGGCGAGCCCGATCCGGACTCGCTCTTCTATCGCCGCTTCTCCTCAGTCGAGCGGCAATGGCCGAACGGCGGGGATCCCGAAGTGGACGTGCTGCTCGAGCAGGGCAAGACGACCATCGACCAAGCCAAGCGGAAGGAGATCTACGACAAAGCCCAGAAGCTGATGGTGGAAAAGGCCCTGATCATCTGGACGTTCTCGCCAGACCTGATTGAGGTCGTCCAGAACTCTGTCAACTACGAACAGCACTTCACAAGCCTGTTCTACGGCTTCCGCACCGTCTCGTTGGGCTGACGGACGCGTCGAATCCGCCCAGGCTTCCCTGACCGAGGGAGGCCTGGGCACGTACGAGCCCCCCATGCGTCGGTACGCCCTCATCCGGACGTTATCCCTGGTGCCGACCCTCCTCGGCGTCACCGTCGCCGTCTTCCTGATGATCCGTCTCATCCCGGGGACGATCGTCGACCAGATGATCGGAACCGAGGGCACCTACAGCGAGCAGACGGTGCGGGCTCTGAAGAGCTTCTTCGGACTGGATGCTCCGATCCACGTCCAGTACGGGCGGTGGATGTCCGCCGTCCTCCGGGGAGACCTGGGCACGAGCTGGCGTACCGGCATCCCGGTTCACCAGATGATCCTGGGCCGGTTGGAGGTCACTGCAGAACTGACGCTGCTAGCCATGCTGATCGCCCTCGCCGTCGGGATACCGCTCGGGATCCTGTCGGCGCGACGCGAGAGCACGGGGCTTGACCATGCGGTTCGTGTGGCAAGCCTTTTCAGCCTGTCCATTCCCGTCTTCTGGCAGGCCACGATGCTGATCCTGGCCGCCTCACTCTGGTTCGGCTGGGCGCCGCGGGTGGACTTCGTGAGTCTCTGGGTGGACCCGGCCGGGAACCTGGCGATCATGGCGCTTCCCAGCCTGGCGCTGGGCACGGCGGTGGCCGCCGTGTTCATGCGGATGACCCGCTCCTCTCTACTGGAGGTGATGCGCGAGGCGTACATCCGGACGGCTCGGGCGAAGGGGGTCGCCGAATCGGGGGTGGTCTGGATCCATGCGCTGCGGAACAGTCTGATCCCACTCATCACGGTCGTGGGAGTCCAGACGGGCTACCTGCTCGGCGGGGCCATCGTGACCGAGGAGGTGTTCACGCTTCCCGGCATCGGTCGGCTCGTCCTCTGGGCGGTGTTTCAGCGCGACTACCCCTTGGTGCAGGGGACGATCCTGTTCATCAGCGTGCTCTTCCTGCTGTCGAACCTTGCGGTGGACTTGATTTACGGGACGGTGGACCCGCGGATACGACATGGTTGACGCGGCGGCTCTCGATACCGGGGAGGTTCCGCGGGCACGAGGCGGGGCGGCGCGCGGCTGGCGCTCGATCCTCCGGCCTGCGCTCCGGAACCGGCTCGTCCTCTTCGGAGCGGGGATCATTGTTCTGATGGTTGTTCTCGCAGGGCTCGCCAATGTGGTGGCGCCCTACGATCCGACGGAAATGAAGGTGATGGATGCGCTGAAGGGGCCGTCCGGCAGCCATTTGTTTGGGACCGATCGGTTCGGGCGTGACGTGCTTTCCCGGACGATTCATGGGACCCGGATCGCGCTCGGTGTCGCCCTGTCGAGTATCGGGATCGCCGTCCTCATCGGGTCGGTGCTCGGCCTGATCGGTGGTTTCGTGGGCGGATGGTCGGATATGCTGATCGGGCGGGTCATGGACATCCTCTTCAGCTTCCCCACCCTGGTCCTGGCCATCGCCATCGCGGCGATGATGGGCCCCGGCCTGAACAACGCCGTCCTCGCCATTGCCGTCGTATATGTTCCTCTCTTCTGCCGGGTTGCCCGCGGTCCGGTGATCGTCGAGCGGGCCAAGGAGCACGTGGCCGCGGCCATTGCGCTTGGGGGCGGATCGCTCCGGATCATTTTCCGGCACGTCCTGCCCAACATCCTGGCGCCGCTGATCGTGCAGGCGTCGGTGTCGCTCGCCTTTGCGATCCTCATCGAGGCTTCGCTGAGCTACGTCGGC
>Ga0316622_100000821_pt1 | contig 19100 bp, 17 predicted proteins | sample OWC_Aug_OW2_C1_D_FD_207646 | JGI IMG/M metagenome (GOLD analysis project Ga0316622, IMG submission 207646) | Wetland soil microbial communities from Old Woman Creek delta, Ohio, United States - OWC_Aug_OW2_C1_D5_C | ecosystem: Environmental > Terrestrial > Soil > Wetlands | place: USA: Ohio... | reverse complement strand
GCTTGCGGAACGCCTGCATCCCGATCGTCACCCTGCTGGGCCTGCAGGTGGGGCAGCTCCTCGGCGGTGCGGTCCTGACGGAGACGGTGTTCGCGTGGCCGGGGATGGGTCGGCTCATCGTGCGGGCGATCTTCGCCCGCGACTACATCCTCCTGCAGGGTGCCGTCCTGGTCTTCGCGCTGGCCTTCGTGTTGATCAACCTGCTGGTGGACATCTCGTACGCGATGTTCGATCCGCGGGTGAGCAGGCGGTGAAGAACGGTTCGGCTGTTCGGAGGTGCGACGGTTCGGCCGTACCGTCGAACCATCGACCCGTCGAACCCGCCCGCAAGATGACACATGACTGATCGGCTGGCAGACACGACAAGAGCGGATGCCTGGAAGCGATTCTGGCGGAATCGGCTGGCCGTGGTGGGCCTGGCGATCGTCGCGGGGCTGCTCCTGGCCGCGATCTTGGCGCCGGTGCTGGCGCCCCACGACCCGGGGCTCCAGGATCTGGCTGCCAAGCGCACACCGCCCGGGGCCCGGTTCCTCCTGGGCGCGGACGAGTTCGGCCGGGACATCCTGAGCCGGATCATCTACGGGACCCGCGTCGCTTTCCTGGTCGGGACGGTCTCCGTCGGGATCGCATTGGCGCTCGGGTTGGTCTTCGGCATCATCTCGGGGTACGTGGGCGGCTTCGTCGACAGCCTGATCAGCCGCGGCCTGGAGATCCTGCTGGCGTTTCCCTATCTGCTGCTGGCCATCGCGGTGGTGAGCGCCCTCGGCCCGGGTGTCCTCAATACGACGCTGGCCGTGGGGATCTGGGCTATGCCCGCCTTCACCCGGATCGTGCGGGCCTCGGTCCTGTCACTTCGCGAGATGGATTACATCCAGGCGGCCCGCGCCATGGGCGCGCCCACGCGGGGAATCCTGCTACGGCATCTCTTGCCGAATTTCCTGCCGACGCTGATCGTGTACTCGACGCTGTACATGGCGAACGCGATCCTGGTGGAGGCTGCCCTGTCGTTCCTGGGCCTTGGCGTGCAGCCGCCCACAGCCTCCTGGGGGCTGATGGTGGCCACGGGGCGGGACTTCCTGCTGATGGCGCCGCACATCACCACCATCCCCGGCCTCGCCATCATGCTGGCCGTCCTCGGCTTCAACCTCCTCGGCGACGGCCTGCGCGACGCCCTGGACCCACGGCTCAGGACCTGAACCGACTTTCCCCCTTTCTGCTGCCAACCGCGCCCTTGATCATCGCGTTATCCCGTTTCAGCTTCCTGCAATCTGCCAGCTGCCTCCTGCTCTCTGAATTTCTGCACCGCCTTCCTTGACATGGCCGTTGGGCCTGGGCTAGGGTTGGGCCGTTCCAGCGATTCTCCGGAAGTGCCACGGAAGGTCATTCGAATGCGGGCGCCCGTGAATAACACGATGAACGACGCGCATGCGCCTCAGCCGGCGCGGCACGCAACGCTCGACCCTCTGCTGCAGACCCTGCCCCAAGGGGCCGTGTCATATCCGACTCCCTCCGTGACCGCGCCGAAACCCGATCCCTCTCCACGGCCCAAGCCGCCCCGATTCACCTCTTACACCCTGCGCTACTCTTTTGCGACGCACCTGCTCGGGGACGGCTACGACATCCGGACCATCCAGGAGTGGATTGGGGACAAGGACGTGAAGACGACGATGATTTACACCCACGTTGTGAATCGCGGCGGCAAAGGGGTGCGGAGCCCAGTGGACGCCTTGTAGCCGCCACGGTCCACCAGGGATGTTATACGGTTTCCGCATATAATCCCGAGTGGATCGGTCCTCTGGCTGTAACCACTCGGATCTTCAAGGTCGATGGATGGTCAGAACTCGCGTGTATTTACGGACGCTCTGTAAGAGATAGGTAGCGAGAAACGGTATAGCCGTTAGGCCCTGGAAGTACAGAGAGGAGAGCACGATGAGCGACGAACGGGTGGCACCTGAGACGAAAGGTGTTACGGTGAAGTTACTTGCAACGGTTGACCTTGGCCCTGAGATCGAGGGCATGGCAGGGCGCCAACTTCGAATGCGTATGGTGACCATCGCGCCTGGAGGCGTCTTCGGCCCGATTCACGACCATAAAGACAGACCAGGCACCGTCTACATCCTGCAAGGAACGATCACTGACCATCGCAACGGGGTCGCTACGGACTATGGGCCGGGAGTGGGCTGGCCCGAGGATAGGAACACCACACACTGGCTTGAGAACAGAGGAACGATTCCGGCGGTGGAGATCTCGGTCGATATAGTCAGGCAAGGGTAAGCTCAGGCCCGACGTCTGCAATTCCGGGGACACCATACGCAACTCTTGATCTGGATCTGAGAGCGGCATAGGCTGAGAACATGGCGCGAATCGCGCGGGTAGTGGTACCCGGAATTCCCCACCATATCACCCAGCGGGGGAACCGCCGGCAAGAGACGTTCTTCTGCGCCGAGGACTACCAGGCCTACCTGGCCCTCCTGGGAGAGTGGTGTCAGCACTGGAAGGTGGAGGTGTGGGCGTATTGTCTGATGCCAAACCATGTCCACGTGATTGCGGTCCCGACGTCCGAGGACGCGTTGCGGCGGGCCATTGGTGAAGCGCACCGGCGATATACCCGGCGAGTGAATTTCCGCGAAGGCTGGCGTGGTCATCTCTGGCAAGGACGCTTCGGCTCATGTCCGGTGGATGAGCCGTACTTGCTGGTAGCGGCGCGATACATCGAGCAGAATCCCGTCCGCGCGGGACTCGCTGCAACCCCCTGGGACTACCCCTGGAGCAGCGCCGCGGCCCACGTGGCGGGGAGCGACGATCAACTCGTTCGCGTGGCGCCGCTGCTGGCGCTGGTCGGCAATTGGAGGGGCTTTCTCGCCACAGGACCCACGGAGGACGAGGTCCAGGAACTCCGCCGCCATGAACGAAGCGGGAGGCCCTTAGGCCATGAGCCCTTCGTCCGGGTGGTCGAGCGGACGCTTGGGCGGACGCTCCGGCGCGGAAAGCCCGGGCCAAAGCGGGAAAGGCCCCAGTAAATACGTATGGTGTCCCCAGAACTCCAGAGGAGTCCCAGTTGAACCATCCGTCTGCCTGTTGGGCGCTGCTCCTCTGAGCTGAGGATCCCGTCAGGGCGGAAATCTTGCGACCACGGGAGAATTGGGCGTCCTGCGAGCGCGGGTGGTGCGGGAAGCCCAGGGAGGAGGGGTCCGATGCCAGAAGCGAGCAAGATGAATGTGGAGGGGATATCGCAGCGGATTGCTGAGAATCTGCGCAGGGTGATGGAGCAAGGCGCGGGGCTGAGACGACTCAATAGCATCTTGATCGTCACGAGTCTCGTATCGTCCGGGCTGACGACGCTACTGACAGGCGTAACGGCGGCCCGAGGTCCCGTGATTGGGAGTGGCGTTGCGGGGTGGCAACTCGCGTGCGTCATAGCGGCGGTGTTGAGCTTCGTGGGAGCGATCTGCACGGGAATCGCTCAGCAGATGCGTGTCGGGGAGCGCCTGGCGAAGACGCTGGAGTGCCTGGGGCGCTTGAAGGCCCTCGATGCGTCGGTCATCACGAGGAGTCGCGCCGACAGCGAGATTGCGACGGAGTACGAGAATATACTGCGCACCTACGGGGAGGTCCTGCGGTAGAGTCGTGGGAAAGGGAAGCTGCGTGACCCCCGGTTCTTGTCGGTTGACGCCCGCGCTTTGAGCGTTGAATACACCACGGAGTAGCATGAGCGGCCGTCACGTGTGTCCGGTCTGGGTGGGCTACCTCTTGGCCAATCCGGTCAGGGCGCTGTTTCAGAACCCCGAGAAAATTCTTGCCCCGCACGTTGCGCCGGGGATGCGCGTGCTGGACATCGGGTGCGCCATGGGGTTCTTCAGCCTGCCCTTGGCGCGACTCGTTGGTCCAGGTGGCCGCGTGATCTGCGTGGACCTCCAGCAGACGATGCTGAACTCGCTGGCGCGCCGGGCGCGCCGGGCGCACCTCCTTGACCGGATCGAGATTCGGCGATGCGACGCGGACTCCCTTTGCATCACTGAGTTCCACGGCCAGATCCACTTTGCATTGCTATTCGCCGTGATTCATGAAGTCGACATTGCCGCTCGGCTCTTCACGGAGGTTCGCGACACCCTGCGTCCGGGTGGCCGCGTCGTGTTTGCAGAACCCAAGGGACCTATCCCGAGACATGCTTTTGACGAATCGGTCTCCGTGGCGGAACGCAGCGGCTTGCGAAAAATAGACGGTCTCCGGATTCCATGGAGCCATGCAGCTCTCCTTGCGACGTAGAGATGTTCCATACGCCCTTTGTGGGTTCGCCGCTCAATTCGGCGAGTGCCGGCGCGCTCCTTGGGCAAGTATTGCGAGGTATGCCCTTTTCGGGGTGACAGGTCGCTGGATACGGATGAGCGTGGCGCGCGCAGACAGAAGGAGGGCATGCCAATGAGACGGGTGATACTCGCAGTCGTCGTGGTGTTTCTCGCTTGGTCGCTGATGGATTTCGTGATTCATGGGGTGATCCTTGCCTCTTCGTATGCGTCCACCCCCGCGCTCTGGCGGCCGATGAGCGAGATGAAGATGACCGTCATGTATCTGTCGGTGCTGATCGCGGCCCTCTGCTTTGTCCTCGTGTACGTTCTGTTTTTCGCCCGTAAAGGCGTTTCGATTGGATTGCGGTATGGAGTATTGTTCGGCGTCGGTGCCGGAGTATCGATGGGCTACGGGAGCTATTCCGTGATGCCCATTCCCTACCACATGGCACTCACCTGGTTCATGGGGACCCTGATCGAGGCGGCGGTTGGAGGCGTAATCCTTGGCGCGATCGTCGGCGGGGAGAGAGCGGCCTAGCCCTACGCGGAAATGCCGCCCCTTTTCTGGGCTTGACCGTGGGGGCGAGGCGGCAGGACCCGGACAGTGAAAACCCTGACCCCGGTCGAGGGGCCTCCTGCCGCTGCATCGACGCCGTCGATTGGATGCGCCCTTTGTGCGGCTTGTGCTTCTTGTTGGAACCCGTTTTGCTTGAAGAAAGCCTATGTCTACCCTCGCTCTGGTGTTCGATTTCGACGGCCTGATCCTGGACACGGAAACCACGGACTTCCAGTCGTGGCAAGAGGTGTATCGCGCCCACGGCGTCGAGCTGCGACTGGAAGATTGGGCGGACTGCGTCGGCCGGCCGGCGGGCCACTTCGACCCGTTCGGGCACCTCGAACGACTCAGCGGTATCCGCGTCGAGCGTGCCCAGATCCGCGTGCAGCGCAGCGCACGGATGCGCGAACTGAACCTGCACCAGTCGGTCCTTCCCGGCGTCCGCGACTATCTCCGCGAGGCGCGGGAGCTGAGGCTGAAGGTCGGGTTGGCTTCCAGTTCGGATCGCGCGTGGGTGCACGGCCATCTTGGGCGCCTGGGGTTGCTCGATTATTTTGACACCATCAAGTGTGTCGAGGACACAGGCGCGCACAAGCCCGATCCGGCGCCGTACCTCGCCGCGCTCGACACGCTCGGGGTGCCACCCCCCAGGGCCGTGGCCTTCGAGGATTCGCCGCACGGCGTCGCCGCGGCCAAGGCGGCCGGGATGCTGTGCGTGGCGGTGCCCAACTCGGTCACGCGGCGGTTGGGTCTGGACCGCGCCGACCTTGTGCTGGATTCGCTGGCCTCCGTGCCGTTGCCGGAGCTGCTGGCGCGATTCGATGGGACGCGACAGCAAGACAAGTGAGCGCAGCGAGCGCGGTATATTCGACCGGCCCGGGCGGGCCGGGATGGCGATACGCGATCGGCGGTCGTATGGACCCAGGGTGGGCCGAGGCAGTTGGCGCATGCATCAGAGGAGTGAGGCGATGTCCACAAAGCCGATGACTGTTGGCGAGATCACAGCAGCGCCGGGGCAGGTTGCACGAGGATTTCTAACCACGGACGTGGGACGGGGTGTCACCGTCCGGATGCCGGTGGTGGTCATCAACGGCACGGCCGACGGGCCGGTGTTCGCGGTGACGGCCGGCGTCCACGGCGCGGAATACCCGGGCATCGAGGCCGCCATCCGGCTGTCCCGGACGCTGAACCCAGCCGAGGTGCGAGGCGCGGCGATCGTCGTTCCCCTCGTGAGCGTGCCGGCGTTCCAGCGGCGTGCCATCTACGTCAACCCGCTCGACGGGATCAATTTCAACCGGGTCTGTCCCGGGAACCCCACGGGCACGATCACCGAGATCATGGCGCACCTTCTCTTCAAGAATGTGATCGCGCAGGCCGATTACTACATTGACCTTCACGGCGGCGACATGATCGAGGCGCTGGTGCCATTCACCCTCTATTACAAGTCGGGCAACGAGAAGGTTGACGATGCCTCCAAGGCGCTGGCCGAGGCATACGGCATCCCCATCATTCTGGGCACGACGGCCTTGCGTGGAGGGAGCTACGGGGCCGCCGCGGCGATGGGTACGCCGGCGATCCTCACCGAGGCGGGAGGCCAGGGGATCCTCGACGAGCCGTCAACGCAGACCCACGTCACCGGTGTGCTGAACGCGCTCCGGAAGTTCGGTTGTCTGTCGGGGACGCCTGCGGCTGTGCCCCCGCCCACGTATTACAGCAAGTTCGTGTGGGTGGCCGCGGAGCAGGACTGCGTGTACTACCCGAAGGTCACGGTGGGGCAGCAGGTGAAGGAAGGGGACCGCATCGCCGAGTTCACCGACCTGTTCGGCGACAAGATCGGCGATCTGCGTTCCCCCGCGACCGGTCCGGTGCTTTTCCTGGTGACCTCGCCGGCCATCAACAAGAACGATCCCCTGATGGCGATCGGCGCTTAGGCAGGCTGTTGCGCGGGCCGATCTTTCCGTCTCGGGGCCCCGGCCTTAGGCTGGGGACCCGAGCGAACGTTTCGCTTCGCGCTTCCTTCCTTCGTCCGTCCGCTCGACGCTTGGCTTCCGACCCTTCCTGCGTTGTGCCCAGGCGCGTCGCCGCGTTTCAAATTGACAGCCATGCATACGTTCGTTAGCGTCGCGCGTGGGTGCGGATGTGTGAGGGCGCCCAGGGGAGACAATCGGAGGGACGGCCGATGACGATGGGTGTCAGATGCCCCAAGTGCGGACTGCTACAGTTGCCGGGGCCGACCTGCAAGTCGTGCAAGGCGACGCTCGGCCCTCCGCCCCGCCGTCCCGTTCCCGCGCAAGATTCTGCGATTCCACCCAGCGCCGGTCCGCCGCCGATTTCCCTGCCACCGCCCGTAGGGCCAAGACCGCCCGCGGATGGCGCGGGTTCCGGCCCGAACCCGGCGCAGACCCAGCGGCTGTCCTTTCATGGCGTCGGCGGTTCCCTGTTCGGCATCCACATCGTCAATGTGTTTCTCACCATCATCACGCTCGGTATTTACTATTTCTGGGCAAAGGTCCGCGTGCGAAGCTATTTGTTCAGCCAGACGGAGTTCGCGGGAGACCGTTTTGCCTATCACGGGACGGGCAAGGAGTTGCTGTTCGGGTTTCTGAAAGCAGTCGCGTTGATCGGCGTTCCATTCTTGCTTCTCCGTCTCGGCCTCGACTTCGTTGCCCGCGGTCCGGTTGCGCGGGGCGTCGGCGCGTCAATTTCCTATCTGGCGATTCTCGTGTTCCTTGCCTTTGCAACCATCGGCGCCCGAAGGTATCGCCTGAGCCGCACATCCTGGCGCGGGATCCGGTTCTCGTTTCGAGGGCAGCTGCTGGAATTCGTCACGCTGTTCGTGGGGGGGTCGCTGCTCAGCACAATCACGCTCGGACTTTACTATCCATTTTTCGATACGCGCCGGCACGGTTTCCTTGTCTCGCACTCCTACTTCGGCAGCCAGCGTTTCTCGTTCGACGGACGAGGGAAGGACCTCTTCGGGCGGTTTCTCCTCGCCATCGTGCTCTCGCCGCCGACGCTGGGCTTGTGCTGGTTCTGGTACCTGGCCCGAAAGCAGCGCTACTTCTGGGATCACACCGCGTTCGGCGCCGCCCGCTTTCAGTGCGCGGTCACCGGGGGCAAGCTCCTCGCTTTGCAGTTGGGAAATGCGCTTCTCCTCGTGCTGACCTTGGGGTTTGGCTGGCCGTGGGTCGTGGTTCGCAATGCGCGATTTGCGTGCCGGTACCTGGTCCTCCAAGGCGTCCTCGATTTGACGACGGTCCGGCAGGAAGCACAGGCCGTCTCCACGACGGGTGAGGGGTTGGCGGGCATCCTGGACGCGGGCTTCGATTTCGGCACGTAACACGCTGCTCAAAAAGGCCCATCTGCTGCGTTGCCACGCTCGCGCGATGCTGCGGCGTACGGACCAAGTACGCCTCGCACCGCGCACCGCGCATCGCGTGTCGCCTTGCATCTGGGCCTTTTTGAGCAGCGTGGGCGCAGTGCGTTTTTTCGGTTCCGTGCTGGTTTCAGGCCCCGGCTAAAGTCGCGCTGGGAGCTGTTCGCGGTACTGCTCCACGCGAGCGCCCGCGGGCGTCCGCTCGACAACGGACTTCGATGCAGACTGACTGGGAAGGGTACTACCTGGATGGCAAGAGTGCGGCGCGGCAGCGCGCCGCGGTCCGTCTGCTTCGAACACGGCTGGAGATCAGCCCCGAGAGCGGCCCGATGGTGTGGTGGCCGTACGGGGAGATTCGCCAGACCCAAGGTTATTACGCGGGTCAGGAGATCCGCTTGGAGCGAGGCGGAGAGATCCCGGAGGTGGTGCTGATCCGTGACCCGGCATTCTTGACGAGCCTGCACCGAGTGGCCCCGGAGACTGCAGGGCGTTTCCACGATCCCAGCCGGCGGCGGATGCGGGTCGGCCTCACGGTGTTGGCGGCGTTGGCCGCAGTCTGCGTCGCGGCGGCGCTCTACGTCTGGGGCATTCCCGGGGCGGCGTCGGTTGTCGCTCCGCATGTCCCGGTGTCGTGGGAGGAGCATCTGGGGCGGACCGTCAGCGAGCAGTTGGCTCCCGTGGAGAGGCATTGCACCGAGACCACTCGACTGCACGCCATCCAGACGATCGTAACGACGCTCGCGGCGGCGGCGAAGACGTCGCCGTACACGTTCCGCGTCGTCGTGCTAAACACTCCAGCGGTGAATGCGCTCGCCACGCCAGGAGGATACGTCGTGGTCTTTCGCGGGCTCCTGGAGCGCACGGAATCCGCCGAAGAACTGGCGGGCGTTCTCGCTCATGAGTTCCAGCACGTGCTCCTGCAGCATGCGACGCGCGCGCTGCTTCGACACGCCTCGACCGGCATCCTGCTTGCCGCCGTGAGCGGGGATGTGAGCGGAGCGATGACATACGGCCTCGAAGGCGCGCGGGTTCTCGCCGAACTCCGTTACAGCCGGCAGGATGAGGAGGAGGCGGATCGCGAGGGATACCGGATGCTCACGGCTGCGGGCGTTGACCCCGCGGGAATGATGCGGTTTTTCGAGACACTCCAGAAACACACCGGGAAGGCGCCGACACTCCCGTCATACCTGTCCACACACCCATCCACGGAAGGGCGGATCGAGCGGCTCCGGTCGCTCGGCGCGGCGGCGCGCCCCGCCGCCAGCCGATTGCTTCCTGGTCTCGACTGGCGCAACGTCCGCGCCATCTGCGGCGCGACGGGCCCCCTTCACCCGTAGCTCACGATACGTCGGCACGCATAGACGGATTCGCGGCGGGAACGCTGCTCCGCGCGTGCACGCTACGGCGTATTACCCTCGGGACTCCTGGCGATCGCCGCCGGCCCGCGGCTTGGGGAGCGCGGCCAGCGTCGCCTGCGTCGTCGCCAGGGCGTTGCTCAGGTGGTAACAGACCTTGTTCCGCTGACGCACGAGACCCACGGCGAGCTGGCGCGCCGTATCGCTCTTCGACGGGAGCGTTCCCAGGTGGCGCATCGGCTCCAATCCGGGGAAGGGCGGGACGGGCAGCGTGGTGTCGTGCTCGAAGGGCCCGGAACGGCAGTAGCCGATCGGGATGAGCTCCCGGCCGAGCGCCATCAGGCAGAAGTTGGCCAACTCGGCCGCCCCCGGCGGGAGCGCCTTGGCGCGAATCCGCCGCTCGAGCTTTTCGACGGCGCTTCCAAGCTCCTCCAGCAGGCCGAAGACCGGTGCGAGATCGAAGCGCCCCTGTGCCTCCGTGGAATACGCGGTCAGGGTGGCCTTGGCCTCCGCGACCGCGGCCCGGTAGTCCAGAGGCAAGACGGCGTCCTCGAGGGCTCGCTGCGCCGCCACGACGTAGATCTGCGCGTCGCGCACCATGTGGGCCGGGTCTAGCTTGTCCAGGGTATCCTCGGGTGTGTGCCACCACCAGCCCAGGCCTCCGCTCCGCGCCTGGCCGCCCATCAACTGCGCATATGCGCGCGCGCTTTCCGATTCATCCGCCGGCTGTTCAGATGGGCTCATGAACAAGGACGGGATCCCGTGGCCCCAGAAGGACTGGTCCGCTGCGCGCGGCGGCCGGGCCCCCGAGAGGCGCTGCCCCGCGATCTTCTCGACGCACGCCGAGCCGAGGTCGCGCGTCTCGGCCATGGCGATGGCTTCCGTCAGACATGTGGCCCCCTTTGCGCCGACGCAATCCGCGTTCAGGTGCAGAACACAATGCTCGTGGAGATCGCGCCAGTAGTGGTCCGCGTACCACGCGGAGCCGCCGTACCGAGCGTGGGAGTGGCCCGACCAGAACGCGAGCCGCAGGTCGCGGCGCAAATGCTGCTTTCGGGCGGCGAAGATGCGGCCCACCTCCAGCTGCGTCGCGTTTCCGGCGCCGTTGTCCATGGCCCCGTAATGCCAGGAATCCACATGGCCGCTCATGAGGACGAAGTCACCGGCCCCGCGCGGCGCGCGGAGATGCGCGATGAGAAGTGGCAGAGCACGCCAGCGCGTGTCCACCTGGGTGCGCAGGCGGATGCGGACGGGGCCGCGGCCCAGCGCGTCGCGGAGCCGCGCACCGCCCTCGGCATTCACGGACACGATGGGCGTCGTGGGAAGCAACGATACGTTCTCCGGCGTCGGTGAGCCCCAGACGATGGAGGTGATCATCTCGTGCAGCCGCTCGCCGCACACGTGAATCTGCGCGGCGGCGCCGGCCTGCTCGACCCGGAAGACCTTGCCCGGCATGGCGAGGCCGTCGCAGAGGGCGGCCCGTCCGCTCACCGGCCGCTTCTCCAGCGACGCCGGTTCCGCCCGCCCCACGTCCACGAGGTCGAGCACGACACCCTCGGGCGGCGTCGAGGCGGCCATCGCGTGCGTGATGCAGGGAATGCTGACAGGCTTCTCGCCCAGGAACTCCAGGAGGGCCGCCACCGGCCAGCTCGTCCAGCACTCGGGGTGGTGCTCTTCGATCTCGAAGCCCCAGGCCTCCAGCGTCCGGGCGATGTACCGGAACGTCTCCCGCTCCTCCGGCGACCCCGAGAGGCGAACCTTGCGCGTGATGTTGATGACGTAGTCTTCCAGGCGTTCGGCCGAAACCTGATCCACGAGAGCCCGCTCTTCCTTGGACAGCTGCGTCATGTCGCCTCCTTCGTCTCACCACGGACGCATCGTCGCTCGTCCCCGAGAGACGGTGCCCGCCGCGCACGATGATGCCTCCGCGCCCGGACGATTTCAACCGTGTTTTCCTGCCGGCCTGCGGCACGGGTCGGCGATTGTCCCACAAACTGGACAGGGGCACGCCGAAACCGTGGCGTCGGCGGGGCGGTTGGACTATACTCCCACCGGTATTGGTCCAAGCGGGAGCCTCTCGGGCCCCGAGGAGTGCCGAGAACCCGTTTTGCCTCAGGCTGCTCAAAAAGGTTCAGGTGCAAGGCGGCAAGCGATGCGCGGTGCGAGGCGTACTGTGTCCGTACGCCGCAGCATCGCGCAAGTGCGCCAACGCCGCAGATGGGCCTTTTTCAGCGGCCTGCCAAGGAGGAGTGCAATGGCGCGCATCACGCAAGTACAGATTGAGGCCATCGTCGCTGCGAGCCGCCCCGAACGGTTGACCGACCCCGGCAAGCGGCCCATCACAGGAGACCACGCAGCCAACGCGGTGCAACTGGCCGCGTGGGGTCAGACCACCCTAGCCGCCGATCACCTGCTGTTTCCCGAGCTGAACGGCTGTCTTCCGGGAGTGGTGGCGGGCGTGATCCGGCAGCTCAATATCGGATTCGTCGGGGCCGGCGTGCAGGCGGATGACGACGACGCTGCTCTTGCCGCCAAGGTCCGCTGCCGCCAGTTCGCGTACGAGACACTGCTGGAGATGGCGATCAACTTCTGCGGCCTGGAAAGCCGGTGGCTTGACGCCGGCGAGCGTTGTCAGGCCGTGGGGAGCATCCGGGGCGCCCTGGCCGAGTGGGAGGCCCGCGAGGCGTCTGAAGGCAAGGGTTCGGTGGCCGTGGCCGTCGTCCGCCGGTTCCTGGACCGGATGAAGCTGGTTCAGAAGGGGGCCAGCATGGCGGCAAAGACGGCGCTGCGGATCGAGCAGGCGCTGGATTTCGGCAAGCCGGTGATGCTGGCGCTCATCGAGAAGGCGCAGCAGGAGATCGAGGCCAACGTCTACACCCGGATGGTGCGCGACGGCCTCTGCCGCTTCGGAAACGACTACGCCCTCGGCCTGCGCTGGCTGCGGCACCTGGGGTTCGAGCAGGTGTCCACCAACCCGGTCCTGGCTGCCCTGGCGTACTCGGACGATCCGTCGCTTGCGCAGACGTTCCGCGCCGAGGTGCATCTCCATCCGAAGTTCTCCGCATGGAAGGCGGCGCCCGAGAAGTGCGGGGACGAGATCGCGCTCTACGCGACGCTCCTGGCCCTCTGGGATAACCTGCACGTGTACCGGCCGATCTTCTTCAACCTGGCCGCGACGTCCGGCGGCGGCGTGGTCTCCTTCCAGCTCAACCCCAACATCGCCCACCTGGTGCCGGAGAGCGTGCGGGATGTCTTCGCCGCCTTCGCCGCGGCGACCGAGGACCTGCAGACGTACGACGACTATCTGCTGGCGGGATATCCGGCCACGCGCGAGCGCGCCCGCCCGAACATGGTGATCAAGGTGGCGGCCTCGTCGCCGGCGGCCCGGGAGATCGCGCGGACCATCAACGCGTTCGGCTTCGGCTCGAACATCACCGTGATCTACACGGTCGGCCAGGAAGTCACCATGGTCCTGGAAGAACTGGCGGGCATGGCCGCAGCGATCAAGAAGGGGATCGTGCCCACGCAGCTGTACATGACCAACATGGGCGGACGCTTCGAGAGCCACCTGCGGGAAGCGAAGCTGGAGAGCCTCTTCGGCGAGCTGAAAGAGTTGAAGGGGGAGGCGTACGCACTGGAGAAGGTGAACCAGCTCGCGGCCGCGAACGGGACAAAGGCGAAGGTGGACGCGGCCAAGGAATTCGAGGCGAAGGTCGCAGCTGCCACCCGATTCGCCAGCCAGCGGATCCTGGATGCGAACGTGGCCGCGGCGCTGGCGGACGTGGCCTCCGCCGACGCGCTCAAGGACTGGGAGGATGTGATCGGGAAATCCGGCACGCTGGTCGCGCGACGCGCGTGGGGGATCTTCTGGTCCCAGGCGAACCGCGGCAAGTGGGTGGAGTATCTGTGCAAGAAGCACCAGATTACCAAGGAGCAGGCCGCGCTGATCCTGAGCCGCGTGTGCTACCTGCCGGCCTCCAAGCGGAAGCCGCAGGATACCTACTGGACGCTGACCGGCTCCAACATGGTGCACACCGAATTCCCCAACCACCAGGAGAACGTCCGGAAGACCGCCGAAGAGCCCGGCTTCAAACTGCAGGACTACGCCGAGTCGATCACGCACGAGATGCCGGACCTCGTCGTGAAGAAGCTCAACACGATCCCGGATTTCAGGCTCGGTTACGAGTTGAACGGGGAACTGAGCCAGATTCTCCGCCTGGTCGGTATCGACGGGAATTTCGGGATCGGCGGCCACAGCCCCGAACAGTGGCCCGCGTTCGGCTCGGTCCAGAAGACGCTGACCGAGTTCAAGGCGGCGTACGACAAGTTCCGGGGCGACATCCTGGGACTCTTTGCGGAGGCGACGGGCCGCCCGGCTGCGGTCGACGTCTCGAAGAAGCCCGCCGCGAAGAAAGCAGCCGCAAAGAAAGTGGCGGCGAAGAAACCGGCCAAGAAAGTCGCGAAGAAGGCGCCCAAGGCGGCCGCCACCAAGCGTGGGGCGCGCCGCTAGTCTCTTCTTACCCCGACGTCCTCAGAGGAGGGATCGCCATGGCCTGCGGATGTGGATCCAAGAAGGAGCCGAAGGGCAAGAGCACCGCGAAGCCCGCCAAGAAGAAGTGAGGGAAGGGCGAATGGAACAGAAACCCCCTCGGGAAATCCCGAGGGGGTTTCTGCTTGTGGAGTCTGCGGCGGAGTTGATGGTGACGGCCATTGGGTGTACGCTTCAGCGCACAGGGGTAGGGGTGTGGGAGGATGCCGATATGCCGGCGAAGGGATATTCTCTGCTCAGGGCCTTCGCGGACCGGGCCTGCGAGCTGGGGGCAGCCGAGGCGAGAGTCATCCGGGCCGAATCGGTCGTCACCGCAGCGTGGGTCCGGATGAAATGCCAGTTCGGGTGCGGCGGGTGGGGCTCCAACCTGTGCTGTCCGCCGCACACGCCGACCCCCGACGAGATGGCCAAGATCGTCGCGTGCTACACGCGAGCCCTTTTGGTCCACTGCAAGGCGACCAAGCGGCCGACGAAGATCGTGGCGGCCCTGGAGCGCGAGATCTTCCTGGCCGGTTACTACAAGGCCCTGGGGTTTGGGTCGGGCCCCTGCCGCCTCTGTCGGGAGTGCAGTTTCGATGGTTGTATTCGACCCGACGACGCCCGACCGTCCATGGAGGCCTGCGGCATCGACGTCTACGCGACCGCCCGCGCGAACGGCCTCCCCATCAAGGTCGTGCGAGACGAGACAAGCGACCAGAACTACTACGGCCTCGTCCTGATCGGATAGTTCCGGCTATCGAGCAGCGTTCGAGTCGCACCCGGGGAAACGGTTGGGACGCGAACGCACTCTCCCGCCTTGTGTCGGTAGCTGCTGCGTTGCCGGATCGATTGCGTGAACACTCTCCCGCTTGGTTGCAGGGAAAACGATCCCCGGGTGTGATACATTCCGGGCGTTCGACCGCTGTATTCCCGTCTACACTGGAGGTCGTCATGGAGCTAAAGGATACCGTTGCGGTCGTCACGGGGGCCACGGGGGGACTTGGGCAGCGGATCTGCCGGGCGTTGGCTGTCCAGGGTGTGCACATCGCCGGGGTGTATCAGCAATCGGCGGAATCGGCCAAGGCATTGGCTGCCGAGTGGTCGGCGCTGGGGCCGCGCAGTGCGGCCTTTCAGGCCGATGTCACCGATCCGGCCTCGGTCCAGCAGATGGTCGAGCGGGTCCTGGGTGCGTTCGGCCGGATTGATATCCTCGTCAACAATGCCGCCTACAACCAACTGGTGCCGTTCAGGGATCTGGATGGGCTGACACTGGAGCTGTGGGAGCGCATCCAGCGGATCAATTCCACCGCCCCCTTCCTCTGCGTCAAGGCCGTGGCGCCCGTCATGCAGCGCCAGAAGCGTGGACGGATCGTCAACGTAACCTCGGTCGCGGGTCTGGCGCCGTCGGGAAGCAGCATCGCCTACGCCGTGTCCAAGGCGGCCCTCACGCACCTCACGCGCTGCCTGGCCGTGGCGCTGGGGCCGGAGATCGCCGTCAACGCCGTGGCGCCCGGACTGCTGCGCGGCACGAAGATGACCGCCCGGCTCTCGCCGGATTTCGTCGAGCGGGGACTCAAGCAGTCCGCGCTGCAAAAGATGGTGGATCTGGACGACGTGGCCGATCAGGTCGTGACGTTTTGCCGGAGCGACAGCACGACCGGACAGGTGCTCGTGATCGATTCGGGGCGCGTGTACCACTAAGTACTGCTGACCGAAAATACGGTGACGTCTCGCCGGTCCCCCGGGCCGCCCCTCGGACGCCTGGCGCCTCGTCGATGCCGGCTCGCCCTTACACCGGGTCGGCCGCCACAGACCGGCGGCCTCCGTCCCGGCGACGGGCTCGCCCGCGGGCGCGGCGTCTCGGGTCGACCCAGGGGCCCTGGGTCTCTGCGGCTGATGTATCCGTCATCGTATTTGCGTCCGCGGGTACTAGGCGCAACCTACGACACGGTGCCCAATCGACCTTTTTGCGTCTTCGCGAAACGCACGTCCCACCTTCCGCTTTCTTCCTCCCTGGGCGTCATATCGACCAAATCCATCGGCATTGACACCCGAAATACGGTTCACTAGGGTTTGCGCAAGTATCGCGGATGCCGACCCCGCTGGCCAAGCTCGTGCCACCGGAGACGTGCGCTGCCGTGTCAGCATCGGACGACACGTTACGGGTCGGACCGAACGTCAAAAAGCAGTGCGAAAGGAGGCGGGGAGTGGGCATGGTCGAGCGGTCCGATCAGGGAGAGCGGAGGTCGTCCCCCGTGGCGACATGCCCGAAGTGCGGTTTTCCGCAGAACGAGGGGGACTGGTGTCCGCGCTGCGGATTCCGGAGGAGCCTGCAGGACGTTATCCCCGCTGCACGCCCTGGGAGCGTGCCGGCGCCTCCAACCTCCACGTCACCGTCGGCGCGGGAAGCCGCCTTGCCAGAGGCACGCAGACCCGGGGTAATCCGACGGGTTTTCCGGGTGGTACGATGGGTGAGCCTGGCCGTCGCGCTCGTGTTGGTCGTTCTGCTCTTGTGGCCCGCCGATCCGCCGGAGGTACGGACCGACCCGAAGGCGGCCGAACGCGTGCAGGTGAAAATCGAGCAGGCGGCACAGACTGCAGTCGAGGGTCAGGCACCCGTCCTGCAGATGGACGAGGCCGAGCTGAATGCGTGGATACAGACCAATCTGGCGCTTCAGACCCCGTCCGAGAGCGAGTTGCCCGGTGCGCCCGTCCCATCGGGTGAGCCTACACTGCAGCAGGTCCAGTCGAGCGTTCACGACGTGAAAGTCAACCTGTTCGGAGACGATCTCCGTGCCTACGTTCTCTTCAACCTGTACGGGAAGGATCTCACGTTGCAGTTAGAGGGACGCCTGGTCGTGACTGACGGCCGGCTGCGCCTCCGGCCCACGCGGGGAAAGCTCGGCTCGCTCCCAATTCCCCAGATCACACTCGACCGTGCGGTCAGCCGCCTGTTCGACTCTCCCGAGAACCGGGAGAGCTTCCAGTTGCCCCCTGAGATCAAGAACATCCGCGTGGTGAACGGCGAACTGATCGTCTCGTACCGGTAGCGGTCGTCCTTTCCCGACATCTGTGGTCTCCAGAGACCGGCACTCCCTGCAATGCCACGCTATTCGCTCGCGCCATCTCGCAGATCTGGCAGCATGGATTCGCGCGTCGAGTGACGAGCGCGAGTGGGAAAGTGGATGTCTTCCTGGCTGGTGCAGGTTGGGCCGATCGTCCCGAATCCTTCCACCACGCGTGCGCGCTTTGGTCTTGACAATCGCGGCAGGGTCGCGGCATGCTCGACAACAACGACGGGTCCGGGTAGGCGGACTGCGCATGGGTGCGGTTCGTGGTGCGTGCGGATCGTACATTCGAATCAACTCTCACTTGAAGATTCTCACATGCGACTACAAAACAAGGTGGCTCTCATCACCGGCGGCGCGGCGGGCATCGGCGCCGAGATCGCGAAGCGGTTTGCGGCGGAGGGCGCGACCATTCTCATCGGAGACATGGACGCAGGCGCTGCGGAGCGGATGGCAGAGAATATCCGCCGCGCCGGGGGCCGGGCGCGATCCGCTCCTCTCGACGTCACGAGCGAGCCGAACTGGAAGGCGGCGCTGGACGGCATCCGGAAAGCGGAGGGGCGGCTTGACGTTCTCGTCAACAATGCCGGGATCACCAGGCGAATTCCCATCACCGACATGCCCATGGAGGATTTCGAGGCCATCATGGCAGTGAATGTGCGGGGGGTCTTCCTCGGGATCAAGCACTCCCTGCCTTTGATGAAAGAGCGGGGCGGCGGCGCCATCGTGAACATCTCCTCGATCTGCGGCCTCGTGGGGCACAAGTACACCAACGAGACCTATACCACCTCCAAGGGAGCCGTGACTCTCCTGACGAAGAGCGTGGCGGTCCGGTATGCGCAGGACAACATCCGCTGCAACTCGATTCACCCCGGCACGGTGGACACGCCGATGGTGCAGCAGTTATTCAAGGATCCCGAGAAGAAGCGGGAACGCCTGGACGAGGTTCCCCTCGGGAGACTCGCCACCGCCTTGGACGTCGCCAACGCAGCCCTCTTCCTCGCCTCCGACGAGGCCGGCTTCATCACCGGCGTGGCGTTGCCCGTGGATGGCGGGCTGACCGCGTATTGAGGACCGAGTTCTCACGCAGAGTCGCCAAGGGCGCAGAGGCCAGAAAAGTTAACCCAAGACCGGAAATCTTGAACGGGCACGTCCGAAGAGAGAACCGCCCTCTAGATTTACCCTCAAGTCGTCCTTTCTCAATGGCCGATCTTGCCTGTCCGACTTGTAAGCAACGTACGCGAAACTGACTTCGTGTCATTCGCCTCCGTCGCAATTGCAGGGTTGGCGTCGCCAGGCGCGCGCGTGCCCTCGTATGGACGAAGGGGGATCCTTTCAATTTTTCGAGCGCATGCGCATCAGCGATCGGGCAGGGCACCGCGCGATTCGCGCCGGAACAACTGTTGCAGTGCGGAGAGATCGCGCGACAAGCAGCGACTCTTGACTGTCGCGCAGCTTTGAAGCGGCGTCGGGCTGATGGAGTTCCGCGAAAGACTTCAGGATGACTACCCCACGATCGAGGAAACCTGTCCGGACGTTCAAACAATTTGGCGGATACACAACCCGCTGGCGTGGTCGCCTGTGAGCACTCCAGTCCTGGTGGTCCTGACTGCAAATCTGCTGTGTGGAGAGCCCTGCCAATGTTGAAGACAGCCTTCGGACTCACGACCCTCGTCCTCCTGCTCGTGCTCATCGGCTATGCAACCTCCGGCGGGCCAACTGATGCCAACCTTACCGACCTCGGCCTCACCGCCTCCGCCGTGCGCGACCCAGGCGGTGTGTGGCGATTGCAGTTCGACTTGCGGTACACAGGCGAGACGCCGCTCGTTGTCTACGAGGGGTCGCTGCCGTGGAAGAGTCCCCGCGAACTCTTGCTCATTGCGTGCGCGTTGAACGCCGCGAACACACGTCTGGCTCCTGCCGAGGCCCCC
>Ga0316622_100000820_pt1 | contig 19126 bp, 17 predicted proteins | sample OWC_Aug_OW2_C1_D_FD_207646 | JGI IMG/M metagenome (GOLD analysis project Ga0316622, IMG submission 207646) | Wetland soil microbial communities from Old Woman Creek delta, Ohio, United States - OWC_Aug_OW2_C1_D5_C | ecosystem: Environmental > Terrestrial > Soil > Wetlands | place: USA: Ohio... | reverse complement strand
TCGGTCACGAGGCGCTGGTGGCCATCTGCAGCCTGATGGTCCTCGGCCGCGCGCTGATGGTCACCGGCGCGCTCGAGCCGGTGGCGCGGATGCTTGCCCGCCTCTGGGCATTCAACCGGCACGTTGCGCTGTTCGCGGTCCTGGCCGTTGCGATGGGCCTGAGCGCATTCATCAACGACACTCCGATGGTCGTTGTGCTCATGCCGGTCGTCATCGGACTTGCGATGCGCGCGGGTGCCTCCGCGTCACGGATGCTGATGCCCATGAACTTCGCCGTGATCATCGGCGGCATGGCCACGACAATCGGCACCTCGACCAACCTGCTCATCGTGTCGCTGGCCCAGGACCACGGCGTACCGGCCATCGACATGTTCGAGTTCACCCCGCTGGTCATCGGGCCCGCGGCGCTGGCGCTGCTGTACCTGTGGCTGGTCGCGCCGTGGCTACTGAGGGGCCAAAGTGCGCCCCTGGCCGGGATGGCGCCGCGCCGGTTCGATGCGGTCCTGTACATCGGCCCCCGCAGCCGCGCCCGCAGCAAGACCCTCGCGAAGGTCCGCCGCTGGACCGGCAACAAGATGGACGTGCAGCGGGTACAGCGCGGCAGGGACCAGCTCGCCGCGACGGATGATCTGCGCCTGCTCGAGGGAGACCGGCTGGTCGTCAACGACACCTCCGCGTACCTCAAGGAATACGAACGGTCGCTGCGAGCCACGCTCTACGATGCCGATCGCGTCGGCAATCTCCCGCCGGAGCAGCATCCGCTGCTGGCGCAGGACCAGCAACTGGTCGAGGTCGTCGTCAGCGAGGAATCCCCGCTGCATCACCGAACGCTGCGTGAGGCGCGTTTCGCCGAGCGCTTCGGCGTCGTCATCCTCGCGATGTACCGGCCTGCGGACGAGTCGTCACTCGCCGGCGAGATTCCAGATCGCGTCCTGCGCTCGGGCGACGTGCTGCTCGTGCAGGGGCCGGCCGCGCGCATTTCAGCCCTGAAGGACGACGCCGGCGCTCTGGTGCTGGACGGAACCCTCGACCTGCCCCGCACGCGCAAGGCGCCCGTCGCGGTGCTGATCATGGTTGCGGTCGTGCTGCTCGCGGCCTTCACCGTCCTGCCGATTTCCATCGCGTCGCTGCTCGGCGTGCTGGCACTGATCCTGACGGGCTGCCTCAAGTTCGAGGGCCTCGGGCGCGGTATCAGCGCAGAGGTCGTGCTCGTGGTGGTCGCGAGCCTGGCCCTCGGCCGCGCACTCACCGCGACCGGCGGCGCCGCCCTGCTGGCCGGCGCGTTCATGTCGGTCGCGAGCGAACTCTCGCCTCAGGTGGTGCTCGCTGCCGTAATGGTCTTCCTCGGGATCCTGACCAACTTCGTCTCGAACAACGCGGCCGCCGCCATCGGCACGCCGGTCGCGCTCGCGATCGCGCAGCAGCTGGGCGCGCCGCCCGAGCCGTTCGTGCTCGCGGCCATCGTCGGCTGCAACCTGTCGTTCGCGACGCCGATGGGCTACCAGACCAACGTGCTCATCATGCAGCCGGGCGGCTACGTGTTCCGCGACTTCGTGCGCGTGGGCGGCCCGCTCGTGGTGCTGATGATCGTCGCGTTCTCGGTGCAGCTGGTGCGGGTCTACCCGATCTGATCACGTCGTCGCACGCACGACATCGGCCGAGTCGATGACGAACAGCCGGTCGCCGGCCTCGATCGTGAGGTCCTTGTGGTCCCAGCAACCGAGGCGCTGGCTGCCTCGACGGACTTCCACGACCAGCGTGCCGCGGGCGTCCCGCGCGGGCCGGCCGATCTCTTCGGGACGCGGCGCGCGCTCCTGCAGCTGGTAGTCGCCGCGGTAGGACAGCAGCTCCGAGATGAATTCGACCGTACCATGACTCTCGACGGCGTCGGCCATCAGGAAACCGCCGAACCGCGGTGGTGACACGACGATGTACGCGCCACCCGCCCGGACGAGCTTGAAGTTTTCCTGCTCGCTCACGCAGGCGATCAATCGGACGCGCTTCGCGAGCTCGCGGATGGTGAGCACGATCAGCACGGTCGTGTCGTCGCGCCCGACGCTCACGAGCACCGAGTGGGCGCGCTCGACGCCGGCCACCCTGAGCAACTCCTCGCTGGACGCATCACCGTGCAGCCCGATGAATCCGCGTTCGGCCGCCCGCTGCACCTCGTCCCGGTCTGCGTCGATCACGACGATGCTTTCGGGAGGCCAGCCCCGCAGCCGCAATTCCGATGCGGCGATCGAGCCGCTGTGACCGAAGCCGCACAGGACCACGTGGTCGTGCAGGTCGCGCTGCAATCGCGTCATGCGCCATTCCTCGATGAGCCGCTGGATGATGAGCTGGTACGCCGTGCCCAGGAAGACGACCCACACGAACATGCGCACCGGCGTGACGAAGAACGCGTCGATCAGCCGCGCCTGGTCGGACACGGGCACGATATCGCCGTAGCCCACCGTCGTGATCGTGACCATCGTGAAATAGAGCACGTCGCTCACCGAGACGTGCCCGTCGATCTGGTCCTTGAGACCGCCGCGATCCAGCAGGAACACGAGGAACACGGCGGTGATCAGCAGGAGCACGACGGCTGCGCGCACCGCGAGTATCACCTCGGGGGGTGCCGGGCTCCTGCGGATGAGGATGGGCGCGGAAGCGCCACCACGCTCGAGCCGGAGTCGTCGCAACGTGCGACGGACCCGCCCGAACATCAAGGACCTCGACGGCCCGCTGTGCCCCTGCGCTTGCGCCATCCGCCGGACTATAGCGCAGGCCGTCGCCGCGCCCGACGGTGCCGCCTCAGGCGGGGATGGCGATGGGCTCGATTTCGTAGCCGATCACTTCACGCGTGTTCGGATCCACGATCGGCTTGCCGCAGTTGAAGCGGCCGGCCACGCGAGCCTTCGTGATGAGCGACTTGTCGGGCCGCAGGCGGCGCAGCTCCATCAGGCCCTGGGCGTCGCGCACCAGCGCCGTCACCAGCGCGGTCGAGCCCTCGGTCGCCTGATTCGGCTCGGGAAACAGTAACGCCAGCACTTCGGACTGCATGTCGGATACCTGGGCCTGTGGCAGACCAATGCAAGGGACGCGAAGCAAGACCTGTGCCAGCCGCCAGTTGCTTGCAAATCAATCGGTTGCGATCCGGGCGGCCCGCCGCGTGGGTGACAAAGTGCGTCACCTCGTGACCGCCGCGTCGCGTCGCGGCCGCCCACACGAGCCGGGGCAACGTTAAGTAATATCGACAGGCCACACCACCAGCCGGACCCAGACATGACGCAGTACCCAGACCTGCCGGCCATCGTCGCTCACCGCGGTAACGCCGCAGAGTTCCCCGAGAACACGCTTCCGGCCCTCGAGTCCGCCGTCGAACTGGGCGTCAAGCACGTGGAATTCGACGTGCAGTTGACGGCCGACGGAGTACCGGTGCTCTTCCACGATGCGGACCTGAATCGCGTCGGCGACCGACCCGAGAGCGTCCATGACCTCACCTGGGAGCAACTGGGCAAGGCCTCGGTCGGTGAGGCACGGCGTTTCGGCTCGCGATTCGCATTCACCCGCGCGCCGTCGCTGGCCGAGGCCGTGACTGCAATCGCCGGCTGGAGCGGCGTCACGGCGTTCGTCGAGGTCAAGCGCTCGAGCCTGCGCAGGCTTGGCCGCGAGATCGTATTGCGTCGCGTCGCCGAGGTGGTGAAGCCCGCGCTGCAGTGCTGCGTTTTCATCTCCTTCGACCTGCCGAGCCTGAAGATCCTGCGCGCGATGACGGGCGCGCGGATCGGCGGGGTGCTCCCGCAGTACGACGAGGCGGCGCGCGCAGAGGCGTCCGCGCTCGCTCCGGAGTTCCTCTTCACGAACCTGGAACGACTTCCTCAGGGCCCGGAGCTGCTCTGGCCGGGGCCGTGGGAATGGGCGGTCTACGAGGTACGCGACCTGCCCACAGCCCGGGAGTGCCAGGCGCGCGGCGCCCGCTTCGTCGAGACGATGACGGTACGCGCCCTGCTCGCAGCGTACGAGGAGAGCCGGCGCAAGTGGTGAACCTGGCGGCGCCCGGCCTGATCCTCTCGCTCGACCAGGGCGGGCACACGAGCCGGGCGCTGATCTTCGATGCGAATGGGCGCGAGGTCGCGGCGGCGCACATTCCCGTGGCCACGCGCCAGGAATCCGCGGACCGGGTGGAGCAGGATCCCGAGGAACTGCTGCACTCCCTGCAACTGGCCGCGCGCGATGCGTGCGACTCCGATTCCGTTCGCGACCACCCGGTGACGGCCGCCGGACTTGCGACGCAACGATCGACGATCGTGTGCTGGGAGCGATCCAGCGGCCGTCCGCTCACCGGCGCCTTGTCCTGGCAGGATCGTCGCAATGCCGCGTGGCTCGAGCGCCTGCGTCCGCACGCCGCAGCCATACGCGCGCTGACCGGCCTCGTACTCTCGCCGCATTACGGCGCGAGCAAGATGCGCTGGTGCCTGGACCATGTGCCGGGTGTACAGCGCGCCGCGCGCGCAGACGATCTCGCAATCGGCCCGCTGGCAAGCTTTCTGGCCTCCCGGTTGGTTGCGCAATGCCCGGTCGTCGTCGATCCGGCCAACGCGGCGCGCACGCTCCTGTTCGATCCGGCGACGCTGGACTGGTCGCCGCAATTGCTCGACGTCTTCGCTATCGACCGGCAGTTCCTGCCTCGTTGCGTTCCCACTCGGCACGACTATGGCACGCTGCCCGTCGGCGGGCGGCGCGTTCCGCTGCGCGCCTGCACGGGCGATCAGTCGGCTGCCGCCTTTGCGTTCGGGCCGCCGCGCGAAGACGCCGCGTACGTGAACGTCGGGACCGGTGCCTTCGTACAGCGGATGGCGCCGGCCGACACCCCGCTCCCGGACGGGCTGTTGCGCAGCGTGCTGTGCTCCGACGGGGACCGCGTGACCTACAGCCACGAGGGCACCGTCAACGGGGCCGCCAGCGCAATCGACTGGCTGCGCGGGCGCACTGCGCTCGACTTGGACCGGGCGCTGCAGGCGCTGGAGGAGCGGCCATCGGTCGAGGTGCCGCTCTTCATGAATGGTGTCGGTGGCCTCGGGGCGCCGTTCTGGAAGGCGAATTTTCCGATCGAGTTTGTCGGCACGGGCGACGACCTCCAGCAACTGGTTTCGGTAATCGAGAGCGTTGCGTTCCTGCTGTGCGTCAACCTGGCGGCAATGCAGCGCGTAGCCTCCCTGCAGCGAATCCTGATCGCGGGCGGCCTGGCCAGCAGCGACTACCTCTGCCGTGCGCTCGCGGACCTGACGGGGCTCGCCGTCGAGCGCTACGCCGTGCGCGAAGCCACGGCGCGCGGCGTCGCGTACCTCGCCGCGGGACAACCCGAGCATTGGGAGGCCCTGCCGGTCCAGCGGGCGTTCACGCCGTCCGCCAACCCAGGCCTTGCCGGGCGCCAGTCGCGCTGGCGGGACGAGATGGCGCGGCGCGGCGCAGTTACGTAGGCAATCAACCGTCGGACTTCAGCGTTGCGTACACCTCGCGCTCGATCCACGTGCTGCCGCGCCGGCCCTCGTAAAACCCGCAGTGCCCACCAAAGCTCGTGCGCGTGATCGTCAGTGCCGACGGCCGCGCGAGTCGCACAAGGTCCTCCGCCGGAATGATGGGGTCGTCGGCGGCCGAGATGATCCGGGTGCGCGGCGCGATGCTCGCGAGCACGTCACCCACGACCGCGTAACCGCGCAGGTAGTCCGCAAGGGACGGATAACCGCCGTACCTTCGCGCCAGCCGGTCCGTCATGTCGGTGAGGTTGTCGAGCGCGATGACGTCGCTCAAGTCGTAGAGCTTCGGCCAGGCGGCCTGCTTCCTGCGCAGGGAGCGCCGCCACTTCCACACGAAGTAACGGCGGTACAGCGCCCAGCCTTGCTCGAGCCGCAGCAGGGTGTGTTCCGGGTCCAGCACCGGACACACGGCCACGACCCGCTCGAGTTCAAGCCCTGCATCGCGGGCGCGCGCGGCCACTCGAAGAAAGAAGTTACCACCGAGCGAGAATCCCACGAGGTTGAGACCCCGCGCGGGATACAACGCCTGCAGGCTCCGCACGGCGCCCACGACCTCCGCGAGCCGGCACGAGTGGAAAATCCCGGGATTGAGGTGGTGGCTGTCGCCGTGGTCGCGCAGGTTGAGCCGCACCACGTCGAAGCCGCGCTCGAGCAGGAACTGCCCGAGTGACAGGACATAGAGCGAGTCCGAGCTGCCCTCCCAGCCGTGCAGCAGGACCGCGACACGCGTCGCAGGTGCGCCACCGATGCGCTCCTGCGTGGTGCGGTGCGCGAGCAGCCGCACGCCTTCGCCGCAATCGAGCACCAGCGGTTCGGAAGCGGACAGCAGCGGCCTGCAGCGCCATTCGACGCCGGGCCGCCGGAACGGCAGGCTCGGGAAGATGGACTGCGCGTGAGGATGGGCCAGCCAGGCCGGCGGTCGGAAGTCGCCGGCGCTCGCGCTCGAACCGTCTGGAATCACCTTGGCATCAGGCGGCGGGTGCCAGGCGGAACTCGACGCGATTGTTCTGGGCGGCGACAGTGTTCCAGGCACCCGCGCTGCTGCCCTCGGCCTGCTCCGGGTACTCGACGGGATTGCGCCGGCCCGCATTGACCGCATCGATGACGATCGCGCCACCCGTGCGCTGGCGCACCGACGCGACGAAGTTGGCGAAGGCCACCGACTGGCGCTGGGCCAGCGACAGCGAATCGTCGAACGGGTTGCCCACGAGGTCGCATTTCTGTGCGGGCAGATCGACGTCAGCCACCGCGAAACCGTTGTCGGCGTTCCCGGTCAGGCAGAAGTCCCCGACATAGGTTTCGACGACGATCCGTCCCTGGAAACCCTGCGCCTCGAGCGTCGCGACGAGCCCTCGCAGGCGTTCCAGGCGCGCATTGGCCAGCGGCGTCTCGCCATAGGGGACGTACTCGATGGCGAGGGGACCCGCCGGCAGCCCGGCATCGTCTGCGGACCCGGGCGCGGGCGCACGCAGGGGCGCGGGCGCGGTCACCTCGCCGGCCAGCGCCGGCTGGGCCACGCTCGGCGGGGTCGCCGGGGCGCTGGCCTCCTGCAGCGCGTGCAGCGCGGACAGTTCGCTCGCCACTCGTCGGCTATCTTCGAGCGCCTGCCAGAGCAGGACGCCGAGCACCACCGCCGGCACAACCGCGAGGAGGGCGGTCAGCAGCACGGGCCACCACTGCCGCCGCGGTGGCGGGGGCAGTGAGTCGACGACCTGCGGCACCGCCAGCTTGCCAATGCCTTCCTTGATTTCGCTGCTCAGCCGCCGCGCGAACGCCTCGAAGGTCGCCAGCATGAACCGGCGCTGCTCGGCCAGCTGGTCCTTGATCAGCAACTGCACGGATTGACGCAGGCTGGTCTGCAATTCGGAGAACGTGGCTGCGGAAGCGGCCCACTGCGCCGCCGACGCAGCCGCGCCGGCTGCGACCTCCGGCGGCATGGCCAGGTGCTCCGGCGACATGTCGGCGTTTGCTGCCACCTGGGGCGTTGCTGCTCCAGCCGCCGCCGCCGCCGCGGCGGCCCGGGCGTCGAACAGCGCCGAGCGGTGCTGGCGACGGTCCGGCAACAGGTGCAGCTGGTAGAGGACGCGGGAGACATCCACCGGGCGCACCGTCTTCGGGAGCACGCCGATTGCCCCCAGCGCCCGGGCCTGGCTCACGTACAACTCGCCTTCCTGCGACGTGTACATCATCAGCGGGATGGTCGCGGTCTGGGCGTCGCCCTTGATGGCCTGCACGGCCTGGAAGCCGTCCATCCCGGGCATGAGGTGATCCATGAAGATTACGTCGGGCCGCGTCTGCTGCAGGTATTCCAGCGCCTGTTCGGCGGACTCGGCCGTATCCACGGCCATGCCGTGCTGCTCGAGCATACGGCTCAGGATCACCCGGGCCGAGCGCGAGTCATCCACGATCAGGGCACGCTTGCCCGCGGTCATTCCTGAAGTCCCCCAGGGGTCGGCCAGTGGGCCGTCACGAGTACTGGCTTTCTACCTTGATCCGGCCCGCAAGCCAATCCCGGCAAACGCCTCTAGCCGGTTCCGGTACGCGGGGTATGCTCTCATGCTACGGCGGAAATATAACGGAGGCATCAGATGCCCTATACGACGGCGGACATCCGCAACATCGCATTGGTGGGCCAAGCTGGCGCGGGCAAGACGCTGCTGGCCGAGGCCTTGCTCGCGCATTCCGGGGCGATCCGGTCCAAGGGCTCCCTGGCCCGGGGAACGACCGTCTGCGACTTCGACCCCCAGGAAAAGGCTCTGCTGCATTCCCTCGATGCCTCCATCTGCGGCTTCGAGTCCCAGGGCGTCCGGGTCAACATGATCGATACGCCGGGGTATCCCGACTTCCTCGGCCGTGCCCTGTGCACGCTCGAGGCCGTGGAAACCGCGGTGATCGTGGTGAGCGCGGTCAACGGTGTCGAACCGATGACCCAGCGCATGATGGATTTCGCCAAGGCGCGCGGCCTGTGCCGCCTCATCGTCGTCAACAAGATCGACAGCCGCGAGGCGCGCACCGAGGAGGTGATGCAGGAGATCCGGGAGGTCTTCGGCAAGTACTGTCTCCCGCTCAACCTGCCGGCCGACGGCGGCCAGTCGGTCGTGGACTGCTTCTTCCAGGCGCAGGGCAAGGCCGCCGACTTCTCCTCCGTCTCGGCGGCGCACACCGAGATCATCGACCAGGTGGTCGAGGTGGACGAGAAGCTCATGGCGCTGTACCTCGAGCAAGGCGAGGAGATCTCGCCCGAGCAGCTGCACGACCCCTTCGAGCAGGCACTGCGGGAAGATCACCTCGTGCCGGTCTGCTTCTGCTCCGCGGAGACGGGCGCGGGCATCCCGGAACTGTTGCAGGTACTGGCACGCCTGGCGCCCAACCCGGCGGAGGGCAATCCGCCCCCGTTCCTCAAAGGCGAGGGCGCGGATGCCGCACGCGTCGCCGTGTCCCCCGACCCGTCGAAGCACGTCATCGCGCACGTCTTCAAGGTCACGATCGACCCGTTCGTCGGCAAGCTCGGCGTCTTCCGCGTGCACCAGGGCACCGTGAGGGCTGGCGCGCAGCTGCTCGTTGGCGACGCACGGAAACCGATCAAGATCGCGCACCTCTTCCAGCTGCAGGGCAAGGAGCACATCGAGGTCGTGCAGGCCATCCCCGGCGACATCTGCGCCGTGCCTAAGATCGACGAGCTGCACTTCGACGCCGTGCTGCACGACTCGCACGACGAGGATCACCATCACCTCAAGTCGGTCGCATTCCCGCCGCCGATGCTCGGGCTGGCCATCCGCGCGGAAAAACGCGGCGACGAGCAGAAGCTCTCGGAGTCGCTGCACCGGCTGGTGGCCGAGGATCCCTGCGTCCGTGTCGAGCACCACAACGCGCAGAACGAGACCGTGCTCTACGGGCTCGGCGACCTGCACCTGCGCGTCATGCTGCAGCGGATGACGGACCGCTATGGCGTGGCCGTGAAGACGAGCCATCCAAGCGTCCCTTACCGCGAAACGATCACGCGGCCGGCCGAAGGCCACCACCGCCACAAGAAGCAGACCGGTGGCGCGGGACAGTTCGGCGAGGTGTACCTGCGCGTCGAGCCACTCGAGCGCGGCGCTGGCTTCGAATTCGTGGACGACGTGGTCGGCGGCGCGATCCCGGGCCAGTTCCTGCCCGCCGTCGAGAAGGGTGTCCGCCGCGTACTGACCGAGGGCGCAATCGCGGGCTTCGAACTGCAGGACGTGCGTGTGAGCGTCTATGACGGCAAGCACCACCCGGTGGATTCCAAGGAGGTCGCCTTTGTCGCCGCCGGGCGCCAGGCCTTCATCAGCGCGATCCGCGAGGCGGCGCCGATCGTGCTCGAGCCGATCGTGCGCGTCGTCATCAGCACGCCCGCCACGGCGATCGGCGACGTCACGAGCGACCTCGCGACGCGGCGCGCGCGGATCAGCGGGCAGGACACGCTGCCGGGCGGTCGCGCCGAGATCACGGCGCTGGTGCCGTTGGCCGAGTTGCAGGACTACCTGTCGCGGCTCAAGGCCATCACGGGCGGTGAAGGCACCTACACGATGGACCTGAGCCACTACGACCCGGTGCCGGCTCGCAGGCAGCAGGAACTCGTGGCGGCGTTCAAGCCGCATGAGGAGGCGGAGTAAGCGCAGCGAGGGGATGGTGATTAGGGGATAGGGGATAGGGGATAGTGAAGAGGCCGGCGAGCCGGCCGGTCTTCCTTCTTACTATCCCCTATCCCCTATCCCCTATCCCCTATCCCCTTTTCCCGATCCCCTCGACTTCGTCGGCGAGCACCAACAACTGACGGCTTGCCGCGGCGCGCTGTTGCGGCGTGAGCGTTGCCTCGAGGGCGACGACCAGGTCGACGAGCGACTCGCGGCGGCGCTCGAGCGCCGCACGATATCCGGGCGTCCACAGGTCGTCGGGCCGCGCGATCAGCACGAACATGCGCGCCTCGAAGTCCGGACCGCTGTGGCGCCGGGCCAGCGCTTCGGCGAGCTTGGCGCGCCAGACGCGTCGATTCTCCCGCCACTCCGACATGAAGGACGGCGAGCGAGCTGTGTGTTCGTGGATGATCGCCCGTTGCAGGGATGTCAGCGGTCCCGTGAATCGCTCCAGCGCGCGCCGTACGGATTTCTCGCGTCGCGCCTGGCGTTCCTGCGGCGAGTCCTCGCTGAACTCCCGCCACGCGTCCTCGTCCTCGCGCTCGAGATTCGTCAACAGCTCGGCGACCTGCCCGTCGGTGAATGTGGCTGCGAGGGCCGTGTATCCCGGCGCCGACTGCTCAAAGATGTCACGCCAGTACTCCTCGGTTCGCTGGCTCGCGGCGAGCCATGCATCGCGCCCCGCACCCGCTTCCACTGCGCCCGCGACGTCACGGAGAAACTCCGCGTAACGATCGAGTTCCGACCGGCGGTGCCATTCGAGGTTGTGGGCAAGTGTGCGCTTCAACGCAGCGGACTGCGCCTTGTCCAGCGTCACCAGGTCCTTGACGTAAAACGCGACGACGGTATCCAGCCGCGGATACACGAGACCGAGCCCGCATCCCGCCAGGCCCAGCAGCAGGCCGCAGACGATCAGCCAGCGCAGCAGCACTCTCGGGGAGCAGCGATCGTCTGGGCGTACCGGCCGTGGCATGGCGTCGGGAACCTACGGGTCGTTGTCCGGGCTGACGCTGGATTCGATCAACTCGGGCCCCTGGTTGCGCGCGTCATTGACCCGTCGGCTCACGGGGCGGGCGCGCAGACCAGGCAGCGTGCAGGGCGCCAACAGGCGACCGAGTCGGTCCGTGGCCTCGTTCTTCGGGTCCAGCCACTCCGAGTATGCGGAGGGCGGAACGATGACGGGCATGCGATCGTGGACGTGCTCCACCGCCGGCGATGGCGACGTCGTCACGATGCAGCAGGACTCGAGGAGATCGCCGCTGGACAGGTCGCGCCAGCGTTCCCACAGCCCCGCCATGCCGAAGGGCTCGTCGTTCTCGAACGCGATGAAGTACGGCTGCTTGACCGGACCCGATCGTTTCCACTCGTAATAGCCATCCGCGAGGACCAGGCAGCGTCGGCGCCGGTAAGCATTCCGGAACGACGGCTTTTCGGCGAGTGTCTCCGCCCGCGCATTGATCATGCGCGCGCCCGTCGATGCTTCCTTCGCCCACGACGGCACCAGTCCCCAGCTGAGCATCGCGACCTCGCGCGGTCCGCCCGCTTCTCGGACCGTCGCAACGAACTGCGTGGGCGCAATGTTGTAGCGCGGCTCGATCGGCGGTACGTCGACGACACCAAAGAGGCGCGTGACGGCCTCGTGGGGGGAGTAGAAGGCGAAGCGGCCGCACATGGGAAGAGGAAGTGACTAATGATCAGTGATCAGGGGGTAGTGAAGATGCGAGCCTCCGACGTCGCTAGGTTACCAACCAATGCGTGAGGCACAACTCTTCACTACCCCCTGATCACTGATCACTACCCCCTATTCCCGGGTTCCGGTGCCCCGCTCCATCAACCACACGCATCCGCCGAACAACGCCACCAGCCCAAGGACCATGATGGTGAACGAGAGGCCGACGTTCACGTCCGAGTGGCCGAGGAATCCGAACCGGAACGCGTTCACCATGTAGAGGACCGGGTTGGCTTTCGAGAGGTGCTGCGCCCAGTCCGGAAGCATCGTGATCGAATAGAACACGCCGCCGAGGTACGTGAGCGGCGTGAGGATGAAGGTCGGTACGAAGGTGATCTGGTCGAAATTCTTCGCAAACACCGCGTTGACGAAACCCATCAGCGAAAAGACCAGGGACGTCAGGAGTACGGCCGCGACGACGACGACGGGATGCTCGACGTGGAGGCGCGTGAAGAACAGCGCGATCAGGGTGACCACCAGGCCGACGAGCAGTCCCCGCAGCACGCCGCCCGCAACGTAGCCGAGCACGATCAGCCAGTTCGGCAGCGGCGACACCAGCAGCTCCTCGATGTGGCGGCCGAATTTCGCTCCGAAGAAGGACGACACCACGTTGCCGTAGCTGTTGGTGATGACCGACATCATGATCAGCCCGGGCGCGATGTACTGCATGTAATCGAAACCGCCCATGTCGCCGATGCGGCGGCCGATGAGGCTGCCGAAGATGATGAAATACAGGGTCGCCGTGATGGCAGGCGGAACGATCGTCTGGCCCCAGATGCGGATGATCCGGCTGAATTCCCGGATGACGATGGTGCGGAAGCCGACCCAGCGGCGGTCCCTGGTCTCGGTCGTCGCGATTGCGTCCCCCGCTGCCAGATCGTTCATGCCGTCACCGCAGGCTTCGGCTGCCCCGTCGCGGCGTCACGCCCCTCGACCAGCCGCATGAACAGTTCCTCGAGGCGATTGGACTTGTTGCGCATGCTGACGACCTCGATGCCGCGGGAGGACAGCGACGCGAAGAGGTCGTTCAGGTTCTGGTCCTTGTTCACTTCCGCCTCCAGCGAGCCGTCGTCGGTCAGCGCGAGCGCGTAGCCCGGCATTTCGGGCAGCCGCGCGAGTGGTTGCCGCAGGTTCAGCACGAAGATCTCGGTGTGCAGCTTGCGCAGCACGGTCGCCATGCGGTCGTGCTCGATGATGCGGCCCTCGTCGATGATCGCGATGTTGCGGCAGAGACTCTCCGCTTCCTCGAGGTAATGCGTGGTCAGGATGATCGTCGTGCCCGCCTCGTTGAGCTGCCGAAGGAAATCCCACATCGAGCGCCGCACCTCGATGTCCACGCCGGCCGTCGGCTCGTCGAGGATCAGCAGCCTCGGTTCGTGGATGAGCGCCCGCGCGATCATGAGTCGGCGCTTCATGCCTCCGGAGAGCGAGCGGGAGACGGCGTCGCGCTTGTCCCAGAGCTGCAGCTTGTGCAGCCAGACCTCCATGCGCTCCCTGGCGACGCGGCGCGGGATGCCGTAGAAGCCGGCCTGGTTCACGAGGATGGTCGATACCTTCTCGAACTGGTTGAAGTTGATTTCCTGGGGCACCAGTCCCAGGCAGGCCTTGGCCGCTTCGAGATCGCTGTCGATGTCGTGCCCGAAGACGGCGGCCCGGCCGGAGCTCTTCGTCACCAGGGAGGAGACGATGCCGATCGCCGTGGTCTTGCCCGCCCCATTCGGCCCGAGCAGCGCGAAGAAATCACCCTGCTCCACGTCGAGATCGATGCCCTTCAGCGCCTGAACGCCGTTCGAGTAGGTCTTCGTGAGTTGGCGCAGGGACAGGGCTTTCATTGACTGTGGGGCACGCGATAGGGGGAGCGCAGCGTAATGCGGCCTCACCATGGCAGCAAGAAATCGCCACCGCCAGATCAGGGTCGCGGCCTGCGGCGTGCCCCGGGCTCGCCCGCCGTGCTGGCGGGACGCTCGCGATCCGCACCGAGCAGGCAGATGCCGACGCAGTGCGCCCATTGCAGCGCCACGCTCGTATTGCGGCGTCCGGCACCGGCCAGCGTGGCCCAGAATCGCTGGTGGGCAGGCCAGCGCGGTCGAATGAGCCCTGGCCACGTCGCAAGGTGCACCAGCTCCGATGGGCACATCTCGTTGAGCCTCAGTTCGACGGACGGGGGCAGCCCGAGGGCGATGCGCGTCGCCATGGGCGCACTGTCCGCGAGGCGCCAGGCCAGGAACAGCGCGAGGTGCACGAACGAGAGCCAACGGCTCGCCGTCACGCCGGCCGCCACGGGCCAGCCACCGTCCTCGACCCGTCGGGGTTCGGCGACGGAACCTGGCCGGTCCGGAGGAAGCAGCAGTTCGAAGATCGTAAACGGGCACGCTGCCATACGACCCCGTGTTGCCTCGTCGGTCTCGAGCAGCCCGCGGCGGACAGGCTCCGACCAGGCGAACCGCGCATCGCCCGCCAGGTCCGGCGACAACCCCAGTTCCAGGAACTGGCGGTTCAGGTCGGCGACATCCCGGCGCACGGTCGGGGTCAGGAGACTGCCCCGGACCAGGGATTCGCAGGCTGCATCGGGTGGACCGGGTTGGCGTGGCATGGCAGTCTCTCCGTATATGGTCCGTTTGGACCATATATGGTTATAGACTCCCATATATGGTCCTGTTAGACCATATATGGCGAGAACAACCAAATTGGAGGGGGACCCATGAGAATCACCGACTGTCGCTACGATCGCGACCGGCTCCGGCTCACGGTTGCGTATCGGCTGATCTGTCACGAAGCCCGCACCCACACGATCCGGCAATGCACGGGATTGTCCGGAGATCGCATCCGCAAGCTCTATCGAAACTACCTGCAGGGCCGACCGGAACGACCGGTGCGGCGGCGCCGCGGCAAGTCGCCCCGCCAGATGTCGTTCTTCCGGCGCTCGCCGGTCCACGAACTGCAAGCCGCCACCCTGGGCTCGATGCTGGACTGCTGCGGGCTCCTCGGCGGGCCGCGAGTACTGCACGGACCGACGATCGAGGAGGTCGCGCGTTTCTGCGACGTCTACGAGACGTTCGTGAGCCTCTGCCCGACCGCCGTCATCACGCTCGAGCACGCCTGGTACCTGCTGCAGGTGCTGGCGCACGAGGATGAATTCGTGCTCGCGCGGTGCCCGGACTGCCACGCAGCGTGGATCCGCGACATGCTCGATGTGCTTCCCGACAGCTGCGCGGCGTGCCGCGCCGGCGGTCCACCCGACTAGCGTCGGTGGGATTGCTAGACTTGCGGCTTGCGCGATCCCAACGTCTTCGCCGGACCCTACCTCGACCGCGTCGCGCACCTGCGCAAGGACGCGGAGTTTCTCGCGTCCGCCCTGCGCGACCCGGCGGCACTGCTAGTGCCGGTGTGGCAGTCACGCAGCCTGTTGAGAAGGGACGTCAATGCGTGGTCCGCGGGACTCATCGAGGTCACGCACGGACTGCGAATGTCGCTGCCCGATTCCGAGCTGGTGATGCTCGGCGTCTTTCGCGGCAAAGTGTGTTTTGCCGCCGAGCTGCCGGACGAAAATCCACCCGAGATCCCGGCCGGGACGGCGTTCGAGGACCTGCGCCTCACCGCCGGCCAGTTGCCGCAGGACGAGGCCGGGCTGCTCGCCTATGCGCGCGCCATGGTCCTGTGGCGAAGACGTCACCGCTACTGTGGCAGCTGCAGCTCTGCGATGCAGAGCGCGAGCGCGGGCCACGTCATGAAGTGCGTGAATGCCGCCTGCGGTGCAGAGCATTTCCCGCGGCTCGACCCCGCGATCATCGTGCTCGTGACGGATGGTGAGCGCGCGCTGCTCGGACGGCAGGCGTCGTGGCCCGAGGGCCGGTATTCCACGATCGCCGGTTTCGTCGAGCCCGGCGAAAGCCTGGAGGACGCCGTCGCGCGTGAGGTGCTCGAGGAGACGGGCGTGACGGTCACCGAGGCCAGCTACCATTCGTCACAGCCCTGGCCGTTCCCCGCTTCGCTGATGGTGGGATTCACCGCACTCGCGGCACCCGGCGCCGCAGCGAAAGCGGACGAGGAGCTCGAGGACGTGCGCTGGTTTACCCGCGAGGACATCGCGTCCGGGCGCGCGGGACTCCCGCCCCCGCAGTCGGTGTCATTCCGCCTGATCGAAGACTGGTACGACTCAGGTTCGAGCGTGCCACTGCGGCAGACTCCGGGCGTTAAGCTCTGGGGCAGCAGCCGGCGCTGAACGGGCCGCAGCCATCGTGTCCTTCGAGATCGCCTTTGTGCTTGCGGCCGCATTTGGCGCGGGTGTGATCGACGCCATGGCGGGCGGGGGCGGGCTGATCCAGCTGCCGGCACTCTTCGCCGCGTACCCGACGACGCCGCATCCCACGCTGCTCGGCACTGGCAAGCTCGCGGGATTCGCAGGCACGACGAGCGCGGTGTTCCGCTTCATCCGGCACGTGCGCCTCGACTGGAGGCTGGTCATCCCGGCGGCGACCGGCGCGTTCTTGGCGGCACTGGTCGGCGCCTGGATCGCGACGCAGTTTTCGCCTGCGCGATTCCGGGCACTGGTGCCGGTCCTGCTGACGGTCGTGCTGCTGTACACGCTGCTGCACCAGGACTTCGGCCGACAACACAGTCCACGCGGCCGCGGACCGCGCGGCCGCGTGCTGGCCGCGACCGGCGCCGGCATCATCGGGCTCTACGATGGATTCTTCGGTCCGGGCACCGGCAGCTTCCTCGTGTTCATGTTCGTGCGCGTCTTCGGCCTCGACTTCCTGCACGCCTCGGCATCGGCGAAGGTGGTCAACGCGGCGGCCAATGTCGCTGCAATATTGCTCTTCGGGCTTACCGGCGAGTTGTACTGGCTGCTCGGGCTCGCCATGGCCGTGTTCAACGTCACCGGCGCGCAGCTTGGCAGCCACCTCGCCATCCGCCACGGGAGCGGGTTCGTGCGCGGCGTGTTCCTCGTCGTCGTCAGCTGCCTGATCGCCAAGACCGCCTGGGACGCCCTTGCGCTCGGCGGCTGATTTGTCTGCCGCCGCCCGATGCGGCACGATCCACTGGCCAGCCTGACCGCCGCAATCTCCCCGGAAACAGCATGGACCTCTCCTTCGAATCCGCACTCAGCATCGCGCTGGGAATCGGCCTTGCGGCCGCCACGGGGTTCCGCATCTTCGTGCCTCTGCTGGTCGCAGGTATCGCGGCCCGTGCCGGTTACCTGCCCCTGGCGGACGGGTTCCATTGGCTGGCCAGCACACCCGCGCTCCTCACGCTCGGAACCGCCGCGGTCTGCGAGGTGCTGGCCTACTACGTCCCCGGTGTCGATCACGCTCTCGATCTGATAGCGAGTCCCGCGACCGTCGCGGCGGGCGTCGTGGCAAGTGCGGCCGTCATGGCGGATATCCCGCCCGGTGTCCTGTGGCCGGTCGCGATCATTGCCGGGGGCGGTGCCGCGGGACTCACCAAGGGAAGCACCGCCTTGCTGCGCGCAAAATCCGGCGTCATGACCGGAGGACTCGCGAACCCCGTCGTTTCCACCGTGGAAACAGTCGGTGCCACCGGCCTCGCGATCCTGGCCATCGTCGTCCCGCTCCTCTGCCTCGTCGGCATCGTGGCGCTCCTGTACTGGGCGACGAAAAAGGCCGGCCGGGTGCTCTTCGGATAGCGACCATGTGCCTGCTTGTCGTCGCCTGGAACACGCATCCGCGGTACCGCCTCGTGGTGGCCGCCAACCGGGATGAGTTCCACGACCGCCCCGCTGCGCCACTCGGGTGGTGGAACGACGATCCGCGCGTGCTGGCTGGCCGTGACCTGCAGGCGGGTGGCGCATGGCTGGGCGCATCACGGTCCGGCCGGTTCGGGATCGTGACCAATTTCCGTGACCTCGAGTCAGCGCCCACGCCCGCCGCGCCGTCGCGCGGAACACTCGTGCCGGCCTTCCTTACGGGCACCGCGACTGCCGAGGAATTCGTCGAGGAAACGCGCGGGTCGGCGCACCGCTTCGCCGGATTCAACCTGCTGGTCGGCGGGCCCGACTCCCTCCACTACGTCTCCAACCGTGGCGCAGCCGTCGCGCGGCGGCTCGCCGCGGGCATCTACGGCCTCAGCAACCACTCCCTCGACGCGCCGTGGCCAAAGCTGGCGCGCACGCGGCAGAAGTTCGCCGCGCTGATCGAGCGTGACGAACCGGATGCCGCCGCGCTGTTCGACATTCTGGCCGATCGCGAACCCGCGTCGGATGCTGAACTTCCGGACACCGGACTGCCGCCGGACTGGGAGCGCGTGCTGTCCGCACCATTCGTCCTGCACGGCCGGTACGGCACCCGGTGTTCGACAGTGATGTTCGTACGCCGAGACGGTCAAACGGTTGTGCAGGAGCGGCGCTTCGACCCGAGCGGCCGCGAAACAGGGGTGACGCGCCTCGAGTTCGCCGGCGCCACGACGAACGAATGACGCACGGATCGCACGTGTCACGCCGGATTCGCTGCCGTCTCAGTCTGGCGGCGGTGTTGCTGCTGGCCTGGGCGCAGGCGTTCGGTGCCAGCGACCGAATCAAGATCGAGGTCGAGGGCGTTGGCACCGCGCTCAAGGAGAACGTGCTGGCCTACCTGACGCTGAGCCGCTACGTGCAGCGCCAGGACCTCACGGACGCGCAGGTGCGCCGGCTTGCCGATCGCGCCGTGGACGAAGCCGCGGATGCATTGCGGCCCTTCGGTTACTACGAGCCCACCGTGCGCAGCCGCACGAGCCGCGATGACGAGCGATGGATCGTCCGATTACGCGTGACCCCGGGCGAGCCGGTCCGGATGAAACGCGTGGACGTGCAACTCTCCGGCCAGGGCGCAACCGATCCAGAGATCACCGGGATCGTGGCGACGAGCGTGCTGCAGCCGGGCGCCAGGCTCGATCACCCGGCCTACGAGAAGCTCAAGACCGACCTGCTCCGCGCTTCGCTCGAGCGAGGGTACCTCGACGCGCAGATCACCCGCCGGGACCTCGAGGTCGATCCGGCAAACCACGTTGCCGATGCGCGCATCGAAGTCGACACCGGCGGGCGTTACGAATTCGGCGAAGTACGCATCGAGCAGGACGCGGTGGACCCGCAGCTGCTGCAGGGTTTCGTGCGCTTCGCGCAGGGGCAGCCCTACTCCGCCGAGAAGCTCCGCAGCACGCAGTACGCGCTCGAGGACAGCAACTACTTCGCGACGGTGAGCGTGTCCCCTGAAAAGCGCGACCCA
>Ga0316622_100000819_pt1 | contig 19130 bp, 14 predicted proteins | sample OWC_Aug_OW2_C1_D_FD_207646 | JGI IMG/M metagenome (GOLD analysis project Ga0316622, IMG submission 207646) | Wetland soil microbial communities from Old Woman Creek delta, Ohio, United States - OWC_Aug_OW2_C1_D5_C | ecosystem: Environmental > Terrestrial > Soil > Wetlands | place: USA: Ohio... | reverse complement strand
TGCCGTTACCCCTTGGCAAGACGACCGCGCGCGCCTTCCTGCGCCTCTTCTCTCCCATCGCCATCGACAGGCTTCCGCGAATCGCGCGGATCCGCCCATCGAGGGAAAGCTCACCGGCCCAGACGAGACCGGACAGACGATCGGGCGGCGCCTGTCCGGAGGCGACGAGGATGCCGATCGCGATCGGAAGATCGAAGCCGACCCCTTCCTTGCGTAGTCCGGCCGGCGCGAGATTGACGGTCATCTTCTTGTCGGGATAGCGCAGCCCCTGATTGCGGAGTGCGGCGACGATCCGCTCGCGGCTCTCACGGACCGCCGTATCGGGGAGGCCGACCAGGGTGAGCGCGGGGAAGGCGTGCGTGGCGAGATCGACTTCCACGAGGACGGGAACGGCATCGATGCCGAGCAGCGCATAGGAGTGCACCGTCGCGAGCATCCGATTCGCGCCTCGCGTGCCTGGCCCGGGTCCAGACGCTCGCCTGGACGGGATCTCGTCTTCGGAGAGCAGCTAGCAATCGAGAGGCCGGCGGCAGGACCTGAGTCGGCCAGAGGCAGAAGCGAAGACCGCCCGAGGCAGGACCTGAGGCGGCCGGAGGCAGAAGCGAAGACGGCCCGAGGCGGGAACGCAAGCGGCCGGAGGCTAACATGGAGATTGTGGATCGAAGAGTGTGCACGCGTGCGGCCCCGGCCCGCGCCGGGACGGCGCGGCCGGGCGGTGGTCCTGAATGCTCCTCCTACCCTCAGGTAGACATCGGTTTAATGAGTTGTTTTACAATGAGTTACGAAATATTCCCTTGAGCGAAATGCACACTCTTCAGTCCACAATCCAAGGTGCAAGGAGGCTATCTCAGCAGCAGCCACAACCCCACCATCAGCAGCGCCGCCCCCGCGTACCGTTGAAGCCCGAGCCTCTCCTGGAACACGAACCAGGAAACGAGGAGGATGATGAGGTAGCCCACCGACACCATGATCGGATATGCGGCCGAGATCGGCAGCTTCCTCAAGGCCTGGGTGTAGGCGAGCAGGTTCAACCCGAAGCAGACGACCCCGAGCGCGAAGGGCAGGCTGAAGTACGTCCGCAGCCCGACGGCCATTCCTTCGGTCCCGGGGACCACGCCCGCCCGGTGGATCGCGGCGTACTTGATGAGGAGATTCGCCGCCGCATTGAAGACGAGGGCGATCACGAGGAACAGGTAGGCGTTCATTCCTCCTCCTGACCGATCCGCGCCGCCGCGTCCCGCTGTGGCCGGGCCCTTGCTCACGGCAGGCGTGCGGGTCGGCCCGCCCGAGCCGTTCGACACGGCCTTTTCACCCGTGCCTCCTGGAAGATCGGCGAGTATTGCATCCCACCTCCCTGCCACCAAGCCCCAACCTGAGGCGGCCGGGCGTTTGCCGCAGAGATTGGCCCGCCGGATCGAGCGCCGCCGGGCCCCTTCGACGACCCTTGCCGGGCGGGGTGCCGAGAACCACCCCTCCCCCTGCCCACCCCCCGTTTGCCGCCTGAGGGCCATTTGACAATGCTTGAAAGAGCCCGCCCCATCGGGGATACTTCCCGAGTTCCGTTCTCGAGTGGAGGTCAAGGAGATGCGTATGCGCGATTCGCATTGCGGAGTGCGGCGGATGAGGCCGTTCATCCTGATCGGTGGATTGGTCCTGGCGGGGAACCTGCCCCTGGCCGGGTGCGGGTACGACCATACCCGCGGCAACCCGGTCGACCAGTGGCACTACCAGCATATGATCTTCCTGCGCAGGGACTTCTCACAGGTCTCGATCCAGACCTACATCAATCGCACGCAGTGGAAGGTCGGGCTCCAGCGCCAGGACCTCTACGACGGCGACCGCGACGGGGCGCTCGAGACGGCCGGCATGGACCGCGTGGCGATCACCGATTACGTGAACGTCGAGGACCCGCCGGAGAAGGCGATCGTGAATACGGGCGAATTGCGCGACTACGACGCACTCTTCAAGGAGGTCATCGGGGCGGCCAAGGCGGGCATGTCCAAGCACACGATCGAAGGCCGCGAATACGAGTTCCACTACATCTCCCAGGATTCGGAGATGACCATCCAGCACCCGCTCGGATAGCTGGGCCCACGGGACCAGTTCGATGGAGATCATCCTCGCCGGCTACAATCTCGACCGCGAACTGATCGCCAGGCTGACCCGGATCGCCAAAGACGCCGCCGCGGCGGGCTCCGCCGCCCCTGAGGCTTCCTCCTCCGCCGACTCCGTCCTCGATCCCGACGCCCTCACTCCTGAGACCCTCTCGGCCGCCTACGCGCGCATCAGCCGCGACCCGCGCCCGATCCCCGAGCTGCGCCGCCACGCCGTGAGCGACGTTGCCCGCGCGCGGCGCTCGAACCGGCGCATCATCTTCGGCTTCGGCCATGCGAGCGTGGCCGAGCATGCGGTCTTCAACTTCGACATCCTCGGCCTCTCGCGTCTCGCCGTCGAAGCGCTCGAAGCCTCGCGTCTGGGCTCCTACACCGAGAAGTCGCAGCGCTACATCCTGCTCGACCGCGATTCGGTCATCCCGCCCGAGATCGCGGGCGGTCCGCTGGAGGCGTCGTTTCGCGAGCTGCTCGAACTGCAGCAGAGTGGCTATCGCCGCGCCTACGAGCGCCTGGCCGCGCACCTCCAGCAGACGCAGCCGTCGCGCTGGGGTGACGACGCGGGCCGTCAGGAGCTGGAAGGCGCGGCCAAGGAGGACGCGCGCTACTTCCTCGGCCTCGCGACCGCGGGCCAGCTCGGCGCGACGCTGAACGCCCGCACGTTGGAAGCGACCGTGCGGCGGCTCGCGGCCGACCCTCTGGCGGAAGCGCGCGAGTTGGGAAAGCGTCTCTACGAAGCGGTCGCGCCGGTTGCCCCGTCCCTCGTCCGCTACACCTCGCCCGATCCCAATCGCGTGGAGACGCCCGAAGCCTTGTGCGCACGGCTGCACGCCCTGGAATGCGGCTGCGACGCGGCCTTCGAGGATTGCCCGCGCACCCGGGCGCGCGCGGACGGGGAGCAATCGGCCGATCCCGGATGTGGCTCGCGCCCGGAAGACCCGGCATCCTTCGCGCCCGTCCGCCTGGTCGCTACGACGGCGGACGCCGAGACCCTTCTCCTCGCCGCCTTGCTCCACGGCTGCGTCGGGATTTCGTGGGAGGAAGCCGTCGGCCGGGTGGCGAAGCTCGCCGAAACGGCACGCGAAGCCCTCTTCGTCGAGAGCCTGCGCCGCCTCTCGCCTCACGACCTGCCGCTGCGCGCCTTCGAGCTGCCCGTCTTCACCTACGAGCTCGTGACGAGCGCCAGCTGCTTCGCGCAACTGAAGCGCCATCGCATGGCGACGCTCCTGCCGCAGGCCTACCGGCCGGAACTCGGCGTCACGGTCCCGCCTGCCTTCCGGGAGGTCGGCATCGTCGAGGAATACGCCGAAGTCTGCCGGCATTCCGAAGCGCTGTACGACCGCATCCGGGTCGCGGCTCCCCACGCGGCCGCCTATGCGCTCACGAACGGGCACCGCCGCCGCGTGCTCTTCCAGGCCAACGCGCGCGAGCTCTACCATCTCGCCCGCCTGCGCCTGGACGAGCACGCGCAATGGGACATCCGCGCGCTCGCCCGCGTGATGATCCGCGAGGCGCGCGCACGCTTCCCGCTCATGATGATGCTGGCGATGGGCAAGGACGAATTCGTGCGGGGAAGGGGAGCGGGCGAGTAGGCCCCGGCCCGATCGAGCGCCGAGAGTCTGCCCGACCGGCCGCCCTGGCGGGCTCGCCAGCCAGGCCGTCTACGCGCGCCCGCGAGCCATGCCGGGGACGCGCGCGCCGCTACTCGATCACCTCGCGCACCATCCGGATCCATTCCTTGAACGGCGGCGTCCCGGCGATCCGCAGCATCTCGAAGACGGCCATCTCATGGCCGCTCAGCTGGGCGCCCATCTGCGCGGCGCGCTCGCGCGCCAGCCTGACGTCACGCTCGGCGCGCGAGGAGACGCAGTCGGTGATGAGGTGCACCTCGTAGCCCGCGGCGATCAGGTCCGCCGCCGTCTGGTGCACGCAGACGTGCGCTTCGATGCCGGTCAAGAGGACCTGCTGGCGCTTCGTCGCGGCGAGCGCCTCGCTGAAGGCCGGCTCGCCCATGCAGGACATGGTCATCTTCTGGATCGGCCGGTAGTGCTGCCCCAGCACGACCACGATCTCGGGGTGCGTCGGTCCCACCCCGCGCGGATACTGCTCGGTCACGAGGATCGGGATCTCGAGCAGACGCGCGCCCTGAATGAGGCGCACCACCCGGCGTACCAGGCCTTCGTTCGCCTGGATCGAGGGCAAGAGTCTCTCTTGGAAGTCGACCGCCACGAGGACGGCTTCTTCGCGCTTCAGCATCGCCATTCCCGGCCCTTCCTCTGATGATCGTCGCGCGGCGCGTCTCAAAAGCGCCATTCGCAGATCAGGAGATCATCCTCCATCCGCAGCCACTCGCTCCAGAAGTCGGCCGCCTGCTCGAGCTGCGCCCCGAGGGGCTCGCCGATCCCGAGAAACTCGCCCGCCCGCGAGGCCGCCGCGGGGAGATCGGCCGTGCGCAGGTCCTCCCAGAAGCTCCGTGCGGCCGGATAGTGGACCAGCGACACCTGCTGGTCCAGCGACATGCCGATCTGCTCTTTCAGCAGCCCGAGCGCCATGTCGAATCCCCCGACCGCGTCGACCAGCCCGACCGCCTGCCCCTGGCGCCCGGTGTAGACCTGGCCGCGACCGAGCGAGTCGACGCGCTCGGTCGTCAGTTTCCGGTAGGCGGCGATCCCGGCAATCCAGCGTTCGTAGCCGGTGTGATGCACGCGGTCGAAGCGCCAGAACTCGTCTTCGTCGAGCGGGACGAACGTCGAGAAGAAAGCCGCGTGCGGCCCGGCCGTCACGCGGTCGTAGCGGATGCCCAGCTTCTCCGCGAGGCCGGCCAGGTTCGGCCGGATCGAGAACGAACCGATGCTGCCGACGATCGCGTTCCCCGGCGCGACGATCGTGCTGCAGCGGTAGGCGATCATGTAGCCGCCCGAGGCGTTCATGTCGACCGAGGAAACGACGAGCGGTTTTACGGCCGCCGCCCGCTCGACCGCGCGGCCGATGCGTTCGCTGGCGAGCCCCATCCCGCCCGGCGTGTCGAGGCGCAGCAGGATTCCCTTGATGTCGTCGTTCTTGGCGGCCGTCTCGAGCGCCTCGGCGATCGTCTCGTCCCCCATCATGAGGCCGAAGGGAAAGGTGCTGCTGCTTTTCCCGACGGTGATTGTCCCCTGCGCGTGCACGACCGCCACCTTGGGGCCTTTGCGGCCCACCTGTTCGCGCGAAACGCCCGCGTACTTGCGCCCGTCGATCGAGGCGAAGTTCGGGCGGTAGGCCTGCAGGCGCCGGGTGAGCTCCTCCCACACGAGCACGCCGTCGATCATGCCGACCGCCTGCGCGTCGGGTGGATCGAACTGCGCGATCTCGAGCCACTGGTCGACGCGCAGCGGATCGACCCTGCGATCGCGCGCGATCGTCACCCGGATGTCGGCGAAGAGATCGTTCACCAGCCGGCTCGCGTTCTCGCGCACCGCAGGCGACATCTCCATGCGGGTGAACATCTCGGGGTACGACTTGTACTCCTTGATCCGGCTCACCTGCAGGGCCACGCCCAGCGTCTCGAGCAGGTCTTTCACGTGCATGCGCTCGGCCATGACCCCGGTGAACCAGACGAAGCCTTCGGGGGCGAGGAAGATCGAGTCGCACGCCGACGCCAGATAGAGCGCGCGGTTGTTGATCAGGAACGTATGCGCGTAGACCTTCTTCCCCGAATCGCGCAGCTGATGGATCGCGTCGCGGATCTCCTCCATCTTGCCCCACCCGAGCGCGCACGGCTCCAGTCTCAGCACGACGTTCTCGATGCGCCCGTCGAGACGCGCCTTCTCCAGGTTCTCCAGGATCAGCGTCTCGGTCGTCGGCCGCTGTCCGAAGGGCAGCCGCTGCGGTGGGTCGAACTCGAGGAGGGTCGCCGGGATCTCCTGGACCAAGGTCGCATGCCGCGGCACGCTCAGCGGACGGGCGAGCTTTTCCAGAAACGCGGAGGTGAACCCGGCCAACGTGCCGATCACGATCACGGCGAGCAGCACCTGGGCGGCGATCACCGCGGCGAAGGTGACGAAGAACCGCTTCATCGGAGTCGTACTCCTCTACCGAACCGAAGCCGAGGTCCCGGCCGAGCCGCGCGTCCGCCGGCCCAGCCTAGCCGAGCGCGCCGGCCCAGCGGGACGAGTCCGTCCGCCGGCCCAGCCTGGCCGAGCCCGTCGGCCGGCCCACCCGGACGAGCGCGCCGGACCTAACTCAGCCGTCCGAAGAAACGCTCTGCGATCCGCACGAAGATCTCGACCCCGAGCGTCATCGCATCTTCGTCGAAATCGAAGTGCGGGCTGTGATGCGGCGAGTCGGCCTTCTTCTCGCGATTGCCGGCGCCCAGGAAGAAGAAGCAGCCGGGCACGGCCCCCAGGTAGAAGGACATGTCCTCGCCGCCCATGATCCGAAAGTCCGTCACGATGCGGCCGGCACCGAGCACCGCGGCGGCCTGCTCGTGCACCACGCGCGCCATCCCCGCATCGTTGACCAAGGCCGGATAGCGCGAGACGTACTCGACATGCGTGCGCGTCCCGAGCGCGGCATCGATTCCCGCCGCCACTTCGCGGACGCGGCGCGTGCACAGATCGCGCACCTGAGGCGTGAAGGCGCGCTGCGTGCCGTCCAAGAGGACGTCCTCCGCAATCGCGTTCATCACCGTGCCGCCCTGGATCTTCCCGATCGTGATCACCACCGACTGCAGGGGATCGACGTTGCGGCTGACGATGCTCTGCAGCGCGAGGATGAGATGCGCCGAGGCGAGGATCGCGTCGATCCCCTCGTGCGGACTCGCCCCGTGGCCGCCCTTGCCGTGGATGCGGAAATACACTTCGTCGGTGAAGGCCATCACCGGCCCCGGCGCCACGGCAGCGTAGCCGGTCGGCAGGCGGCTCCACAGATGGAGGCCGAAAACGGCTTCCGGGCGGGGGTCTTCGAGGGCGCCCGCCGCGATCATCGGCTCGGCGCCGCCGGGCCCTTCCTCGGCCGGCTGGAACAGAAGCCGCACGCCGCCACCGATCCTCTCGCGCCGGCGCGCGAGCAGGCGCGCGACACCGAGGAGGATCGCCATGTGGCCGTCGTGCCCGCACGCGTGCATCACACCCGCATTCGCCGAGCGAAAATCGAGATGCGCGTTCTCCTCCTGTGCCCGCAGCGCATCCATGTCCGCGCGCAGCGCGATCGACGGGCCGTCCGCCGAGCCGGTCTCCAGGTCGGCGATGACCCCGGTCTTCGCGACATTGGCCCGCACCCGCCAGCCGCCCATTCCGCGCAGCTCTTCGACCACCCGGCCCGCGGTCCGCACTTCCTCGAACCCGCGTTCCGGGTGCCGATGGAAGTCGCGGCGCAGGCGCACGAGGTCGCCGGCCAGAGCGCTCACTTCCGGACGCACGCGCCCCAGCCCGCTCACGTCGGGATCGTGCGTCTGGATGTCGACCGTCCCATCCATCGTCCCCTCCCCGCTCCTCGGCCGCGCGGGTGCCGCCGGGTGGCCGTCACGATCCCCGCAGGTGATCCCATCCGCCCTGCAACTCCGCCGACGAGCCGTCGCGCCGATGGAGCCGCACGCCTGCGGGACCGGCGACCACCGACCCGATCGGTCTCACCCCCAGTCCGAAGAGCCCGGCCGCAGCGAACGCGAGATCGGCACGCGCGAGGGGAGCCGTGAAGATCAACTCGTAGTCATCGCTCGCTCCCAGCACCCAGCGCACCGGATCGCGCTCGAGTTCCGCGCCGAGAATGCGCAGATCCTCGTCGACCGGGAGGAAGTTCTCCTCGAGTTGGATCCCCACTCCGCTCTCTTCGCAGATGTGCGCGAGATCGCCCGCGAGTCCGTCGCTCAGATCGATCGCGGCGGTCGCGATTTCGTTCTCGACCAGGTAGCGGCCGACCGCGACTCGCGCCCGAGGAGCCGCATGATGAAGCCGCAGCCGCTCGATCAACCCCGCCGCCCCCGGCCTTCCCGCCAGGCTCTCCCAAACGCTCGGCCCGGCCGCGAGCGCCTCCAGCGCAGCCCCCGCGTGGCCGGGATAGCCGGTGACGAAAACGACCTCGCCCGGCCGCGCGCCCCCGCGACGGAGCGCTTTGCCCGTCTCCACGCGACCGACCAGCGTGACGTCGAGGAACAGGCAGTCCGACGTCGCGATGTTGCCGCCGACGATGCGGGCCCCGTACATGCCGAGCGCTGCGATCATGCCCTCGTAGATTTCATCGAGCGCGGACAGGGAGAGATCGCCGGGCAATACCAGCGAAACGAGTGCGCCCACCGGCAACCCGCCCATCGCGGCAATGTCGCTCAGGTTGATCTCGGCCGCGCGCGCGCCCATCTCGCGCGGCCCGATCCACTCGCGCCGGAAATGGCGCCCCTCGACGAGCACGTCGCAGGTGAGGAGAAGGTCCCAACCGGGAAGGGGCCGCAGCACCGCCGCGTCGTCGCCGATACCGAGAACCGTGACGCCGCCCGCCCGCTCGCCGCGCGCAACGTGCTCTCCACCTGCGGCAGGCGCAAGCCCTGCAGGGAGCGCGACACCCGCAGGGGGCGCGACGCCCGCGGGAGGCGCGACGCCCGCAACGCGCTCGATCCGCTCGCGGATGCGCGCGATCAAACCGAATTCGCCGAGCTCGCGGATGGGCGGTCCCTGCCGCCAGGCGTCACTCGGAATGCCGATGGTCTCCATGCGGGCCCTTTCGCCCGGTCGATTCAAGGGCGGCCTGCAGGCGCTCGCGCAGTTCCTTGACCGCCGCTTCCGGATCGGGAGCCGCGCAGACGGCGCGGATCACCGCCACTCCATGCGCGCCGGCCGCGATGACATCCGCCACGCGGTCCGCCGTCACGTCGCCGATCGCGATCACCGGGATCTCGACCGCCTGGACGATTCGCCGCAGACCTTCGATCCCGACCACGGGACCCGCATCCGGCTTGCTGTGCGTCCCGAAGACATCGCCCACCCCGAGATAGTCCGCACCGGCCCACGCTGCCTCCCGAGCCATCTCCACGGTCTGCGCGCTTGCCCCGATCACGCGATCGGGACCGAGCAGGCGGCGGGCGAGACCGACCGGGAAATCGTTCCCCCCCAAATGGACTCCATGCGCATCGGCTGCGATCGCGACATCGACGCGATCGTTCACGATGAGCGCCGCATGCGACCGCCTGGCGAGAGCGACGAGCGCGCGCGCGATCGCAATCTGCTCGCGCGTCGAACGGGACTTTTCGCGGAGCTGAAGCACATCGGCACCGCCCCTCAGGGCGCTTCGGGCGATCTCCAGGCAGGCTCTGGCATGCTCCTCGGAGTCGCGCGGCCTCTCTCCCCCGGGGTGTTCGAGGGCAGGCGTGAGGACGTGCAGCCGGCCCACCGCTCTCATTCCCGCCCCTCCTTGCCCTGACCCTCCGCGCGGACGCGCGCGCCCGCCCCTCCGTGATCGAGGATCGGCTTTCCGCGCGTGAACGGCAAGGCCGAGCGAATCGCCTCGGTCACGAACCGCTTGGCCCGCTCGACGGCGACCTCGAGCGGCTGGCCGGCCGCGAGCCCCGTCGCCAAAGCCGAGGCGAGCGCGCAACCGGTGCCGTGGGGGTCGATCGGAAAACGCGGGGCGGAGAATCGACGCGAACCGGAGCGCGTGACCAGCAGGTCCACGCTCTCCTCTCCCGGGCCTTGGCCCCCCGTGATCAGCACCGCCTCGACACCCAACGCCCGAATCGCCTGGGCCGCGAGCAGAGCATCCTCGAGAGAGCCGATCCCGCGACCGCTCAGCGCGCGCGCCTCGTCCCAATTCGGGGTGCAGACGCTCGAGAGAGGCAGCAGGCGTCGCTTCAGGGCATCGACCCCCGAATCGTCGAGGAGCCGCCGGACGCCGCCCGTCGATGTGATGACGGGATCGACGACGAGGATCGGCCGGCCACGGTCCCCGGTCGCCGAGAGATGGACGAGGAAGTCCGCAACCACTGTCACGATCTCCCCCGTTCCCAGCATGCCCGCCTTCACGGCCGCGATGGGAAAGTCCAGGAAGATCGCCTCCAACTGCTCGCGCACGATGCCGGGCGTCACGTCCTCGGCCGCCCGAACGGCGGCCGAGGTCTGGGCGGTCACCGAGGTGACGACCGTCACCGCATAGGCGCCCAGCCCGTGGATGGTCTTCAGGTCCGCCTGAATGCCCGCCCCGGCGCTCGGGTCCGACCCACCGATCGCGGCCACGACCGGCCGCCCCGCGGCCGCGGGATGATTCCCAGACTTCAGCAACTCACTCTCCTGTGAGCAGATCGAAGATCGAACTCCGATTCTGTGGCCGGACGATAGGAGCCGCTTCCGGCAGGGTCAAGATGTCAATCCAGGGGGGCGTGCCGGAACGCGTGGCCGTCCCCGTGGCGATCAGTTGCATCATGAAACCAGTATGACGTTTCAGATGTAAACGAATTGTCTTCTTGAATAGGAGATTATCTGGGTCTGGCTGGCGCCCCGGTGCCATCGGTTGTGGCCGGCAGAATGGTGAGAGTCTCCCGCAACCAATTGAATGGGAAATACATCCGGCGGATCTTCCGGCGCGAGGTTCTCCTTGGGCAACGAATGTAATAACTGATTGAAATGCATAGAGTTACCCGAAAGAAACTCCATTCTGCCTGCCACGACCAATGGAATTGGCACGGCCCCTGCATACCCTCTCAATGTAATCGAGAGCATCGTAGAAGGGCCCGGAGGCGCTTTGGACAGACCATCGGAACCGGGCCGACAGGGGTGATCAGGGCAAGCCGTCCGGACAGCGGATTTGGCCGCCCAAAAGAGGAGGATTCAATCATGACGCTCGTACGTTGGACTCCAAGGACGCCCACCCGTCTGCTGGACCGCGGAATCGGGACGATGAACGACAACTGGAATTCGATGTTCGACGAGTGGCTCGGGCTGGCGCCAGCCACTTCCTGCGACTGGATGCCAGCGCTCGACGTCCACGAGGACGAGGACCAGTACCGGGTGAAGGTCGACCTGCCGGGCTTGACTCGCGAGCAGGTCGAGCTGAGCTTCGAAGGCGACGTGCTGACGATCTCGGGCGAGCGGAAGGAGGAGCAGGAGAAGACGAACGGCCAGCTGCACCGCAGCGAGCGCTTCGCCGGCAGATTCACCCGCTCTCTGAGGTTCCCCGGGGACGTCAAGCCCGAAGGGATCCAGGCCGCCTTCCAGAACGGAGTGCTCGAAATCACTCTTCCGAAGGCCGACCAGGCTCGTCGCCGGAAGATCGAAGTGAAGTAGACGGAAGAAGTTCCGTCCACTCAAGCGCGTGACAGGAGGCCGGGGACCCGCTCCCCGGCCTCTTGCGTACGGTGCCCCGTCATCCGGCCCGCGGCGCTACCGTCCTGCCGAATCCGGTGCTACATTTCTTTCAGCCCCCCCGGCTCTTCCGCGGTATGGAGATGTCGTTCATCCACGGGCGGGTCCCGGGCGCCGAGAGGCTGGCCGGTGAGCCATCCGGGGCTCCCGGCGAGCGACGGGCCGAGTTGGTGGACTTTGGAGGCAGGCGATCGTGGAACGGTGGGGCATCGCCAAACCCCTGGTCGGGGTGGTTCACCTGCAACCGCTACCTGGCTCGCCGGGTTATGGGAAGTCGATGGCGAAGGTCCTGGCTCGGGCGCTCCAGGATGCCTCGGCCTATCTCGAAGAGGGCATGCATGCCCTCCTGATCGAGAATTTTGGGGACCGGCCGTTCTATCCAGGCCGCGCGCCGGCCGAGACGATCGCTTCGATGGCGGCGATCGCACGGGAGGTGCGGCGCCTGGGGCGCTTCCCCCTCGGGGTGAACGTCCTGCGCTCGGACGGCCGCGGCGCTCTGGCGGTCGCGACGGCCGCGGAAGCCCAGTTCGTGCGCGTGAACGTCCTGGCCGGAGCGATGGCGACCGACCAGGGGCTGATCCAAGGCTGCGCGGCCGAGACTCTTCGCTTGCGCGCCCGGCTGGGGGCGGCGACAAGCATCTGGGCCGATGTCCTCGTCAAGCATGCACAGCCGCTCGTTCCGGTCGATCCCGTCACGGTCGCCCTCGATCTCAAGGAGCGGGCGATGGCCGACGCGCTCATCTTGACGGGACCACGGACGGGCCTTCCGGTGGACCCGGATGAACTCGCCCGCCTGCGCGCAGCGGTTCGCGGCATCCCCTGGATCGCGGGCAGCGGAGTCCGGGCGAGCGGATTGAAGGCGGTCTGGCGCGCCGCCGACGGATTCATCGTCGGCAGTTCCCTTGAGAAGGGCGGACGCGCGGGCGGGGCAGTGGATCGCGGGCGAGTTCGCGAGCTGACCGCCGAACACCGTCGTTTGTCGAGCGAGATGTCGTCAGGAGCAACGGATGTCGGATAGAAGGAGCGGCGGCGAACGGGTCTCGCGGAGCGGGAAGGTGCGGGGCCGGTCGGTCCGAGGGATCGACGAGGACTTCGATCCGCTTCCCGCCGATTGGAAGGAGCAAGCCGCGGCCCTGGCCGACACTTTCCTCTCGTCGCAGGAGATCCTCGGGTCCGAGCGCGAGCTGCTCGAGCAGTTCGTGCATCTCTGTCTCCGCTTCGCCCACATGGAGAAGAGCATCCAGGGCGAGATCGTCTACGACCTCTCGAGTCATGATCTGGTTCTCCGCGGCGAGCACGGTCCCGATCTCCTGGCCGACGCGGAGGAGCTGGCCGCGCAGGAGCGCCGCAGCTTGGCGATCCCCGACGGCCCGATCGAGGATCTGGCCGAACTGCTCGACGATCGCGGCATCAAGACGATCCAGTGGCCGCTGCCCGAAGGCATGCGCCGCTCCGGAGCCTTCCTGTTCGATGCGAGCACCGGGCCGGCGTTGCTCTCCCTCGCCCCGGGCGACTCGGTGGCCGACCGTCTCATCCTCGCGCACGAATACGGTCACCTGCTCGCCGACGTCGACCCGTATGAGAATCGCTTCTGCCAGCATCACGACGACCAGGCGGGCAGCATTCGCGGAGCGGGCCAGCTCTATGAGGCGCGCCGGCTGCCGCCCGCGCGGGTGGGCGGCGTCGCGGTGTCCGAGATGCGGGCGGATCTGTTCGCGCGCGCGCTGCTCATGCCGCCCGAGCACTTCCGGCGTAGTCTCGCCCTCTTCGAGATCGATCCTCGGACAGACTTCGAGCTGTCGCGCCTGGCGGACCTCGCCTTCTACTACGGCGTCGAGACCGGGGCGGCGATCGCGCGGATGGCCGACCTCCGCTTGCTCTCGCTGGACAGGGTGCGCGCGATCGGGACCGAGCGGGAATCGCTCCCGCAGGTGCAGCCGTGCGCCCCGGCCCCAAGCGACGCCGACGCCTTCGCCGGCTCGCCGACGCATCACCCGGCGCGGTTCGTGAACCTCGGCATCGCCATGTTCCTCAAACGAATCGTCTCGCTCGATCAGATGGCGGCGCTGCTGGGCATCGACCGGGCGGCCGCGCGGAGATTTCTGTCGTTCACCGAGATTCCTGCGGAGGGGATCCAGGCCGAGGGTTCGGACGAGGCAGGACGGGTTGGTTCGCCGAGCGCGGAGGAGCCGCCAACCTCATCACGCGGGATCGACGAACGGAAGGATTCATCGGCAGAGAACGGGGAGAGGCAGACGTCTGCGGAGCCGGGCAAAGGCCGGCCTTCGGGAAACGGAGGGATGGATTGACCCGTCAGGCGAGGATGCTATCCTGCACTGTGGGTATCAATACATAAAGACGATGCCATTGTTCGATCTCAAATCGCGCATCCGCCGGATCATCCCCCGCGTGGGCGAATTCCTGGGCGAGCGCTTGTGGGAGGAGGATTTCCGGCGCCGGGGCGGGCTGCGCGGCTTCGCCTATCGCCAGTTGCGCGTCATCGTCGTCGTCGCCCGCAGCCTTCCGCGCGGACAGATCCCGTTGCGCGCGGCGGCGATGACGTTTGCCACCCTCCTTGCCCTCGTCCCCGGCATCATCCTCGCTTTCAGCCTGCTGAACGCGTTCGGCGGACTCCAGGACTTGCAGATCGCCCTGCGCCGCTTCGTCCTCCAGAACCTGGTCTCCGGCGTGCAGGACCAGGTTTCCGCGTTCCTCACCAAGTACTTCCAGGGGGCGAGCGCCTTCCAGGGCATCAACATCCTCTTCCTGCTCGGCGGCGTCTTCAGCCTCCTCGCGTCGATCGAGGACGCGTTCAATCACATCTGGGGCATCAAACGCGGGCGCAATCTTCCGCAGCGCCTGACGGTCTACACCACGATCGCCTTCCTCGGGCCCTTCCTCACCGCGCTCAGCGTCACGATGACCGTCTCGGTGCAGAACGCCGACCTGCTCGTGCGTCTGAAGGGCTGGGCACCGATGAGCGGCGCGCTCGGCCTGCTGCCGCTCGTGGTGACGATCCTCGGATTGACCCTGGTCTACTGGATCATGCCCAACACTCGGGTGGGGTTCGCCTCGGCGCTCGGTGGGGCGGTCGTGGCCGGCCTGCTGTGGGAAGTGAGCAAGTACGGCTACGGGCTCTACCTCTCCTCGGCCACGATGTATCGGACGCTCTACGGCCCGCTGGTCGCGATTCCGCTGCTCTTCCTCTGGATCCAACTCAGCTGGGTGATCGTCCTCTTCGGCGCGCTCCTCACTTTCGCCCGCGAAGCGGCCGACGACTTCCGCGTGGAAGAGGGCGCCGTGCTGGCCAGCGCGCGCGAACGGCAGAAGGCCGCGTTGCTGTGCATGACCGAGATCTGCCGCGCCTATCACGACGGGGAAAAGGCCCCGAACGTGATCCGCCTCGCCTCGCGGCTGCACATCGCCGTCCGCCTCGTGCGCACCGCGGTCGGCGATCTCCTGGGCGGCGGCCTGCTGCACGAAATCGTCCGCAGCCACGATCGCGGCGAAGGCGGCCTCGTGCCCGCGCGCGACTTGCAGAGTCTGACCGTGCACGATGTCGTCGACTGCGTGCGCAACACGGGAACGGCGACCTCGCTCAGCGCGCAGGGCCCGGAGGCCGCGGAGGTCGAAACGATCCTCTTTCGCATCGATGAAACGCTCGCCCGCCTGGGCCGGGCGACGAACTTCGCCGAGATCGTCGCGGCGGTCGAGAGGCGCACGGAGCCACGCCGTCCGCGCTCGGTGCGGCTCGTCAAGAACTGAGCGGCCGCACCCGCCCGGGCCGTCCGCGGTGGAACGCAAGCGCCGCGCAGATCGACCCGCCAGTCGCGCTGGAGCGGGGGAACCGGACGGTCAACTCTGATCGCCGCGAATGGCGGCGAGGAGGGCTTCGGCGGGACCGGCCTTCGGCAGGAAGACTTCGGCTCCCGCGTCGAGCATCGTCTGGGCCATGTCCACCTCGTCGAACATGGACAGCCCGATCACGCGGATCCCGGGAAAGCGCGCGGAGATTTCGCGTGTCGCGGCGATGCCATCCATGCCGGGCATGGCCACGTCCATGATGATGACGTCAGGTCCTAGCCGGGCGGCGAGGGTCACCGCTTCGCGCCCGTTGCTCGCCTCACCCACGACCTCGATATCCGCTTCCTCGGCGAGGAGCGCCGCGAGCCCGTCGCGGAGGACCTTGTGATCGTCGGCCACGACCACGCGCAGGTGGACCTTCGCGGACCGGCCCGCGCGGTGCTCCAGGGGCAGGTGGCTCGGCACCGTCGTCACGGGGGGGTTCTCAGTCACCTGTTGCACCTGCGCCGCATCGTCCGGAAGGGCGATCGCGACGCAGCTGCCTAGGCCCGGGCGGCTGCTGATCCGCATCCGCCCGCCGAGGAACTGCACGCGCTCGCGGATGCTGAAGAGGCCGAACCCACCACCCGTTCCTCCCTGGAGGCGGATGCCGCTCAACTGGAAACCGGCTCCCGCGTCAACGACGAATGCGGCGATGCGCGAGCCGCTGCGGCGCAGGCGCACCCCCGCGACTCTCACTCCCGCGTGCTTGACCACGTTCAGGAGCATCTCTTCAATCGCGCGATAGAGGAAGAGACGCAGCGTCTCGCTGCGGGGCTCGCTGGAGGGAGAGGCGTCGATCTGCACCCGCAGCTGGAACTTCCGCTCCATCTGCCGCGCCAGCCAGCCGAGTCCCTCGATGAGCCCGCCGTGATCGAGCACCGGGGAGCTGAGCTCGTGCGAGAGCGAGCGCGTCTTGCGCACCGAGTCGTCGAGCAGCTGGGATACCTCGGCGATCGTCTGGCCGGCCGTCTCCTTCTCGTCGAGGCGCGCCGAGGCGGCCCTGAGCTTCATCTTGGCGCCGACGAGGAGCTGCTGGAGATCGTCGTGCAGCAACTCGGCGAGCCGGTGGCGCTCCTTGTCCTCGGCCCAGGTGAGCTCGACCGCCAATTCCTGGAGTTGGCGCGTCCGCGTGCGCAGCTGTTCGAGCGCGCCCTGTCTCTGGGTCACGTTCTCCATGCTCAGCACGAGGAACTCGACTTGGCCATGGTCGTCGCGCAGCGGAGTCAGGGCCCAATCCCAGGAGGAGACCGGCCCGGGACGCTCCGGACTGGTGAGGGGACGGCCGAACGCGCGATGCGGCTCGCCCGTGCGCAGCACGCGGCGGTAGATCCTTTGGTTCTCCTCGTCGGGGTAGATCTGGAAGTGGTCCAGCCCGACGAGTTCCTCGGGACGGCGTCCCGCCGCCCGAGCGTACGCCTCGTTCACGCGCAGGAAGCGGAAGTCACGGTCGAGAAAAGCAATCGGCGAGATGCTGTGTCTGAAAAACGCTTCCAGCATCGCAGAACGCTCGCGGAGCGCCTCCTCGGCCTGAACGCGGCGGCCCATCTCCCGACGCATCTGCTCGACGCTTCCGGCCAGTTCCTTCGTGCGCTTGACGACGAGCCTTTCGAGCTCGTCGTTGATCCGGCGGAGGTCTTCCTCGAGCCGCTTGGTGCCCAGCGGGCCGCGCGCGAGCGCCTTGCGCAGCTGCTGCTCGCTCGATTGAACGGCGAGCTCGGCCGCGCTTCGCTCGCTGATGTCCGCCGCAACGCCGACGACGCGCACGAGGCGACCCTGCGCATTGAAGAACCCCTGGGCCGTCTCCTGGAGGGCGATCTCCCGGCCGTCGGGGCGAACGAAACGGTAGTTGACCAAGTAGACGCTGGAATCGGGCGCGAGGGCGCGCACCGTGTCCTCGAAGCGCTCGCGGTCCTCGGGGTGGACCATCTGGGAGTGGTCGCGCGAACTGCCGTGCAAGATGCGCTCGCCGCTCAGCCCGAGGATCTCCTCCGCCTCCGGGGACCGCCGCACTTCGTCGCTCGCCACCGTCCACTCGAACGCGAAGCTGCGGCCGAGGCGCAGGCGCTCAGCCGTCGCGAGCAAGGCCTCCTCCCCGCGCTTGCGCTCGGTGATCTTGCGGACCGTGACGACCCCACCCTTCAGCGACCCGTCCCGGTCATAGATCGGCGTGCCGTTGTAGCTTCCGATGAACTCAGCCGTCCCGTCGGCCCGGCGCACGCGCAGCTCCTGCTCGACGAAATGCTCGCCGCGCAACGCACGCGCTATCGGCTGCCGCTCGGCCGGCAAGGGATCGCCCTCGAGGCTGGAGAGCCGCCACACTCCGGCTGCGGAGGGGATCTCTGCGCGGGCCTGCTCGAGGCTCCCGGCGCCGAACAAGTCGAGCAAGACGGGATTGCCGTAGTCGATCGACCCGTCCGGCCGCACGATCATCAGCCCTTCGCCCAGACTCCCGAGAATCGCTTCCAGACGCTCGAGGCTCTCCTCCGCTTGCGCAGCGAGCGATTCGAGACGTCTGCGCCCCATGACGCGCCCGCTCACGTCCTGCGCGAGCACGAGCACGGAATCGACGCGGCCCCGGGCCCCGCCGAGAGGCAGGCAATGGACGTCCCAGTAGGTCGGCTCTCCGGCGCCGGGGGTCGCGATGCGCGTCTCGGGTGAGGCCACCGGCCTTCCCGTGTGCAAGACTTCCTCCAGACAGGCGATGATGCGCGGCGCCTGTTCCGGAAAGGCCTCCGCGAGCGTGCGGCCGGGGAGCGGGATGCCGGGGCCGGGAATCGCTTGAAAGGCGGGATTGGCCATCGTGTAGCGCCACTCGGGCGGTTCCACCACGGCGATCGCCAGCGAGGCGTCGTCAAGCGACCGCTCGCGGGGCCTGCTCTTCCCGCGCGATTCGGTTTGGATGCGGTGCAGGCGGGTGACGTCATGGACGACGATCACGACCCGTTCGACGCGGTTGCCTGCCCGCATCGGCAGGTAGACCCCTTCATGGTTGGCGGCCGCGCCGCCCGGCAGGGCTGGGTGCGTCTCCACCCGTTGCGGCGCGCTCGTGCGATAGAGACTCAGAAGCGCGGGCAGGAAGATGGCGTTCAGCTCGGCAGGAAAGACCTGGTCGATCCGCTGGCCGAGGACATCCCCGGCCGGGCGGCCGACCAGCAGGGCGGCCGTTTCGTGAAGGAACTCGATGCGCCGGTCGGCATCGAGCACGAGAAGGACCTCGGGCAACTCGGCGGCGAGGGTCTCGAGGCAGACGTTCACCATGTCGGGATCGCATGAAACGGAAGAGGCACGCGGGAGCGGCTTCCGGTCCTCGGAAAAAAGGAGGCTCGCTGGAGCCGAGGGGCTCGATCGGCCTGCTCGTCCGCTGACAGAGCTCTCCATGGGCTTCACCTTGGCAGGACGCGTCAACTTCGGATCGAAGACCTTCGCAGCAGAGGTTCACCCGCCATGCGTGGCTGATTGTTATCTTCCGAATGCAGCTTGCGTTAGATCCCGAACAGGGGCCATAAGGAGAATCCCGCGAGGCATCCTGAGGCATGTTCTTAGGAGTATCGGGGAGAAGCGCGCCGGCCCATCGGCGGCGGACTGCGCCGGCGCCCGGCCGCCCGGCTCGGGAGCCCTCTGCGCCTCGTGGGTATGGAATTGGCCCGGGTGCTCGCCCCCGGTTCTCGCGCGCTCGGCTGGGATTTCGCCGGACGGACGGATCGCCCTGCTTGAATCGGGAACGGAGTGGGGTATACTTATTGGTTTTCGGGTTGAGGGGGTGTCCCGAACGGGCCCCCCTCGTCCATGCGATCCGGCCGGATTTGCGGGCGCCAACCTTCAGGACCGAAGCGCGGACGGTCTCCGGCCC
>Ga0316622_100000818_pt1 | contig 19134 bp, 12 predicted proteins | sample OWC_Aug_OW2_C1_D_FD_207646 | JGI IMG/M metagenome (GOLD analysis project Ga0316622, IMG submission 207646) | Wetland soil microbial communities from Old Woman Creek delta, Ohio, United States - OWC_Aug_OW2_C1_D5_C | ecosystem: Environmental > Terrestrial > Soil > Wetlands | place: USA: Ohio... | reverse complement strand
GGTCCGGGCCGACGTCAATCATTTGCTCGGCAATTTCTCGAACGGCTGGCTCGGCACTGCCGGCATCGCTCATGTGTTCACGCCGGAATGGCGCGTGTCGCCTTTCGTCGGCATCGGCGGCGGCGTGATGACGATTTCGCCCAAGGCCACCCTGGTGCAGGCCGAGGACCGCACCGACACCACCGCCTACGCCGGTCTCGGCGTGCGCGGCTTCCTGACCAACCGCTTCCTGCTGCAGGCGGAATACCGCAGCTACGTCGTGTTCACGAGTCGCGACGAGAACGAGGAGATCGACGAATGGACCGTGGCCTTCACGTATTTCTTCTGACGGCACTCTTCGCCGTTGCGGCGCTGCCGGGCAGCGCGGCCGCGCAATCGGCCGGGCAGCCGACGGGCGATCCTTCGGCGCTGCCGGCACAGCAGCCGCAGGTCGTCGAGCCCGCCGTCAAGCGGCGTGACGTCGAACCGCCTGGCCTCGACACCGAGAACTTCGAAGCAGGCCTGTTCGTCGGCACGGTCAGCATCGAGGACTTCGGCTCGAGCCTGCTGTACGGCGGCCGCCTCGCCTATCACTTCTCCGAGGACCTGTTTGCCGAGGCCACCATCGGCTCTGCGAAAGCCGGCCGGACCAGCTACGAGGACCTGAGCGGTTCCGCCGCACTGCTGACCGACAGCGAGCGCCAGTTCACCTACTACGACCTCGCCCTCGGCTGGAACGCGCTACCCGGCGAAGTGTTCTTCGGCGGCACACGTGCCATGCCGAGCGCCGTCTACTTCACGCTCGGCGCGGGCAGCACGAACTTTGCCGGCGACGACCACTTCACGGTGGCGCTCGGCGCCGGCCTGCGCGTACTCGCCAACGACTGGATCGCCCTGCACCTCGACGTGCGCGACCACATGTTCGAGAGCGACCTGCTCGGCAAGAACAAGGTCACGCAGAACCTGCAGGTCGGCTTCAGCGTCACCGCGTTCTTCTGAGGGGTGGTCATGAATACCGCACGTCAAATGCTGCTCGCCTGCACCCTGGCGCTGTCGCTGCCTGGCCTGGCCGCGGCCGCCGCGGCTCCCGGTTCGGCGGCGCCGGACTTCGCGCTGGCTGCCCGCGACGGCGGCAAGGTGCGGCTCGCCGACCTCAAGGGCCAGGTCGTGATGATCAATTTCTGGGCGACCTGGTGCGGTCCCTGCCGGCAGGAAATGCCGCTGCTCGCGCAACTGAACACCAAGTACGAACCGCTCGGCTTCACGTTGCTGGGCGTGAACGTGGAGCCGGACAGCGCCGCCGCGGTGTCGTGGCTCAAGGGCATGCCCGTCACCTTTCCCATCCTCTTCGACACCGACAGCGCGGTGGCCGGGAGCTTCGGCGTCGAAGGCATGCCGAGCACGGTCTTCGTCGACCGCAAGGGCCAGGTGCGCTACATCCATCGCGGCTACAAACCGGGTGACGAAGCCAAGTACGCCGACATGATCCGCAGCCTGGTGAAGGAATGACCATGTACAAGGCGATCCGCCTCGTGCTGCTGCTCAGCCTCACCGCCGGGGCCACCGGCTGTGCGAACGTCGAACCGTGGGTCAAGCCGTACGAGCGCCAGTACTTTGCCGACATCGTGATGTCGGCCGAGCGCGACCCGGTCGCCGCGGCCTATCTCAACCACGTGTTCGAGGCGCGCGAAGGCGCGCGCGGCGCCACAGGCAGCCACGGCGGCGGCTGCGGTTGCAACTGAGGCGCCACGGATGGTCCCCCGCCGCCTGATTCGACTCCTTGCGCTCGCCGGCCTGGCGCTGGTGGCGAGCAGCGCTGCGCAGGCCGCGGTACTGCCGGACGATCGCGCCGACGCGCTCTATCACCGCTACGACGGCGGCGGCGTCACGATCGACGGTCCGTCGTTGCTGCTGCGCAAGAAGTTCGCCGAGAAATATTCGGTCTCGGCCAACTACTACATGGACATGGTGTCGAGCGCGTCGATCGACGTGATGACGACCGCGAGCCCGTACACGGAAGAGCGCACGCAGGGCAGCCTTGCGTTCGACGTCCTGCAGGGCAAGACCCAGTACAGCGTGAGCTACACGCTGAGTGACGAGAGCGATTACACCGCGAACACGGCGAGCTTCGACCTGAGCCAGGACATCTTCGGCGACCTGACGACCGTGTCGTTCGGCTTCAGCCAGGGCTGGGACGAAGTGCGCAAGAACGGCGACGACGCCTTCGAAGAGACCGTCGACCGGCGCAACTACCGCTTCGGCCTGCAGCAGATCGTGACGCCGCGGTTGATGGCTGGCCTCAACTACGAAGTGATCACCGACGAGGGATTCCTGAACAATCCCTATCGCTCCGTTCGCTACCTCGACGAGACGAGCGCCCGCGGGTTCTCGTACCAGCCGGAACTGTACCCGCACACCCGCACCAGCAACGCCATCGCGATCAACGCCCGGTATTTCCTGCCATACCGCGCGGCGATCCACGGCGAATACCGCTTCTATACCGACACCTGGGGCATCGACGCCAACACCGTGTCGCTCGGCTACACGCATCCGTGGGGCAAGCGCTGGATTTTCGAAGCGGGTTATCGCTGGTACGACCAGTCGGCGGCGGACTTCTATTCCGACCTGTTCCCGCGCGCCGACGCGCAGAACTTCCTGGCCCGCGACAAGGAACTGAGCACGTTCACGAGCCACATGTTCAGCCTGGGCGCGACCTACGAATTGCCCTCGATCGGCTGGGAACGCGTTCGCCGGTCGACCGTGAACCTGTTCTACGATCGCATCAATTACCGGTACGACGACTTTCGCGACGTCAGGACCGGTGGCGCGCCGGGCACTGAAGACCTTTACAGCTTCGACGCCGACGTGTTCCGCCTGTTCATCTCGGGCTGGTTCTAGCCTGAGGCGCGAGCGACCAGCAGCTTCGCGAGCCGGTCGGCACTGCCTGGCGCGTACGTAAAGAACATCGAGGGCTCGGTCATCTCGAGTTCGAGGATGACCGGCGTCCCGTGCCCGTCGCGGATCATGTCGATACGCGCGTAGAGTGGCGACTCGAAGGGGATGGCGGCATGGGCTGCTGCCGCCAGCCGGCGCTCGTCATCCGCCGCCTCACGGGCGCTGATTTCCTCCGGCGCAAACAACCCTTCGACCAGTCCCGCATCGAGCCGCAGCAGTGGCCCCTTGCGGAATGCATGGCTCGGCGTCCCGTCGTAGTAAACAAGCGCGGTCTCGCCGGCGGACTCCACGCTGGCCAGGTACGGCTGCAGCATGGCACTGCGACCTTCGGCTGCGACCAGTCGCGACAGGTGCGCCAGCGCTCCGTCGGCGTCAGTTCGTCGGTAGCGTGCAGCGTCGCGCGAGCCGGCACCAATGGACGGCTTCACCACGAACTGCTCGAAGTTGCAGTCGCGACCGGCCGAGAGCGAGTCCGGACCACCTGCCAGGAACTGCCGCAAGGCCTGCGCCGGTTCTTCGCCCGGCTCGACGTAGCGGGTTGGCACGACCGCCACGCCGGCGCGATGCAGGTGCAGCAGATAGTGCTTGTCGGTGTTCCATTCGAGCAGCGCCGGTGGATTGAAAAGCCGTGTCTGCGCCGCGCAGCGCCGCGCCCAGGCGCGGAACTCGCCGATGCGCTCGACGTAATTCCACGTCGAACGCAGTACGGCGAGGTCAAAAGTCGACCAGTCCACGGCCGGGTCGTCCCAGCAGGGCGTCGATACTCCTGCGCCCAGGCGCACGAGCGCATCCACGAGCGGCGGCAGGTCCGGGTCGAGTGCGAGCGCCTCGAACGTGCTCACCAGGGCAATGTGCGGCAAGGCGATCTCCAGCGGTGTGTAGTGGCGCGGTCAGCCGAGCGCGGCTTCGATGCGGTCACCGAGCACGCGCAGCACCGCGAGACGCGCGTGCCGCTTGTCGTCGGCGGGTACGATCGTCCAGGGCGCATGCGGCGTATCGGTGTACGCCAGCATGTCCTGCGCGGCACGCTGGTAGGCCGCCCAGTGCCTGCGATTGGTCCAGTCCTCGGGGTCGACCTTGAAGCGCTTGAGCGGATTGCGGTCGCGCTCGGCAAAGCGCTCGAGCTGCTCGTCGCGACTGACCGCCAGCCAGAACTTGGCGACAATCACGCGGTGCTCGTCGAGCTGTCGCTCGAACTCGTTGATCTCGTCATAGGCGCGCTGCCAGTCGGGCGCCTTCGCAAGCCCCCGCACCCGCTCGACCAGCACGCGTCCGTACCAGCTGCGATCGAAGAGCGTGTAGTTGCCTCGAGGCGGCAGGTGAAACCAGAACCGCCAGAGGTAGGGTCGCGCGAGTTCCTCGGGGGTCGGGGCCGAGATCGGCACGACGCGGAACTGGCGAGCATCGAGTGCGGCGGTGACGCGACGGATCGCCCCGCCCTTGCCGGCAGCGTCCATGCCTTCGAACGCGGCGACCACCGCGTGCCGCGCGAATTGCTTGCGCCGCGAAAGCAAGGCCAACCTGCCCTGCAGCCGCTCGAGCTCAGCTTCGTACTCTTCGTCGCTTGGCGCGGCATCCGGGGCCTTGGTCGCGAATCGAACTCGAACGGCAGTGGTTGTAACGGCACCCCTGGCTTGGTTCCGGGCGCGAGGAAGCGCGTCGTCCGCGTGCCGGATAGCGGCCAGCAGCCGGCGCCCGACTTCGAGCGCGCGATGCTGGCGGTCGGTGCCGTCCACGACGTGCCACGGCGCGAGGGGCTGATCGGTGGCGGCCAGAGCGCGTTCGTAGGCGAGTTCGACGGGCCGGTAGTTGTGCGCGAGCCAGCGATCTTCCTTGGTCACCCGCCAGCGCGTGGTCTTGTTTGCCTGCAGCTTGGCAAGCCGCTTCTTCTGCGTTTCGGGCGAGACGTGCAGATGGACCTTGCACAACACCATTCCATCGCGCGCCAGCATCTGCTCGAGCTGCCGCACACGCTCGACGCCACGACGCAACTGGTCAGGACGCGACGCCGTCTTTGCGCCGAGGCCGACGGCCCCGAGCAGCAGGTCCTGGTACCAGCCGCCATGCAGGATGGCCATCCGACCTTTCGGTGGCATGAGCCGCCAGTAACGCCAGAGAGTCGGCCGTTCGCGCTCGACGTCGTTGGGCGCATGAAAGCCGTAGACGGTCGTGAGCTTGGGATCGAGCCAGCCGAGCAATTCGTTCACGACTTCGCTGCGGCCGGCCGCTGGGATGCCCGTCACGATCAGTACCACCGCATGCTGCTGCGACTGCCGCAGCGTGAATTGCGCATCGAGCAGCGCATCCTGCAGCCTGGGCAGCGCGTGCTCGTACTCGAGCCGCGTCAGGCGGCGTCCGCTCAGGGCCTCGTGCAGCCGGCGACTCGCAGCCATGCAGCGCCTCAGCGGCGACGGTCACGCGCCAGCGGCACTTGCTGCGTGACGCAGTGGACGTTTCCGCCACCGAGCAGGAACTCGCGGCCCGGGACGGCGACGATCTCGTGCCTGGGGAACAGGTCCTGCAGCTTGCGCAGGGCATCCCGGTCGCGGCGCGGATCGAGCTGCGGCACGACGATGCGTCGGTTGCCGATGTAGAAGTTCACGTACGACGCCGCCAGCCGGTTGCCGGCCGAGCGCGGTTGCGAGCCTTCGGCGACGTCGACGCCCGCGGCCTCTTCCGCCGTCATGTGCAGTGGTGCGGGCTGCTGCAGCTTGTGCACCTTGAAGCGCCGGCCGCGCGCATCTCGCGCGTCCTGCAACCGCTCCCAGGCGTCGCGTGAAATTTCATACTGCGGGTCGTTGCGATCGTTGGTCCAGGTCAGTACCACTTCGGCGGGCCGCACGTAGGCACAGAGGTTGTCGACGTGGCCATCGGTCTCGTCGAGATGCACGCCCTTGCCGAGCCAGACGACGACGTCGACGCTGAGATAGCGCTTGAGCCGAGTCTCGATCTCTGCGCGCGACAGGTGGGGATTGCGGTTGGGGTTGAGCAGGCATTCTTCGGTCGTGATCAGAGTGCCCTGGCCGTCGACGTGGATCGCGCCACCCTCGAGGATGAACGGCGCCCGGTAACGGTCGCAGCCTTCGATCTCAATGACCTTCTGGGCCACCGCGTCGTCGCGGTCCCAGGGAAAGTAGAGCCCACCCCGCAGGCCGCCCCAGGCGTTGAACTGCCAGTCGACGCCGCGGATGCCGCCGCGGTCATTGACGACGAACGTCGGCCCGACGTCGCGCATCCACGCGTCGTTGCTCGAGAGCTCGACGACGCGGACCGCTGCCGGCAGACGACGGCGCGCATTCGCATACTGCGACGCGGAGACGCCGACGGTGACGGGCTCGCTGCCCGAGATTGCCGTCGCCAGCGCCACGAACGCCTGTTGCGCGGGCTTGGCCCCGAGCCGCCAGTTATCCGGGCGCTCGGGCCACAGCAGCCAGCAGCCCGAGTGCGGCTCGAACTCGCCGGGCATGCGGTAGCCATCGCGGCGCGGGTTGGAATCCAGGGTCTTGCTCATGCGTCGATGGTAGCAAACGACCGTCAGTCGAGCTTGGCCCGGCGCAGTCGCAGCGCGTTCGAAATGACGCTGACCGAACTCAGCGACATCGCGGCCGCCGCGATCCACGGCGAGAGCAGCCAGCCGAATACCGGGTACAGGACACCAGCTGCAAGCGGCACACCGAGAGCGTTGTAGCCGAACGCGAACCAGAGGTTCTGCCGCACGTTGCGCATCGTCTTTTCACTGAGCCGGAAAGCGCGGACCAGGCCCCGCAGGTCGTTGCTCACCAACACAACGCCCGCCGTCTGCTTGGCCACGTCCGTGCCGGCTCCCATGGCGATACCAGCGTCGGCAACGGCGAGCGCCGGCGCATCGTTGATGCCGTCCCCCGCCATGGCCACCACGCGGCCTTCGGCTTGCAGTTGCTGCAGCATTTCCGCCTTGCCGGCGGGATCGATGCCGCCGTGGAATTCCTTGATGCCGGCCTGCTCTGCGATCGCGCGCGCCGACGTCACGTGGTCACCCGACACGAGCACGACCCGCAGGCCGAGGTCCTGCAGCGACTTGACCACGTCCCACGCCTCTTCCTTGAGCGGATCGGCGAGCGAGATCAGCCCGATCGGGTGGCCGTCGACGGCAACGAACACCACGGTCTGCCCGTGCTCGCGCAGATGGGCGGCCTCGGTCACCAGCGAACCCGGATCGATGCGCTCCGACTGCAGCAGGGCCTCGCTGCCGACCAGTACCTTGCGCAACTGCACGACGCCGGCGGCGCCGGCGCCGGGAAACGCCTCGAAGCCGTAACTGCGGCCCAGTCGCAGGCCGCGCGCGAGCGCATGACGCACGATCGCCTGGCCCAGCGGGTGCTCACTCGCCTGCTCGAGGCTGGCGGCAAAACGCATCAGCTCGTTCTCGGGCACGCCGTCGACGGGCAACACAGTGACGACTTCAGGTCGGCCACGCGTCAGCGTGCCCGTCTTGTCGAACACGAGCGTGTCGACGTGTTCGAGCCGCTCGAGGGCGTCGGCGCTGCGGAACAGCACGCCGGCCTGAGCACCGCGGCCCAGGGCGACCGTCATGGACATTGGCGTAGCAAGCCCGAGGGCACACGGGCACGCAATGATGAGCGTGCTCACCGCGATCACCAGCGCAAACGCGAGCCGAGGCTCCGGCCCGACGCTCATCCAGACGATCGCAGCGAGGACGGCGACCGCAATGACGGCCGGTACGAACCACGACGACACGCGATCGGCGAGCGCCTGCACGGGCGCCCGGCTCCGCTGTGCGTCGGCCACGGTCTGCACGATCTGCGCAAGCAGGGTCGCACCGCCGACCCGGTCGGCGCGCATGACGAAGGCGCCCCCGCCATTGACGGTGCCGCCGATCAGGGCATCGCCCGACGCTTTGTCGACGGGGATCGATTCACCGGTGAGCATGGATTCGTCAACTGCGCCCGCGCCTTCGAGCACCGTGCCGTCCACGGGAACCTTTTCGCCAGGCCGCACGCGCAGCGTGTCGCCGACGTGCACGTGTGTGAGCTCGACCTCTGCCTCGGTGCCGTCGGGCTCGATCCGGTGCGCCTTGCGCGGCACGAGATCAAGCAGTGCCCGCAGCGCCGCACCCGTCTTGGCCCGCGCGCGCAGCTCGAGCACCTGGCCGAGCAGCACGAGGGTGACGATCATCGCAGCGGATTCGAAGTACAGGCCAGCCGACTCGCCGTGTCGAAACGCATGCGGCACGACCTTCGGGAACAGCACGGCCAGCGCGCTGAAACCATAGGCCACGGCGACGCCGAGCCCGATCAGCGTGAACATGTTGAAGCTGCGTGAACGCAGTGAACTCCAGCCGCGCTGCAGCAACGGCGCGCCGCACCAGAGGACGGCCGGGGTGGCCAGCGCAAACTGCAGCCAGCCGCTGGCCGGGCCGGTCAGCGCGCGCGGCAACCAGCTGAGCATGCCGCCCATCGCGAGCGCCACCAGCGGCATGGTGAATACGACCGCCCACCGGAACCGCCGCTGCATGTCGCGCAATTCTGGATCGTCGCCTGCCGCGGCCACCGGCACGGCACGCTCGAGCGCCATGCCGCACTTGGGGCAGGCGCCGGGGACGGCGCTCTCGACGCCTGGGCACATCGGGCAGACGTAGAGCACTTCGCCAGGTGCCAGCACGCGCACGGCTGACTGCATGTCAACCGCGACGCCGCCAGCCGCGTGACAACAGGAAGGCTGCGCGGCAGGAATCTCGGCGACCACAACGGGGTCGGCGCCGGACTTGGGGACAGACTTGCCGCAACAATCGTGACCGGCGGAATGGGCAGATGGGGAATCCATCCGTCCATTTTAGTCGCACCAGGACGCTAACGGTTCCGAAACCGTCGACGACGCAGCGCTCCGCCCAACCCGAGCAGCATCGCGCCGAGCCAGCCGAAGCTGCCGCCACCGCCGCTGCCGCCGCTGCCGCCGCTCGCAGCCGGTGGCGGTGACGGTGGCGGTGGGACCTTGATCTGCACGGTGGCCTGCGTCGCTTTGCCGAGCGCGACTCCGCCGGTAGGCGACACGAGTTCCAGTTTGAAGGTCTCCGCTTCCTCGGCGATCCCGTCGTTGGCGATGACCACCGGCAGATATTTCGCACCAGTTTCGCCGTCGGCCCAGGTCAGCACGACGTCCTGCCAGTCCTTGCTCCCAGAATTGCTGAAGTCCTGGCTCGGTGTGGCACTGCCGCCTGTCGCGACCTGCACCGTAACGGATACAGCGCCCTGTCCATAATAGTTGCGGTAAACATAGAATCCCACTTGCTCGCCTTCAGACACCGCGGATGTGGTCGCCGCGATCGTCAGGTCGCCCACGGGATAGCTTGCGCCGGCAATTTCGACGTCGGCGCCGTATGCACCAAGCCCGGCGCCACCCTCCGGCGACTCAAGCACGACTTCGAAGAACTCGGGCTGCTCCACATTCGTATCGGACGCGATCGGCACCAGAATCTCCCGATCACCGACATCTCCGTCTGCCCAGCTCAAACGGCCGGTCATCGTTGTATAGTCAGCGTCGCTGGTCGCACGCTCGCCTGGCGCGTAGTTCGATCCGTTCGTAGGGGGGGCTGGGAAGTCACGAGTGAGGTAGGTCACGGTTACGGCACCTTCACTGCCACCCGTTCGGCGCACTGAGAGCACGGCCTTGCCACTCTGCTCGGTGCCGAGAAACCGCTCCTGCTTGATGCTGAGGACGCCGGGGCTGCCGCCGCCGGCACTGCCTAGCAACCGGGCTACGAACGCGCTACTGCCTGACTCGTAGGAGTTGGCATTGCCGCCAACAACGAGCCCCTCGTTGTCCACGACTTTCATGTCGTTGATGGTGGGGAAACTGGCACGTCGGCTCTTCAGGTCGACACTTGCCGCACCGGCGCGGCCAAAGAGTGTGTCCAGCATGCCGTCGGCGAGCAGCCGCACGACCAGCGCTCCGGAAAAGCCTGCCCGGTCAATGCCCGTGACGAAGATCGAACCGGTTGCGCCAACGGCCAGCGCGGTTACCGCCTTGAATCGAGCGGGTACCACGTCCGCATCGAAGGCGGGATCGGCCGCACCGTTCGGCAACAAGCGGCCGACGTAACCATTGGCGAAGTTATCCGAGCCCCCAAGCAGGATACGGCCGTCGGGCTGCACCGCCAGCGACGAGCAAAAGAGCGTCCCGCCGCTCGGCGACAGTTGTTTCACAAACCCGGCGTTGCCGAACGCAGCATCTGGGACACCGGCGCCCGTCAGGCCGACCAGGCTGCAGTCCCAGCCCATGCCTCCGGCGGCGACATCCGCTATGAGGCGATATCCACCCGCCGGAGCACGAGCGATGCGGGCGTTGGAGCCGCTGGCTTCGGTAGTGAGGTAAACCCCGCCCGAGCCAAAGCCTGCGTCCAACGTCCCGTTCGCCAGCAGCCTCGCGACCAGCAAGCTGGAATTGCGCTCGCCAGCCACGACGATCCGGCCGTCCGTGTCGACGACGACCGAATACCCCGCCTCACGGCTGGTGCTGCCGTCGCTGATGACGACGAGTCCGCCGAGGCCGAAATCGGGATCGAGCGCGCCATCCGGCCGCAGTCTAAATACCAGCAGCTTTTTCTTGCCGTCCGGTTGCTTCGCGACGCCGACGCCGATGACTTTCCCGTCCGACTGCAGAGTCGTGTCGTAGACGGCCGTATGTTCCAACGTAGCGGCGGCAAAGCTCGCGTCAGGCGTGCCGTTTGGAAGCAGTCGCCCGACGAAATGGTCCTCCCACGAGCCGTAATAGTCGTATTCGCCGCCGCCTCCAAACAGAACAGCGTCGTCGCCCCGCACGTCGACCGACCATAGGCTCAACGAATGGGACGGAATCGCGGTGCCCGACTGACGCCCGACGTCGCCAAACGACGGATCAAGGTCGCCCGGCGCCGCTGCGGCTGTCAGGCAACCGGCGACGCCCGTAACTGCGACGGCGGCTTCCAGGCCAACGAGCCGAATGAGCGGTGACTTGCTGCCCTTCGTTTTCTTCCTGCGCGTCATGGTGATACTCCTGTGCGAATGTCGACTGCAAACTCCAACGGCAATTCCCAGCAGCCCATGGGGCACACATCGCTTTCTATCCACAAAGTGCCGTGCAGAGCAGGACCGGATTGAAATCCGCTGGGCTGGTCTGATTTCATCCGGAAGACCGCTTCTACAGACGGCAGAGCGGATCCGGCCAACAAGTCCGCAGCAAGGTCCAAGGCTGAATACAGACCATCCCTATCCTCCCTATAGTCCCTGGGGTACCCCGCATAGATAATCGGAGCGCGCAACGCCGAAGCCAGTTCAGCCAGGTTCTTGCGTTCCACGGAATGCGCATCCAGCCGGCCTGCGATCAGCACCACCTGAATGCCTGTGTCGGCCTGCTGCTGGCGTAGCGAGTCAAGAGCGGCTTGACGCTGCGACTCGGATAGACCGCTATCGTCGCCACCACCGAGCAGCGCAACGATGGCACGCCTCCCCGTCGCTGGTGCCTGTACGGCGGTCAGTCGCAGTGCCGCGCCTAGCGCGTCAAATACTGGAGCAGAACCCCCGACCAGCGGCTCCAGGCGGTCCACGGCGGCCTCCCGCGCGAACCGATCCGCAGTGAACACCGTTGCCGCATCGGGCGGTGCCCATAGCGGCAACTGCTGTAACAGAGGCGGCCGGGAGGCGTCGCCGCCCTGGCCAGCGAAGCCCGCGACAGCGATCAGGTCCGCCTGCGTGGAGGAGCGGGCCCGCCGGATGAAATGCTTGGCGGCGAGGGTGCGCAGGCCGTAGGGATCGTAGTCAGCTACGCGACGGCTCTGATCCAGCAACAGCAGCGCGCTGTAAGGCCCCCGTGCTGCGGGCGGCGCCGGGACGCCGACGGGCTCGAATGAGAAACCCGTTGCCGTGACTCGTCCGCTGCTTTCGTAGACACAGGTTGGAGTGGTGCGCAATGAATCCAGCCAGACCATACAGTCATCCAATCTCAGGTAAGGGGTCGGCTGGGACGCCGCGTAGCTGCCGTAGCTTGATGGCTCGAATCGCCCCTTCTCCGATGCGACGATGGAGACATGCAGTTCGAGCTCGGTCCGGTCGGCGCTGATGCTTCCAGCCGGAATCGTCACCGGAAGCAGTGCCACCGTTACTGGCGATGCAGCCTGGACGATCGCTGTAATCTCGGTGGATCCTGTTTGCCGGACATCGGCAATCTCAATTCGGGAATGGCCCAATGGATGATCGACGTAAACCAGGGCCGCGCTCGGCACGGCTCCAATGGTCACCATCCCGTTCTGATCCGAGTCAGCGATATCGACAAGGGCGGTTTGCTGGCCGTCGTATACGGTCACGACCGCATTGGCCAGCGCCTTACCATCCGGATCGGTCACTGTAACCGTCAGGCTCCCGGTCGGAGGCGCAGCTGGTGGCGGCGCGGACGGACTGGGCGTACCGCTTCCCCCCGGATTCGTGAGGCTTCCGCCATCGCCGCCGCAGGAGGCCAGCACGGCGGCGAGGACCAGGAGCGCGACGACGGATGCATTGCTCGCGCGGGCAGAATTGGCAACGTACATGAGCAGTCCCCCGGTTCCGGATACAATTCAAAGCCTTGCGAGGCTCTCACCAAGAGCTTCGCGTAGTACCAGCGCACAGACTTTGTTCGCTTCCGGTTGGCCAGGTGAATGATGGAGAACCGATTCTTGAGCGATGATTTGCCGAACAAGGGCGATTCGGGTGTCAGCGGGCGCGGCGCCGAGGATCCAGCTGCGTCTACGTTGGCCCGCCGGCCGGATTTCCGGCTGGCGTCTGGCATAGTCCGTCCTTCGGTGCGAACCGTCGAAGGACCGGGTGGCAGCGCCGCTGCCGAGCCGCGCGTCATGCAGGTGCTGCTCGCCTTTGCCGATGCTGGTGGTGCCGTCCTGACGCGTGATGACCTGTTGCGCATCTGCTGGAAAGGAATGATCGTCGGTGACGACTCGATCAATCGGGCAGTCGCCGAGGTCCGGCGCATTGCACGCGAGACCGGCGCCGGGTTTGGAATCGAAACCATCCCGCGGATTGGTTACCGGTTGACCGGCGGTGCTGCCACCAATGCCAGGCCGCTTTCAGAGCCCGAATCTATTCCCGCTCCAGTCGAGGCCACTCCGGGGCCAGTCGATCCCATTCCGGTAAAGGCAACGCGTCGCTGGATTATCGGTGGCGCACTTGCGGCAACGGGCGCAGTCGCGTTCGGGGTGTGGACGGCATTCCGACCGCGGCCCGACCCGCGCTATCTCGAACTACTGGATCGCGGCAAGCAGGCGCTGCGCATGGGCCTGCCCGGCAGCAAGACGCAGGGTGTCGAGTACTTCAGGGAAGCGGTGACGATCAGGCCCGACGATGCCGAAGCCTGGGGCCTGCTCGCGGTGGCACAACACAACGTTGCGGACTATGCCTCGCCCCAGGAGGCCAGCGTCGCTGTCGAGGCCAGTGAGCAGGCGGCGCGACGGGCACTTGCACTCGATCCGCGCGAGCCCAATGCGCTCGTGGCCGTGGCCCTGCTACAACAGACCCTCGATGACTGGTTCACCACCGAAAGAAGGTTGCGGGATGTCCTGGCCATCGCTCCCGACAACATTGCAGCCCTGGACTTTCTGGTCGCACTCCTGCAAGCCGGTGGCTACTATCGCGAATCCTGGGATCTCAACGAACGAGCAGTCGCGGTTGACCCGTTGCGGCCGGCCTTTCAACAGCGCAGAGCCCTGAAACACTGGATCATGGGCAGGCCGCTCGAGGCTGACCACGTCATTGCCCGCGCATTCGAACTCTGGCCATTACATCCCTTCGTTTGGAACGCACGGCTGCTCATATTTGCCTTTACCGGTCAAACGCGGGCGGCCCGCATTCTGATCGACGATCAGGCTACTGACCCCATCATGCTGACACCGACCGGTGTTGCGACATGGCGAACGTCCCTCACGGCATTGGAGACACGTTCGCCCGTCGACATCACCAAAGCGCGCGATGCCAATCTGGCTGCGGCCCCGCAGAGCCCCGGCCTGAGCGTGCATGCCATCATGATCCTATCAGCACTCAATGCACTGGACGCCGCATACTCGATCATCGACGGATTGATGCTGAGGCGCGGTCAGTTTGTCTCCCAGGCACACGGCCGCGAGCGCGAAAACGGGCCGCAATGGCGGGAGACGCAGTGGTTATTCACGCCCGCAACAAAACCACTGCGTGATGATCCCCGATTCTCATCGCTCTGCGACACCATCGGCCTGACTGAATATTGGCGCCGTCGGGGCATCGAACCGGATGAGCGCCTGGCCCAACCCTAGAACCGCGCCTCGACCCCGAAACCAAACTCCCTCGGGTCGCCAGCGGTGCCACGAGTGGGCGAGAAGAGTTCTGTCAGGTAGAACTTGTCGAAAGCATTCCGGATATAGCCGAACACCGACCACCGCCCTTTCTCGTAACTTGCACGGGCGTCGAGAACGGTCGTCCCAGTGATATGCAGCGCTGGAGTATTGGCGTCGTCGCTGAAATAGTCGCTGTTGTGACGGACCTGGGCGGACAGACGCCACCGGTCGGCAGGTCGCCAGTCGATTGCGGCGGAAACGGTCAGGGACGGCGATCGCTGGAACTCATTGTCCCGGATCGGGTCCGCTGGATTCGTCGTTTCGACTATCCGGGTGTCGAGCAGGCCGAGGCCTGCACGCAGCGATAGTCGCGTTCCGACGGACCATCCCAGCTCCGCCTCGAGGCCATGGCTCTCGGCAACAGGCACGTTGGTGATTTCAGCCCAGAAGGCGGTTGCACCGCCTGGCACCGCGTAAGCACGAGTACGGGCACGCTGCGCGTCACTGATGTCGTTGTAGAACAGGTTCGCGGACAGTGTGGCGCGACCTTCCGCGAAGGCCGTCCGGACGAAGACTTCGTAGTTCCAGAGGGTTTCTGCGCCGAAATCGGCCTGTTCGCCGGTGTCGAAGTTGAGGGTGGTACCACCGGGATTGAACGCGCGCTGGATCAGCACACCGACCTTTACACCGTGGGCAATGTCATACGCCGCCGAAAACTTGGGCAGCCATGCATCAAAGGTTTGATCAAAGTCGATCGGGAAGCCGGTCCCGGGCGTGCCGAGAAACCCCTGTCGGTCCTGGCGGTCGCGCTCGTATCTGAGACCGGCGGCCACCGAAACCCGGGATGACGGCTGCAACATCACTTCGCCGAACAGTCCGAGGCTGTCCTGCTGGTCATCAAAACTGCCCTCTCCCAGCACCGCGGACAGGTTGATGAGCTGATCCAGATGTGAACCCAGATAATGGGCTCCGCCGAGCGCATGAACCGATTGTGCCGGCTTCCAGTTCAGGACTGACTCGACCGAGAAATCCCTGGAATGCGACTGAGTCTGCCCCAGACCTGGTGGGGCAAACCTTTCGATCGAGGCGTCGCCCCAGGAGAGCGTCGTTTTCGACGCCAATGTTGGCGCCAGCTCGTAATCAAACACGCTGGTCAGCGAATCGACATCCGTCGAGAAGACGCCGTAACCCGCCACGGGATCCTTGCGCGCCTCGAACGGCAGGCGTACGCCCTCGAGCTGGGGCATCGTCGAATCGACGTGGGCATAGGTTGTCAGCAGCCGCATGCCTGGCACGGCCTTTGGCTCGGCAAGGAGCTTGACCCGGATCACGCCGTAATCATCCTGGTCCGGGCTGGCCCCAACGACGAAGTCTGCGATATCACTTGCGGGCCGGCTCGTCCTGAGGTCACCCGCAATCCGGAACGCAAGCTGGTCAGCAACAAGCGGGCCGGAAACGACGGCCGACCCCTGCCAGGTGTCATAGTTGCCACCCAGCACGCGCACGCGCCCTTCCCAGGCATATTCAGGATCGCGGGTCTCTATGAAGATCGCCCCGCCGATCGAATTGCGACCCTGCGTCGCGGTCTGCGGGCTTCGATACACTTCGACCTGATCGACATCCCATACGGACGCGAGACCAAAGACGAATTCATTGAAACTGACCGCACGCCCATCGACCTGCAGTGTTACCCGGGGTCGTGTCCCCCCGAGAAACGCAGGCAGATCGCGCAGGACGCCGGTCGAATCCTGCCCGCGAATCGTTGGCCCGGTTCCGCCAGAACCAAACTGTACGTTGGGCACGAGAGACAGCAGCTGCTCCACGCGGTCGGCACCGGCCAGGGATTCGATCATTTCCCCGGTCGTTACAACGACGCTCGACGCCGTCTCCGACAAAGGTCGCTGCAGGCGCTCGCCTGTTACAACGATCTCCTGCAGAGTCGCCTCTTCCGACGCCTGCGCCAAGTCGCTGCCCAGGGCAAGACCAGCTGCTATTGCGTGCGAAAACAGCCGACCAATCACGGTCGGAACCGGATTTTTTCGCATGAGGAGGGATCAATGCCATGGGGATTGACCTTCCGAATGGTACTTTTGCGTCGCGGAACTTGCCAGCGAGTCCTGTGCTCCACAATTACTCGATCACGCCAGGCTCTTCCCGGAGCTGCCAGCCGTTCAGCAGCAGGTACAGCGACGGAATGATGACCAGCGTCAGCACCGTGGCCGACACCATGCCGCCGACCATCGGCGCCGCGATGCGCCGCATGACGGCCGCGCCCGTGCCCGATCCCCACATGATCGGCAACAGGCCGACGATGATCGTAATCACCGTCATCAGTTTCGGCCGCAAGCGCAACAGCGCGCCGTCGACGATCGCCTCGCGCAGCTCGCGCCGCGTTGGCTCACGGTTCTCGGCCGCGGCGCGTGCACGGCGTTCGGCCCACGAGTGCTCCAGGTACATGACCATCACCACGCCGGTTTCCGCTGCGACGCCCGCCAGCGCGATGAATCCGACGACCGCGGCGATCGAGAGGTCGTAGTCGAGGAAATACAGCAGCCAGATGCCGCCGACGAGCGCGAACGGCAATGTGAACAGGATCAACCCGACGTCGCGCGCATTGCGGAAGTTCAGGTAGAGCAGCAGCACGATGATGCCGAGCGTGAGCGGCACGACGAGCTTCAGGCGCTCGACCGCACGCTGCAGGTATTCGTACTGCCCGGACCAGCTCAGGCTGTAGCCCGCGGGCAGCGCCAGTTCGTCCGCAATGCGCGCTTTTGCATCATCGACGAAGCCGCCGAGGTCGCGACCCTGGATGTCGACGAAGACCCAGCCCGACGGGCGCGCGTTCTCGCTCCGGATCATGCCGGGGCCGTCGGCGATTTCGACCCGTGCGACGTCCTGCAAAGTCACGTTCGCGCCCGTGGGCGCGACGATCGGCAACTGCCGCAGCTTCTCGAGTGAATCGCGGAAGTCCTGCGGATAGCGCAGGTTGATCGGGTACCGCTCGAGTCCTTCCACCGTGTAGCTCACCGTCATGCCGCCGACGGCGCTGCCGACGATGTCCTGCACGTCCTTGATGTTCAGCCCGTGCCGCCCTGCCGCGACACGATCGATGTCGATGTCGACATAGCGCCCGGTTGCCGTCCGCTCGGCATACACGGACGTGGTCCCGGGCACGGCCTTGACGATCGTCTCGATCTTCTGGCCGAGTTGCTGGATGGTCGCCAGGTCCGGACCCATGATCTTGATGCCCACGGGTGTGCGAATGCCCGTCGCGAGCATGTCGATGCGGGTCTTGATCGGGTACCCCCACGCGTTCGACACCCCGGGGAATTTCACCAGCGCGTCGAGTTCGGCCTTGAGCTTCTCGGGCGTCATGCCGGCGCGCCACTGGTCGCGCGGCTTGAGCATGACCGTCGTCTCGAACATCTCGATCGGCGCAGGATCGGTGGCGCTTTCCGCGCGACCGGCCTTGCCGAAGACGCGCTCGACCTCGGGCACCGTCTTGATCAGCCGGTCGGTCTGCTGCAACAGCGAGCGGGCGGCGTCCGTCGAGAGACCGGGCAGCGTCGTCGGCATGTAGAGCAGGTCGCCCTCGTCGAGCTCCGGCATGAACTCCGTGCCGAGTCGCGAGGCGGGCCAGAGGGTTACCAGGATCAGCACGGTTGCCGCCGCCGTCACCGCCCACGGATGCCGCAACGCGACTTCCAGGAACGGCCGGTAGGCGGCCGCCGCTGCGCGGTTCACCGGGTTGGCATTCTCCGGCCGGATCCGCCCCCGCACCAGGTACCAGATCAGCACCGGCACCAGCGTGATCGAGAGCAGCGACGCCGCAACCATCGCATACGTCTTGGTGTAGGCGAGCGGCGCGAACATGCGCCCCTCCTGCGCTTCGAGCGTGAACACCGGCAGGAACGACAGCGCCACGATCATCAGCGAGAAGAACAGCGACGGCCCGACTTCGCGGCAGCCTTCGTAGATCGCCTCCATGCGCCGGGATTCGTTCGGCTCGTGCTCGAGCTTCTTGTGCACGTTCTCGATCATCACGATCGCCGCGTCCACCAGCGTGCCGATCGCGATCGCAATGCCGCCAAGCGACATCACGTTGGCATTGATGCCCTGCGCATGCATCACGATGAACGCCGACGCCACGGCGATCGGCGTGACGATCACGACGATCAGCCCCGAGCGCACGTGGAACAGGAAGACGAAGCAGACCAGCGCCACGACCAGGAACTCGTCGAGCAGCTTGCCCTTCAGGTGGTCGACGGCGCGCTGGATCAGCGAGGAACGGTCGTACGTCGTGACGATTTCGACGCCTTCCGGCAGGCCCGCACGCAGTTCATCGAGCTTCGCCTTCACCCGCACGATGGTGTCGCGCGCGTTGTCGCCGTTGCGCATGACCACCACGCCACCGACTGCCTCGCCCTCGCCATCGAGTTCGCCAATGCCCCGGCGCATCTCGGGTCCAAGCCGCACCTCCGCCACGTCGCGCAGCAGCACGGCCGTGCCGTCCTTCGTCGTCATCACGGGGATGCGCTCGAGGTCACCGATGCTCTTCACGTAGCCCGTGGCGCGCACCATGTACTCGGCCTCGGCCATCTCGACCACCGCGCCGCCGACTTCCTGGTTGCCCTCGCGGATCGCCTTCTCGACCATCATCAGCGGGATGCCGTAGCCGCGCAGGCGCAGCGGATCGACGACCACCTGGTACTGCTTGACCATGCCGCCGATCGTCGCGACCTCGGCGACGCCGTCGAGCGCCTGCAGCTCGAACTTGAGGAACCAGTCCTGCAGGCTGCGCAGCTGCGCGAGGTCGTGAGCGCCCGTGCGGTCGATGAGCGCGTACTGGTAGATCCAGCCCACGCCCGTCG
>Ga0316622_100000817_pt1 | contig 19154 bp, 37 predicted proteins | sample OWC_Aug_OW2_C1_D_FD_207646 | JGI IMG/M metagenome (GOLD analysis project Ga0316622, IMG submission 207646) | Wetland soil microbial communities from Old Woman Creek delta, Ohio, United States - OWC_Aug_OW2_C1_D5_C | ecosystem: Environmental > Terrestrial > Soil > Wetlands | place: USA: Ohio... | reverse complement strand
CGTAGCCGATGCCACTCGCGACGTGCTTGTTGCTTTCGTTGCTCATGGCTGTCCCCTAGAACGGAATGTCATCGTCGCCTGCGCCCGTGGGCGGAGGTTCTGAGCGCCCCTCCTGCGGGGCACTCCTGCCGCCGTCCTTGCCTCCGAGGAAGACGACGGTGGAGGCGATGATTTCCGTAGAGAATCGCCTCTGCCCGTCCTTCTCGTACTCGCGCGTCTGGAGCCGGCCCTCGACGTACGCCTGCCGACCCTTCTTCAAGTACTCGCCGCACAACTCCGCGAGTTTCCCCCAGACGACGACGGGCACCCATTCGGTGCGCTCTTGCCTCTTCCCGTCCTTCCCGTTCCACGAGTCGTTTACGGCAAGGCGGAAGTTCGCCACCGCCTGCCCTCCACCCGTAAAGCGAACCTCGGGGTCCGCTCCGAGCGTGCCGATGATGATTACCTTGTTTACTCCGCTGCTCATGGTGCTTCCTTTCTCCCACCGTAGCGAGTGGGTCACTTCTTGGACTTCTCCCGTTCCTCTGCGACTTCACGGCATATGGCGCATGGGCCCTCGCGCGTCTCAGCGTCTAGGTGGGCCTCATGAAGTACTGCCTGTATCTCGTCACACGCTGCGAGGAACGCGATGACTCGCGGGTCGTTCTCCCACTTCGAGCCCCGCACTAGGGCGTCAACCCCGCCCTCGCCATGCGACACCATCTCCAGCGCGTAGTTGTAGTTCTCCAGCGTCACGCCATTCATTCGGCCTCCAGTCTCGCCACTACGTCGCGCAGCGATGGCAGCACCTCGCCTGTAGCCCGGTATACCCACGTCTTCCCGTCTCCGGGCTCCCATCCGGCTGACCGCGCTCTGGAATTGTCCCGCGTTCGGGCTCTGGAGGTCTTCCGTTCGGTGATAAACCGACCGTACCTCTCTGCCACACCGCGCACGAGCCAGCCATCTGGCACAGGCTCAAGCACCCGCACCTCTTGGTCGGCCAGCGACTCAATCAGCCAGTTTGCCTTGGACTCCGGCCAGTCCAGCGCCAGCGCCAGCATGTGGGCAATGCGCTCGCGGTGGAGAAACGCGCAGGCCCGTATTTCCGCCACCACGTCCTGCGCCTCGTCATTCACCCGGCGCACCACGTAGCGGTCCAATCTGAGAATCAGGCGTAGCGCATCCCCCTGGGTCGTCTTCTTCCCAGCGGCGCTCAACATCCGCGCGAGGGCTGGCGCCCGCTCGTCAAGGAGTTCGTCCGTCACCTGAAGGTACTCGTATTTCACGGTTCTTGGCCTACCCATTCCGGCTCCATTCTACGCGTAGCCCGCCCGTATGCTACACGACAAAGGTAAGCGAAGCAAAGTGAAGGGAAGCTAAGTTGAAGTTGAAGCGTCGTAGTTATGGGCGTGCGGAGCGTTTCGGCTCCCGCGCTTCGCTTGGGGCGCAAGGTCTTACGACCTCGCGCAGACGTGAGGGCTAGAGGCGCGGCAGCGGTAGCCCGACGCCCCAGCGGGTGCGGCCACCGCGACGCACGTCGGCGGGCCAACTCGGGGCCAAGGTGCTCCCCTCTCGCCGGTCAGCCCGACGGCCTCCCACCAGAGGCCGCGACGCATACGGCATGCACGACGCGGCGACGTGTCACTCTGCTTGTTTCGTAGGGGCAGCGTTGCTACCTTTGGCGGCGCGGCGGCGCTGGAAGGCAAGGGCCAGCGTGTAGGTGCAAGTCCTGCCCCGGGTATCCGCCCGGGTGGAGGAAGTAGACTCACCGCCGGAGCGGCGCAAGCAAGAGCGCATGGGCCAGGGCTCGGAGGGATGAACGGCACGCTTCGCGTGTCGCCCTCTGGGCCCTTCGTCTTTCAGCGGCCCGCTACAGCCTCGGCGTACAGCAGGCGGCGCTTGAGGTTGCGGATGCGCCTGTCCTCCGCTGCGTCTGCCGCGCTCGCCTCCCCCGCCCGACGCGCGCAAACGTCGCTGTAGAAGCGCCTAGTGCCGCCATTATGCCGCGAGCGCTGAGCCAGCATGACGCCACAGCCACACTCGCAGGGATGCGCTGCCGGCTTCGTCCTGGCCTCTGGCATGTCCCCATTGTGACGCCATAGGGGCCCTCCCGCCATTCCACGGATGGCCATATTGCAGCCCACATGGCTGCTGGTGCACTATGCGTGCATTACCCACATGAGCCGCCAATACCCCATAGCCCGAGTAGCAGCAGCAGCGGCCCTGCTTGTGTGGTTTGTTCAGCGGCCGTCACACCGCGCCGTTGCGCCCACGCCTTCCGCTGGCTGCCCGGAAATGGTGGACGTGGTGCGCGACCCGGGGGGCATACAGCGCATGGGGGACGCACCTCCGCGCCCTCAACAGGGGCAGCAGCGCGCCACTGGCAACCCGCCCAAGTGCTCTCCGGAGTACGCGCTAGCCCTCAACGGGTACTGTTGGCTGTCGCTGGAGCGGCACCCACCCAATTGCCCCAAGGGCAGCGTGGCGTATGACGGGCGTTGCCTCGTAGCCCTGTCCGCGCAAGCCCGGCCCCCAACCTCCATTCAGGAGACGCCCTGATGTTCCCCGCCCTACTGGCCCAAGCGAATCCCGTCATCGTCACTCAGGACGCTGCATTCTCCTGGCCCGTCGTGATTTTCCTGATTGGCCTCGCGGCGGCAGTGGGCGAGTCCCGCTGGCGCGTTGCAAGGCTGGAGAAGGACACGGAAGAGGCCGAGCGCCGGCACGCGGACTTTGAGAAACGCGCCGCCTCCACTGAGCAGCAAGTCGCCGTCATGGCCTCCACCCTCGGCAGAATTGAAAAGGGCCAGGAAAATATGGAGCGCATGCTGCGCGAAGCACTCGCCACCCGTAGCCCCTAGGAGCCCCATGGAACTCCCGCCCCTCCGCAACAACACCCAGCCCCTGCCCGCGCCGCCCCTCAACAACGACTCCGAGGGCGTGGCCATTACCTACCCGGTGAGCCCCACGGGGACGCCAGTTATGCCGCCCAAGTACGTCCCCTATGCCGCTGCGACGGTGGCCGCTGCTGCCGTAGTCCAGCAGGTTGCCGAGCCCCGCTCTACCCTCGCCGTAATCGCGGCTGTGGTACTCGCGGTGGGCGTGGCGTTGGGGATTGCATCTCCGGGCCTTCGCAAGTCCTCGAAGGGCTGAAAGACGAAAGGCCCGGTCATTCAACCCGGGCCCTTCTAGAAGGCCGACACGCCGACGAAGCGAGGCAGCAAGTGCTTTCTACACGCGTGTCTTGGGTGGCGCAACAGGCGGGCGCCGGATGTAGACGAACACAACGCGCTTCACGCCACCCTCCGCTTCTCGGCTCGATTCCACTCCAGCACCACGAGTTTGTTACGCGCCGCATCCATGTGCGCACGGGCCCACTGCAACTCCTCCAGTTGGCCCGTACTCCCGGCATCGTGCTGCTCAACGGCCCTGCGCAGTGCCTCCCGCGCGTTGAGCAGGTCCGCCAGTGCCTTCTCTGCGAGTTCCTTCGGAGTCATTGCGCCTTCCCGTAGGGCATCAGTAGCCATACAGCAGCCACCACCCCGAGCCCACGCAACAGGCCGAACGCGTCAACCGCCGCGAAACCAAGCACTCCCACCGCGGCCAGCACAAACAACACAGTCCATCCGTTCATGCGTCCTCCCTCCACTGCGTAAATTCCGCGCCTTCTCTGCGAGTTGCTTCGGGGTCACTCGTTCGCATCACGCTCCGCCAGCATCTCGGGCGTCATCTCCGCAGTGGACAGCGGAGTCAGGTCGTCGCCCGAGCACTGCTCTCCGGTGGTCTTTCGGTAGGCGCGCATTGCGCCCTCCTCCGTGTGCGCCTCAAACAACATCGAGCCCTCTTCCGGGTATTCAGTCTCCCACACCGCGAACGTCTTCATGTTGTCCTCCTCCTGTGCTGCGTAGAGTCCGCGCCGCCCAATGCGGCGGGTTTGGGCCGGGTTGATGGTGACGCCGTCCACCCTGAACGGTATCCCCGGCCCTACAAAATGCAGCGCGGGCGGCCGAGACGTAGACAGCCCCTTTCTTGCGTTGGGGTTGAGTACCCGCCCGCGCTGCGAAGTTACTTGGCGTCCTTGGCGATGGTGGCGAGCAGCATGCTGGCGTCGCTCCACGCTTTCACGTCGGGCGCTTCCCACGAGTTCCGGCCCCTCTCATCAGCCCACCTCATCACGGACTCTCTGCCGCGGATGTTGTAGGTGAAATCTCCCCCCCCGAGACGCGTCATGTCCTTCGCCGCCTTCTCGATGGCCTCCACCTCGCGCAGCGCCTCAACGGCGTGCAGTCGGCCCCGGAGTAGCGCCTGTTCAATCACTTCGCGAATCGCCTTGGTGCTCATGGCGCGTCCTTGGCGATGGACTTGAGAGTGTCGGTCACCGCCTCCCACCGAATCGCATCGTATGATTCCCACCACCCACAAAGTGCTTCATCCGCGTCGAGGTATACCGACTCTTTCGCCGCCCGCTCGATGGCCTCCACCTCTGCCCATGCAGCAGCCTCGGGCTTGCCGCCCATCAACTCCGCTCGGACAAGCGCCTCTCGAATCGCCTTGGTACTCATTCCGCCTCCGTGCTTCCGTTGTGCAGCGCCTTCGACTTAGGCGCAAGTTTCAGCCTTCCTCGCCGGGCTCGCGCGGTGCGTCGCTCGGCTCAGTCTGCGCGTCCTCGGGCTCTGGGGAGAGCTTCGCGCGCAAGTTGTCACGGTGCTTCTCCAGCAGGTCGAGATTGTCCCGCAGCGCCTTCGCCCACTTGGCCTTGGGCTGCTCCATCACCTTGCCCTCGCCGTAGTGGATGGCCGCTTCCGTCTCGTCCAGCGTGAGGACGTCTATAGGGCGGCCCTTCCAGTCACCAAACGTCACGGTAGGCCCCGCTGGCGGCAACACTTCCACCTTGGGCGCGGGGGCAGTGGCCTCGCCGGTGGCTCGCTGGAGCGCTTCCTCTACTTCATCCGTGCGGGTGGGCGCCGCTTCATCGCTCGGCATCTCCTCGGTCGCGTAGACGCCTCCCAAGTGCACTGGGTACGCCTTGCGGAGCGCGGAGAACTCGGCGCACTTCGCCAGCATCCCGCCAGCGTCCGCGCTCCAGAAAGAAGAGTTCCCCGAGCGACTACCCACTGGGAGCCACACCACCACGGGTTCTCCGTTGCGCTTCGTCACCTTGCCCCACGCGCCCACCAGCCGACCGCGCGCCTTGCACGGGTTGAAGGTGTGCTTCACCTCGCCTCCGTCCACGTCCACGGTGCATGCGTCCGCCTCGTAGACGGCGGCACTGCGCGAGGAGTGAAAGTCCGCGAAGCGGCCGGCGCGCGCGCGCATGCCGTCAGCCGACGCCTGAAAGACGTAATTCGTTACCCACTCGTCTCGCCCGTCCTTGGGCACCTTGGTGCGCCGAGGCACGCAATAGGCCTCCTTGGTGAGCGGGTCCATGCCCGTCCGCTCGCACTGGTGCAGGAACACCTTGAACTCGTCGTCGGGGATGCCCTTCGGGCAGACCATCCGCTTGATGAGTTCCACCTGCTCCCGCGTGAAGCGGGCGCCTTCCGCCGTGTCCAGCGCGCCACCCTGCTCCACCTTCTGAATCGCTGCTGACATACCACCTCCTAGCGCCGCACGAGTGGGCGCGTCGTCGTTTCCTTCGTGTGCTTCTCCAGCAATTCCCCCATGCGCTTCGCCAACGCCGGGTCCTCGTCTTTCAGGGCCTCACGGAGCGCCTTCACGTCCAGGCGAGGCGCGCCACGCTGCGCCTTGAAGTCAATGCGCCCATCCCCCAACATGAGGCCCGGCACGTCCCGGAGAATGACGGCCACGGCAGCGGCGCGGGCCTCCTCTTCCTTCTCCCACGCCTTGCGCGCTTCGTTGGCGCGTAGCCACGCCTCCACCGTCGCCTGTTGCTCGGTAGAGAGGCTCTGCCACTCCAGCGGCGCCGCAGTGGGCTTGGGCGCGGGGAAGAGAGCGGAAAGGGCGGACACGTCCCGCTCCAGTAGGCGCATGTTTGGGCCTTCTGGGAAGCGTTGCGTCCGCACGAAGTCCCGCACGAAACGCTCTCCTACCTCAATGCACCGCGCATACACCTCTGGGACGTGCGGAACGTGATAGAGGCGCAGCTCGCCGCGCAGCAGAGCCGACACGTCCACGCCGGTCGCCTCTACCTCGCCGTTGTCCAGTCCGACGCCAGCCTGCACCTGTACCTGCACCCAAATGTGACGCGGAACAACGTCAGTGCCCTCGGCGCCCCATCCCTCCGTGCGGTTGTACCGCTTCAACTCTACGAGGCGGCGACCCTCTGGCGTGGTGGCCCGGTCATCCGGCGAGCACCGCAGCCACGGGTACAGTGGGTGTACCCACTTGGAAGGCCCCAACAGGTTGTAGCCCGTGCGCTGTCGGTATAGGGCACGGTTGTAGTCCTCGGCCGCGTTCCCCGCCTCCATGTCCGCATTGCTGGCACCTTGGACGCCGTGCGCCATGCGCGCCCACAACGCCACGGGCCCGCCCCACTCATCCAGCCCTAAGAGGGCCGGGAAATCGGAGGCCCCAATCTTCCGCGCTTCCGCTTCGCTCAGGCTCATGGTTGCACTCTCTCACGCTGGGCTGACACGGCTACTTGCTTCGATGGAAAGAAGGTAACGCAGTCCCTTGGCGCCGTCAAGTCCGTCACTTCCGTTGACATGCCGGGCGAGTCTTGATACTATAGGCCCAGGCTAAACGGAGGACGAATGGTGAACGGGAAGAAGACGGTTTCACTCAAGGACGACGTGGCGGGGCTGCTTGACGGTGAGGTGGCCTACACCAAGGCCCAGACGGGCGTTGACGTGTCCCGCGCACAGGTGAATGAGGCGCTGATTCGCGAGGCCCTGCGGATGCGCCACGCCGCCCGCGAGAAGCGCGCGAAGGGAGGGAAGTGAGATGACCACAGAGCAATGGCGCGTCGAGTGGCAGAAGTGGTCAGACCGCGTAGAAACACTCAGCCATGACGTTGTGCGGTACGAGGCATGGCTTGACGAGCCGCGCGACACGTCCAAGGGCGTGGAGTACTCGCTTGATTATACGCTTCGACACACGCTCATGAACATGCAGACGCTGCTCAGAATGGCAACCGAGCGCCGCGATGCCATTCGCAAGTACGCCCCGAAAGAGACGCCATGACCGCCCCGCCCAAGTGGATGAAGAAAGGGGAGCCCGGCTACGTGGTGGTGGCGGGCTGGGCTGAGCACTCTCACAACCTGCTGCGCGTGGACGTTCACGACTCGAAGGGGGCATTCAGCCACGGCGACAGGATGCCCGTGGACTCGCGCACTGGAGGCCCGAGAGGCTACGTGCTGGAAGGCTCACCCCGCGTGCCGAAGCGGAAGAAAACGCACACATGGGGCACTCCCGTCCGCGTTGACGGCGAGAAGTGGGGCCACCGCTGCGGCCAGTGCAAGCTTGAGCGCATGGACGTTTGCGCAGGTTCCTACTTCCTCTATCGGCGCAACTCGGAGCAATGGGTCCAGTCCCAGCGCACACCGCCTTGTGAGGTGAAGTGATTTTCTGCCACGGTTGCCGCTTCACCTTCCCCGGTGCGTGCCTCAAGCGTGCGCTGGGGCACCTGTGGTGCGCGGCGTGCTTCCCTCGCGTCATTTTCTAGGAGCCCGACATGAAGTGCAGACCAATCCTGTTCAACGGGGACATGGTGCGCGCCATCCTCGACGGGAGGAAGAACGTCACCCGGCGGCCGGTTAAGGGCATCCCATGCGCCATCTCTGGCCACTTCTACCCATCTATCGGGATGGCACAGTTCAAACGGGAGGACGGCCGCGAGAGCCTTCCGATGCCTTGCCCTTACGGCCAGTCCGGAGACCGCCTCTGGGTGCGCGAGACGTGGGCGACGGCGGGGAACGAGGACGGACACCCCATTGACGCCGCACGCAATCTCGTAGATGAGCGAGACGCCGAGTTATTCTTCCGGGCCGACACTGCGCCCGGAGCATATGGGCTCGACACATGGGCCGATGGCCGCCAGTACGACGGCCGCTGGCGCCCCTCCATCCACATGCCGCGCTGGGCCTCGCGCCTGACTCTGGAGGTGGTGAGCGTCCGCGTAGAGCGGTTCGGAGACGTGTCAGAGGCGGACGCGCGGGCCGAGGGCTTCGACTCGCGGGAAGCGTTCCTGTCGGCCGTGCGCGGCATCTACGGGCCCGGCGCGGATGACCTCTGGTGTTGGGCGGTGGCGTTCAGCCGCCTCTAACCGACGTTTCCTTGCCTCCCAGCCCGGTTGCGTGTACGGTGCTTCCCACTTCTCCGGCGTGTACGAGACGCTGGAGACGATGACAGCAGCGAAACCTTATGGCCCGCCTCGGGTGTACGTGCTCGTACCACGTCCCCGAAGAGTGGGCCTGTTTCGTTTCTGGAGCGCCATGGACCTAGAGCGACTTGCGGCACTGGAGCAACAGCGCGCCGCCATCGTGGACGAACTCACCGGAATCAACGCTCAACTCTCTCAAACACGTCGCTTTGAGGGCGGGCGTATGCTGACGCGCGCTGAGTACAGCCAGTGGCGCAATAAGGCAGTGTTGGCGAAGATGCATAGGGAGCGCGCGTTGCGCGCCATCAACGTTGAAATCAAGGGCTTGCGACGCGAGCGAAACGAGCGCGTGATTGCGGCGAAGGGCGTTGATGTGAGGGACCCTGATACTCTCATTGCCCATGCCTACGCGCTACTCCATAGGCTTGTTTGCGAGGGTGTTGATGTGGACGCCCAAGAGCAGGCCGTCATTGACGGGCTCCGCCACTACCTCGCGCACGTCTCGCCTCACAATGAGACTTAGCCATGGCCCTCTACTACTGCGGTAGATGCACATTCCCGGCAACAAGTCTCACGGGAACCGGACTATGCCACAGATGCTGGAAAGGCCCGCCGCTGGAGATGCACGGCCCGGAGACGCTGGCGGAGTACGAGCGACGGACCAAACGCGAGGCACGGCAGGAGGAGCGCCGAGCCCTTCGCCTTGAGGAGAAGCGTCGGGAGCACGCCGCCGAGGTTATCCGTTCGTACCGCGTCACCATCAGTTACACGCAGCGCGCCATCCACGCTGCCGAGGCCATGGACGAACGCGGAGAAGACTCCAGCGAAGCATGGGCAGAGGCGGCCTCTGGCGTGGCCCAGTGCGTCCGTAAGGCCATCCGCGCCGCTGAGAGCGTTGCACCGAGTCACCGCCGCATGTGGCTGAATAGGGCCGCCAGTTGCGCGGACGTGGGCGCAGAGTGCATGCATGACGCCGCCGTGGAACTCCGCCGTATGTTGAGCACCTCGAAGGGGAGCGCTGGACTGCAAGTCGTGTCCGGTAGGGGTGAGGCCAGTAGCAAGGCCCGCCCAGTACTCCTGCTGCTCGCGAAAGGAGACGCGCCATGAGCGACGCCGAGCGCATCGCACACCTTGAGCGCGAACTGGAGCGCGAGCGGGAAGAGAAGTCGCGGCTTCTTGCCGTGATTGAGTCCCTGACGGCGCCCAAGCAGCGGAGCAACGGCGCAGAGCGTCAGGCCCGGTATCGTGCTCGGCACGCCAGCACCGTCACGCAAGGCGTCACTAGTGACGTCACGGTGACGCGTCACACTCCCCCTACCCCTCCCCTTGATGGTTCCCCCCTCTCTTCCACACCATCTCTCCCCTCTCCTTTATCCTCTCCCCACCCCCTTCCTGCTCCGCAGGGCGCGGCTGTCGCCTCGCCGGAGGCCAGTGGGGAGGAGCTTCCCGACGTCACGCACCACGCCGAGGAATGCCCCGTGGAGGCCCCTGGCAGCCCCGTAGACGCACGAAACGACACCCCCGAGGGGGGTAGTAGCCCCCCCTTCGCCCTCGTCGCCCAGAAGGCCGGCAAGGCCGCACGGAAGCCATCGGCAGCCGAGCGCCTGTACACCGGGCTTGAGGAGGCCCGCCGGGAGAGGTGTGAAAGTGCGCTTGTGGAGTACATCCCAGAGGGGTGGGCGCCGCAGCGGATTAACAAGCAGCTCGGCCCGCTGGCGAAGGCGATGGGCCCCGAGGCTGATAGGCTGAATGACGCCTTCGCGGAATTCCTCTATGACGAGCGCGGGGTGGACTTTGACCCACCGTGGAGCCTCGGCATGTTCCTCGTCTGCCGCAGTCAGTACGAATCCAAGGCCGCCCGCGCGGCTGGGGGTGCGGCGTGACGCCTTTCTATGACCGCGACGGTGTAACTATTTTCTGCGCCCGCTGGGAGGACGTTTGGCCGACGCTGGGCCTCAAGCCCTCGGACGTGGCCCTGTGCTGGGCGGACCCGCCTTATGGGATCAACGTGCACCACACCACGCGAAGAAAGATTGTTGGTCGCATTCCGATTGCTGGAGATTCTACGGCGTTCCAGCCATCAGCGCTGCTTCAATTCCCGCGCTGCGTCATATGGGGCGCAAATAACTTCTGCAACTCGCTGCCATCGCAACCGGCTTGGTGGGTGTGGGACAAGAAAACACGCGAATGGGACTGCATACAATCTGACTGTGAATTGGCATGGACAACTATTGGTCGTGCCCCACGAGTATTTAGGATGCAGTGGCTTGGTGGGTCTAGCGCTGCCCCAACCGAGACAAGCAATCAGCGCATCCACCCCACGCAAAAGCCCGTGGCCCTCTGTGAGTGGGGTTTTAAGCGGGCGGGCCTCAAACGAGGGGACTTGGTGTTCTCACCATACCTCGGAAGCGGCCCCGAGGTACGCGCGGCCCTCAACATGGGGCTGCGCATCATCGGGTGCGAGTTGGTGCCCGAGTATTGCGAGGCCGTGGTAAAGCACCGGACTGGGCTTGCGCGCCACGTTGAGGGGCAAGGCGTTCTGTTTGGGGGTGCGGCGTGAGCGCCGAGGACTTGGTTCCGCTCGCGCAAGAGAGGGCCGTCCTGGGCTGCATCCTGGCCGGGCAGGCCAACGTTGGGGACACCGGGCCTCTCGCTGTGGAGGACTTCGGCCATGAGGCCCACCGGCACGTCTGGCACGCCTTCCGCGCGCTAGACGCGGTAAGGCACCCGATTGACCACCTTACCGTCTCCGAGTGCCTGAAAGAGCAAGGGCGGCTTGCAGAGGTGGGCGGACCGGCCTACCTCATGGGGCTTGACCAAGGGATTCCCCTCTCCCACAACCTCCCGGCCTACTGCCATGTCGTGCGGGACTACGCTGCCCGCCGGCACATCATCGCGGAGGCGTTGCGTGCCGTGGAGGCCGCTAAGGACTTGAAGAAGCGGCCGGCCAGCGTTGCCGCCGAGGTAAGTGGGCGCCTACTGCTGACGGAGAAGCACGGCACCGACGAATCCGGAGACGTGGACCTCTTCGAGATTCACGAACGCTGGCACGAATACATGCAGAAAACCGAGGCAGAGCGAGAGGCTTCTTCGCCTTACCTGCCCATGCCGTGGGAGTGGATGCGGGACGCTGGCATTCTCGGCTTCCCCGCGTCGCTGTCTGTCATCGCTGGGCGTAGCGGCATCGGGAAGACCGCCACTCTCTCCACCTGCGCGGCCTACTGGTTGAAGCGCCTCCCGAAGAAGGGCGGCATCATCGGCCTGGAGGACGGCACGGTATGGCTTGACGAGCGGTGGATAGCCCACAGCACCGGCCTCGACTACGGCATGGTGGGGAACTGCCGTATGAGCGAGACGCAGCGGGACTGCTACGAAGACCACTTCAAGCGGTACGGGCCGTTGCTCAATCAGAAGTTGCGCAAGTACCGGCGCGCTGGCATGACTTCCTCGCAGCTCGTGTCCCAGTGCCGGCGATGGATTGACCAGGGCATCGGCTGGATAATCGTGGACCATGGGTTGCGCGTCGTCTACGAGGGCGACGGACGGATGCGCGATGACAAGGTGATTGGCCGGACGGTGGAGACGCTGGCCGATCTCGCGCTCAACACGAAAACACACATCATCATGGCGTGGCACCTCAACCGCGCACAGGATGACGAGACGCAGCCGAGCCTCGGAGACTTGAAGGAGAGCGGATACCTCGACGCGGCGGCGCGCTTCATCTGGGCCCCGTGGCGCAAGGGAGGCCGCACGCTGGCAACCGTGGTGAAGGCGACTAAGGTCGCGCCGGTTGGGCTTACGTGTCACCTCGAATGGGCCGGGCGCAGCGGCATGTTCGACGTGCGCCACGGCGGCGTCGTGGACTTTGAGGCGGAGCGCAGAGAGGCGCTTGAGGCCGCGAAACAGGCGAAGGAAGCGTCCAAGCGGAAGTCGCTGTTTGGGGGTGTGAAATGACGTGCGCCATTCGAGGCTGTGGGCGCGGTAACGTGGTGCGCTGGGGCCTGTGCGTGGGGCATGCCTTCCTCTTCGTCCTGGGCCCGCGCATGACGCTTGAGGCATTCGTCACGGAGCACGAAGTGCGGCACGCGCTGGAGGTGTGAAAATGACCGCCCGATTCGTGCTGCGCACCCCGTCCGGGCCGGTGCGCTTCCGCGCTAACGAGAATGCCCGGGACGACGAACCTGTGCTGGTGAGGGAGGACGAACCGATGAGCGAGTATGCAAGCGATGTTGAGGAATTGAGAGAGCGCGTGCGGGAACTGGAGTTGGAGAGTGCGCGCCTGGACGAACGCGCGGCGCGCTTGGCCTATGTCGTCGCCATGTTGGCAGAAGAGAGGCACATCAAACAAATACACTGGACCGCATTTGAAGTGTGCCCCGATGGCTTCTGTAAGGCCGCGAGGGATGCATGACCGCCGGACTTCTGCTATTCGCGCTGGTGGATGCGATACACGAAGACATATTGCGTCTTGGGCGCGTGCTTCACGATGACTCCATTGAGTGCCCTACGTGTGACGAACATCGCGCCCGCCTCGGCCAGTGGCGCGCGCTGTGGTGGGGGACGCGATGAATCGTAGACAGGCCCGCGCCTACGTCCTGCGCACATTGGCCGCCGAGGTTCGGCACCACATCGGCAATGGCTCAGAGTGGCTGTACGCCGACAATGACGGAATTTCCGTTGACCATGACGCACAATTCTCGCTGGCCGACCAACGGCGCATTATTGCCGAGGTGGAAGCGCTTGCGGACGAGTTGGAGCGGAGGGCGAGGCGCATGGCGGAGAAACTTGCGCCGCCTGACGAAGCCGGTTAGAAGGTACTTGCGCGCGTGGGCAGACGCGACGCAGACATTCAAAGAACCTCATGGCTCGCTCTCGGGGCCAACGCCCACCCTGCCCGGTTGGGTGCCCGAGTCGCGGGCCTTCCTTTTGGAGTGTGACGTGGAGAGCGATGCGAAGCACGCAAGCGGCAAGACTGACTTTGAGTTGGTGGAGGCCGCGATTGACGTGGCCGTGGACGAAGCTGATCTCCACGACGATGAAGACTGTCCGCAGGACGGTACATGCGAATGCGAGGACGCGCAGATTGTGAACGATGGCCACCGTGCACTCGTGCGCATGGACCGCAAGATTGACTCCCTCCGCGAGCAAGTGCGCGAGCAGGCAGACGAATTGCTGCGGCTTCGCTCGGACCTCGCTGGGAAGAATGCTGGCGCCGTCATGATTGTGACGCCCGAAGAGTGGGACGCGCTGCATGAGCAGGTGCGCGCGCTGACGGCGGACAACGCGGTGCTGCGCAACGCGATGGAAGAGGCGTGCCTCATGTGGGCACAAGGCAAGGAGATTTCCGCCATCTTCGCCGCGCTCGGCATGATGGCGAAACGTGAGGTGTTGGGCTCCGCGCTGCTGGCCGAGATGGAGGGGCTGCGGACGGACGCGAGCAACACCGTCTCCTCGCGTGACGATGCATGGGCGGCAGCCGAAGAACTCCGCTCTCGCGCGGCGGAGTTGGAGGGGACGCTGGCAACGGAAGAGGCCGAGCGTGTCCGCTGCCGCAACGGTTGGGTGCAGGCACAGAACGAGCGTGACGAGGCGCAGCGTCGCTACGCCGTTGAGGCCAAGGATAACGACTCCCTTCGCTCCCGCGTGGCGGAGTTGGAGCAGCGACAGATTGAGGACGCCGGGCGAATCGCAGACCGCGAGGCCATCGCTCGGGAGGCGTTGGAACAGCGCGCCAAAGCCGAGTCCGAGCGCGACGCCGCACAGCGGCGCGTGGCGGAGTTGGAGCAGGACCACAACCTCGCGTGCATGGCGGCGGACGAGTTGCGCGTCCGCGTTGAGACGCTGGAAGCGCACCGGGACGACGTGGCGCTGGGGGTTGGCGAGGCGCTGACGGCTCTCGGGCACATCCCGGGAGAGGACCTCATTGACACGGCGAAGCGCGTGCGGAAGGAGCGCGACGCCGACCAGCAGCGGGCGAAGGCGCTGGAGCAGGCGCAGGCGCTGCTGACGAAGGAGGAGGCACCATGACGACGGAAGAGGTTGAGGCGCTGGCGAAGGTGGCGGATACCGCCTTTGTGATGGGCGGGAGCGGAGAATGGGATGACGCCATTCGCGCCGACTGCGAAGCGGCTGGCGTCACGCGGAAGTTGCGAGACGTGGCGCAGGCCGTCGCCCGTGCCGTCCGCGCCCAGGACGCGGCCCGGGGCGGGGCGCTGAGCGCGGAGACATTGACCTCGTACAGCGTAGCGCTAGAGCACCCAGGCCCATGGAGTAACGAGCGCGTTCTGTCGTTGTTTCTTCACTCCACCACGCAGGGCCGCACCATCGCCGCTCTCCAGCAGGCCGCCAAATTGGGGAACGCGCTCGTGGAGCTGCTGATGCCGCACGCAGGCTCTGGCGGAGACAGCGAGGGGGCGGAAGAGTGCCTGTCGCGCCTTCTCCGCGAGCGGGAAGAACTGCGAAGCGCCCGTGATGATTGGAAGCGGCGTGCGAAGACGATGGAGGACGCATCTTGCCAGCATCACGAATGGTTCCGCACCGAGAAGGAACGTGCAGAGCGCGCGGAGACGGAGCGCGACGAGGCCCGGTACGAGTCTCAAGAGGAGACGGAGCACAAGCGGCTTGCCCTTCGCGAGCGCGACGAGGCCTGCGCCCAGCTCGCCGCGCTGACGCAGGAGCGGGACGAAGAACGCGGGAAGGCGAATGCGCGCAATGTCAGGCTGTCGCTTGATGAAGAACGTGCCCTCCGCGCCGAACTCGCCGAGAAGGACGCGCGCATCGCGGAGTTGGAGGCGACCGCTTCCCGGGGGCGAGACGAGTTCCACAAGCACATCGCTGCCAGCGCTCGACACACGCGGACGCTTGATGATGCGGTGCGTTCCTCCGGGTCCGCTCTGGCCACGCTGCGGCAGGCGGTGGGACCGTTCGTCACCATGGCGACAAAGGTCGCGAAGCTTGCGGAGGTACAGCGGCGTGACGACTCGCATGTGGCGTGGGCCCTGCGCGATGGCGACGGCGAGGCGGCGCTCCGAGTTGGCGACTTCCGTGCGCTGCTGGCTGCCTGCGTCACCCCGCCCCCCGAGTACCCCGACACGGGCATTCCCACCGACCCCATTACCGGACTCCGGTCGTGGTGTAAGCACTGCAAAACTCCGACAGGAGAGCACCGAGAGATTTGCCCGCTGCGGATGGAGCACCCCGACACGGCCACGCTGCGGGGCATCCGCGAGCGGGCGAAGGACGCCGATGCTCTCGGGATGGCTGCCGGGGATTACACGGCCGAGGAGTGGAAGCACATAAGCGCCAGAGAGCGAGCGCAATGTATGGCTGACTCGCAAGGCGTTGCGGCCTACCTGCTAGCCTACTCCGGCCCGAGCGGGGGCGGGGAGCAAGTGGCGGCCGTTCCGTGCCTCCACAGCGAATTCGGTGCTGGAGTCTGCACGCTGCCAGTCGGCCATGCGGAGCCCCATCAACTCCACCACGGAGAGCCCACCACTATGACGCCTTCGCCCGTGTTCTGTGACTACGACGCCGGGGAGTTCGCCGCTAAGCCACAGCCCACCCCGCCGGCAGCGGCAGCGAGCCTCACGACGCTGCGCGGGCAGGTGGACAACCTCAAGGCGCAGAGAGCCCACACGAATCCCGCGAGCGAGCCCACGCCAGAGGAGGACTGGCGGTGGCTTGAGACGCATGCCACGGGCCATGACGAGGACTGCATCAAGAAGCACCCGAGGTCCGACGACCCCTGCATCTGCGGAGCGAAAAAGGCTGCGGAGGTTCTCTCCCGCCTGCGAGACGAGCCCCGCCGCGCCGCCGAGGCCATGCGCGAGAGGTGCCAGAGCGAGATGGGCGCGTTCCTCCGGGCGGTGCAGTCGAACCCGAACGGCTACCTTGACGGACCTGGGCCGTTCCCGACGAAGGTGTCAGCGATGGATGTTGCCTCCCACGTCGTGCTGGCGCTGACGAAGCGCATTCGCGCCCTCCCGCTGTAGCCCGCAACGAAACGGCCCCACTTCTCACGATGCGGGGCCGTGGTGCTTCTGCTACTTGCGGTATCGAATTGCCGTAGCGATGCTGCGCCGGTTGTTTCGCGAGACCTCCACGCGGACCCACAGCGTTCCGAACGCGGCGTAACGTACCCACCGCGCCTTTTTCGTCTCCACGTCGCGCACACGCGCTTGTGAGCCCCCCAGCATGTCAACTACGTGGACGCGCTCGCCCTTCGCGCGCCGCCACCTCTGCCCCACCTCGACGCCGTTTGTGCTCACCGCTTCGCCCCCTTCGCCTTGGCCTTGGCGTAAGCCTCGTCGCTGTACCACTTCGTAGCGTGGCGCTCTGGCACCCAGCGCCCCGGATTGTTGTTCGTGGATGCGTAGACGCAACGATTCCCCACATCTACTTCCAACACGAGCACGGGGAACCATGCGTCCTCCCGCCCCGTGGTGTTCCCCACCATTCGCCGCTGTTTGCTCCACAACTTCATGCCGGGCTGAATCTTTTCGAACTTGATGGCCACGTTACTTGCCTCCCTTCCGAGCCTTGGAGTCCACCAGCGGCGGAAGCAGGCCGGCGGCCCGAAGCGCCTCCCGCGCCTTGCCGGCGAACCCAGCTTCACCCGCCGCCTTCCGGGCGTAGGCGTGCTCCGCCTCCGTCACCGGCAACACCAACCTGTGCGTCCTGTCTAGTGATTCCGCGTGTTTGGCCACTTGGGCCCTCCTGTTGAGTCCATGCACATAATGTCATGCGTGTGCACGCTTGACAAGTCCTGCGAACGGGCGCAGAGTGCTTCACATGAACAACGAACTGGCGGCGATGACGGCGGAACTGGCGAAGGCTGCGGGGATGACCAAGGGCGCGCTGCTCCTCAAGGCTGAGGACTTTCGGGCCCGCGCCGAACTCTGCAACGACGCTGGCAACCTCGCGCTGGGCGCTGGGCTTGAGAAGACAGCGGAGCGCAAGTTCAAGGACGTGGACTTCTGGTACGCCAAGTCCTCCGAGTACCGCGCCGCCGCTGGGATGCTGTAACAACCACACTGGGCGCCCGGGGTGCCGGGCGCGTGAGGCAGGCATGTCGAAGTTCCAGAAGGGGCAGAAGGTTTGGAGCGCTGTACTGTGGTTCAATAAGGTGAAGTGCGCATCCGCCGATGTAGTTTCGTGCGGGACTAAGGTTGCCCGCCTCTCCGGCACGCGCGTGAGTGAAGCATTTGGGTTTCGCGAGAACGTCCCAATTGCAGAACTGCATGCCTCCGAGATTGAGGCTCTGGAGGCGCTTGCGATGGTGGCGGACACGGACTGTAAGCGCGCTGAGAGCCTGCTCGCTCAGGCCGTAGAGAGTCGCCAGCTCGTAGCAGACGCCATCGCTCGCATTGTCGGAGCGAAGCCATGACCCTCCCCGCCACCTTCGCCGCGTGGTGCTTTCTGCCCGCGCACGGCGTCGTCAAAATCCACGTTTCTCCCACCGTGCAGGACGCCGCGAAGGCCGAGGTTGCCGACGTGACGAGCCCCGTGCTTGAGCGCGGGCACCTCGCCATTGCGTCTGGGCCCGAGGAACAGGCCCGCATGGATGACGCTGGGGCCTTCGCGCTGGACCTCTTCTGCCTCCGCCTCTCGGCCGGCGCGTCCGTGGAGAGCACCGAGGAGCACGTCGAGAAGACGACGCTCTCCGTTGCGGAGCAGGCGCAGGAGAACTTCCTCTCCCGCAAGTACACCCACCCAGAGGACGCCACGCTCGCCGCGTGGATGGAGTGACCATGGAGCCCCGAGAAATGACGGCGGATGAACTGGAGAAGTGGCTGGGAGCAATCGCCCATAACTTCTTCGCTGATGGGTCGAACAAACTCCGCGCCCACATCGCCGCCCTGACGGCCCGTGCCGAGCGCGCGGAGAAGGCGCTTGCTGATGCCCGTGACGCCGCGCTGGAGGAGGTCGCCACCGAAGCGGAGTACCGCGCCAGCATCGCCCGCAGGGTCTACGTCGGCACCGAACGAGAGGCGGCGGGGAATATGGCCGGCGATGCGTTGAAGACGCTTGCCGAGGCCATCCGCACAAGCAGAGGACATTCGGAACGCATCAGCGTAGGGGAAACTATGCGCCTTGTTGCGCTGGAAGAGGCGGCAGCGGAGTGCCTGAGCGCCAATGCCATATGGGACGAAGAGGCGTGCGGGTTCTTCGCTGAACTCGTCCGCGCCCTCAAGTCCCATCCCGCGCGCCGCTTCGTAGACGCAGAGAAGGTGCGGGAGGTGCTCAACCGTCTTAGCAAGGGCACCAGCAGCGGGAACGATGAATTCGACCTCGGGTGGGATGCTGCGCTGATTGCCGTGGGCGGTGACCTCGGAGTCTCCAGCCCGGAGATGTTGTGACCCCTGCAACGCTGGCGCCCATGCGGCAAACACCACGGGCCAGGGCCGCAGACTTAGCCGAGGCGCTGGAAGAGGCTCAGCAGCGGGAAGTGAGGCTGCGCGAGGTGCTGGAGCGCGTTGCCGGGCACGCTGCGGCCATGCAGGCGGACGCTGCCGCTGCCTCACCAGAGCAACTTGGATTTTCCTACATTCGCGCCCTCTCCATGCGGGCGCTGGAGGTGACGAAGTGAAGGCGATTGAGCAGCGGTGGAATGCGGATGCGTGCTGTGGGTTCGTCAAGGACATTGCCGGAAACATCGTTGCGGACGTAAGTCTGCTGACGACAGAAGCGGCGATGAGCAACACGACGCAGTTGCTCGCCGCCGCCCCGGACATGGCCAGCGCGCTGTTGGATGCTCGCGCGCTGTTGGGCGCAATGGGGTTGGACTCGACGGCGAAGTTCCACGATGGCAGGCCAGCGCTGGCCACAATCGACGCCGCGCTCAAGAAGGCCGGTGTCATTTGAGCACCGGAGGGGACGCGAAGAAGAGGCAGGC
>Ga0316622_100000816_pt1 | contig 19174 bp, 16 predicted proteins | sample OWC_Aug_OW2_C1_D_FD_207646 | JGI IMG/M metagenome (GOLD analysis project Ga0316622, IMG submission 207646) | Wetland soil microbial communities from Old Woman Creek delta, Ohio, United States - OWC_Aug_OW2_C1_D5_C | ecosystem: Environmental > Terrestrial > Soil > Wetlands | place: USA: Ohio... | reverse complement strand
CCGTGAATACGTCCCTGTAGGCTCGTATTCCGCCGTCCTGGCGGAATACGGTCCCGCCAGGCCCCTCCCGGACCGCGCCCCGTCGAGGTGGTCTTACTAACGGCGACATCAGCTTCCGCCGCAAGGTCCCTTGACCACATCAGTACCGCGCCGCAGACACCGGATCGCAGGGCCTGCTCGGCCGCCCAGAGGCCCTCCTCCGCCGAGGCCGTCCGTGCCACCAGCACCCGGGCCAGGTCCACCCCGCGGCTCATCAGCGCCGGGGCGAAAGGCACGTAGGGGGGGTCCACCCAGACGAGCCAACGGCCCGCCCGGGTTGTAGCCGCGAGGGCCGGCATCAGCAGGCTCAGCTCACCAACCCCCTGCCGGGCCGAGAGGACCTCCATCAGGATGCTGGTGGACCAACCCCCTCCCGGCAAGGCCTCGTCGAGGGCCGGGAAGCCGGTGGACAGCATCTCCTGCCCGCCGACACTCCCTCTCCGTCCACGCCATACGGCGGGGTGACGCAGGACCTGATCGAGGCGGGGGTCGGACATGGCCGGTGCTCAGAAGGGCGATGGATCGAATGCCTCAACCTTCCACTCGCCCCCTTTCAGATCCATCCCCTCCTGGCGGATCAGCCCCACCCCGATGCCCTCGATAACCAGCGCCTGCCGCTCGAGGTCCACCTCGAGGGGGGTCAGATCGGGGTTCGCGGGCAGGAGCCAAACCCGCCGTCCCCGCCGGCGCAGCCGTTTGACGGTCACCTCCTCGCCTAGGCGCGCCACCACGATCTGGCCGTCCTCGGCCTCGGGCGTGCGATGCACCGCCAGGAGGTCCCCGTCCAGGATGCCCGCATCCCTCATGCTCGTGCCGCGCACGCGCAGGAGGTAGTCGGCAGGTGGCCGGAACAGCCTCGGGTCGATCCGGTAGTGGTCCTCGATATGCTCCTGGGCCAGCAGTGGACTCCCGGCCGCGACCCGGCCGATCACCGGCAGCCCTTCGTCGGCACCGCTTCCCTCCAGGATCCGGATCCCCCGGGAGGCCCCCGCCCGCAGGCCAATGACCCCTTTGCGCTCCAGGGCCCTCAGGTGGTCCTCCGCCGCGTTTGGCGAGCGAAACCCCAGCGCCCCGGCGATCTCGGAGCGGGTGGGCGGCAAGCCATGCTCCCGGAGAAAGTCCTGGATGAAGCGGAGCACTTCCTGCTGTCGTGGCGTGAGCTGGGTCATACGCCCCCCGGAATACTGTAAATATATACAGTCCAGCGGCGGGCGCAAGGGTCCACCCCCTCTCCCCTGGCCTCGACCCCTTTCCGGCCGGACACCGCGATGTAACAAACGGTACCTATCCTCAGGCCGATGCCGTTGATCACAAGAGGCAAACACCATGCACAGGCCCCCCCTCGACGAGACCTCCGCCCTGACCGCCCTGATCCAGGGGACCACCGCGGGTCTCAGCCCGAGCCAGCTCGAGGACCTGACCCGCTACCTGGAGCAGCGCCTGACGGCCATCGGCGCCGAGGGCGACTGCGCCTACGAGCGCGCCATGGGGCGGGTCTACCTGCAGCTCATCACGGCACTGCGCGCCCCTCGCGGCGTCCCACACCCGGCAGGCCACTGATCCCCAAATCGCCTGGAGTCCACCACCCCCTCGGCCGCCGCTCGACACCCGCAGCCGTCAACTTTCCGACACCCATACCTGCAGAGCCGCAGAGACTCGCCCGATAAGATCTGCCCTTTCCCCCTCGCTGGGGTCCCTGGGCACCCGCTGACGGATCGTCACGGCCCTCAATTCTTCCCGGATAAGGACCGAAAATCTTTTTTCTTCGTGGCCTATTGTCCGGATTACCTGATCCACAACATCAATGCATGTCGTATATTCGCCACGAAGGACATCCACACAACAAAATGTGAGCCACCTCCCGGGGAAAGCGCGGGAACTTGTCACATCCGACTCAGTCAATTAGAATATCGTTATATTCTTACAGACGAGGTACTGACCATGCTGTACATCTACCTTGCCCTCAGCTCAGCGGCGCTGCTGGGCATCAGCGCGAGCTGGCTCTACGGGTCGGAGGCGCTGATGGACCAGGGATGGGTCGATCACGCCTTCTGGGCGCTCATCCTGGGCGGATACATCCTCGCCGCCATCGACAATGCCTCGGGCCTCTGGTGCCAGATCTGCCAGCGCCTGGCGGGGCGTGTCGCCCTGTGTCAGCGCGCACCCTGCGTCGAAACGGTGGGATAAAAAAAGATACGGACGGACTAAGGAGACGGCAGCAAGCAGCTGGGCACGGACGCCCCTTTCTACCGGGAGGCCTGAGCGCCTCCCGCCTTTTTTCGTATGGTCTTCTTATTGCCCGGGGCAGAGGGCTACGACGGGGACTCCCCGATGTGCTGCTCGAGAAGCTCGCGGACGACATGTAGCGGTCGATTCCCTGCAAAGTGGGCCACGACCTCGCCCCGCCGAAACAACATCACCGTTGGAAAGCCCCGGAGCTTGTAGTGGCCGGCGAGCCGCATGTTGTCATCCACCTCGACCTTGGCCAGCAGGAAGCGGCCGGCGTACTCCGCCGCCAGGCGCTCGAGTGTCGGCGTCAGCGCGCGACAGGGGGGACACCATTCGGCCCAGAAGTCCACGAGGACCAGGCGCCGCTGAGACCCGTCGACGACCACCTCGCGAAAGGAGTGCTCGTCCACGTCGACGACGTAGTCGGGTCCGCTATGGCCAGGACTGTGCCCCTGGCCGTGTCCATGTCCGTGGCTATGGCCATGGCCGTGTCCATGACCCTGGGAATGACCGTGTCCAATCGTCACCCACACCTCCCTCGCGAGGGACCGCGTCCGCCGCGCCCCCGCCCTACCTGCCCGTCGGAGAACACCCAGTCCAGGCGAGGCGCCACGTCCGCGGGCACCGGCCGTTTACCCCGCGGGCTGCGTCTCCCGAATGTGGCCGAGATACCGGGCGTCGCCTTCGGCGAGAAACCCGGGGTCCTGGCCGGTCACCACCACCTCACCCTCGGCCAGGCGCAGGTGCAACTCGGCGAAGCCAGGCAGATCGGCGAGGGGCAACGGCACCATGTCCAGGTACTTCAACCCCCCACACTCCATGCTTCCGCCCGTCGTCAGGGCAGGCAATCCCGGCAGGGGACTGGACACCTGGGCCTCCCGGATCGTCAGCGCGCCCTCCTGCGCCCACCGTGTGCTGGCATCCACACCGGCGATCCCTTGCGACCGGACCAGGATTGCGGGGGCGAACCGAACGTGCGCGACATCGTCCGCATCCGTGTAAACCGATGCTACGGTCGACTCGGTAAGGCTGATGATCGCGTGCGCCACGGACACCTCCCGATGAGGCAGGGGCACCGTTGGCAGGGCGGCCGGTGCACCCTATTGAGACCCTTGCGGATAACGCCACGTGGCGTTACCAGCGACGGTCTTAGTATGCTCGAGGCGCACCAGGATACCGCAAGCACGGCCAGCGCGACCCTCCGCCCCTCACGCCCATTGCCCAACGCAGCGACGCCCACGCCCCCAGCCCCGGCGGCCCCCCCGGCGCAGGCGGGCGGGCACGCACTCGCGGGTACGCACGGACGGCTCAGCGTCGCGCCGATGCTCGACCATACCGATCGGCACCTGCGCTACCTGTTGCGGCTGCTGAGTCGCAAGGCCCGTCTCTACACCGAGATGGTGACGACCGGGGCCCTGCTCCATGGTGACCCAAGCCGCTTTCTCAGGCACGACCCGTTCGAGCAACCGGTCGCCTTGCAGCTTGGTGGCAGCCAGCCAACGGCGATGGCCGCATGTGCCAGGCTCGCCGAGCGCTGGGGCTACGCCGAGGTGAACATGAACGTCGGCTGCCCCAGCGAGCGCGTCCGGGCGGGGACCTTCGGCGCCTGTCTGATGGCCGAGCCAACGACCGTCGCCGCCTGCGTGCGGGCCATGTGCAACGCCGTCAGCCTGCCGGTCACCGTCAAGAGCCGGATCGGCATTGACGATCGGGATTCCTACGAGGCCCTGGCCGAATTCGTGGGGACGGTCGCAGAGGCGGGGTGCGGGACCTTCGTGGTCCACGCCCGCAAGGCCTGGCTTAAGGGCCTGAGCCCGGCGGAGAACCGCACGGTGCCACCGCTGCGCTACGACGTCGTGTACCGCCTCAAGCAAGACTTCCCGGGCCTGGAGGTCGTGGTCAACGGCGGGGTACGGACGATAGAGTCAGCCCTGGAGCACCTCTCGCGCGTCGACGGGGTGATGATAGGCCGCGCGGCAATCGAGACACCCTACATCCTTGCCGAAGCCGACCAGCGCGTCTTCGCTGAGGAAGGCCCGCCACCAAGCCGCCGGGAGGTTCTCGAGCGCTACGCGGCGTACGTCGACACCCAGGTCAGCGCTGGCGTGCCACTGCAGCGGATGACCCGCCACCTGCTCGGCCTCTTTCACGGGACACCCGGGGCGCGCGCCTGGCGACGGCACCTCACGGTGGAGGGCACGCGCCCCGGTGCCGGGAGTCATGTCATCACCGACGCCCTGCTGTCGGCAAGTGGAGGAGGAGGACGATGAAGAACCGGACCTACGAGGTCGTGATCATCGGTGGCGGCGTCTCGGGGTGCGCCCTGCTCTACACCCTGGCCCGCTACACCGACGTCCGGTCCGTGGCCCTCGTCGAGAAGTACGACGGCCTCGCCCTGCTCAACTCGAGCGCCCGCGCCAACAGTCAGACCCTGCACTGCGGCGACATCGAGACCAACTACACCCTAGCGAAAGCCCGCCAGGTCAAGCAGATCGCAAGCATGATTGTGCGCTACGGGGCACTCGACCCGGACGGGCACCGCTACCTGCGACCGCACCCGAAGATGGTCCTCGGCGTAGGCGAGCAGGAGGTCGAGTACCTCACCCGCAGGCACGCGGAGTTCGCCGAGGCCTTTCCTTATCTGGAGCTCTGGGACGCCCGGCGCATCGCCGAGGTCGAGCCGCAGGTCGCCACGCTTGACGGGGTCCTACGCCGGGAGCCCCTCGTTGCCAGCGGGTGCACGGGCGAGGTCTCTGCGGTCGAGTACGGGGCGCTGGCCGCGTCCTTCGTGCGCCGCGCCAGCGAGGAGCGGGCCGTCAGTAGCGAGACCCACCTGAGGACTTGCGTGCGTCGGATCGTCGCGCGCGAGGGCGACTTCGCGGTCGTCACCGATGACGGGACGCTGCACGCCGGCGCGGTCGCGGTAAATGCCGGGGCGCACAGTCTCCTGCTCGCCCACGGCATGGGGTACGGGCTCGAGTACGCGATCCTGCCGGTGGCCGGGAGCTTCTACACCGTGCCGAGGACCCTCAACGCCAAGGTCTACACCGTGCAGAACCCGAAGCTGCCCTTCGCGGCCCTGCACGTCGACCCCGACTTGACCCAGCCCGGGGTCGCCCGGATCGGGCCCACCGCCCTGGTCCTGCCCAAGCTCGAACGGTATCGGCCCGGCACCTACCTCGACTTCCTGCGCGTGCTGCGACCCGACCGCGGGGTAGCCGTCGCCCTCTGGGGTCTCCTGCGTGACCCCGAGATCCGGGCCTACATCGGGCGGAACGTGCTCTTCGAGGTCCCGCTTCTGCGCCGCCGGCTGTTCCTGCGGGATGCGCGCAAGATCATCCCTTCCCTGCGCCTCGAGGAGCTGACCTTCGCGCGGGGCATCGGTGGAGTTCGCCCCCAGCTCATCGACCGCCGCCAGCGGAGGCTGATCCTCGGCGAAGGGCACATCGACCCCGGCCACGGCACCCTCTTCAACATCACCCCCTCGCCGGGCGCGACCACCTGTCTCGGCACGGCCTACCGCAACGCCCGCTCGCTGACCGCCCACCTGGGGCGCCGACTCGACGAGGACCGCCTGGTCCGAGAGCTCCTGGGCGGCATGGCGCTCGCCGAGTCGGCGTAGTCCAGGCGGTTTCGCCGGCCCGGTCGGTGGGTCCGGGGCCAGCCACCCCTCAGCGGGGCGCCGTCACCGTCAGCACCGGCCGCGGCGTATCGTCGCTGCTTGGCGGCAGGACCGGATTCTCGACCACCGGCTGTCGGCCAGTGAGGGTCGCCAGGAACACTGCGATCTGGGCGGCCTCGGCATCGGTGAGGGTGGCGCCGAGCTGGGCCGAGCCCATGATCTTGACGGCGTCGACCAGCCTCCAGACCTTCCCCGAGTGGAAATAGGGCTGGGTGATGGCCACATTTCGCAGGGGCGCCGCGCGGAAGACGTATCGGTCCCGCTCGGTGTTGGTCACCTTGAAGCGGCCGGGGTCGCCCGACGGGCGGACCTCCTCCGGCGGCGCCTCGACCACCCCGAACGGGTCGTAGTCGCCCCCCCCGACGTTCACGCCCTCGTGGCAGCTCGCACAACCCTTCTCCAGGAAGAGGACGAGGCCGGCGCGCTCCGGGGGGGAGAGTGCCGTAGGGTCTCCCCACAGGTATCGGTCGAAGGGGGAGTCGGGGGTGATGAGGGTCGCCTCGAACACCTCGATCGCCCGGACCACATTGTCGAAGCTGATCGCATCGGCCTCGCCCGGGAACGCCTTCTGGAAGAGGGGCGCGTACCCTGGGATGCTCTTCAGCGTCTGCACGACACGCTCGGGGCTATTGGCCATCTCCACCGAGGCCTGCACCGGCCCCTTCGCCTGGGCCTTGAGGTCCTCGGCGCGCCCGTCCCAGAACTGGGCGACGTTGAAGACGGCGTTGAGGACCGTCGGGGCGTTACGCGGCCCCCTCTGCCAGCCGTGCCCGACCGAGGTCTCCTGGAGATCGGCCCCACCGAGGCTGAGGTTGTGGCAGGTATTGCAGCTGATGAGCTGGGAGGCGGAGAGCCGGGGGTCGAAGTAGAGCATCCGGCCCAGGTCGACCTTCTCTTGACTGGCGGGGTTATCTCTCGCCGCCGGGGCCTCGGGCAGGATCGGCTTGAGCTTCGCCCGGGCCTGCTCCAGGAGGTCGTCCGCCGCCCAGGCAGCCCCCGCCGTAAGCGCCAGGCTGAGCCCCAGGGCCACTGTCGTCGATCCCATCGTGCATCCCTCCGTGCTGTCTGCCACCTCTGCCCACGGCACGCTCGCCAGAGCCTGCCGCGGTCCGATGGCACAAGGATAGGCAGACGGGCCGGCGACGGCCAGCTCGGATGAACCGCCCCCCCGATCAGGGGTCGAAGCGGTCATCCCTGGAAAGGACGACGGAGACCGAGCGATGCGAGAGGGGACCCCGCGCACGACCTGCCTGAAGGACTACACGGCGCCCGATTACCTCCTCGATACGGTCGAGCTGCACTTCGACCTCAGCGAGGAGGTGACAACGGTGCGCTCGCGGCTCGCCGTGCGCGCGAACCCCGATCGCCCAGCCGGGCTGCCGCTCGTCCTGGACGGCCAGGACCTCGAGCTGATCTCCTTATCGCTGGACGGGGTGCCACTCGCCTCCGGGCGCTACCGGACCGACACCGAGCACCTGACGATCGAGGGCGTGCCGGCGTCCTGCACGCTCGAGGTCGAGACCCGCATCCGGCCTCAGGACAACACCTCGCTCGAGGGCCTCTACCGCGCCGGGTCGATGTTCTGCACCCAGTGCGAGGCGGAGGGCTTCCGCAAGATCACCTACTTCCCGGACCGCCCTGACGTGATGGCGCGGTATAGCACGACCATCACCGCCGAGCGGGCGCGCTACCCCGTCCTCCTTTGCAACGGCAACCCGGTCGCTCGTGGGGAGGGCCCGGACGGGCGCCACTGGGTGCGTTGGGAGGACCCCTTCCGCAAGCCCAGCTACCTCTTCGCCCTGGTCGCAGGGGACCTCGTCGAGGTCGCCGACACCTTCGTCACCCGCTCGGGCCGGAAGGTAGACCTGCGGATCTACGTCGAGCCGCAGAACCGCGGCAAGTGCGACCACGCGATGCGCTCGCTCAAGGAGGCCATGCGCTGGGACGAGGAGACCTTCGGTCGCGAGTACGACCTCGACATCTACATGATCGTCGCGGTGGACAGCTTCAACATGGGGGCGATGGAGAACAAGGGACTGAACGTCTTCAACGCCAAGTACGTCCTGGCTCACCCGGACACCGCGACCGATGCGGACTTCCTCGGCATCCAGGGGGTCATCGCCCATGAGTACTTCCACAACTGGACCGGCAACCGGGTCACCTGCCGCGACTGGTTCCAGCTCTCGCTGAAGGAGGGACTCACCGTCTTCCGCGACCAGGAGTTCAGCGCCGACATGGGGGCGCGGGCCGTGAAGCGCATCAGCGACGTGCGCCGGCTGCGCACCGTGCAGTTCGCCGAGGACGCAGGACCGATGGCGCACCCGGTGCGACCGGACTCCTATATCGAGATTAACAATTTCTACACCAGCACCGTGTACGAAAAGGGCGCCGAGGTCATCCGCATGGTGCAGACGCTCATCGGCCGCGAGGCCTTTCGCCGGGGCATGGACCTCTACTTCCAACGCCACGACGGCCAGGCGGTGACGATCGAGGAGTTCCTGCAGGCAATGGAGGCCGCGAGCGGCGCCGACCTCGGTCAGTTTCGCCTCTGGTACAGCCAGGCGGGCACCCCCGAGGTGCGCGTGCACGAGGACTACGACGAGGAGACCCGGAGCTACACGGTCACCCTCGCCCAGTCCTGCCCGCCAACGCCGGGCCAGGCGCAGAAGCGCCCGATGCACATCCCGGTAGCGACCGGACTCCTCGACGGACGCGGTCGAGAGCTTCCCCTGCGCCTGGAGGGCGAGGCCACGGCGGGGAGCGGCACGCGCGTGCTCTCGCTGCGCGGGCCGGTGGAAAGCTTCCGCTTACGCGACGTCCCGGAGCGGCCCGTGCCCTCGCTGCTGCGCGGTTTCTCGGCGCCGGTCCGCCTGCAGATCGAGCTCGACGACGAGCGGATCGCCTTCCTGATGGCCCACGACACCGACCCCTTCGGCCGCTGGGAGGCCGGCCAGCAGCTCGCGGCCCGGGTGCTCCTCGCCGGCATCGAGGAGGTGCGGCGCGGGCAGCCGATGGCCACGCCGCTGCTCGTCGTCGAGGCGTTCCGGCGGGTCCTGGAGACGAGCGCCACCGACCCCGCCATCGCCGCCGAGACCCTGACCCTGCCCTCGGAGTCCTACCTCGCCGAACAGATGGCCGTCGCCGACCCGGACGCGGTGCACGCGGCCCGCGAGCACCTGCGCCGCTCGCTGGCCGAGACCCTGCGCGCACCACTGCTGGCCGTCTACGCGGCGAGCCGGGACCATGGGCCCTATCGGTTCGACCCGGCCGCCATCGGCCGGCGCTCCCTCGCGGCCCTGTGCCTCGCTTACCTCGCCGAGGTCGAGGACCCGTCCCTGCGCGGCCTCGCCGCGGAGCACCTGCGCTCGGCCGACAACATGACCGACACGATGGCCGCCCTCGCGGTGCTCGCCAATCACGACTGGCCGGAGCGGGCCGAGGCGCTCGATGCCTTTTATCGGCGCTGGCACGACGACCCCCTGGTGGTGGACAAGTGGCTCGCGCTGCAGGCAACTTCGCGCCTCCCGGGCACCCTCGCCATGGTCCGGGGCCTGCTCGCGCACCCCGCCTTCGACATCAAGAATCCGAACCGGGTGCGGGCGCTCATCGGGGCCTTTGCCCACGGCAATCCGGTCCGCTTCCACGTCGCCTCGGGAGAGGGCTACGCCTTCCTCACCGAGGAGGTCCTGCGGCTCGATCCGATGAACCCCCAGGTTGCCGCCCGGATGGTCTCGCCGATGACCCGGTGGCGGCACTTCGACGCGGGGCGGCAGGCCCTCATGCGCGCCCAGCTCGAGACGATCCTCGGGCGAGACGGGCTCTCGCGGGACGTCTACGAGGTGGTGTCGAAGAGCCTTGCGGGCTAAGACCGCCCGCGGTCAAGACCTCAGAGCTTGTGAAGCAATCGCCCGGCAGCGAGCGGTCGCGCGGGTGCCGGGATTTCTTCCCAAGCTCTCACAGCGCGAGCCGGTCGATCGCCTCGCGGGAGACCGGGCCGTAGGGCTCGTGCCGGTGGCGGTCGTGGTAGTGCATGCGGTAGGCGACGAAGCGGTGCAGGTCGTCGAAGTGCAGGAACGGATTGCCCTCGACCTGCTCGCGCAGGGTCGAGGACGGCGCGACCGAGTAGTCGTGGCCCGGCCGCACCACGGTCTCGGGCGGCAGGCCCTCTGTCAGTCGCTTGAGCGTGGCGTACATCGCCACCGGATCACCGCCCTGCAGGTCACAGCGCCCGCAACCGAAGACGAAGATGGTGTCACCGGCGATCAGGCTGTCGCCGACCCGGTAGCACGCGGACCCCGGCGTGTGGCCGGGGGTGTGCAGGATCTCGATGGGCGTCTCGCCGAGCGCGATCACCTCACCGCCGTGATGCAGCGTCGGGAGGTCCTGATAGTAGCCCCAGAATCGCGCCTCGGCCTTGAGCAGGTGGACCTGGGCGTCGTACGCTCGGAGCAGCCCCTCCAGTCCGTTCACGTGGTCATGGTGGCTGTGGGTAAGGAGGACGTCCGTGATCCGCACGCCGCGCTCCCGGGCGAGGCCGAGGATCGCGTCCACGTCCCAGGCGGGGTCGACCACCGCGGCCCGTGCGCTCGCGTGATCGCGCAGCAGGTACACCAGGTTTCCCATCGGGCCCAGCTCCAGGGCGTCGACCGAGAAACCCTCGCCGGTGACCGGGCTCGTCATGGGGCCCTCCTCGCGTAAGGGAGATTGGGATGGGACTGCTCACGCGCATCTTCGGCCGACCCGCCCAGCCGCCGGCCGAGCGGCTCGAGCCGCTGCGCGCGCGCCTCGAGTCCTTCCTGCGCCCCGCGCTGGCCCTGGTCGACTCGCGCGAGCTTACCATCCCGGCCCAGCGGGAGCGTTACGCCGCGTACCTTTACGGCGCCGCCACGACGCTCGCTGAGGGCCGGGACCTGGGGGAGACCGAGGCGCTCGCGCTCCTCGTCATGGTCCTGCGCTCCGGCACCGGGCCGCGCCTTGCCGACCAGGACGTCAGTCACCTGGTCGGGCGCGCCATGACCCTCGCCCGCGAGCCGGAGGGGGAGAAGACTTTCGAGGCCGGCGCCGGGGCGATGGCCCAGTGGCTCGCCGGCGAGGCCGGAACGGCGGTCGGGGAACTCGCCCAGATGCTCCGCCAGCAGCGATAGACCGGTTGGGACTGGCGTTCCGGGGGTGCGTCGGCCGGGGCCCGCCGGCGATGCCGAGGCGTCAGCCTGACGCTCGGGTACGCCCCTTCACGGCAGGGGCAGGACCTGCGGGCCAGCCGGTCAGCGTGCCATCCGGTCGTCGACGTCGCAGGGCGCCGCCCCCTCCTCCGCAGTCTTGCCGAAGGTCTCGAGCTTCTCGAAGAAGGTGCGGTGGTCGATGTAGTGACTGCCGTCGGAAGTAGCTCTCTGCCCGCCGTTGGGCGAACAGAAACTCCCGGACCATGGGGTCCCCTTTCAGCTGCAGCCACTTGTAGGGCATCGATCACCTCCGTCCGGCCAAGCCTTGCGGGGCCATCCGCCGGGCCGCAGAGGCTGGGGACGGCCGTCCTCGCCCGTCAACCCGTACCAAGACGGCGGGCGTTGCCACGCCCCCCTTACGCGGACGACCCCGACACCCGGTCGCAGGGTACCGGCCCTCCACTGGAGCGAGGCGCACCGTCCCCCGGTCCCGGCCCACCCGCCACGCTACGCCTTGCGGGCACGAAGGTCGTTCACTACACTCCCGAGCAGTGTAGAGAACGAAACGAAAACACGCGCATGCTCGAGGCCTGGGGAGAGGAGCCTCTCGCGCCGGCAGACGATGGCGAGCCGCCCGCCCGAGGGGACGTCGACGCCCTGGTTAGGGGGCTCAAGCGCCGGTACCGGGGGCGGATCACGGGCGAGCTGGTGCTGCCCGCGAGCGACGGGCGTTACGCGGAGCTGCCGGCCGGGCTCGACCCGCGCCTGGCGGCCGCGCTCCGGGCCCGGGGCATCGAGCGCCTGTACAGCCACCAGCGCGAGGTCTGGGACCACGTGCGCGCCGGCCGGCACGTCGTGGTCGTCACCCCGACCGCCTCGGGCAAGACCCTCTGCTACAACCTGCCGGTGCTGCAGGCGGCGCTCGCCGACCGCGCCAGGGCCCTCTACCTCTTCCCGACCAAGGCGCTCTCCCAGGACCAGGTGGCCGAGCTGGTCGCGCTGAACGAGGCCGGCGGACTCGGGGTACGCGCCTTCACCTTCGACGGCGACACCCCGGGCGACGCGCGCAAGGCCGTGCGCACGCGCGGGGACATCGTCGTGACCAACCCCGACATGCTGCACCAGGGGATCCTGCCCCACCACACAAAGTGGGCGCAGTTCTTCGAGGCGCTGCGCTACGTGGTCGTCGACGAGCTCCACACCTACCGCGGCGTCTTCGGATCCCACGTCGCGAACGTGCTGCGGCGCCTGCAGCGCGTCTGCGCCTTCTACGGCGCGCAGCCGACCTTCGTCTTCGCCTCGGCGACCATCGCCAACCCGGGCGAGCTCGCCGGGCGGCTCCTCGGCGCCCCGGTCGCGACGGTCGCGGAGAGCGGCGCGCCGTGCGGGCGCCGGCATGTGATCCTGTGGAACCCGCCGGTGGTCAACCCCGAGCTCGGGATCCGCGCCTCGGCCCGCTCCCAGAGCGCGCGCATCGCGCGCGTGGCGGTCAAGGCTGGCCTCAAGACGATCGTCTTTGCCCAGACCCGGCTCATGGTCGAGGTGCTGACCAAGTACCTGAAGGACACCTTCGACCGGGACCCCCGCCGGCCACCGCGAGTCAGGGCCTACCGTGGGGGTTACCTGCCGACCGAGCGCCGCGCCACCGAGCGGGATCTGCGCGCGGGCGAGATCGACTGCGTCGTCTCGACCTCGGCCCTCGAGCTCGGTGTCGACATCGGCGCGCTCGATGTGTGCGTGCTGAACGGCTATCCGGGCACGGTCGCCGGCACCTGGCAACGGCTGGGTCGTGCGGGCCGCCGGACCCGTCCGGCGCTCGGCGTGCTGGTCGCAACGAGCCAGCCGCTCGACCAGTTCATCGTCAGGAACCCCGAGTTCTTCCTCGGTGCCTCCCCGGAGCACGCCCGCATCGACCCGGACCAGATCCTCATCCTGCTCGACCACGTGCGCTGCGCCGCCTTCGAGCTGCCGTTTCGCGACGGCGAGCGCCTCGGCGGATGCGAGGTCGGCGAGCTCCTCGCCTACCTCGGCGAGCAGCAGGTCGTGCACCACGAGGGTGGGCGCTGGCACTGGATGGCGGACAGCTACCCGGCCAACAGCGTCTCCCTGCGCTCGGTCGCCGAGGGCAACTTCGTCGTCATCGACACCACCGACGGGGCGAAGCGCGTGATCGCCGAGGTCGACTACGCCGGCGCGCCGATGACCCTGTACGAGGGCGCGATCTACATGGTCCAGGCCCAGCCCTGGCAGGTCGAGCGGCTCGACTGGGAGGGGCGCAAGGCCTTCGTGCGCCGGACCGAGGCCGACTACTACACCGACGCGATCGACTACACGCGCCTGAAGGTGCTCGAGACCTTCGCCGAGGACGTGGGGGCACACGGGCGCTGCGCCCACGGCGAGGTTCACCTGGTGCGTAGGGTCGCGGGCTACAAGAAGATCCGCTACTACACCCACGAGAACGTCGGCTACGGCAACGTCAACCTGCCCGACCAGGAGCTGCACACCACGGCAGTGTGGTGGAGCGTGGACCCGGAGGCGCTCGACGGTGCGTTTGCCTCCCGCCATCAGGCCCTCGACGGATTCCTCGGCGCCGCCTACGCCATGCACTTCGTCGCCGTCATCCTCTCCATGGCGGAGCCCCGGGACCTGGGACGCGCGGTGGGCGACAGCGGGTGCACCTGGTTCGCGACGCTGGGCCCGCGCGGACGGGGCGAGGTCCGCGCCCTCGAGGGCAGCGGGCAGGGCCTCGGTCCCGCCGGCCCGCCACTCGTCCCCGCGGCGATCGAGCTCCCCAACGCCGTCTTTCGTCCGACGGTCTTCCTGTACGACAGCTATCCCGGCGGGATCGGCCTCTCCGCCCCCCTCTACGCCCAGGCCGACGAGGTGGTACGGCGTGCCCGCGCGGCCATCGAGGCGTGCACCTGCCGTTCCGGCTGCCCGTCCTGCGTCGGCCCGATCCTCGCCTCCGACGAGGCCCGGGACTGCTCGCCGAAGCTCGCAGCGCTCACCGTCCTCGGCCTCCTCCAGCAGGGGGCACAGCAGACCTCTCCAGGCGCGCCCTGCCCGTCTCAACATCTCGGCCCACCCAGCGAATGATCCCCTGATGAGACAGGCCTCTGTCCCCGCGCCCGGGAGTGGTCGGTGACTGGCCTCTCCGACCGGCTCTCCGCGCTCCGCCGTGAGGCCGGTGCGGACACGTCGGCCACAGCGGTCCCGCCGGAGTCCGGGCCGGCCGGATCGCCGGGGGGCCTCGGTTCCCTGCGTGCGGAGATCGAGCGCCTCAGCGCCGTGCGGACGCGGGCAACCGTCCGTGGGCGCTCGCGCCCGAGCGAGGACGAGCTTGCCGCCCGGCTCGGCGGCACCGTGGTGAGCAACGGCCTGGTGGCGGTGGAGCACCGCCTGCCGTTGCCCGCCCCCCACGGTCGCTGGGCGATTCGCCACGAGGCCGCGGCCTACCTCGAGAGCCTGGGCGTCCCCGGGTGCGCCGCGCTCTTCCTCGACACCGAGACCACCGGCCTGGCCGGGGGAACCGGCACCACCGCCTTTCTCGTTGGCGCTGCCCGGGTGGACGGTGACGTGCTCGTGCTGCGCCAGTACCTGCTCACTCGCTTCGCCGGCGAGCCCGCCATGCTCGACGAGGTCGAGCGCTTCGGGGCGGGGGCAGACACCCTGGTCACCTACAACGGCAAGGCCTTTGACCTGCCGCTGCTCACCGCGCGCTACCAGCTCTGCAGGCGCACGGACCCCTTCGCCGGCCGCACGCACGCCGACCTCCTGCACCCGGTACGGCGGGCCTTCGGCCGGCGCTGGCCCGACTGTCGGCTGGCGAGCGTCGAAGCGCACCTGCTGGGGTTCGCACGCCCGGATGACCTGCCAAGCGCGGAGGTGCCGGCGGCATGGTCGCGCTGGCTGCGCGAGGGGCGGGCGGACCGGCTGCCTGCGGTGCTGGACCACAACCGCTGGGACCTGCTCTCCCTCGCGGCCCTGCTCCCGGCGCTGGCGGTCGCCTTCTCCGCGCCGGACGAGCACGGGGCCGACATCGCCGCGGTCGCCCGCGACCGCGGCGACCGGATCGGGGCGAGCGCGGCCCATGAGCTGCTCGCCGCCCACGAGGACCGCCTGGACGACCGGGGGCTCCTCGCGCTCGCCGCCCTCGCCCGCCGCCGCGGCGACCGGGCCAAGGCCCTCGCCATCTGGGGCCGGCTCGCCGCCCGGGGTCACCCCGAGGGGCTCGAGCGCCTCGCGAAGCACGCGGAGCACGTCGAGCGCGACCTCCCGGCGGCCCTCGCCCTGACCCTGCGCCTGATCGAGCTCGAGCCCTGGCGCGAGCCCCACCGCCGCCGCTTCGCGCGGCTCGAGGCAAGGGCCGCCCGCACTGACGAGGAGTCTGGGCCGACCTCTACGCGCACGGCCGCGTGAGAGCCGGCGAACCCGCTGCCGCGGGTCTCGTCCTAACACCGTCCTGTTGGGTACGGCAGGGGCGCGCTCGAGGGCTCGCGCAGGTAGAGCACGTGGCCGTCCTCGGGGTGGAGGGCACGCGGGCTGGTCACGCCCACCTGTCACTGCCTTCCATGCCGACTAATATTTTTGCTCAGTTACTCTTGGAGGCCTGTGATGCTTCGATCCTATTCGTCTTCCCTCTTCTTTGGGGCCGTGCTCTTGGCATGCGCAATAGCCGGGGCACTACCGGCAAGGGCATGGGATCTCATGGATGTCGACACCATCGAGGCAATGAGCGACGCAGACCGTTTTGCCTGGAGCCGCAAGCAACTGGACCCTTACCAGCAGCAGGTGCTGGAAAGCGCTCGCCGTCACAACGTGCCGCCTCGGTTGCTGGCAACCATTATCCTGAACGAGCTCGCGGACTACGGCGTGAAAGACAAGGGTCAGGAAGTTGCATTCAGTGAGGGGTCGGTCGGCATGGCCCAGATCAATGTCAAACGGGCGGTTGATCATCAATTGGTAGACATCTCGACCAGGGAAGTAGATGCGGCCTGGCGTGAACGGTATGGCCTATCCCTGCTCGATACATTGAAATGGTTCGTTCCATCATACGCCTCCGAACAGATGCGCGACGCCATGGAGCTTGTCGCCTGGAAGAAGCTCAACACGCCCGAGGGTGCGATTGAGGCTGCGGCGCGCGAGATCGATTGGATCATCAACCAGATCAACGCCAATCTCGATAAACCTTGGACGAAGAGCCTGCTCAATGGACCCATCGATCGGGCTGACCCGCTGGCGGCGATAAGGACCGATGCGCCTGACGAGCGCGACCCTGAGGCGATTCGGATCAACAAGGAGCGAGCACTAGCCCTGCTCATTGTCGCGGCCTACAACAGCGATGACATCATCACGAACGGGAATTGGAACCCCGGCAATCCGTTCGAGCAGCCGCCGGAGCCTAAGCTCGGCATCGGCATCGAGAAACTGGAAGATGCCTATAAGGCCTACCTACGGCTGAAAGGAGCGTTGCCACCCTTCTATAATGCTCGAACCCATGGTGTGAACGCCAAGGACCTGTTCGCGGGCTTGCTAGCACATGAGCGTCTCTATGACGGTGGGCCCCCTGCAAGAAAATCGCCCTATCGTTTCGCTTCCCGCGAGGGGAAAGACGCGATGTACGAAAAGCTCGGCTTGCTGGCGAAGCAGTGGGACGAACGCTGGTGCACACCGGTAAGTTCCGGTTGTGGGCTGTTACCCCACCAGACTTACGACTCATTGCAGGCGCAGCTCTGGGCGGTCGGCTCAATCCAGCAGGCGCAGATTTGGGAGAGACGGCTGCACGGATATCACCGGTGCGTGATGGAGAAGAGCTCGCCTGAGGAGGTCGGGCGGTGTATCGCGGATGTCGATGCGAAGTATCCGTGGCCCGAGTGAACGTGACCTACCCCCTCTGACGTGTAAATCAGCATGCAATAAGGGCTCCGACTCAATCTCGGTGCAGGTCATGCGGCTTGTCGCGCCGCACCGATTAGGCGAGCTCGGAGGAGGTCGAGCTTGGCGCGGCCGTACATTTGACGCTTGATCCGCTTGAGCTTGCTGATCTGCCTCTTCGGTTTGGCCATTGGACCAGGCCTCGGCGAGCGCAGCAGCAACGGCCTGCTCGTCGGCCTGGCGCCCGCGGGCGAAGGATGCAAGCAGGCTTGAGGTGGCGTCATGGAGCCAGACCGGCTTGCCTCCTTCGGTCGGCGAGCAACGCCTGCTCGCCGCTGGGCGGGTAGCCTCGGGGAACGGCCAGGGTCGGCAACAACCGCCCGGTCGGCGTGACGGGACCTGCCCTCGCGGCGTGGGGCTCCCCGTCGGCGGGCGCGCTCGGCTCTGGCTCCGGAAGCGGTGCGGGCGGTGGCGCGCCGGGCAGGTCAGAGGACGCCGTCGAGGTAGCCCGGTCCGAGCTGCCACATCTGCCGCTCAATCCAGGCTGCCCGGGACTGCACGTAGGGCGAGGGCGGGGCGGGGCTCAGATGCTCGGGGCTCGGCAGGACCGCGGCAAGCCGGGCGGCTTCCCGGGGGTTGAGGGTCCGGGCCGGCTTGCCGAAGTAGCGCCGGGCCGCGGCCTCGGCGCCGTAGGTGCGGGGGCCGAACTGGGCGAGGTTCAGGTACACCTCCAGGATCCGGCGCTTCGGCCAGGCGAGCTCGATGAGGCCGGTGAAGTAGGCCTCGAGGCCCTTGCGCAGCCAGCTGCGGCCGCGCCAGAGGAAGAGGTTCTTGGCGACCTGCTGGGAGATGGTGCTTGCGCCCCGCAATCGCTGCCGGGTCTCCTGCTCTTCGAGCGCCGCCTGGATCGCCCGCAGGTCGAACCCGTGGTGCTCCGCGAAGCGCTGGTCCTCGGCGGCGATGACGGCGAGCGCGAGGCTCTCGGAGACCGCGTCGATGGGGACCCAACTCTGCTCAAGGGGCCCCTCGTCCGCGAGCAGGTCCCGCAGCATGAAGGCCGACACCGGCGGGTCAACCCAGCGCAGCGCGACGACCAGCAGCGCGCTGCCGGCAAGCCCGCCGACCCCGACGGCGGCCGTGGCCCGCCCGAGGCGGAGGAGCCATCCCCGGGCGCGGCCGCTTGCGCCCCTAGACCCCCGCGGCGAGCGTCCCGGGGCGACAGAGCGGTTGGCCGCGCGCACCCGCTATTCCCAGCGGAACATCCACGCCGCGGCCACGAGCAGGACCAGCGCCAGCCCCGAGAGCAGCAGCATGGGCCAGGAGACCAGGTTAATGATCCCGTCGGCGAGCTCCTCGGTGCGCGGCCGTGCCGCCACTACCAGCCCGATGCCGATGAGGCAGAGGGAGCCGGCGGTGAAGACCAGGGCGAGCGCCGTGTAGGACCCGTGCATCGGAAACCCCAGGGAGAGCGATGCCCCGCGGTAGACGATCAGCTCCGCCCCCAGCACCACCATGAGACGCGACAGGACCTGGGCGCTGAGGAGCTCGAGCGGGCTCAGAGGAGCAGCATGGCCAGGTTCCAGCCGAGTCCCGCGCTCGAGGCACGCGAGCAGTGGTGGGACCTTGTCGCAAGAGAGCTCGATCTGCCCGGTGCGCTCCTCGCCGCCCGCGGGTAGGGGCACCCCGGCCGGCCAGTGGGCGGCGGGCAGGCGCACCACGACGCTGAGCCCGTCGACGGCACGCACGCCGGGATAGAGCCGGACCAGGGCGCGGATCGCCTCCGCCACCTGCCGGCCCCGCTCCACGAACGCCGGGTTGGTGTCCCACTCCCGGGCCTTGCCGTCGAAATCAACCATGGCTGAACCCTCGTCCGCTGTCCCTGCTACGCCCTAATCAACACGCCAGGACCGGCGCGGGAGCCTGCGACCGTCCGCGAGCCACGTGATCGCGAGAAACAGCGCCAGGAAGACCGTCCCCGTCAGCAGCGGGTCCAAGGCGACCCTCTCGATCACGAACCCATTGGCGGCGTACAGGAGGACGCCGAGGACCACGTAGCCGAGCCCGCGGGGGACGTCGTAGGGCACGGGGTAGTAGCGGCGTCCCAGTCCGTACGAGAGAGCCACCATCGTCCCGTAGCAGGCAAGGTGGGCCCAGGCGGCGCCCGTGTAGCCGAACAAGGGCACCCACC
>Ga0316622_100000815_pt1 | contig 19181 bp, 16 predicted proteins | sample OWC_Aug_OW2_C1_D_FD_207646 | JGI IMG/M metagenome (GOLD analysis project Ga0316622, IMG submission 207646) | Wetland soil microbial communities from Old Woman Creek delta, Ohio, United States - OWC_Aug_OW2_C1_D5_C | ecosystem: Environmental > Terrestrial > Soil > Wetlands | place: USA: Ohio... | reverse complement strand
GCTCTCCAGGAACTCGTGCACGACGTAGCTGGCGGGCCGGGCGCGCAGCCGGCCGATCTCCGAAGCCAGGTAGCGCGCGCTCAGGGCGTCGAGGCCGGCGACGGCTCGCTCCATGCGGTCGAGACAGGCCCCGAGCGCCGCCAGCTGCTCCTGCCCGGATCGGCTCCGGCGGGTCGCGTAGCCGAGGATGTCGCGCAGGATCCCGCGCATTCGCCAGCCCGGAAGCGTGTTGTAGCTGACGTATGCGATCCCGTCCGGCCCGAGCACTTCGGCGCAGAGGCTGAGGATGCGCGCGCGCACCGCCTCGGGTACCCAGGAGTACACACCGTGCACGATGACGAAATCGAACGTGCCGAGGGACTTCGCGTCGAGATCGAGGATGTCTCCCTGGCGCAGCTCGACATTGTCCAGGCCCACTGCGTCGATCAGGGCCTGACCGGCGGCGATCTGGTTGGCGTACAGATCGACGCCGACGCAGCGACTCTGCGGAAAGTAGAACGCCAACGGAATCAGGTTGCCACCGCTGGCGCAGCCGAGCTCGAGGACGCGGCACGACGCAGGATCCGCAGGCGACAGGCCGAACAGGTAGCCGAGAGCATCGAGCCGCTCCGGGTGGCTGTCCGGGACCGGCAGGCTCTCATAAGGGATCTCGGCGTAGTCGGTCATGGGGTACGGGATCCAGGTCCGCGCGCGGCAAGGACAAGCGTTCCGTAACGACCGTACGAAGGCGCTGCTCGAGAGCGAGCGCGTCGCGTTCCCTGCGGCTACATCTGTGACAAAAGCACAAGGCCCCGCGCATGCGGGGCCTTGTCACTAACAGGTGCCGCTGCACCGGCCCCCGCCGGCGCAGCCGCAGTCGTCACTACCTGACCGGGTTGATCTCTACGCGGCGGTTCGGGGCGTTGCACTCGATAACGGCCCGCGACTTGCCGGGACCGCAATCGGTCCTGACGAGTTGCTTCTCGCCCATCGCCGTGACCGTCAGCCTGTCGGCCGGCACGCCGTTCCGATACAGGGCCTTCGCCACCGTATTGGCACGCTGCTCCGACAGTCTCAGGTTATAAGCATCCGAGCCGATCGGGTCGGTGTGACCAACGACGTTGAACGTGTGGGCGCTGGCCGCCTTGATGCCGGCCGCCGCCTCGGCGACCTTGGCCTCACCGGCCGGAGTCAGCGAGGAGGAATCAAACGAGAAGAGTACACCTTCGATGACATACGACTTGACCGGTGCCGGCGCCGGCGCGGGGGCCACGGCCTTGGTTGCGCAACCCGTCGTCACCAACATCATCGCTGCGGCGCCGGAAGCCAAGAGGAGGTTCTTATTCATTTGCGGTTCCCTAGAGTGGTTGAATGGCTTGTTATATATAGATAATTCTTTCATCGCTTGCAAATCCTTTCCATCGTTTCATGAGCTTTCGCTGATATGCTGAAGATCCCGTCCATTTTTTCGGTCAGCTGCCTGGTTCTGGCGGGCCTCATCGGGGTCACCCTGCCGGGTCCACTCGATGCCCGCTGGGGGCGGGCCAAGGACGACGGTCTCGATCCTATCACCCGCCCACTGCCCGCCGACTACCGGACCAACAGGGACGGCTCCATCACGCTGCGCATCTGCTACAACTGGTCGTGCGCCGACCGGGTCTTCGTGACCTTCAGCGCCACCGACATCGCCGCAGTGAAGGGGTACCTCACACAATGCGCCGGCGCGTCGTTTCACGACCGGGTTCAGAGGCTCAGGGTGGGCATCTGGCAGATGCAGCTGGTAGCCCAGAAATACCTCCCCGAGCTCGCCAACGACCGCGAGATCAACGAATTCGACAGGGAGGTCGAGGGACGGCTGGACTGCGTCGATAGCTCAACCAATACTAATACTTATCTGCGGATCCTGCACGATCTCGGGCAGCTGCCCGGCTGGACCGTCAACGACCCCGACGTCCGTAACCTGCTCGACCTCCACGGCGTCCACTGGACCGCGGTCGTGACCGATCAGCGGGGCGGGGGAATCTGGTCGGTGGACTCCTGGTTCCGACCCCATGGCCATCTGCCCTTCGTCATGCCGCTCGCGGACTGGAAGAAGGACAGGAAGGCCTGGGATCCGCCGTACAACAAGGCAAACCCCTATCCGGAGTCGATCCAGGAGCTCTGCCCGCCACCGCAGCGGGCCTCGGCCCCCGAACCGGCGGCCGAGGCCACGGCGGTCGCGACGCTGCGGCGCCCGCGCTAGACCGATCCTCGTGGGGCCTCTCCCCCGAATGCGGGGGAGAGGGGTCCGATCCGGGTCTTTCGGGTGGATCTTGGAATCCGCTTAGCCTCGGCTGCCGGTCACTTCCCCGCCTTCAGCTTCTGCCAGTATTTCTCGTAGATGGGGAGCGCCTCGCCCACGTCGACCTGGAACTCCGCTTTCGCCAGGTCGTCCGCCGACGGGTACGCCGTGCGATTGTTCCGGACCTTCTCGGGCAGCAGCGCGATCGCCGCGAGGTTCGGACTCGTGTAACCGATGTCCTCGCTGATGAGCTTGGCGATCTCCGGACGCAGCAGGAAGTCGATGAACCGGTGCGCGGCCTCGGGATTCGGCGCCTTCTTCGGGATCACCAGATTGTCCATCCACAGCGAGGGCCCCTCGGACGGCATGACGAAACGCAGGTCCTTTATCTCCTTCTGCGCCATGTAGGCCTCGCCGTTCCAGATCATGCCGACCCGGACCTCGCCCGACAGATAGGCATCCTTCGGCGACTCGGCGTTGAACACCTTCACGTTGGGCATCAGCTCCTTGAGCTTGTTGTAGGCGGCCTCGATCTCGGCCTCGTTGCGGGTATTCCCGGAGTGGCCGAGCACGCGCAGGGCCATCATGAAGACCTCGCGCACGTCGTCGATCAGCAGCAGCTGCCGCTTCAGGTCGGGCTTCCACAGGTCGGACCAGCTCGTGATCTCAGGCGCATTGCCTTTGCGGTCGGGCCGTACCGCGATGCCGGTGGAGCCCCAGAGGTATGGCACGCTGACCATATTGCCAGGGTCGTAGGACTGGTTCAGCAGCTTCGGGTCCAGGTTCTTCAGGTTGGGCAGCTTGGACTTGTCGAGCTCGGCCAGGAGCCCCTCCTGCCGCATCCGGTCCACGTAGTAGGTCGAGGGGACGACGATGTCGTAGCCGCCCCCGCCCAGCGTCTTGACCTTGGCGTACATCACCTCGTTGTTGTCGTAGGTCGAATACTTGACCTTGATGCCCGTCTCCTTCGTGAACCGGCTGAGCACCTCCTTCGGCATGTACTCGGCCCAGTTGTAGACGATGAGCTGCTCGGCGGCCTGCACGTGGAAGGCGACGAGTCCGAGCAAAACCGCGAACAGGCGTTTCATCCTAGTCTCCTGTGGAGTGGGGTCAGTGGTGCCGGAGCAGTCGCTGGGCGAGCCCGGCGACGATGAGGGTGAGCACGAACAGCACGGTGCTCAGGGCGTTGATCTCGGGCGTCACCCCGCGGCGCACCATGGAGTAAAGCTTGAGCGGCAGCAGCTCGTAATCCGGCCCCGCCACGAACGTCGTGATGATGACGTCGTCGAGCGATAGCGTGAAGGAGAGCAGCCAGCCGACGGCAAGCGCGGGCGCGGCCATGGGAAGGATCACGCGGGCCACGGTCTGCAGCTCGCTCGCCCCCAGATCCTGGGCAGCCTCCACGAGGTGCCGGTCGAAGCCGTTGAGGCGTGCGAGCACCGTGACCGTCACGAACGGCAGGCAGAAGGTGACGTGCGCGAGCAGCACGGTGGTGAAGCCGAGGCCCATGCCCAGGGCGACGAAGAGGATCAGCAGCGAGATCCCCATGACGATCTCCGGTGCCATGATGAGCACGAACACCAGCCCCTCCGCCATGGTCTTGCCCCGGAAGCGGTAGCGATAGAGCGCCAGCGCCGTCAGGGTCCCGATGACAGTCGCGCAGGTGGCAGCGAGAAGCGCCACCACGGCGGAGTTCCCGGCCGCCACGAGCAGGTCGCCGTCCTCGATGAGCTTGACATACCAGTCCGTCGTGAAGCCGCGCCACGTCAGCGAGGATCGCGAGTCGTTGAACGAGAAGGCGACGAGCACGGCGATCGGCAGGTACAGGAGCAGGAAGACGAGCCCCTGATAGACTCTGGCGAGGGTCCGGATCACGCCGCCCCCCGGCTGCCCAGCCGCCGCTGGCTCAGGGCGTAGACCCCGATCAGGGCCGCCATCAGCAGGGTCACCACCACGCTCGCCGCCGCCCCGAACGGCCAGTCGCGCGCCGACAGGAACTGGTCGCGGATCAGGTTGCCGATGAGCAGCTCCTTCGCGCCACCGAGCACGTCCGCGACGTAGAACATGCCGAGCGCGGGCAGGAACACGAGCATCGAGCCCGCGATGATGCCGGGCAGCGTGAGTGGCACCAGGACGCGCCAGAGCACCGCCCAGGCACCGGCGCCGAGATCGCGTGCGGCCTCGACCAGTCGCCAGTCGAGCTTCTCCATCGCCGCGTACAGCGGCAGCACCATGAACGGCAGCTCGGTGTAGACGAAGCCGATGAGCACCGCGAGCTCGGTGTACAGGATCTCGATCGGCTCGTCGACGAGCCCCAGTGCCAGCAGTCCCGCGTTCAGCAGGCCCTCGGTCTTGATCAGGATGACGATGGCGTAGGTTCGCACCAGCGACGAGGTCCAGAACGGGATGACCACGAGGGCGAGCAGCGCCGGCCGCCAGCGCAGCGGTGCGCGGGCCACGGCGAGCGCGAACGGGTACGCGATCAGGAGGCAGACGATCGTCGCGATTGCCGCCAGCCGGAACGACGACCAGAAGACGCCGGCATAGAGGGGATCGAGCAGCCGGACATAGCTGCCCACGGAGAACGCGACGCGGACGAACTCGCGCTCGCCGCGCTCCAGCAGGCTCACCGCGACCACGAGCAGGTTCGGCGCCAGCGCGAACAGCAGCAGCCAGAACCAGGTCGTGCCGATCGCCACCCGACGGAAGCCGCCCCCCTCGCCGCGCAGGTCGCGCGCCTCGCCGCGCGCCGCCACGATAGGGCGCTCAGCCATGGGGCAGCACCACCTCCCAGCCGGGCACCCAGCTCACGTACACCCGCTCGCCTGCGGCGAAGTCGAGCTCGGTGATCGCCGGGTCGTCCTCGTTGAAGAACTGGGTTGTCGACAGGCGGGTGCCGCTCGCCGGCAGGCGAACCTGCAGGTCGACGGTGCTGCCTTTGTAGATCACTTCGTCGATGATCGCCGGGAACAGGCTCGGCCGGAGCTCGTCGGTCACCTCGACCTCCCGCCAGATGCGCAGGTCCTCCGGGCGCACGCCGACGTAGACCGACTCGCCCGCCCGCGGGACCGTCTTGATCGCGGTCCCCTTGGGAAGCCGCATGCGGTGCCCCTCGATGGTGATGGACAGACCGGCGTCGGCGACCTCCTGCACCAGCGCGGGCAGCAGGTTGATCTCGCCGACGAAGCCCGCCACGAAGAGGTTCGCCGGCGTCTCGTAGATGCTGCGCGGCGAGCCGGTCTGCTGGATACGTCCGGCATCGAGCACCACGATGCGGTCGGACATCGACAGGGCCTCCTCCTGGTCGTGGGTCACGAACACGAAGGTGATCCCCAGCCGGCGCTGCAGCTGCTTCAGCTCGATCTGCATCGCCTTGCGGAGCTTGTAGTCGAGGGCCGACAGCGGCTCGTCGAGCAGCAGCACGCTCGGCTGATTGACGATGGCGCGTGCGATCGCGACACGCTGCTGCTGCCCCCCCGAGAGCTGCCCCGGCCGCCGGTCCGCGTAGTCCTCGAGCTGCACGGTCGCGAGGGTCTCCCGGACCCTGCGGTCGAGATCGCCGGCCCGATGCCCTGCCAGCCGCGGTCCGAAGGCCACGTTGTCGAAGACGCTCAGGTGCGGAAACAGGGCGTAGGACTGGAACACGGTGTTGACGTGCCGGCTGTTTGGCGGCAGCCGCGTTACCTCGGCGCCGTCCAGCCAGACTTCTCCGGCCGTTGGCGCCTCGAAGCCGGCGATGAGTCGCAGCACCGTCGTCTTGCCACAGCCGGAGGGGCCGAGGAGGGTCAGGAACTCGCCGCGCTCGATCGCCAGATCGACGCCGTCGAGCACCGTCTGCCGTCCGTACCGCTTGGTGACAGAGCGAAGCTCGACGACCGTGTCGGCCATGGGTATTTCCCTAAAGCGCTTCGTCGAGCGCGCGCGCTACCGTCCGCAGCACCTTGACCCGCGCAAAGTACTTGTCGTTGGCCTCGACCAGCGTCCAGGGTGCGAGCCGCGTCGAGGTGCGGTCCACCATGTCGGCGACTGCCTGCTCGTAGGCCTCCCATTTCTCCCGGTTGCGCCAGTCCTCCGGCGTGATCTTGAAACGCTTGAAGCCGGTCTGCTCGCGCTCCTGGAACCGCCGCAGCTGCTCGTCCTTGCCGATCTGCAGCCAGAATTTGCAGATCACCGCGCCGCTCTCGACGAGCTGCTCCTCGAACTCGTTGATCTCGTCGTAGGCACGCATCCAGTCGGCCTCGCCGCAGAACCCTTCCACGCGCTCGACGAGGACGCGCCCGTACCAGGTGCGGTCGAAGATGGTGATGCCCTGGTGTCCCGGGACGTGCCGCCAGAATCGCCAGAGGTAGGGCTGCGCCCGTTCCTCCTCGGTCGGGGCCGCGATGGGGACGACCTGGTACAGACGGGCGTCCAGCGCCCCGGTGACGCGACGGATGGCCCCGCCCTTGCCGGCGGCGTCGGAACCCTCGAAGGCCAGGATCAGCGAGCGCTTGCGGAACTTCTTCGATCGGACCGCCCGGCCGAAGCGCTGCTGGTGCTTCTCGATCTGCTTCTGGTAGTCGTCCTTGGCGAGCTGCTGCGACAGGTCGAGGTCGCGCAGCAGCTTGACGTTGTCCACCTGCGCAACGACCGGCGCCGCCGTCACCAGCTCCGCGGCGGCCGGCTGATCGAGCCGGCGGCGCACCGCATCGAGCAGCAGCTTCCCCACCGTCAGGGTGCGGTACCGGTGATCGGAGCCGTCGACGACGATCCAGGGCGCCTCGCCCGTGCTGGTCTCGCGGATCATCGTCTCCGCGATCGCCACCGCCTGGTCGTGCCGCTCGGCCAGCAGCTTGTGCGCCTTGGTGACCCGCCATCGGGTGTCGGGGTCCTTTTCCAGGCGACGCAGGCGCTTGTTCTGCTCGCGCTTGGTGACGTGCAGCCAGAACTTCAGGACCAGTACACCCTCGTTGTGCAGCATGCGCTCGAGGTGACGTATCTCCGCGATCGACTCGCGCAATGCGTCGTCGTTGGTCTTCCCGAGCGCGCGGGAAACCAACGGCACCGTGTACCAGGACCCGAAAAAGACGCCGACGCTGCCCTTCGGCGGCAGCGCCCGCCAGAACCGGTACATCGGCGGCCGTTCGGCCTCTTCGCCCGTCGGCAGCAGGAACCCGTGGGTGTGGATGAACCGCGGGTCCATCCATTCGTTCAGCGTCTGGACCGTCTCGCTCTTACCGGCGGTCTCGATCCCGGCGATGATGATCAGCACTGGGAATTTGCCCGCCTCCTTCAGGTCGTACTGGGCGTCGAGGAGGGCCTCGCGCAGCTTGGGGACCTCGGCCTCATAGGCCTCCTTGCTGATCTCGTGGCCGAGCTCGGCGGATTCGAACATGTCTGACCTCCGTTACGACGCCCACGCGGCGCCTCGCCTGATGCCGGATCCCCGCTGGGCCTCTGCGCTACCGCAGCGCCACCATCATGGCGCCGTAGCGCTGCTTGACCGCCTGCGCAAGCTGATGCACCGCCATCGCATAGTTGGTGCTGCGGTTGTAGCGGGTGATGACATAGAAGTTGTGATAACCCAGCCAGTACTCGTCGCCCGAGTAGGTGCTGAGCCGCAGCAGCCGCAGGTCGTCACGCTGCACGGTCTGCGCCGCCGGCCGGATGTCGTGGCTCGCGAGGGCCGTCAGCGAGTAGCTCGTGTCGAAGCCCGCGTCTAGCATCCGGGCACGCGCCCCGGTCGCCGCCGCCGCCGTGACCACCGGCTGCCCGCTGCGCCAGCCGTGCGCGGCGAAATAGTTGGCGACGCTGCCGATGGCATCCACCGGCTCCCACAGGTCCTTGTGGCCGTTGCCGTCGAAATCGACCGCCCATTTCAGGACGCTGGTCGGCATGAACTGTCCGAGTCCCATCGCCCCGGCATAGGAACCACGGGGTGACAGCGGATCGATCCGCTCGCCGCGGGCCATGACGAGAAAGTTCTCGAGCTCGCCCGCGAAGTAATCTGCCCGCCGGGGGTACTCAAAGGCCAGCGTGGCGAGCGCGTCGATGACCCGGTACGTCCCGACGTTCTGGCCGTAGTAGGTCTCGACGCCGATGATGCCGACGATGTATTCGGGCGGCACGCCGTACTGTCGGGAAGCACGCTCGAGCGCCCTGGCGTTCTCGCGCCAGAACTCGACCCCGCCGGCGATGTGCCGGTCGGTCACGAACTTCTCCCGGTAGCGCGACCACCCGCCGGGACGTACCGGCGCACCCGTCGGGCGCTCGCGGTCCAGCTGGTCGAGGATCCACTGCTTGCGCTCGGCCTGCGACAGCACCCCGGCGAGATACTCGCGCGAGAAGTCGTGGCTGGTGGTCATCCGGCCGATGAAGCGGTCGACGTCCGGATCACCCGCGAAGTCGCCGGCAACCGCCACCGCCCGGTATTCTCGGTTCGCCGGCTGCGGCCTGGCGGCCGGCCTGGTCGCCTTCCTCCCCGTCGTGGCTGCCGGCGTGATGGCGTCTTGCGCCGGCTCGGTCGCACCGTCTCCCAACGGCTGGGTCGCGCAGCCGCCCAGCACCGCCAGCGCCAGGGCGGCCCCGAAGGCACCGCCCGCCCGAAATCGCCTGGTCGTCATCTCGCCTCCTCCCCTCGCCGCGCCGCGGCCCGGCTCACCGGAAGGCCGGGCATGGCGGATACCCACCGCATTGGGACGCGATCCTAGACAAGATGGACGCCGACCGCCACGCCGGTTTGCGCCGGCGCCTCTGGTAGACTTTCGAAGGTGTCACCGCGCCCGTAGCTCAGTTGGATAGAGTCCCTGGCTTCGAACCAGGTGGTCGGGAGTTCGAGTCTCTCCGGGCGCGCCATCCAAGGGTTCCAAAATAAGCGAGGACAGGAGTCGCCCGATGCAGTACCTCTCCACGCGAGGGGGTGTCGCCCCCGTGAGCTTTTCCCAGGCTGTGATGATGGGCCTGGCCACGGACGGCGGCCTGCTCCTGCCCGAGCGGATCCCCGACGTCGACGGCGCCACGCTCTCCGCCTGGGCGAAGCTGCCGTTCGCGTCCCTCGCGCTCGAGGTCGTCGGTCGGTTCGTCGGCGAGGACGACATCCCCCGCGCCGATCTCGCCCGCCTGGTCGAGCGTTCCTACAGCACCTTCACGCACCCGGAGGTCACCCCGGTGGTGACCGTCGACGGGCTGCGGATCCTCGAGCTTTTCCACGGCCCCACCCTCGCCTTCAAGGACGTGGCCCTGCAACTGCTCGGGAACCTGTTCGAGTACCTGCTGGCGCGCGACGGCGGCCACCTGAACATCCTCGGCGCGACCTCCGGCGACACCGGCTCGGCGGCGATCTACGGCGTCCGCGGCAGGCGCGGCATCGACATCTTCATCCTGCACCCGCACAACCGCGTCTCGCCGGTGCAGGAAAAGCAGATGACGACGGTGCTCGACGCGAACGTCCATAACATCGCGATCGACGGCACCTTCGACGATGCCCAGCGCATCGTGAAGGCGCTGTTCGGCGACCTCGGCTTCAAGGAGGCATACCGGCTGGGCGCGGTGAACTCGATCAACTGGGCGCGCATCGCGGCCCAGATCGTCTACTACTTCTACGCCTGGGGGCGGGTCACCGGCGGCGATCCCGGGCGGCCGGTGAGCTTCTCCGTGCCGACCGGCAACTTCGGCGACATCTTCGCCGGCCACGTCGCGCGGCGGATGGGCCTGCCCGTCGAGCGGCTCATCCTGGCGACCAACCGCAACGACATCCTCGCGCGCTTCATCAGCAGCGGCTCGTACGAGTCGGGCGAGGTCTACGCCACGGTCAGCCCCGCCATGGACATCCAGGTGTCCTCCAACTTCGAGCGGTACCTCTTTTATCTCATGGATGGCGATGCCGGCGCGGTGAAGTCGCTGATGGACGGCTTCACCAGGACGGGGCGCCTCGTGGTCAGCGCGGAGAAGCACCGGCAGGCCCGCGCCGACTTTGCGAGCACGGCCGTCAGCGAGGAGCAGACCGTCGCGACCATCCGGCAGGTCCACGAGCAGTACGGCTACATCCTCGACCCGCACACCGCCGTCGGTGTCGCGGCCGCGCGGGCCGTCGGGGTGCCGGACGCGATCTGTCTCGCCACCGCCCACCCGGCCAAGTTCAGCGAGGCGGTGACCGACGCCATCGGTCGCAGCGTCCCCCTGCCCGGACCCTTTGCCGACCTGCTGGAGCGGGAGAGCCGGATGGTCGTCCTGCCCGCAGATGCCGGGGCGATCCGCAGCTACATGATCGAGACGCTGCGGCACTGATGCCTGGCGCGGGCCGGCGGAGTGCGGCGAGGAGCGCGCAGGGACGCGTGCGGTCGAGTTGATCGCGGCCAGGAGGCCGCTCCCACCGAGTGCGTCTACGCGCTCTCGAGGTGCGTCCGTCGGATGAGCAGCACCGCAGCGATCGGCAGCACGAAGCCGATCACCGTCACCGCGATCAGCAGCATGCCGAGCTCGCTGTAATCGGCGGGCACGCTGACCGCCCCCGTCGCCGGGTCGCGCACCTCGCGAGTCACCGTGAACACACGGTTGGCGTACTTGGTCCCGAGCTGGGCCAGCGACAGCGCGAGGTTGGTGAACGACGCCATCACCGCGAAGAAGGTCGCCTTCAGGCTGGCCGGTGCCGAGTTGGCGATCCAGGCGAGCATCGGGATCATGGCGATCTGGCCGAGGGGCGAGGTCAGCGCAGTGTCAACCACCGCGATGAAGCGGGCGTCCATCACCCCGCCCGTGAGCCTGCCGGTCCACTCGTGCAGGCCGTAGTACATGCCGATGAAGGGCAGGCTCAGCAAGGTCCCGGCGACAGTCAGGAACACCACGACGTAGGCAATGGGGCGCTCCGCCATGAAGCGGCGGAAGATGAACATGCCGAGCAGCGTCAGGCTGCTCGCGATCAGCGACAGGACCGACAGGAAGCGCTGGTCGAAGCCCAGCACGTCGATCTCCCACCAGCTCGCCCCCGCCCCGGCCGCCGGCATCGCCCGGTACACGAAGATCACGATGGCCGTGCCCAGCAGCGTGCGGCGCGCCGTCGCGTCCAGCGTGCCGAGCAGCCGGCGCATCAGGAACACCACGATCGCCAGCGAGCCGGCGAAGATGATCTCCTGGTTGTACGGCACCTCGTTCAGGCCCATGCCGGCCGTGAACACCACGAACACCAGACCACCGCCCAGGATCCACCAGTTCGGTGCGGCCGTCTCGGGGCGCGGCACCACCAGGGATCGCGCCTCGTGCCAGTGATAGCCCTTGGCATGCAGCCGGCGGATGTCCCTGAGCTTGATCGCGCCACCCAGGACCACGCCCAGCACGGATATCAGCGGGATCGTGAGGGCCAGCTCGTAGATGCGGATGTAGACGGCGACCTTGTCCGCCTCGGACATCGTCTCGACGCCACTGAACAGCAGGAGATTGAGCAGTGCCACGAACACGCCGCCGCCGATGATCGCCACCCGGCCGAGGGTCTGCATCGTCGTGTGCATCAGGCGTCGGGCGCCCGGGTCGATCGGGCGGCCGTCGACGTCGACGTGGGGAACGGCCTCCACCGTCATGGCGTCGGCCACGACGTCCTGCACGACATAGCCCACGGGGCCGAGGATCGCGCTGAGCACGAACCAGGCCTCGGCCGGCATGACCGCCCGCATGGCCTCGGTGTGCGCGAGCAGCCCGAGCATGATCGCCAGGCTCGAGGCGATCAGCGTGGCACCGAGGAACACCAGCCCCGCCTTGAAACGCCAGATCAGGTCGACGAGGTGCCCGAGGGGCATCTTCAGCGTCCACGGGATCCCGGCCCAGAACCCGAGGGCGGCCAGGACCTCCGCCGACAGGCCGAGGTAGTCCTTGACGAAGAAGGTGCCGACGATGTCCGTGAGGCCCGAGATCCCCGCCGCCATGTAGACCATGAGGGGCGGCAGGTATGACAGCCGCAGCTCGCGCCCGAGCTCCAGGATGTTGCGGTCGAGCCAGCGGAAAGCGGCGGAAACCAGCTGGGACATGCGCGCAGTCCTATCGAATTGACCCGTCTTTGTGTCAGCCGGAGCGAGGGTGTGTCAATGGCGGATGCACGGGCCGCCTCGACGGCTCGCTAGAGCCCGAGCGGATCCGCCAGTTGCGCGGCCGTGCAGCGCTGGAAATGGGCGCGCACCGCCAGGACATGGGCCGCGGCATCCGGCTTCGTCGCCGTCAGCAGGGTCGGGCCGGCGTCGGTGGTCAGCAGCGCGATCAGGTGACCGGCGTCGGAATGCCCGGGACGCAGCTCGGTCCCGGTGGCAGCGGCAAAGGCGTTGAGCGCAGCGCCGTCGGCCGCGCTGCCGCCCGCCGTCGGCGGGAACAGGAGCAGGGTCCGGCCCACCAGGTTCTCGCGCGCCAGGAGGCCGTACTCCCAGAGCACGCCCGGCGTGCTGCCGGCCCCGATCACGATCGCCCGCGCCCGCTTCGCGGTGTCGGTCACGATCCGCTGCCAGTCCTCGTGTCTCGAGTAGTAGCGCATCGCGCCGAAGGGGACCCTCGTCTCGCCCGGCATGCCCAGGGCGACGACCGGGCCGTACTGGGCGATCTCGTCGATCATGGCCTCGTCCACGTTGCGCCGGAACGACCAGAGGTCGAGCCAGCGGCCGGCCAGGTCCCACCACGGGCGTCCGAAGCGCAGCTGATCGTCGTCGAAGCTGCGCAGAAAAAGTATCGGCGGGCGCGGATCATGAAGGTGCGTCGGATCCCAGATGTAGCGGGCCGCCAGCCGCTTGCCGACGTGGAACAGCAGGTGACCGCCCACGATCGCACTCGCGCCGAGGGCCAGCGCCGCGGTGGGCCCGAGACCGACGTCGACGTTGCCGAGCAGCAGCATCGTGCCCGCGTACACCAGGGGACGGGCCGACAGGAAGGCCCAGAACGCCGACCGGGTCATCGCCCGCGCATGCCAGAGCGAGGACGGCAGACCGGCGAGGAACGCCAGCCGAGCCCAGAAGCTCCGGCGCTCGATCGCGCCCAGCATCAGCTCGCGCGGCCGGTCGCCGGACAGAACGATGCGGTGGCGCACGGCGCGCACGAACAGCCACACCACGACCGGCAGGGCGACGGCGGCACCGATGAGCGCCACCCAGTCGTCCCGAGTGGTTTCGGGGTCCTCGATCGTCCTCTCCATCAGCAGGAAGAAGAACCCGGCCAGCACGAGCACGGCGGCCGCGACGAGCGCCCACCCCAGGAGCGCACGCAGGCGTCGCGATTCGGTGATAAGCCAACCCGTCAGGACGACCACGACGACACTGATCGCCGCGGACAGCGCGGGCCACTCCGTCAGGCTTTCGGCGTCGAGTTCCTCCGCACCCATATAGGCCAGCGCCCCGAGGACACCACCGACGGCCGCGAAGCCGATCCCGCCGATCAGCGCCCCGCTGATCGCCGCGAGGTGACGCCACGGCCGGCGCGCCACCCAGTCCCAGGCGATGAAGCCCAGCGGAGCGAGGGCGGCGATTACAGCCGTGATGACCCAGGCAGACGCGACGCCAGCTGCATCGAAGAGCTCCAGGATCCCCCACTGCAGGGCCGTGCCGATCGTCGCAAGGTTCGTCCACACGAGCAGCACGGCGACCACGACGACGAACGACTTCAGCGTTGCCGACACATCCATGCGACGGACCATGGATGCCAGGGCGGAGATATCGATCGTCATGCCGTGCCTCCCGTAGCCGCCGGGATGTCCGGATCGGCGCGAATCGCCCGATAGCGGTTGGAGAGCAGCCCGAACAACGCGAACGGAAAGGCAACGAGACCGATGTTCACCAGGTCGAGGGCATTGGCGCCGCAGCCGGAATGAAGACAGCGCACGGAGAACGCGAGCAGGTACACCAGCTGAATCAGCAGCGGCCCGGCGACGATGCCCCGGACCTGCCAGCGCAGCCCGATGACATAGGCGGAACCTCCGACCAGCATCAGCCCGGTGCTGCCGAGCTGGCTCGAATACACCGGCATGCCGAAGAACTGCAGCGCCAGTGTCAGGAACAGGAACAAGCTGGTACGCCCCGTTCTCAGCGCATCGGGGTCCTGGTGTCGCCAGAACGGGGACAGCGCGACACCCAGAAATACCGCGGCGAGCGCCCGCACCAGTCCCGCCCAGTCGACGTAGCTCTGCCCCAACTGGCGTGCACGGGTCGCGTCACCCGCCAGACCCGATGTATCCCGAAGCAGCATTGCAATCGCGTCTCCGAGCCAGGGCACGGCAAAGCCGCTGGCGAAAAACAGACCGAGCAGGACGGCGATCAGCCGCCAGTCCACCAGGCCGGAGGCGGCGAGCAGGAATGCCACCACCGGCACGAGGGCCTGGCCGGAGGAGAACCCGAACAACACCGCGAATCCGTCGGGCAGCACCCATCGGGCGTGAACGAGGAATGCCAGGACCAGGAGCGCGGTCAGTGCGGTCGGCAACACCCGATGGAGGATGCCGTTCCCGCGCACGAACACCGCGCGAAACCAGGCGAAGACCACCTGCCAATCGACGCTCGCCGCGAGTGCCAGCACCAGCAGCACGAACCCCGGATTGATGCCGACCTGCAACGTCTCGGATGCCTTCCAGCGGAACGCGCGATCCTCGAAGACGGCCAGCCAGACGGCGATCACCGCCAGCCACCTCAGCCAGCGCCAGGGCGCGCGGAAGATCTTCGCCGCCGGCCAGTTCCACTTCGGCCGCGAGAAGGCGATCGCGGCAAGAATGGCAAGGGCATAGATCCACGACGGAATGCCCCATCGGGCCCAGAACCCCGAGAACGCGGGCGTGGCAAGGCCGAGAAGACTCACCAGTCCCAACGTCAGCAGGAAGGGTGCAATCCGCGGACCAAACCGGCTGGCCAGCCACCCGCTCAGCACCGGGATCAACAGGGACAGATCGAGCTGAACCGCCAGAAGGGGGGTGATCGACCAGTAAGCGTTGGTCGCGAGCAGCAACGCCAGCGGCAACCAGGCCCAGGGCGAGCCGCACGGCCGAACTCTGTCGACGCCGTCCTGCATACCCTCGCGAGTATAGGACGGAGGAACTGTTGAACAACTCGCGCCGGTCGTCCCTATCGCTAGGCGATAGCCAGCCACGCCTTGTCGGTTACCTCGAGGTCCGCCGAAAGCCGGTAGATGACCGGGATGCCGGAGGGAATCTCCACCTTCTCCATCTCCTCCGCCGTGAGCCGCTCGAGGTGCATGACCAGACCGCGCAGGGTGTTGCCGTGGCTGATGACCAGCAGCCTGCGCCCTGCGGCCACGCGCGGCGCCAGCACCTTCAGCCAGTACGGGAGCATGCGCTGCTGGCAGTCACGCAGGCTTTCGTGGATCGGCAGCACGGCCGGATCGAGATCCGCATAGCGAGGATCGAAGCGCGGATGGCGCGGGTCCTCCCACGCGAGCGCCGGCGGCGGCGTGTGGTAGCCGCGCCACCACGCGCGCGAGCGCTCTTCTCCCCATACCGCGAAGATCTCCTTCTTGCTCATCCCCTGCAGGGCGCCGTAGTGGCGCTCGTTCAGGCGCCAGGTCGTATGGACCGGCACTGCCGCCATGCCGGCCGCCGCCAATAGCGCGAGCGCGGCCTGGCGCGTGCGGCGCAACTGGGAGACGTGCACCTCGTCGAGGCCCAGGCCGGCGCGGGCGAGCGCGCGCCCGGCCTGCTCGGCCTGCCCGATGCCTACGCCGGTCAGGGCGATGTCGGTCCAGCCGGTGAAGCGATCGGTCAGGTTCCACACGGTGTGGCCATGGCGCATGAGAACTATCGCATGCGCGCCGGCAGCAGCAGTCATTCCGGCGCCTCGACCAGCACGTGCGCCAGGTGGTGGCGATCCGCCCACCGCTCGAGATGCAGACCATGCGCATCCACGCCAAACCAGTTCAGCGCACAGTTGGGGATCTCGAAGTCGCGCGCGGCCTCCAGCGGCCGCCCCGTCGCCTGTCGGTAGAGCACGTCGAGCACGCCGCTGTGGCTCACCGCGAGGATGTTCTGGCCGACGTGATGACGCGCGAGCCAATCCAGACCGTGCAGCACGCGTGCAGCGAAGGCCCGCAGGCTCTCGCCATTATCAAAGTCGTAATCGAGGTCGCGCGCCGCGTAATAGGCATGCGCAGCGGGATGGCGGCCCGCCGCCTCCGTCGCGGTCAGCCCCTGGAAGATGCCGTAGTGCCTCTCCCGCAGATCGCGCAGTGCGCGCACGCCCTCGCCCTCCCGCTCCGCCACATAGCGGGCCGTCTCCATGGCACGGGTCAGATCGCTGCTGTAGATGGCGTCGAAGCGATGATGTGCGGCGTTGAACGACATCGCCAGGGCCTGGGCGCGCCCCGTCGCGTTCAAGGGGACATCCGTGTGCCCCTGGATGCGCCTTTCGACGTTCCAGTCGGTCTCGCCGTGTCGAACGATGCAGAGGCGGGTGGTCATACTACGGACGAGACGGCACGGCGCCGTGACTTCCTCGAGGTTTAGCGCTTAAATGCCGCCCGCACCATTTCAGCAGCCGATCTCGGAGCAATGATGCTTCACAGCATTCAGGCATATCGCGGCATCGCGGTACTACTGGTGGTGCTCTATCACGGAGCCCTTAGAGTCGAGAAGGCCAATGGCATGGCGCCGTTTCTCGACGTATTCAGTGTCGGCTTCTCGGGCGTTCATCTCTTCTTCGTCCTCAGCGGCTTCATCATCCTCACGGCCCACATCCGGGACGTCGGGGTCCCAAGCCGGCTCTTCTGGTACCTGAAACGACGATTGATCCGTATCTATCCGATTTACTGGATCATATTCTTCGTCCTCGGCGGCTGGAAACTGATCTCCGTGAAGCCGGACGTCGAGGAGTTCGCCCTCAATGCGTTTCTGTTCAGCGCGAAGACCGGGCTGGTGATTCCGGTCAGCTGGACGCTGCTGTACGAGATCATCTTCTACGCGGTGTTTGCCGTGCTGGTGCTCAGCAAGCGCATCGGCATCGCTGCGATCGCGATCTGGTTTGCCCTGATCATCGCCAGCTGGGGCAGCGCCAGCCATCACCTGCTGCACCCGTTCAACCTCCTGTTCATCTTCGGCCTCGTGGCCTCTGCGCTGTACTTCCGGCTCAGGGAGGTGAGCGCCACGGCCAGAGAGGGCATCGCGGCGACGAGTTTCGGTCTCGGCGCGCTGCTGTTCGTCGGCACGGCGGCCTTCTACGCCACGCTCGACGTGGGCGAAGCCGAGTGGCCCGCCCACCCCGTGACGATTCTCGGGTTTGGCTCCGCCACCGCCCTGCTGGTTCTCGGGTCTGCGTCGTCCAGGATAGAAAGCTTCTTCGAGAAGCGACACCTGCTCGGACTGCTCGGCAACGCCTCGTACTCGATCTATCTCGTTCACCTCTGGGGCGAGAAGACAGCCTTCAAGCTGATCAAGGCGATCTACCCGCCGCTCGCGGACGGGACGGGCGACGCTCAGATCGTCGCCGACATGCTGCTGATCTATATCGCCATCATGGCGGTGCTCGCTGGAATCGCCGTACATCTTAAGGTCGAGCGACCACTGCTCGCCTTTCTCAGGGAGAAGATGGGGGCCGGAGGCCGAGAGTGAGCACGAAGCCGGGGGCGTTCTTCCTCGCCGAGACCGTCACGGACCTGCCGCGTCGGGAAGTCGCGACATGGTCCCGAGGGCCACCGGGCTAGGCAATGGCGCGGCTTCGTGCTGGAATCCCACCGAGGGAAGGTCGCCGGGTCGTCATGAATGCTCTCAACGCGCACCTGGAGTGGTGCCGGTCGCTGCTGCGCAAGGGAGGGCCGGCTCGGGGCGACCTGGCAGGCGGATTGACCGCCGCGCTGGTCCTGCCCACCATCGAGGGCGGCTACGGCCTGATCGCCTTTGCGCCCCTCGGCAGCGAACAGGCGCAGGTCGGCTTCCTCCTGGGCGCGACCGGCGCGGCAGTCGCGAGCATCGTCTCGCTGCTGGCGGGCGGTCGCGGTCCCCAGCTCAGCGGCACCAGCGCCGCCCTCGCCGTGCTGATGCCCGGCCTGTTCGCCGCCCTGCTGGCCGATCCCCGTTTCCTCACACCTGGCGGTCAACCGTCCGTCGCCCTGCTGCTCTCCTTCGCCGGCCTCGGGATTGCGCTGGCGGGCTTACTGCAGATCGGCGTGGCGTGGTCGAAGCTCGGGCGGCTGGCCCGCTACGTGCCGTACCCCGTGCACGCCGGGTACATGAACGGCTCGGCCCTGCTGATCACGGGCGCCATGGCGCCACACCTCGTCGGCCTGCCGATCGGGCTCAGCCGGTTCGATCCGTCGGACGTCCACCCGCTCGCCCTCCTCGTTGCCCTGACGGCCCTGTGGATCGCGCTGCGTCCGCCGGCGTGGACGCGCCGGATGCCACCCTACCTGACCGCCCTGATCGCGGCCAGCGCACTGCACCACCTCATCTCCCTCACGCCGCTCGCCGACGCGCTCGGCCCGCCGTTCGCCGCACCCGCGTTCGCGTGGCCGCGGCTCGACGTGCTCGCGCCGGTGGCACACCAACTGGGGGACGGCCTGCTGCGCGACATGGCCTGGCCGCTGCTGGTGTTTGTCGTGTCGATCACGATCATGTCCAGCCTGCAGACCGCGCTCACCACCTCGACCGTCGACGAATTCATCCGCGAGCGCCGGGACGACGAGCGCGAGATCCTCGCCGAGGGCATGGCCAACGTCGCGGTCGGCATCATCGGCGCCGTCCCTGGAGCCGGGTCCTCGACCCGCAGCAAGATCGCCATCGACGCCGGCGCCAAGACCGGCATGTCGCGCCTGATCTTCGGCGTCGGCATGCTGCTCGCCCTCGCGTACGGGCTGCAGTTCATGATCCTCGTGCCGATGGCGGCGATCGCCGGGGTGTTCCTGGCCATCGCCTTCTCGCTGTTGGACGCCTGGACGCGGCGCGCCACCACGGTCCTGGGGCAGCAGCTGCGACAGGGGCGCTGCGCCG
>Ga0316622_100000814_pt1 | contig 19185 bp, 13 predicted proteins | sample OWC_Aug_OW2_C1_D_FD_207646 | JGI IMG/M metagenome (GOLD analysis project Ga0316622, IMG submission 207646) | Wetland soil microbial communities from Old Woman Creek delta, Ohio, United States - OWC_Aug_OW2_C1_D5_C | ecosystem: Environmental > Terrestrial > Soil > Wetlands | place: USA: Ohio... | reverse complement strand
GAGGCTGCTGCGCAGGCCCTGCATGGCCGCGTCCTCGTCCGCCCGTCCGGAACCCTCCCGCAACGTGATGCTGAGCCGCCCGGTGTTCTCGCCGGCGTCCACCGGGTTGGCATCGAGACGGTTGCCCGTGCCGGCCACCGAGTAGGCGAGCGCGACGTTGCCGAGTTCGCTGCTCGCCCGCTGCGCCGCGGTCACGATACGGTCGGTCTGCTCGAGTGGCGCGCCCGGCGGCAAACGCAGGTCCACGTTGAACTCGCCCTGCGACATCTGCGGGATGAGCTCGGTGCCGAGGCGTGGCACGAGGACCACGATCGTGAACACGAAGAACGCGACCGCGCCGCCAATGGTCTTGCCGGGGTTGGCGAGTGACCAGCGGATCGCGCCCGGATACCGGGCCTCCGCCCAGCCGGTCAGCGACTGCGTCACTCGTACGAGCGGGCTCAACGCCAGCCGAGCGCCCGTGGCGATCCAGCCGCCGAAGCGGCGGGCACCCGCAGCGACGGCCGCGAGCGCGCGATCCATGCGACGCGAGGGGCGGGTGCCGAGTGCCGTGTCAGCCACATTCTCGTGCGCTGGAGCAGGACTGGGTGGCCGACCCGCGGCCAGCATCGGCACCAGCGTCAGCGCCACGACCAGCGAGAATGCGAGCGCGAACGTGACCGTGAGCGACTGGTCCTTGAAGAGTTGCCCGGCGACGCCGGAAATGAAGACCATCGGAAAGAACACGGCGACTGAGGTCAGCGTCGAGGCGGTCACCGCGGTCGCGACCTCGGCCGTGCCGAGCTTCGCGGCAGAGCGCCGGTCGAGCCCGTGTTCCTGCTTGCGCACGATGCTCTCGAGCACCACGACCGCGTTGTCCACCAGCATGCCCACCGCGAGCGCGATCCCGCCGAGCGACATGATGTTCAGCGTCAGGTCGAACGCGTACATCAGCACGAAGGTGCCCAGCACCGACACCGGGATCGCGATGCCGGTGATCAGCGTGGCCCGCGCGTCGCGCAGGAACGCGTAGAGCACCAGGATCGCGAGGATGCCGCCGAGCAATGCGGCGGACTTGACCTCGCCGATCGCCGCCGCAATGAATTTCGACTGGTCGTAGACCGTGCGGATCTCCGTGCCCTCCGGCAGGGACTTGCCGAGAGACTCGATCCGCGCGCGCACGCCCTCGGCGAGGGCCACGGTGTTCGCGTCGCCCTCCTTGTAGACGGCGAGCTCGATCGCCTCGCGCCCGTCGACGCGCGTGATCGCCTCGCGCTCCTTGAAACCGCGAGAGACGGTCGCGACGTCGCGCAGGTAGACCGGCTGGCCGTCCTGCGTCGCGATGATCGCATTCGCCATCTGCTCGATCGACTCGAACTCGTTCAACGTGCGCACCAGGAAGCGCTGCGTGCCTTGCTCGAGGCGCCCGCCGGACAGGTTGACGTTCTCCGCGCGGATGCGGCGCGTCACGGTGTCGATCGAGAGGCCGAGCTGCGCGAGCTTCTGCTGGTCGACGAACACCTGCACTTCGTCCTCGTAGCCGCCGCTCACCTTGACGGCGGCCGACCCCTCGACGGCCTCGAGATCCGGCTTGAGGCGATCGTCGGCCAGGCGGCGCAGCGCCTTCAGCCGCTCGACGTTCTCCTCCCGCTGCGGTCCCGCGGCGTCCAGGAAGGCGAGCCGCATCACCGGCTCGCTCGACGGGTCGAAGCGCAGCAGCAGCGGCCGCTTGGCCTCGAGCGGCAGCTGCAGCAGGTCGAGTTTCTCGCGCACGTCGATGCCCGCGAGGTCCATGTCCGTGCCCCAGACGAACTCGAGCGTGACGTCCGACTGGCCGGCCCGCGAGACGGACCGCACCTGGCGCACGTTGCGGATGATGCTGACGGCTTCCTCGACGGGCCGCGTGACGAGCGTCTCGAGCTCGAGTGGCGCTGCGCCCGGCAGTTCCGTGCGGATGGTCAGCGTCGGATACGAGAGGTCGGGCAGGAGGTTCAGGTTCAGCCGCGACAGCGACACGAGCCCGAACAGCGCGATGGCCACGGTGCACATGAGTACGGTCACGCGCCGCCGGATCGCAAAGTCGATCAGCTGCATGGTCTTCCCCGGGGAATCGGCGCAACGCTCGCCGGTGGGTGTTACTTGGCCTTGATGGCGCTGGTGGTCGCGTCGACGACCTTGACCGTGGTGCCGGTCTTGAGCCCGCCCTGGCCGACGACGACGACCTTCTCGGTGCCGTCGAGCCCCTCGACGACTTCGACCCAGCCGTTGCTCGCGAGGCCGGTGCGCACCGGTCGTTGCGCCGCCTTGCCGTCCTCGACCACGAACACGGACTGCTCGCCGTCTGCGTCCACGATGGCTGCGCGCGGCAGTTGCAGCGCGTCTTCACGCCGTTCGTACACGATGTTGACCCGGCCGAACATGCCGGGCTTCAAGCGCCGGGAAGGATCCGGCACCTCGACCCGCGCCCGGAACGTCCCGGTCTTCGGGTCCACGGTCGGGCTGATGCGGGAGATCGCGCCGGCGAAGCGATCGCCACCGAGCGCGTCCACGACGATCTCGGCCGTCTGCTGCGGCGCGAGCTTGCGGAACTCCTTCTCGGGGATGTGGACGTAGGCGACCAGTGGATCGAGATCGGTCACGCGGAACGTGGGCGCGTTCTGTGCGATCGTGTTTCCGAGCTTGATGTAGCGCGCCGAGACCACGCCGTCGATCGGCGCGCGGATGTCGGTGTAGCTGAGCTCCAGGCGGCCGCTGTCGTACGCCGCCCGCAGCGCGTCAAGGTCGAACTTGGCGTTCTCCGCGGTACCCTTGGCGACCAGGCCTTTCTCGCTCAGCTCGAGCTGGCGGTTGTAGTCGCGCTCGAGCTTGCGGAGGTTGGCTTCGGTCTGCGCGACGTCGAGCCGCAGCCGGTCCCCGTCGAGCCGGGCCAGCACCTGGCCGGCCTTCACCGCGTCGCCTTCCTCGACGAAGATCTGCCGCACTTCGCCGCCGACCTTGGCGACGACCTCGGCTTCTTCGTGCGCCTCGATGGGCGCGGTGCCGGAGTAGACCGCGAGCATCGCCGCTCGCCGCAGCGGCTGGACCTCGACCGGCACCGCGGCATCCGCTTCGGCCGGGCCTTTATCCTTCGCCTTGCCATTGCTGCAACCGGCGGCCAGCGCAACGGAAAGTGCCAGCAGCACCGGCAGGCGACAGCTCGGATGGTTCTTCGTCACGATCGGGACCCTTCTCGGGAACATAATTTCCGCGATGCTAGGGGTCTATAGTGTTGTAGTCAAGTACAACACCAAATTCTGCCTTGCACTGAAGCGTCGACCGGCCGCCCTTACGACGCCGGTCGGACGCGCGCGACGTACCGCGGCTCGATCTGCGCGAGATCGGCCGTGATCTGCAACGCTTCCGACAGGATCGCGTCGGGAACGTCCTTGATGTCCTCTGCATCGTCGAGCGTCTCCACGCCGAGCGCGGCGCGCCGCTCGTTCTCGCGGTCGAGCTGGTCCTTGGTCAGCGTTTCACGCTCGACGCGACGCTGCTCGAGGTTGAGCGAGACGGCCTTCTGCTTGCGCATCTCGTCGATCGACGCGATTTCCTCGAGGCGGTGCTGGAAGTCCGGGTCGCCTGCGATCCGCTGCTCGTGATGGCTCTGCAGATCCGCGATCATCGGCGCCAGCGAGCCCTCGCGCTTGAAGGGCGCCGGCCGGATCCGGTTCCACGGTAACGCGGCATCACGCGAGCTTTCGCCCACTTCTTCCGGGCTGATGGCCGACGGCAAGCGGATGTCCGGCTGTACGCCGCGGTTCTGCGTGCTGTCGCCGGTCACCCGGTAGTACATGCCGATCGTGACCGTCAGCTGGCCGTAGCCTGGATCCTGCCCGATCGCATAGCGGTCGAGCGGGTAGAGGTTCTGCACGGACCCCTTGCCGTAGGTCTCCTGGCCGACCACGACGCCGCGCCCGTAGTCCTGCATCGCGGCCGCGAAGATCTCCGAGGCCGAGGCACTGAAGCGGTCTACCAGGATCGTCAGCGGGCCCGTGTAGGCCGCGCCGCCGTCCTCGGACTCGAGTACCTCGACGCGGCCCCCGGTCTCGCGCAGTTGCACGACGGGACCCTTGGCGACGAACAGGTTGACGAGCCCGATGGCCTCCGACAGGTGTCCACCGCCGTTCTCGCGCAGGTCGAGCACCAGTCCGTCGACGCCGCCCTCGGCCTCGATCTGCTCGAGCAGCTTGCGCACGTCGCGGGTCGTGCTGCGGAAGTCGTCGTCGCCGGCCGCGCGGGCGTTGTAGTCCTGGTAGAAGGAGGGCACCGTGATCACGCCGACGCGCAGCTTCTGGTCGCCACGCTCGATCGTGCGGATTTCCTTCTTCGCGGCCTGGGCCTCGAGCGTGATCTTGGCGCGCGGCAGGACCACGGTGCGCTCGCTCGCGCCCGGTGCCGTCTTGCCCGGCTGGACCAGCAGCTTGACGTGCGAACCGAGCGGGCCACGGATCAGCTGCACGACGTCGTCGAGCCGCCAGCCGACCACGTCGACGAGTTCGCCGTCCTTGCCCTGGCCCACGGCCAGGATGCGATCGGTCGCCTTGATCTCGCCGGTCTGCTGCGCCGAGCCGCCGGGCAGGATTTCCATGACCGTCACGTAATCGTCGATCATCTGCAGCGACGCGCCGATGCCCTCGTAGGACAGGCTCATCTGGATCCGGTATTCCTCGGAATTGCGCGGCGAGAAATAGCTGGAATGCGGGTCGAACACGTGCGCGAACGCGTTCATGAAATTCTCGAACACGTCGTCGGCGGTGACCTGCTCGCCACGCTTGGCGGCGCGCTCGTAGCGCTTGGCCAGCACGTCGCGGGCTTCTTCCCAGGTCTTGTCGGCGAGCATCAGCGAGATCGCGTCGTTCTTGACGCGCTTGCGCCACAGCTCGTCGAGCTCCTCGCGGTTCTGCGCCCAGGGCGCCTTGCGCCGGTCGAACTCGAAACTCTCGTCGAGCGTGAAATCGGGTTCCTTCTCCAGCACGGCCAGCGCGTGCTGCATCCGCTCGCGGCTGCGCAGCTGGAAGCGGTTGAAGATCGCGAAGGCCGGCTCCAGCCGTCCGCCGCTGATCGCGTCGTCCAGCTGATAGCGGTAGCGCTCGAACTCGGCGATGTCGGAGGCGAGGAAATAGCTCCGCGACCCGTCCAGCGACTCGAGATAGCGGTCGAGCACCAAAGAGGAGACAGGATCGTTGACCGGCGCCTGGCGGTAGTGCGAGCGCTCGAACATGCTGCTCACGAGCCGGGCGACCCGCGCGTGGCGATCGGTGGGCGCGAAATCCGTCGTCGCGGCGCCGGCGGCCGCGGAGGGTGCTTGCGCCGTCCCGAGCAGCAGCGTGGCCAGCGCGACCACGACGGCAGCGAGCGCCATCGGTCCTGCTTTGCGCAGCGCCTTGCTGCGAGCTGCGGTCTCGTCCTTGCGGCCTGCCTGATACACTTTGGAGATTCCTCGACCGTTGGGTTCGAACTAGGCTAGAGACAGCCCCGGCGCCAATCAAGGGCCGGCGGCGCAAACTTCCGACGACGCAAGCGACTCGCACATGCGCCCACTGACCGCATTGACCGGCATCGTGCTCGGTTCCTGCGTCGCGACCACCTTCGGGCTGGGCGCGACTTTGGTTGTGTTCCTGTTCCTGTCGGGGGAGCACCCGCAGTTCCAGTCCGAACTGCCCACGCTGGCGCTCTACGTGGCCATCTTCGTCGGTTTGACAGCGCTTGCGGGCATCAGTTTCGTCGGCTTGGCGCGACAAAGGCCCTGGCGCCGCTGGGCCCAGGCTGCCTTGTGGGCCGCGCTGGTCAGCCTGGCGGCCCTGTACTGGTCGACGCGAGCTTGAATCAATTGGTTTCGCCGGAATTCGGCGGCGTTAGACGAGGTTCCCGTCTTTCTTTGGGGCTCTGGGCGTGCCTTGGCCAAGCGAAGGCGACGAGGATCCGCCAGAAGACGACGAGAGCCGCCGGTCCGAGCAGCAGCGTCCAGGCCGCGCCCCGCAGGTGCGCCAGGCTGGCATAGAAATTACCGACGAACTGCAGCGGGCCGCCCTTCGAATACGGCCCCAGCGTCTGCGTGCCGGTGTAATACACCAGAAACGGCAGCACGGTGGCCGCGAACAACAGCGCGGCTGCGGGCCAGAGCAGGTTTCGGTTCAGACGCATCGGCGCGATGCTGAGGGCAAGTTGCGGGAACCGCAAGGCCCTCCTTTCAGTATCATCCGGCCTCATGCAGCCCGTTCGCACCGCCGTGATCGGCGCGGGTTACCTCGGCCGGTTCCACGCGCAGAAGTTTGCCCTGCTGCCAGAGTCGCAGCTCGTCGCCGTGGTGGACGTCGTCGAGGAGGCCCGCGAGCAGGTGGCTGCCGAAACCGGTTGCAGGGCGATCGCCGATTATCGCGACATCCTCGACGAGGTCGACGCGGTCAGCATCGCCACGCCGACGCCGCTGCACCATGAGATCGCGAAGCATTGCCTCGCGCGTGGAGTGCACGTGCTGGTCGAAAAGCCCATGACGCAGACCCCTGGGCAGGCCCGCGAGCTGATCGAGGTCGCGGCGCGGCACGACCGCATCCTGCAGGTCGGCCACCTCGAGCGCTTCAATGCGGCGATCCTCGCGCTTGGAGACACGCTCGGCCAGCCGCGATTCATCGAGTCGCACCGTCTCGCGCCGTTCAAGGAGCGGGGCACGGACGTCAACGTGGTGCTCGACCTGATGATTCACGACATCGACCTGATCCAGAACCTGGTGGGCGCGCCGATCGAATCGATCGACGCGGTCGGGGCCTCGGTATTCTCGTCAGGGCTCGACATCGCGAATGCCCGCATCCACTACGCGAGCGGGTGCGTCGCCAACACAACGGCCAGCCGCGTCAGCTTGAAGACGGAGCGCAAGCTGCGCCTGTTCCAGGACGACGCCTATGTGTCGATCGACCTGCAGCAGAAAGTCCTGACGATCGTGCGCAAGCCGCCGCCCGGGACCAACGTCGCGCCGGGGCAGGTCGTGATCGAGGAGCGCAGCTACGAACAGGGCGATGCACTCAAGCTGGAAATCGCAGAATTTCTGCGCTCGATTCGCGAAGGCCGACCGCCGGTCGTGTCGGGCGTAGACGGTTTGCTGGCGCTCGAGACCGCAATCCGCATCACCGAGTTGGTCCAGGCCTCTGGGGGAGTGAGATGAAACGTGCGCATTACGCGGGCCGCGACTTCAATCGGGCGGTCAACATCGAGGATCTGCGCCGCATCGCCCGGCGGCGGCTGCCGAATTTCAGTTTCGAGTACGTCGAGGGCGGTGCCGAGGACGAGCTCGCACTGCGTCGCAACCGCGACGTCTTCGAGCGCATCGCCTGGGTGCCGCGCACGCTCGCCAGCGTCGGTACCCCCGACCTCGCGACGGAGATCCTCGGCGACTCGTGCCACCTGCCGCTGGTCATCGCACCGACCGGATTCAACGGCCTCCTGTGGCCGCAGGGCGACGTCGCACTCGCAAAGGCCGCGGCCGATGCGGGCATTCCGTTCACGCTGAGCACCGTATCGAACTATCCGGTCACGAAGCTGACCGTGGAAGTCCCGGGGCGAACCTGGTTCCAGCTCTACCCGATGAAGGAGGCCAGGGTCATCGATCGCCTCGTCGACCGCGCAGCTGAAGCGGGTTGCCGGACCATGGTGGTGACCACGGACGTGCCGATCTTCGGGGCGCGCGAGTGGGACCAGCGCAATTACCGTGCGCCGATGAAGCTGAGCCTCGCGAGCGTGCTCGACGTGCTGGTGCATCCGGGCTGGCTGCGGCGCGTCATGATCCCGAACGGCGCGCCGCGGTTCGAGAACATCCTCGAGTTCCTGCCGCCCGGCAGCGAGTCCGCGCTGGTCGGCGCGCGCTACATGGGCACGCAGATCAACTCGAAGCTCGGCTGGGAGGATATCGAGCGGATCCGCGGGCGCTGGCCGCACAAGCTGGTGCTGAAGGGTGTGCTCTGCGTCGAGGACGCGCAGCGCTCGGTGGAGGTCGGCGCCGATGGCATCGTGCTGTCGAACCACGGCGGCCGGCAACTCGATTCGTGCGTGTCCGGCGTCGAGTTGCTGCCGGCGGTCGCGGCCGAGGTGGGCAACCGGATCACGGTGCTGGTTGACGGCGGTTTTCGGCGCGGCTCGGACGTGCTCAAGGCGATCGCGCTCGGCGCGCACGGCGTGATGGTCGGGCGACCGGTGCTGTACGGCCTGGCGGCCGGGGGCGAGGCAGGCGTCGCGCACGCGCTCGGCCTGCTGCGCACCGAAATGGAACGCGTCATGATGCTGCTCGGCTGCCGTAACCTAGGCGAGCTCGGCCGGCACCTGATTCGCAATTGATCGAAGGGGAGGCCAGATGCGCGCCGTGATCTGCCGTGAATTGACTGGAGTGGGCGGGCTTGAGTGCGTCACCGACTGGCCCGAACCGCAAGCAGCGGCCGGCGAGATCGTGGTGGACGTGAAGGCTGCGGCGCTCAATTTCCCCGACCTGCTGATGATCCAGGGGCTCTACCAGGAGCGACCTCCGCTGCCCTTCGTGGTCGGTACCGAGATGGCCGGCGTGGTCGCGGCCGTGGGCGAGGGCGTCACGCAGTTCGCGCCGGGCGACCGCGTCGTGGCGGCTTGCGGGCGCACGCTCGCGGAGCGGGTGGCGGCGAAGGCAGCACTGGTGCTGCCAGCACCGGCGAAGCTGTCATTCGAGCAGGCATCCGGCATCTGCATCACGTACTTCACGACGATGCACGCGCTGAAGCAGCGCGCGCAGCTGCAGGCCGGCGAGACGCTGCTGGTGCTCGGCGCGGCTGGCGGCGTCGGCACGACGGCCGTCGAACTCGGCAAGCGGATGGGCGCCACCGTGATCGCCGCGGCGAGCAGCGACGAGAAGCTCGAGCTCACCCGCAAGCTCGGGGCCGACCACACGATCAATTACGCCACCGAAGACCTGCGCGAGCGGCTGAAGACGATCACCGGCGGCCGGGGCGTCGACGTCGTTTACGATCCGGTCGGTGGTGCGCTGGCCGAGCCCGCATTGCGCAGCATGGCGTGGCGGGGACGTTACCTCGTGATCGGTTTCGCCGGTGGCGACATTCCGAGAATTCCGCTCAACCTGCCGCTGCTCAAGGGTTGCTCGATCGTCGGCGTTTACTGGGGCAGCTTTGCGCAGCGCGAACGCGATGTGCAGCGGCAGAACGTGGCCGAATTGTGGCGGCTGTTCGAGGCTGGCCAGCTGTCGCCTGCGGTCGGTGAGACGCACGGGCTCGATGACTTCGCGGCGGCGTTCGAGGCGCTGAGCAGCCGGCGCGCGCAAGGCAAGATCGTCTTGAAGCCCTGAGTCAGGGTTCGCCGATCGCCTCGAGCTCGGCCTGCACGGCGAGCCAGCGATCCTCGGCAGCCTCGAGCCGGCGTGCCACTTCGGTGCAGCGGCGCGTCGCGGACTGCACTTCACCCGCATTGACCGGCGTGTAGAAACTGACGTCCGCGAGCCGGGTCTCCAGCGACCGCTTCTCCGCCTCGAGGCTGGCGATCTGGCGCTCCAGCTGGCCGGCTTCCTTGACGAGTGGCCGACGCTGCGCGAGCCGCGCCTGCCGTTCGACTTCGGCGGCCTCCCTGCGAGCGCGCCGAACCCCACGGTCCACCTCGTCGGTCACGCTTGCAGCTGTTGCCCCTTCGCGGGTCCGGCGTTCGGCGAGCCACGCGAGGTAGTCGTCGACGTCGCCGTCGAATTCGGCCGCGCGGCCGTCCGCCACCAGCAGGAAGCCATCGCAAACGGTGCGCAGCAGCGCGCGGTCGTGAGAGACGAGGACGAGGCTGCCCTCGTATTCGGCCAGGGCCCGCGTCAAGGCGTGCCGCATCTCGAGATCGAGGTGGTTGGTCGGCTCGTCCAGCAGCAGCAGGTTCGGTCGTCGCCGCACGATCAGCGCGAGCGCGAGGCGCGAGCGTTCGCCGCCGGAGAAGGTGCCGATCGGCGTGTCCGCCATGGCGCCGCGAAAGTCGAAGCGGCCGAGATAACTGCGCAGCTCGAGCTCGCGCGTCTTCGGCTCCTCGAGCGCAAGGTGCCTGAGCGGTGATTCGTCGGGCCGCAGCAGCTCGAGTTGGTGCTGCGCGAAGTAGCCGATCGCGAGGCCGTGCCCTTCGATACGGCGACCGGCGAGCGGCGCGAGTTCGCCGGCGATCACCTTGATCAGCGTGGACTTGCCGGCACCGTTGGCGCCCAGCAGGCCGAGGCGCGCGCCTGGCCGCAGCGCCAGTTGCACCTTTTCGAGCACGGTGCGGTCCGGGTAACCGAGGACCGCGTCCTCGAGCGTCAACAGCGGAGAGGGTGCGCGCGCCGGTGCCGGGAACTCGAAATCGAACGGCGCGTCGACGTGGGCGGGGGCGATCCGCTCGAGCCGGTCGAGCGCCTTGAGCCGGCTCTGCGCCTGGCGCGCCTTGGTCGCCTTGGCACGGAACCGCGCGATGAACTGCGTCATGTGCGCGATCTCGCGCTGCTGCTTCTGGAACATCGACTCCTGCGCCGCCAGGCGCGCGGCGCGCTGTTCCTCGAAGGCCGAGTAGTTGCCGGAATACAGGGTCAGCCGGCCCGCCTCGATGTGCGCGACATGGCTGACGCAACCGTCGAGGAAATCGCGATCGTGCGACACCACGAGCAGCGTGCCACGGTAGGCCGCGAGCCAGCGCTCGAGCCAGACGACCGCGTCGAGATCGAGGTGGTTGGTCGGCTCGTCGAGCAGCAGCAGGTCCGCGCGGCTCAGCAGCGCGCGCGCCAGGTTCAGGCGCATGCGCCAGCCGCCGGAGAAATCGGCGACCGGTCGCTCGAGGTCGGCCGACGAGAATCCGAGCCCGTGCATCATGGCGGCCGCGCGCGAACGCGCCGCATAGCCGTCGACCGCTTCGAGCCGGGCGTGCAGCTCAGCGAGCGCGTGGCCGTCGTGGGCCCGGTCGGCTGCCGCGAGACGGCGCTCGATTTCGCGCAACTCCTCGTCGCCGTCCAGCACGTAGTCGATGGCCGCCTGGTCGAGTGCCGGCGTTTCCTGCCCGACGGTCGCGATCCGCCAGTCCCGTGGTACTTCGCAGTCGCCCGATTCCGGGTGCAACTCGCCGCTCAACAGCGCGAACAGGCTCGACTTGCCGCTGCCGTTGGCGCCGACGAGGCCGACGCGCCAGCCTGCGTGGACCTGCAGGTCCGCATTCTCGATGAGGCGCCGCGCGCCGCGCGCGAGCGAGAGTTGCCTGAGCAGGATCAAGGGTCGAGCGCCATCAGCCGGGCGAGCCGCGCATTCTAGCCGTTTGCCGCCGCGGTCGCGGTTGCCATGCGGCTGTGGCCGGAATCCGGCACAATTTGCCCCCTAGCGCACGGCCGATCCCGCCGGGCGGACCCATGGAGACCCAAAGCCGATGCCGTCGATGCGCCGATTCCCGATCCCGACCCTGCGACTGGCCAGCCGCGGGCTGGCGGTGCTGCTCGTATCCGCTCCCGTCATCGCGCTTGCACAGACGAGCCCCGCCGTGTCGACGATCGTCGCCTTCAGCAGCTCGCAACCGAACTCGGCGCCCGTGCGCGGACCGGACGGCGCGCTCTACGGCACGACCTCGGTCGCGAGCACCATCAGCGGAGGACTGATCTACCGCGCCGAGGTCGACGGCACGGGAATCGTCACGCTGCATCAGTTGACCATCAACGAAGGTTTCAGCCCGGTCGGCGGCCCGATCCTCGGCAGTGACGGTCGCCTCTACGGCACGACCAGCATCGGCGCGGTCACCGAGGCGAACACTGCGGGTACGATCTATGGGATTCAACCGGACGGCACTGGGTTTACGATCCTGCACCGGTTCGAGACCTTTTCGTCGGCCAACCAGGCAGGGAGCGCGGTGAATACCGACGGAGCCAGTCCAGAGACCGAACTCGTCGAGGGCAATGACGGATTCCTCTACGGCATCACTCGCGCGGGCGGCGCCAACGGCACCGGAGTCATCTTCAAGATTTCCAAGGAGGGCACCGGCTTCACGGTCCTCCACTCGTTCGGTCCGATCACGTCCGAGGTCAACGCAGTCCCGGTGCTTAATGCGGACGGCCTCGGTTCGGCCAGCCCGCTGCTGGCCGTGGCGGACGACTACTTGTACGGCACGGCCGCCAGCGGCGGCCCGACTGGCAACGGCACGGTATTCCGCTTGCGATTCGACGGCACGGCCTTCGAGGTGCTGCACGAATTCACCGCGTTGGTTGAGTCGGATGTGTCGACGCTGCCGGTCAACCAGGATGGTGCGGCTCCGATCGCGGGTCTCACCGACGGGCAGGACGGCCGGCTCTACGGTGTGACCAACCTCGGCGGTGCAATGGGCAACGGCGGCGTCTATGCGATCGATCCCGTGAGCAGGGTGTTCAGTGCGTTGCACGATTTCGATGGCTTGAAGGGTGCGCGACCCACCGGGGAGTTGTTGCTCGCCCAGGACGGCAAGCTGTACGGCACCACGGCGACCGGAGGCACGAACGCGAGTGGGACCGTGACCACCGCGGGGACGATCTACTCGATCGCCCGCGACGGCACGGGCTTCACGAGCCTGCTGAGCCTCGACGGGTCCGATGGTTCGACGCCGACCGGCCGCCTGCTGCAGCTCAACGACACCACGTTCGTGGGGGTTGCGCAGGGCGGTGGACGCTGCAGCCAGGGCACGCTGTTCCAGTTCAGCCTGACGGGCGCCGAGGTCAAGGGCATCACCAATTGCGGCCAGCGCCGGAACAGCGGCAGCGGATCGATGACGCCGGGCCTGCTGCTGCTGCTGCTCGGAGCGCTCGGCCTCGCGCGACGCGCTCGAACGCCCTGATGGCGGAGTCCCGACTGCATCACCGCACCTGCTCGATCTGCGAGGCAATGTGCGGCATCGTGGTCGAGCACCGCGACGGCGAGATCCTGTCGATCAAGCCGGATCGGGAGGACGTGCTGAGCCGCGGTCACATCTGTCCCAAGGCGCTTGCGCTCAAGGACGTCCACGAGGACCCGGATCGCTTGCGGCAGCCGCTCAAGCGCACTGCGACCGGCTGGGAGGCCATCTCCTGGGCTGCGGCCTTCGATGAAGTCGAGCGGCGGGTCGCCGGCATCCGCGACCAGCACGGCCACGATGCAGTCGCGATCTACGCGGGCAATCCGACCGTCCACAACCTCGGCGCGATGCTGAACATCGGCAACTTCATCCGCGCCGTGCGGACGCGCAACCTGTACTCGGCGACGAGCGTGGACCAGTTGCCGCACATGGTCGCGTCGCACGCGATGTTCGGGCACCAGTTCCTGATCCCGGTCCCCGACGTGGACCGCACACAGCTGTTCGTCTGTATCGGCGGCAATCCAGTGGCGTCCGGCGGTTCGATCATGGGGGCGCCTGGCTTTTCGAAACGGATCGAGGCACTGCGGGCACGGGGCGGGCGATTCATCGTCATCGATCCCCGACGCACGGAGTCAGCCGAGGTGGCAGACGAGTGGCTGCCGATCCGCCCGGGCACGGACGTGTTCCTGCTGCTCGCGCTGCTGCGGGAGGTGTTCGCGTCCGGGCGCGTGGCTCTGGCGCACCTTGAGCCGCACGTCACGGGCATCGATGCATTGCGGACGGCCGTGCTCGACTTCGGCACTCCGGAACTCGCCGCTCGCTGCGGCGTCCCGGCCGAGCGCATCGAATCCCTGGCACGACAACTGTGCGACGAGCCGCGCGCGCTGGTGTATGGGCGCGTCGGCGCCTGCACGCAGGAATTCGGCGGCTTGTCACTCTGGCTGATCTATTGCCTGAACGCGCTCACCGGCCATCTCGATCGCGAGGGCGGCATGATGTTCGCCGAGCCCGCGGTGGACCTCACGCGCGCCTATGGTTCCAAGGGCCACTATGGCAAGTTCCGCTCGCGAGTGCGCGGGCTGCCGGAGTTCGGCAACGAGTTGCCGGTGGCGACGCTGGCGGAAGAGATCCTGACCGAAGGGGCCGGGCGGATCCGGGCGCTACTGACGTTCGCGGGCAACCCGGTCCTCTCGACGCCGAATGGCCGGCAACTCGACCGGGCGCTCGCCGGGCTCGACTTCATGGTGTCGATCGATCCGTACCTGAACGAAACGACCCGGCACGCCCACTTGATCCTGCCGCCGGCGAGTCCGCTGGAGCGCAACCACTACGACATCGCGCTCAGTGGTTTCGCAGTGCGCAACGTGGCCAGGTACTCGCCGCCCCTGTTCGATAAGCCCGCGGGCGCGCTGCACGATTACGAAATCCTGGCGGAACTGACGCTGCGGCTCGGCACGCGCGCCGGTACCACCGGCCGTTGGTCGGCACAGATCCGCCACTGGATCGCAGCGCGGCTCGGGCCCGAGGGCCAACTCGACTTGATGCTGCGGACCGGCGCCTACGGTGCCGAGTACCGCGGCTGGACGAAGCTGCTCGCCGCCTTGCCCGGACTCGGCGCGCTGCGAAGGCTGCTCGCGGCCCCGCACCGCAAGCCGCGCGGCTTGAGCCTCGCGAAGTTGCGCGCCGCGCCGCACGGCGTCGATCTCGGACCACTCGAATCCAGCTTGCCGCGTCGGCTGGCAACGCAGGACCGGCGCGTGCAACTCGCACCCGCGACCTATCTCAAGGATCTCGCGCGAGCCGCCGAAGCGTTGCACCGGTCATCGCCGGAGTTGGTGCTGATCGGCCGCCGTCATGTGCGCAGCAACAATTCCTGGCTGCACAACAGCCAGCGTCTCGTGAAGGGTAAGCCTCGCTGCACGTTGCTCATCCATCCGGACGACGCCGCGCGTCGCGGAGTGCACGACGGTGCCCAGGTGCGCGTACGCTCGCGCGTCGGCGAAGTGCTGGTGGCAGCCGAGCTGACGCCCGACATGATGCCCGGCGTGGTGTCGCTGCCGCACGGCTGGGGACACGACCGGGACGGCATCCGGCTCGCGGTGGCGAGCCGTCATGCCGGTGTCAGCATCAACGACCTCGTGGACGACCAGCGCATCGACGCGCTGACCGGCACGGCGGTGTTGAACGGGACGCCCGTCGAGGTGGGTTTGGCAGCGCCTGACGTCGCCTGAACTCGGGCAGACGGATCCTCGCCAGAGGGGACGTCGGCGCCTATAATCTTTCGCAGAATCTGTGCCTGCCCCGGGGGACTCGAGTGGGCTGCACGAGACATCGAATCGAGCACGAACGTCACGGCGGCGCTTGCGCCGGCGTCTTCATGGCGCTTCTGGCACTTGCATCGGTCGCGCGGGCAGACCAGCGACTCGTCGAGTTGCTCGATAGCGGCGAGCTCGAGCAAACAGCCAACCCGGTTCCGGTCAATTACCTGCTGAACGAGGGTCGCGGCAAGCTCGACGCGGAGCTCGAGGCCGTCGCCCGGGATCAGCTCACGACCGCGCTGCGGGTACAGACGAACCCCATGGTCGCGATGATGGCGGGCATGCAGGGCGGCATGAATGCGCCCACGATGCAGGGCATCCAGGAGCGCACCGGCAAGCAGATGACCGGCGCCGGAATGCTGAAGTCGACCATGGGTGCGATGCTGGGTATGCCGGGCGTCGGGCAGCCCACGCCGCCGTCGCAGCAGGAAGCCGCGCAGGCCATGCGCGAGATGCAGCAGGGTCTCGCCGACCCCTGGGTTCGCGGCATCCAGGCGGCGGACGCCTACGTGGCGCTTGGGGACGCCCAGGCCGCCGGCCGCTTTTACACGAGTTGTGTCGGCTTGCCGTTCGGGTTCGACTGGCTCACCGACAGCTGCCTCGGCGGCATCCTGCGGCTGGGGCCGGCCCGCGCTTTCGTCCTCCTGAACTGGATGGTTGAGCACCCAGAGCAGGGGGCATTCGGTGGGGGCGCGCGGGGGGCGGGCGGTGCCACCATCGACGAGGACCTCAAGGCGTCGGGAATCGCGCTCGTGCGCAACGCCGGCCTCGAGGGTCTCGGGCGCCTGGTGGGGACCGGTTCGCTGGCGGCGTCGCAACGCGAGCAGGTGATGGGCCTGCTGCTTCGGTACGCCGAAGGCAAAGAGCACAGGCCGTACTTTGCCGGCGCCGCCGCCGGTCTCGGCGCGTCGAAGGACCCGCGTGCAATCGGGACGCTGCGCGACCTCGTGGGCCGCGGCAACGACGATGCCGTGCGCGAAGCGGCGGCGCATGGTCTCGTCGTGGGTTTCCGGGATGCCGACGCGACCGCACAGATCCGCAAGCTCCTAGAGGACGACGATGCCGAGCGTCGATTCCGCGGCGCGGCGCTGCTGTTCGAGATCGGTGACCCGGGTGCGCTCGAGTGGGCCGTGGGCGTGGTCACGGACCGTCGTGCAGCGGAAGACACTTCGCCCGACATCCGTGCGCGCGTGACCCGCGATCTTTTCGAGAAGGGCGGAGCACCGGGAGTGCAGGCGCTCGAGACGATTCATCAACGCGGGGCCGGGAACGACTGGCTGCAGGCCTGGGTCGCGGTGACGCTGCTCGAGGCGGGTCGCGTTGGCCATCTGCCGGAGGTTCGCGCCGCACTGGGCAAGAAGGACTGGACGCTCGACCGGCCCGGCATCAAGGCCTGGTGGGGTCGCGTGAGCCCGATCCTGCAGATCGCGCTGCAGGCCGCGTTGACTGGCACGGTCGACGTGCAGCAGGTGGCTCAGGTGATCGGCGGCATGGTGGCCTCGGAGCGCAGCCGCTACGCACAGAAGTCCACGCTCGAGGACATGCTGCTCACTCAGATCCGCTGGCAGGCCGCCGACGCGTTCGGCGCGACGGGTGTCAACGAGACGCTTCCCGACCTGTCGGCGCTGCTCCTGGACGAACGGCCCGTGGTGCGCCTCAGCGCCGCGCGAGCGTTCGCCCTGCATCACGGCGACCGGGCGATCGACGGCTACGCGGCGGCCTTCAAGACCGATTTCGGCGAAGAGAACGGCATCCCGCGTGCGCCCGAGGTCCGCAGCGCCTTGCTGCGCAGCGCCCTTGCTCGTCATCCGGGCGACCCGCGCGCGCTGGAACTCTGCCGGCTCGCTGCCTCGGACAGCGACCCGGGCGTTCGATTCATTGCTTTAAGCGAGTTGTCCGCGCGCGACGAGTGAGCCCAGACCTGACTACGAGGAGAACTGTCATGCACCCACGTCTGCCGCTGCTCGCCGTCCTGTCGACGGCGGGCTTGCTCGCACTGTCTGCACAGGGAGCCACGATCGTCAAGGAACGCCGAGTGACCGAAACGAAGGGAGAAGGCTCCCAGATGCAGGTCATCGAGAGCACCTTCGACGGCACCAACGCGCGAATTGCCTACATCGAAGGTGCCGACCCGATGATGGGCGAGGGCGGCTATATGCTGTTGCGCGGCAACTCGATGTACATTGTCAACCCCTCGGCGCGTACCTACATGCGCATGGATCAGGCCGAACTGAAGGCCATGACGGACCAGGCGAAGCAGGTGCAGAAGAAGAATGAGGAAGCGATGGAGGCCGGCGGCGGCGGTGGCGAGAAGACCCTCAAGGAATTTCAGTTCGAGCCGTTGGTCGACGAGGCCGGACCGACGATGCTGGGGCTGCCGACGCGTCACTACAAGTACCGGCTCAATTACAAGACTTCCGAATCCATACCGGGACAGTACGCCGGCATGACCATGGACGAGACGGTCGATCGCATCGAGGAGTTCTGGTCCACGACGGAACAGGTCATCAAGGGAACGACCGGGCGGGGGCCCATGGCAGGGATGGCGGGCGAGGAGGCGGACGAAGAACTCCCACCCGAGGTGCTCGAAGCCGAAAAGACTATGAGCAGCAAGGGATTCCGGCTCAAGAGCACGACGGAGTCGAAGGAGAGCTCTGGCATGGGCGGGACGATGAGCAAGATGGCGCGCATCGCGTCGCTGGGCATGACAGGCGGAAGCGACAAGACCGAGACCCGCACCACGACCGAGGTGCTCGAAGTCCGGCAGGCGAGCGTGCCCAAGGAGACCTTCGAAGTGCCCGCCGGGTACACCGAGACGAGCATGATGGGGCCGGGACGCGGCATGCCGAACCTAAACGAGGTGCCCGGCGAGCAGGGCGAGTCCGGCATACCCGACCTGAACAAGGTGCCGGGCGACAAATGAACGGCGCCCGCGGCACGAAAGCCCCCGACCGCTGCCGGCCGGGGGCTCATGTTGGTGGAGGCGGCGGGAATCGAACCCGCGTCCGCAAGCCCTACGTTCCAGGACCTACATGCTTAGCCGTATCCGCTACAACTACCCGATCGCGCGGCGCCTGGTGCCGAGCAAGCGGACGTCCGCGCGCGACGACTTGCCGCGAGCGAGCGATGCGACGGCCGCAGGACTCGAGGACCACGTCATCATTTGCGGCTATGGCCGCATCGGCCAGAGCGTCGGGCATTTCCTCGAGGAGGAGAAGATCCGCTTCATCGCGCTCGACCTCGACGCGTCGCGCGTGCGCGAGGCCCATCTGGCGGGCGAGCCCGTCTTCTACGGTGATGCCGCCGATCGCGGCATTCTCGAGTCGGTCGGCATTGCCACGGCACGCCTGATGGTCATCAGTCACCACGATACGGCCGCGGCGCTCCGGGTCCTGCAGGTTGCGCGGCAGTTGCGTCCCGGGCTGCCGGTCATGGCGCGCACGCGCGACGAATCACAGGTGGACGAACTGCGCCAGGCGGGCGCCGTCGAGGTCGTGCCGGAGACGCTGGAGGCCGCGATGATGATCGCGGCGCACGCCCTGCTGCTGCTAGACGTGCCGTTGACGCGAGTCGTGCGCCGCATCCAGGAGCAGAGGGGGAATCGCTACCGGCTGTTGCGCGAGTTCATCCGCGGCGACGGTGGCTTTCTCGACGACGCGCACGTGCGCGCACGCGACCGACTGCATCCGGTACTGCTGCCGCTCGGCTCCCCGGCGGTCGGGCGTGCCCTCGGCGAGCTTGCGCTGCCCGGCGTCGTCGTCACGGCGCTCGTGCGCAACGGGGAACGACGGCTCGAGCCACCACTCGACATGCGCCTCGAAGCCGGTGACGTCGTCGTGTTGTTCGGATCTGCTGGCGACGTCGAGCGCGCCGAGGCGACGATCCTCGGTTAATATGTCAAGTTGCGGCCCGGCGTGGCCGCGACGGCGCGCCAGATCGGTCGCCCGAAAACTCAAGAGGACACGGCAAGATGAGCAATGGCAAGAAAGTGAAATCGGCCCTCGCCAAGGTCGCCGACAGCGTGGCCGCGGCCGCGCACGAGATC
>Ga0316622_100000813_pt1 | contig 19211 bp, 14 predicted proteins | sample OWC_Aug_OW2_C1_D_FD_207646 | JGI IMG/M metagenome (GOLD analysis project Ga0316622, IMG submission 207646) | Wetland soil microbial communities from Old Woman Creek delta, Ohio, United States - OWC_Aug_OW2_C1_D5_C | ecosystem: Environmental > Terrestrial > Soil > Wetlands | place: USA: Ohio... | reverse complement strand
AGCCGTTGTCAAGTATAACAGTCAGCGGCGGATAAGAAGACGAGCTGCCCTCGCAGGCCCTTGTTCTGGGCGTATTGACGGGTTGTGGGCCTTCTGCTAGCCTCTGGGCTGGCATGTGAATGGTCGCCGCCCCGCCCGCAGACGCGCGGGGCGGCTCCGTGTCTCGATGGTCGGCAGCGCGCCCGACAGGTGTGCGGATCGTCCGAACAGAGGCTCATCGTGCTTCACTCGGGCTCTCTCGAGCTTCACGTGCTTGATGCAGGGGGATTCTCATACGATGGCGGGGTGATGTTCGGACCAGTGCCGCGAACCGTCTGGCGCAGGCTCATCGCTCCCGATGAGGAGAACAGGATCCGCCTCTCCGTTCGCGCGCTCCTCGTGCGGGCGCCGGGGTGTACCATCCTCATCGATACGGGCTTCGGCGACCGCTTCGGCGATCGCGAGGCTGCGGCGTATGGGCCGGACCCGGGCCGCGGCGTCGAGGCCGCGCTCGCGGAGGCGGGGTTCTCGCCCGAAGACGTCGACGTCGTCGTGCTCACGCACCTCCACACCGATCACGCGGGGGGCGCGGTGAAGGAGCGCGCCGGCACGCTCGTGCCCGCCTTCCCCCGGGCGAGATACGTGGTGAGCGAGCGTGAGTGGAAGGTGGCGTGCGACAGATCGCTTCCGAGGGCCGGCGCGTACAGGACCGATGACTTCCTGCCGCTCCGTGAGGCGGGCGCTCTCGATCTGGTCGGAGACGGCGCGGATCTCGGGCACGGGGTGCGCGTGGTCCGCACGGGCGGGCACACGGAAGGGCACCTCGCCGTTCTGATGGACGGCGGCGACGCGCCCGCGGCGTATCTCTCGGACCTCGTACCCACGCGGCATCACGTGCGGGTGCCGTATGTCGCGGCAGTGGACCTCTACCCCGTGGAGCTCATGGAGCGGAAGCTCGAGATGCTGAACGCGGCCGCCCGCGACCGGTGGCTGCTCGTGCTGGACCACGATCCTGAGAACGCGGTGGGGCGGGTCGCTCAGGTGGCGCCCGGCCGCCATCGGTTCGAGCCCTGCGCCGCCTGAGCCGACGCGGTCGGCGCGGTTCGGCGGCCAGAAGCGCACCCGCGGCGGACCGGCATGGGCGCGCGGCCTGAGGAAGGAGACGGCATGGCGGGAGGAACGAACGGCGGGGGCGGGGAGAGGATCCTCGTTCTCAACCCCGGGTCGACGACGACGAAGATCGCGGTGTTCGAGGCCGAGCGCTGCGTCTTCGAAGACCTGATCAGACACAGCCAGGAAGACATCTCGCAGTTCGCGAGGATGATGGACCAGCTCGAGTACCGCAAGGCGCTCGTGCTCAAGTTCCTCTCGGACCGCGGCGTCGCCCTCGCCAGCCTTGCGGCCGTTGTCGGGCGCGGTGGGCTGATGCGGCCGATTGTGAGCGGGACGTATCGCGTCAACGAGGCCATGCTCGCAGACGTCCGGGCCGGCGTCCAGGGCGAGCATGCCTCGAACCTGGGCGCGGTGCTCGCGCACGAGATCGCCTCCGAGGCGGGCGTGCCGTCGTTCGTCGTCGACCCGCCCGTGGTCGACGAGCTCGACCCGGTCGCGCGTCCCTCCGGTCTTCCCGAGATCAGCAGGAAGAGCATCGTGCACGCCCTGAACGTCAAGGCCATCGCGCGCCGCGTCGCCGGCGAGCTCGGCAGACCGCTCTCGGAACTCAACATGGTCGTGGCGCACCTCGGGGGCGGTATCAGCGTGTGCGCGCTCCGCGGCGGCAAGATGGTGGACGTCAGCAACGCGCTCTCGGCGGGGCCGTTCACCCCGGAACGCGCCGGCGCGCTGCCGACGCTCGAGCTCGTTTCGCTCTGTTTCTCCGGCAGGTACTCCGAGAGCCAGATCCGCAAGAAGCTCGTGGGTGCAGGCGGGCTCGTGGCGTACCTCGGCTCGAACAGCGCGGTCGACGCCGTCAAGCGCATCGAGTCGGGGGACGAGCGTGCCGCTCTGCTGGTCGACGCGATGACCTACCAGATCGCGAAGGAGATCGGCGCCATGGGCGCCGCGCTCGAGGGCAGGGTCGACGCGGTGGTCCTCACGGGAGGCATCGCGCACAACAGCTACGTTACCGATCGCATCGCCCGCAGGGTGTCCTTCCTCGGCCGGGTGCTCGTCGTGCCGGGCGAGGACGAGGCGCAGGCGCTGGCGCTCGGCTGTCTGCGCGCGATTCGCGGCGAGGAGAAGCCGCTCGAGTACCCGAAGACGGTCGAGGGAGCGAGCGGAGTCTAGCGAACCTTGTGGCGCGCCGCGCGCAGGCGCGGCGCCGCGGCTTCGGGGGACTGGGTCATGACGGACCGTGGCGAAGGCTGCATCGAGGTGATCTGCGGGAGCATGTTCTCCGGGAAGAGCGAGGAGCTCATCCGGAGGCTCAGGCGGGCGAAGATCGCGCGCCAGCGAGTTCTCGCGTTCAAGCCGGCCGTCGACGACCGCTACGACAGCGACGACATCGTCTCTCACGACGAGCGTCGCATCGAGTCCATCCGCATCGCGAGCGCGCGGGAGATCCTCGATCACACCGGGGGCGGGGTGGACGTCGTGGGCGTGGACGAGGGGCAGTTTCTCGGTCCCGAGCTTGTCGACGTGTGCGAGCGGCTTGCGGACTCCGGGGTCAGGGTGATCGTGGCCGGCCTTGACCAGGACTACCTCGGCAGGCCCTTCGAGCCCATGCCGCAGCTCCTGGCCGTCGCCGAGTACATCACGAAGACCCTCGCCGTGTGCGTGAAGTGCGGGCGGCCCGCGAACCGGACCCAGCGGCTCATCCCGTCCAGCGAGCGGGTGGTGGTCGGCGCATCGGGGGCGTACGAGGCTCGGTGCAGGTCGTGCTTCCGCCCCCTCGAGGCCCAGGGAGCGCCTGCCGCGAAGGCAGGTGACAGCGCCGGCCCGGGGAGCCCGGTGTCAGGTGCAGGCGGCTCCGGAGCGAAGCCCGGCGGGCCGCCGGGGAAGCGATCTTGAGAGACGGGTGCACTGAAGCCCCCGCCGCGCCGCCCCCGTGGGCGGCGCTCACTTTTCTGCGTTGCCTGCCCAATCGGGACAGGCTATAATACTCGGTTCGGCAAAGGAGCCACCCGTGCGGGTCGCCGATCGAGTCCGGAGCGTCCTTGGGCGCATCGAAGCCGCCGCGGACCGCTCACTGAGAGACGCCGCGGACGTTCGCCTGGTCGCCGTCACGAAGACGGTCCCGGCCTCGCTGATCGCCGAGGCGATCCAGGCCGGCGTGACCTGCATCGGCGAGAACAGGGTGCAGGAGGCGGAGCGCAAGTTCGCGGAGCTGACCCTTGCGGTGGAGAAGCACCTCGTGGGTCACCTCCAGACGAACAAGGTCCGGGAGGCCATCGCGCTCTTCGACGTGATCGAGGCCGTCGACAGCGTGCGGCTCGCGAGGGAGATCTCGACGCGGGCAGAGGCCTCGGGCGCGTCGGTGGACGTCCTCGTCGAAGTGAACACGTCCGGCGAGGCGACCAAGTACGGGTTCGAGCCCGAGGAGACGGCGGACGCGGTCGAGCAGATGGCCGGCCTCCCGGGACTCCGGGTCACGGGGCTCATGACGGTGGGGGCCTTCCTGGCGGATCCCGAGGCCGTGCGACCCTGCTTCAGGCGGCTCCGGGCGATCAGGGACGAGATCGAAGAGCGCGTCGTCCCCGGCGTGAGCATGCGCCACCTCTCCATGGGCATGACGAACGACTTCGAGGTGGCCGTCGAGGAAGGGGCGACGCTTGTCCGGGTCGGGCGCGCCGTGTTCGGCGACCGGCCGTCCGACTGACGACGAAGGGAGCAACATGGCGAAGGAACTCACGCTGGCGGAGAGGATAGCGAAGGCCGCCGAGTACATCCGCAGGCGGGCGGACGTGAAGCCGCAGGTCGCGGTCGTTCTCGGAAGCGGCCTCGGCAACCTCTCGAGCCTGACTCGCGACGCGGTGAGCATCCCCTTCGAGAAGATCCCGCACTTCCCGACGTCCTCGGTGCTCGGGCACGCGGGCGAGCTCGTGCTGGGCAAGATCGGCCGCAAGGTCGTCGCGGTGATGAACGGGCGCGTGCACTACTACGAAGGCTACACGATGCAGGAGGTGGCCTTCCCCGTGCGCGTTCTCAGGGCCCTCGGCGCGAAGAAGCTCATCCTGACGTGCGCCGGCGGCGGCATGAACCCGCTCTACGACAAGGGAGACGTCGTCGCCATCGTGGACCACATCAACCTGACCGGCGACAATCCCCTGATCGGCCCCAACGACGAGAAGCTCGGGCCGCGGTTCCCGGACATGTCCGAGCCGTATGACCGGGAGTACCTGAAGCTGGTGGAGGATATCGCGCTCGAGGAGAGGATCCGCCTGAGGAAGGGCGTGTTCATCGGCGTGGCGGGCCCGAACCTCGAAACGGCCGCCGAGTACCGGTTCCTGAGGGCGATCGGCGGCGACGTCGTGAGCATGTCGATGATCGCAGAGAACATCGTCGCCATCCACGGCGGCATGCGCGTCGTGGGGCTGGCCGTCGTCACCGATCTCTGCCTCCCCGACGCGCTCAAGCCGGCGAGTCACAAGGAGATCATCAAGGTCGCCCAGGCGACGGAGCCGCACCTCACGAAGCTCGTCGCGAGGCTGATCGAGAAGATGTAGGCGGCCCGCTCCGGCGGCGCGGCGGGCGCCGCGCGGACCGTCGGGCGAGAGCGAGGCAACGGATGCCGTTCAGGGAACTCCCGAAGGCGCAGAGGCTGCCCGAGATCGAGCGCGACGTGCTCGACCTCTGGGAACGGGAGGGCACGTTCCGGAAGAGCGTGGAGCAGCGTCCCGCGGCGCAGCGGTTCGTCTTCTTCGAGGGGCCGCCCACGGCGAACGGGCACCCCGGCGCCCATCACGTCCTCGCCCGGACCATCAAGGACATCGTCTGCCGGTACAAGACCATGTGCGGGTTCCGCGTGGACCGGAAGGCGGGATGGGACACGCACGGGCTTCCCGTGGAGATCGAGGTCGAGAAGGCGCTCAAGCTCGAGAGCAAGGAAGACATCGAGAAGTACGGCGTCGCGGAGTTCATCGCGAAGTCGCGCGACAGCGTCTTCACGTACAAGGACGAGTGGGACAGGCTCACGCGCAGGATGGGCTACTGGGTGGACCTCTCCGACGCCTACGTCACCTGCACGAACGAGTACATCGAGTCCGTGTGGCACATCCTGAAGCTCATGTGGGACCGCGGTCTCGTCTACAAGGGGCACAAGATCCTCCCGTACTGCCCGCGCTGCGGCACGCCGCTGTCGAGCCACGAGGTCGCGCAGGGCTACGCGGACGCCAAGGACCCCTCCGTGTACGTGAGGATGAGGCTCAAGGACGAGCCCGGGACGTCGCTCCTCGTATGGACCACAACGCCCTGGACGCTCGTCTCGAACGTCGCGCTCGCCGTCGCCCCCACGGAGTCCTACGTCAAGGTGCGGCACGGCTCGGAGGACCTGATTCTGGCGGAGGCGCGCCTCTCCGTGCTCGACGGCCCCTACGAGGTGGTCGAGCGTCTGATGGGGCTCGATCTCATCAAGCGTGAGTACGAGCCGCTGTACTCGTTTGCGTCGGTCGACCGGCCCGCTCACTACGTCATCCCGGGCGGGTTCGTGACGCTGGACGACGGCACGGGGATCGTCCACATCGCCCCCGCGTTCGGCGAGGACGACTACAACGTGGGGAAGGAGCACGACCTCCCGTTCGTCCAACCGGTCGACGGCGCGGGCAGGTTCACGGCGGAGGTGACTCCCTGGGCCGGCGTGTTCATCAAGGACGCCGACCCGCGCATCGTCGAGGACCTGAAGTCGCGGGGCCTTCTCTACAAGAGCGGCACGATCGTTCACACGTATCCCTTCTGCTGGCGATGCGACTCTCCGCTCGTGTACTACGCGCGGAACTCGTGGTACGTCCGGACCACGCAGTTCAGGGACGACATGATCCGGAACAACCGGGCGATCGACTGGCATCCGAAGGAGATCGGCCAGAACCGGATGGGCGACTGGCTCGAGAACAACGTCGACTGGGCGATCTCCCGCGACAGGTACTGGGGGACGCCGCTCAACGTCTGGGTATGCGGCTCCTGCGGGCGCCAGACGGCGGTCGGGAGCATGGAAGAGCTCCGGCGGCTGGCCGCGTCGCCACCGCCGGCCGATCTCGACCTCCACAAGCCCGCGGTCGACGGCGTCCGCCTGAAGTGCGAGGGGTGCGGCGAGGCGATGTCCCGGACGCCGGAGGTCATCGACTGCTGGTTCGACACCGGGAGCATGCCCTACGCCCAGTGGCACTGGCCGTTCGAGCACACGAAGGAGTTCGAGGAGCACTTCCCGGCCGACTTCATCGCCGAGGGCGTCGACCAGACACGCGGGTGGTTCTACAGCCTCCTCGCCATCTCCACGATCGTGTCGGGAACGGCCTCGTTCAAGAGCTGCATCTCGAACGACATGGTGCTCGACAAGAACGGGAAGAAGATGAGCAAGTCCGTCGGCAACATCGCGGACTCGTTCGCCGTGATGGAGGAGCACGGGGCGGACGCGCTCCGCTGGTACTTCATCTCGACGAGCCCTCCGTGGGTGCCGACGCGGTTCGACGCGGAGGTCGTGAAGGAGGTCGCGGGGAAGGTGTTCGACACGCTCAGGAACACCTACGGCTTCCTCGCGCTCTACGCCAACATCGACGGCTTCGATCCGGGGGCGCACTTCGCCCCGTTTCCGTCCCGCCCTCCCATGGACCGCTGGGTGATCTCGAGACTGAACTCGGCCCTGGCGGACGTCGTGCAGAGCATGGACGCGTACGATCTCACGAAGGCGGTGCGCAGGCTTCAGTCGTTCGTCATCGAGGACGTCTCCAACTGGTATGTGAGGCTCTCGAGAGCGCGCTTCTGGAAGGGCGAGATGGACGAGGACAAGAAGGCCGCCTACTCCACGCTCTACGAGGTCCTGACCTCAACGGTCCGTGCCATGGCGCCGTTCGCGCCCTTCCTCACCGAGGACCTCTTCCGCCGTCTCCGCGAGGGGGCGCCGGGCTCCGAGCTCCCCGAGAGCGTGCACCTCTGCGACTTCCCGCACGGTGACGCCTCGGCGGTCGACGCGCCCCTCGAGGCCGCGATGGACACCGCGAGGGCCGTCGTCGCGCTGGCCCGCTCCGCCCGGAACGCGTGCGGCCTCAAGGTGAGGCAGCCGCTCTCGACGCTCCTCGTGGCCGGGGTGCCCGCGGAGTCCCGGGCCTCCGTCGAGGCCCTGTCATCGCTTGTCCTGAACGAGCTCAACGTCAAGACGCTCACGTGGGCGGAGTACACGGACCTGGCCGTCGCGACGGCGGCGCCGGTGTTCCCGTCGCTCGGCCCCAAGCACGGGAAGGACGTGAACCAGGTCGCGGACGCGGTCCGCGGGCTTCCTTCCGAGGACGTCGAGGCGCTGGCGGCTGGGCGGAGCATCAAGATCGTCGTGTCCGACGAGCTCGTGGTCATCGAACCTGGCGACGTCGAGATCACGACCGAGACACCGGAGGGGCTCGCCGTGCAGTCCGACGGCAAGCTCACGGTCGCGCTCGACACGACCATCACGCCGGAGCTCCGCGACGAGGGATTCGCGCGGGAGATGATCAACAAGATCCAGTTCATGAGGAAGGAAGCGGGCTTCCAGGTCGTCGACAGGATACGCGTTCACTACGAGGCCGGACCGAAGATCAGGAAGGCCGTGAAGCGGTTCTCCGAGCGGATCGCGAAGGAGACGCTGGCAGTGGCGATCGCGGAGGGCAAAGAGGTCGGCGAGCTGTCGAGGGAATGGGACGTCAACGGGGAGTGGGCCAGAATCGCCGTCGAGCGGGCGGATGCCGCTGACCGGCCGAAGTCCAAGGGCTCGCGCGGCGGAGGGACGACGTGAACAAGCGAGAACTGAAGCACTTCGAGGAGAGGCTCATCGAGGAGCGGCTCAAACTGCTGAAGGAACTCGGGTACTTCGAGGACAAGATCTTCAGCAACTCCCAGAGAGATGCGGCCGGTGACCTGTCGGCCTACTCGGTCCACATGGCCGACCAGGCGAGCGACGCGCAGGAGAGGGAGAAGGCCTACCACATGGCCTCGGCGGAGGGGAGGCTCCTCTATCACATCGACGAGGCGCTGCGTCGCATCAAGGAAGGCAACTACGGAGTCTGCCTGACCTGCGGCAAGAAGATCCAGAAGACCCGTCTGGAGGTCGTGCCTCACGCCCGGCTCTGCATAGAGTGCAAGAAGGCCGAAGAGAATGGCTCTACCGAGCGACAGCCCTAGCCCGGCGCACCGGGCGTCACTCCGGCTCTTCCTCACCGCCCTCGCCATACTCGTCGCCGACCAGGTGGTCAAGAAGCTGGTCGTGACGGTGATGGGGCTGGGCGACACCGTGAGCGTTTTCGGTTCGGTCGTCCGCATCACGCGCACCGAGAACACGGGGGCGGCCTTCGGACTCATGCGGGGACGGAACGTCGTCTTCATCATCGTGTCCGGGGCTGCCGCCGCAGCCATCGTCGCGTTCCGCCGCGAGATCGCGAAGCTCCGCATGGCCGAGCAGCTGGGATTCGCCCTCATCCTGGGCGGCGCGCTCGGCAATCTCGTGGACCGGGCCCGCCTCGGTGCGGTCGTTGACTTCATCGACATCGGCATTCGCGGCGCGCGATGGCCGGCCTTCAACGTGGCGGACAGCGCGATCACGATCGGCGTGATGCTGCTCGCGGTGCACTTCCTCTTTCTCTCTCGCCCGAGGGTCGAGAGCGGGGCGATCGCGGAGCACCGGGAGGCGCCGTGAGCACCCGTGTGCGCATCGTCGTGCCGGACGACGAGCCTCCCGACCGCCTCGATCGGTACCTCGGGGCCCACGCACCCAGCCTGTCGCGAACCAGGGCCAAGGAGATCATCCTGCGCGGCCTGGTCACACTGAACGGCGAGCCGGCGAAGCCGAGCGCCGAAGTGGGGCCTGGCGACGCCATCGAAGCTGAGGTCCCCGAGCTCGCGCACCTCACCGCGTCACCGGAACGCATCCCCCTCACCGTTCCCTTCGAGGACGGCGACATCGTCGTCGTCGACAAGCCCGCCGGGATGGTGGTGCATCCCGCCCCGGGCGCGATGTCGGGGACGCTCGTGAATGCTCTGCTCGGCCGCGGGGTGAGCCTGTCGGCCGAGGGCGGCACGCTGAGGCCGGGCATCGTGCACAGGCTCGACAAGGACACGTCCGGCCTGGTCGTCGTGGCCAAGACGGACGAGGCGCACCGGAAGCTCGCGGCGGCCTTCGAGAGCCGGCAGGTGCGCAAGACGTACCTTGCGCTCGCGTGGGGCACGTGGAAGGAGGGCGAGGGAACCGTCGACGAGCCCGTCGGGCGTCGGCCGTCCGACCGCAAGCGGATGGCGGTCGTGAGCGGCGGGCGTCCCGCGGTCACCCGATGGTCTGTCCGCGAGCAGTTCCCGTTTGCGGGACTCGTCGAGGCCCGTCCCGAGACCGGGCGCACGCACCAGATTCGCGTGCACCTCGCGCACATCCGTCATCCCGTCATCGGCGACAGCGAGTACGGGGGCGCGCCGCGCGCGTTCGGGTCCGTCCCGACTCACTACAAGAGGGACGCGAAGCGGGTCGCAGAGCTCGCCGAGCGACAGATGCTGCATGCCCGGGAGCTCTCCTTCGAGCACCCGCGCACGGGGGAGCGGGTCAAGTTCGTCTCGCCGCTCCCCGAGGACTTCGCCGCCGTTCTGTCCCTGCTGCGCCGCCCCGGAGGCGAGAAGGGACGGGTGATATCGCTCGATCCCGGCGAGAGGCGGGTCGGCGTGGCCGTGAGCGACGAGGGGCGCGTTCTTGCGTCGCCTGCCGACGTGCTCGATGGCCTGGACGACGCCGGTGTGGCCGCGTCGATCGCGGCGCTCGCCAGGGAGCGGGAGGCGGACACGATCGTCGTCGGGCATGCGATCCGCATGGACGGGACCGTTGGACACCGCGCGGTGCGGGCAAGGGAGCTGGCCGTGGCGATCGAGGACGCGGTCACCGCGCGTGTGGTGCTCTGGGACGAGCGCCTCTCGAGCGTCGAGGCCGAGAGGGTCCTCGCGGAGCGCGGGGAGCGCCTTCGCGGACGCAAGGACCGCGTGGACCAGGTGGCGGCCGCGATCATCCTGCAGTCATACCTGGACTCGCCCGGCGGTCGGGGCGCGGCCTCGCACTGAGCACCGTCGGGGACGAACTCGGAGGGGCCGGACTTGGCGAAGGCGTCACGGACGCACGGGGTGAATCGCTGGGCGGCCGGGAGGAGGAGACTCCCGGCGTCGTTCGTGCGCGACCTCGCCATCGTCTGTGCGCTCTCGCTCCTTCTGTTCGTGACACTCACGGAAGCGCTCTCCTTCATGTCGATCCGCGAGCTCGGCGAGAGGCGCGTCGTCGAGATCCCTCAGGGAGCGAGTCTCATCGAGATCTCCTCCATCCTCAAGGCCGCCGGGGTGGTCAGCGACCCGCTCAAGTTCTCGTTCGCGGCCAGGGCCCTGGGCGTGGCCGGCAAGCTGCAGGCGGGAGCGTACGAGTTCGGCCCGGAGTTCTCCGAGCTCGAGGTGCTCCTCTCGCTTCGCTACGGCGACGTCGCGATGAGGAACATCACCGTTCCCGAGGGGTACCGCGCAAGCCAGGTAGCGGTCCTCGTCGAAGGCAGACTGGGAATACCGCGCGACGAGTTCATGGCAGAGGTGCAGAACCCGATGCTCGTGGCGCAGCTCGGGCTCGCCGCGCCTTCGCTCGAGGGATTCCTGCATCCCGACTCCTACCGCTTCACGCTCGCGGCGACGGCCCGCGGCGTCGTTGACAGGATGCTCGAGAGGACCTGGGAGGTTTACGACGAGTCCATGTCGGGAAGGGCGACCGACATAGGGCTTTCGATGCTTGAGGTGTTCACGCTCGCCTCCATCATCGAGGCCGAGGCAGCCGTGGACTCCGAGCGGGCGAGGATCTCCGCCGTCTATCACAATCGTCTGCGCAAGGGCTGGAAACTCGAGGCCGACCCGACCGTGCGCTACGCTGCCGGGAAGTTCGGCGACCGCGTCTACTACTCCGACCTCGAGATCGACTCTCCCTACAACACCTACGTGCACCAGGGGCTCCCCCCGGGTCCCATATGCAATCCTGGCACGGCCTCCCTCCGAGCCGCCCTCCGTCCGCTCGAGGGGTGCGAGGACCTCTTCTTCGTGGCGAACGGTGACGGCACGCACACCTTCAGCAGGACGTACGCGGAGCACGAGGCCGCACGGCGCCGGATCGCTCAGGGGCGCAAGTCGGGGCAGTTTGCGCTTGACACTGCCGAAAGCGAGTGATAGCCTGCCGGTCGTAACCGGACGGCCCATAACCCTGCAGCGGGTTGGCGGGTTCCGCCAATCGTAGGGCTGATATTCTTGAAGGTCGCAACGGTCATCACCTTCGCGTGCGGGATCGTCCTGATCGCTCTCGGTTTCCGATGGCTCGCGCGCGGCTCACTCACGCTCGCTCCGGTGCTGCTCGTGGCCGGGTACTGCGTCGTGGTCCCGCTTGCGATCCTGGTGGGGAGGCGGTCGAGAGCGACGGGTCCCAACGCCGCCGGCGACCGGGCGAATAGCTCAGCCGGTTAGAGCACCTGCCTTACACGCAGGGGGTCACAGGTTCGAATCCTGTTTCGCCCACCATCGGACCAGAAGGCCATCGAGGCCCGCAGGCTCAAGACACGGAAGCAGACACGCGTTGCTCGCGTCCAAGGGGGTGAACCGAACAGCGAAGTGCGAACGGCATCGACAGTGCCTGGAGTGACACGACGGACTCGGCTCGCGATGGGCAATGCTTGAGGAGGGACAGACCAATGAAGCGCGCGGCTTTCGCAGTTCTAGTCGTTCTGCTCGCGGCGGCGACCGCCTTCGGCGGGCAGAACCCTGACATCGCCGCATTCCTTGTTGATAGCGCGACCGGTATCGGGAACAACCAGGTGTGCCCGGCAGTGAACGGAATGTTGAACGTCTACCTCTGCTTCGATACATTCGGGCCCGGCGGCGGGACGATCGGCTGCGCGTTCCTGTGGACGCGGACGTTCAGCGGCTTCCGGCTCTCGTTGACGAACCTGCTTGGCGGCCTCACGATTGGCGATCCCGAGGTTGCTCCTGGCTACGCGATGCTCAGCACCTCGTCGCTTCCCGTGTACCCGAACGCGGACGGCATCGTTGTCGCAGCGACGGCGATGTACATGTACACCGGCACCCCGGGTACGCTCGTTCTCGGGCCGCACGGTGTTGACGGCGCCAAGGTTCTGGATGCGAATGGCGTCGCGGACTACTGGTGCGTCCACTCGGTAGTCCTGAACGGAAGCGCCGGCCACTTCGGCGTGTGCGTGGCCCCGCCTGATGGCGACTGCGCCAGCCCGGTCGAGCGCGCGACGTGGGGCTCGATCAAGGCGCTGTACCGATAGCGGCCGCGGCCCCTCGCCCTCGGGACCACGCCCACACTTGCGGACCGGGGGCGCCGGGTGTACGATGGACGGAGGAGGCAGTTCGGGCTCGCCCCCCAACGGCCGGCGGGCCCGAACGCTTGTGGAGGGCCCTTGAAGCGGGCCTGATCGCAGGGGAGGGCCTGCAGGCGGCCCAGTTCTTGCAGTCTGGGGGGCGTCTGCCGGGGACCCTCGGGGGCGGGTATGCAGGCTGTTACAGGTGGAAGATCCCGTCCCAGTTTGTGCTTGCAAACGGGCGCGAACCTGTGCTACTATGTACAGAGCGGTGGCAGACGATTACCACTACGATGCTTTGCGTACAGACGGGGAAAGGAGGGTCAGGACTTCGACAGGCTCTGTCGTGGGGCGGCGGACGTTCGGCGCCTCATGGTACTTGCGATCCCAGCACAGCGAGGCAAGCGGTAAGGAGGTGTTGAAATGGCAAGAACACTTGCCGGTGTCCTGGCAGGACTCTTGGTCCTCGCCGCGGCGGGTGCGGCCAGCGCGGGCATTCCGGATCCCGATCTTTCGAACGTGGTTCTGAGTGCCGGTGGCTTGACGACGTGCCCCCAGGGTGATGGTCCGGCCTTCCAGTACATCACTGTGACTGCGAAGAGGTCCGATACGACCCCGATTCAGGGGATTCCGTACACGAGCTTCTTCTTCACGGTGACCGGTGGCGACGTCACGATCACGAACGTGGGTGCCGAAACTGACGCCAACGGGCAGATCCAGTTCAGGGTCGTCGGGGACGAGAGCATCAGCGGGAACCTGACGATCGAGGTGCAGATCTACACCGTCGTGCTGAACGACAGCGACACTCTGCCCTGCGTCACAGTCGACCTGGCCCCGAACGGCCAGGTGGTGCTTGAGGACTTCGCGATCTTCGGAGCGGACTACGGCACGACCAACGCGCGTAGTGACTTCAACTGGAGCGGTGGGGTGGTGAACCTCGAGGACTTTGCGATTTTCGGGGCCCACTACGGCCACAGCAACTAGCAGTTGAAGCGGCTCTTGCAGAGGTGAAGTGCACGGGGTCTTGCGCGGCGCGACCGCTCTATTTCCCGACTCAGGACATGGGGCCACAAGGTCCGCTGACGCTCGAGAACCGACGATGTGGTGCCCGGCCATGGCTCTGATGGTTGAGGTGCTGCCTCCACTCTGCAACAAGGCCTCGACATAGGGGGTGTACCGAGATGAAGAATGTACTGATTGCTCTGGTGGTGCTCGCAGTCGCGGCCACCGCATACGCAGGTCAGAACCCGAACATCGCCGCGTACCTCGTTGACAACGCGACGGGTATCGGGAACAACCAGGTGTGCCCGGCAGTGAACGGAATGTTCAACGTCTACCTCTGCTTTGACCGGTTCGGTGAGGGCGGCGGCACGATCGGCTGCGCGTTCCTGTGGACGCGGACGTTCTCCGGCTTCCGGCTCTCGTTGACGAACCTGCTTGGCGGCCTCACGATTGGCGATCCCGAGGTTGCTCCTGGCTACGCGATGCTGAGCGCCTCGTCGCTTCCCGTGTACCCGAACGCGGACGGCATCGTTGTCGCAGCGACGGCGATGTACATGTACATCGGCACCCCGGGTACGCTCGTTCTCGGGCCGCACGGTGTTGACGGCGCCAAGGTTCTGGATGCGAACGGCGTGGCGGACTACTTCTGCGTGCACTCGTCCCTGTGGCCTGGCACGTCCGGCCACTTCGGCGTCTGCGCAGCTCCGCCCGACGGCGACTGCCCGTCGGAGTCCGCGGTCGAGTCGTCCAGCTGGGGCACGATCAAGGCCCTGTACAGGTAAAGCCGGCGGGACACTCGTCGATTCGTCATATGGCGGGGGCGGCGTCTACGCGCTGCCCCCGTCTGTGTTCCGGGGAAGGGGCAGCCGCGACCCCCGGCCCCCCCCAAGTCAGGCTTCGAAGAGGCCTTGCCAACGACGGGGTACTGTGATATAATTACCTGTAGTAGTGGTGACGTACCGAAGCGCAGTTCTGCAGTTCTGGTGAGCCGTGTTTGTTGTGAGCAACCTGGTGACCTCGGGGAAGGGGGTGATTCCGGAGGCAGGAGAATGAATGACTCGTTGGTTGGGTGGGACTAGCCCTTAACCCTGTGGATGGAGGCAGACAGCAATGAAGCGTCTTCTTGTTGCCCTCGCGATTCTGGCCCTTGCAGTCCCGGCTCTCGCCGGTCAGAACCCGGACATCGCCGCGTACATCGTTGACAACGCGACGGGTATCGGGAACAACCAGGTGTGCCCGGCAGTGAACGGAATGTTCAACGTCTACCTCTGCTTCGACAACTTCGGTGAGGGCGGCGGGACGATCGGCTGCGCGTTCCTGTGGACGCGGACGTTCTCCGGCTTCCGGCTCTCGTTGACGAACCTGCTTGGCGGCCTCACGATTGGCGATCCCGAGGTTGCTCCTGGCTACGCGATGCTGAGCGCCTCGTCGCTTCCCGTGTACCCGAACGCGGACGGCATCGTTGTCGCAGCGACGGCGATGTACATGTACACCGGCACCCCGGGTACGCTCGTTCTCGGGCCGCACGGTGTTGACGGCGCCAAGGTTCTGGATGCGAATGGCGTGGCGGACTACTTCTGCGTGCACTCCGTTCTGTACCCTGGCACGTCCGGCCACTTCGGCGTCTGCGCAACTCCGCCCGACGGCGACTGCGAGCCGGAGTCGGCGGTCGAGTCGTCCAGCTGGGGCACGATCAAGGCCCTGTACAGGTAAGCCAGCGGGACACTCGTCGATTCGTTATATGGCAGGGGCGGCGTCCAGTGCGCCGCCCCTGCTTCCTTGTGGGCGGCGTGCAGCGGGCCACCCCTGTCTCTTCGCAAGGCGGCCGACGCCCGACGCGCCTTGCGGCCTCCGGGCGCGCGTGTTATGATGAACCAGACAGAGAGTCCCCAACGGCCGGATCCCCCCGCCTTCGGGTCGGGGTCCGGACCCCGACCCCGGCCTCGGTGCCGGAGTCGAACGAGGAGGTGTGAGAGCGTGCTCACTCGGACAGGTCTCATCCTTCTTCTCGCGATCCTCCTTGTGACCGCCTGCGCGGGCACGAGGGAGGCTGACCGGCCGGACGGGCCCTTCGAGGTGGTCATCTTCGCGACGACCGACACCCAGGGCGAACTCGAGCCCTGTGGCTGACACGGCGGCCAGCGTGGCGGGCTGGTCCGGAGGGCCGGCTACATCAACAAGGTCGCGCAGGAGAGTCCCCTTCAGATCGTCGTGGACGGCGGCAGCTTCCTGACACCGAGGGAGTTCGCCAGGGAGATGGTGGACCGCACCAGTCTCCAGGCCATGGTGAAGACGGGGTGCGTCGCGAGCACGGTCGGCGAGTTCGACCTGCGCATGGGTGCGGATTACCTGAAGGCGAGAGTTGCGGAGACCGGGCTTCCGCTCGTCTCCGCGAACGTGTACGACGAGGCGACCGGGGAGCTTCTGGGCAAGCCCTACGTGATTGTCGAGCGGGGCGGCGTGAAGTTCGGCATCACGGGCGTGATGAGTCCCGCCCTGACGGTGAGGGTGAACAAGGACGTCACGTCTGCCGGGGCCACCGTCGGAGATCCTCTCGAGGCGCTGAACCGCCTCGTCCCGGAGATCCGGAAGCAGGCTGACTTCGTCATCCTCCTTTCGCACATGGGGCTGGACAGGTCGAAGGAGCTCGTGCAGTCCGTCAAGGGCATCGACTTCCTCGTCGTCGGCAACCACAGCACGTACTCCGCGAGGTCCTTCGAGGAGGGCACGACGGCGTTCCTCCAGCCGGGCTACAAGGGGCAGTACATGTCCGTGTACAGGCTCAAGTTCGACCAGAACGGTGTGTATCAGGGGTACACCGGTGAGACCCTCGCCCTGGACGACAAGGCTCCGGCCGATGCCTCGGTGGCGCTCCTGATCAAGGAGCACAAGCTCGCCGTCGAGCAGCTCAACAAGGAGCGGGCGGCGCAGCAGGCGCAGTCCCGCGCCACGCAGTCGGCCGCCCCTGCCGCGTACAGCGAGGCCTGCATCGGCGTGAACGGTTCGTGCCGCCGCTGCCACAAGACCGAGCACGACCAGTGGCTCGTGACGGCCCACGCAAAGGCCTTTGAGACGCTGGACAATGCGCACCAGTCGACCAACCCCGCGTGCGTGCGCTGCCACACGACGTGCCAGCTCGACCTCAAGCAGGACGGCTCGGAGCAGGTCGTCGCGGAGCTCCGCGGCGTCCAGTGCGAGGCCTGTCACGGCATCGGCACCGACCACGCCCGCGACGGATCGTACGGGCGGGTGAGCGTCGGGACCTGTCTGTCGTGTCACGACAAGGAGAACAGCCCCGACTTCAACTACGCGCAGTATCTGCCGAAGGTCACACACTAGGGTCCACGGGCGACGCGAGCGACGGTTCCGGCGCTTCGGAGCGTGCGCAGCCGGGAGCGGGACGTGAAGCGCCGGTCGCGAACGACCCGCCGACCGGCGGAGGGGTTCACGATCATGCTCCGGACGCTCTCAGTCATCGCGGCCGTCGCCGCAACCCTCCTCGGCGCCGCCGGCGCCCTGGCCAACGAGGCCCGGGTCGTCGAGTCGAGCGACCGAGAGATCCTGATCGAGCTCCTCACAGACGACTTCTCCGTTGAAACCGTCGGCCACGGCGGCGAGGAGTACGCGCGGGTCCGCGCCCCGGGCTACGACTCGACGGTCGAGCCCGGGCAGCCCATGCTCCCCGTCAAGGCCGTGCTCGTCGGCGTACCCTTCGGCCGCGACGTGGACCTCGAGGTCGTGACCGTCGAGAACGAGCGGGCGGGTCGCCACCGCGTCGAGCCCGTGCCGTTCGAGGAGATCGTCCGGGACGGCGAGTTCTCCCTCCCGGTCCAGCGGTTCGAGCCGGACCCCGGTTCCTACGCCTCCGACGCAGCTTACCCGGCGGGCGCAGCGCGGCTGGGGCGCGACGCGGTCCTCAGACACCAGCGCACCGTCCAGGTGTTCCTTCATCCCTTCAGCTACAAGCCATCGAGCGGCGAACTCGTCGTCCGTCGGCGCCTGCTCGTGCGCCTCGCGCTCGGGCCGGCCCCGCGTCCCGTCGACATGGCCCCCGCGGCGGTCGCGGAGCCGGAGTGGGAGGGCATCTACGCCGGCACCGTCCTCAACTACAGCTCCGCGCGGGAGTGGCGCATGAGGCCGGTGTCCAAGGACGCCGGTCGCGCTCGTGCGTCGCGGCCGGAAGTCGCCTACAAGCTGACGGTCGCCGAGACCGGCATCCACAGCCTGAGCTACGCCGAGCTCGCCGTTGCCGGACTCGACCTGCCGCCCTCCGTGTCCGACGTCGCGGTCTACTCTCGTTCCTTCGACCGGGAGTCCCCGGATCCCTTCGTCCACACGCCGCTTCCCGTCGTCGTCGTGGACGCCGACAGCGACGGTGCGTTCGACGGCAGCGACTACCTCCTCTTCTACGGCAGGAGCTTCCAGGAGGAGTTCCTGGTCGAGGGATGGGAGGACCGGTACGCCGCAGAGAACGTGTACTGGTTCGCCGTCGATCCGTCGCTCGCCGCCCGCATGGAGTCGCGCACCGTCTGGCACGACTGGTCAGGCCTCACGCCGCCCGGGAGCTTCCGCGACACGCTCAGATACGAGCAGGACCTGTACTTCGACGCGAGCCCGCCGGCGGACGTCGTGGACTTCTACACGTTCACCTCGTATCTCCAGAACAACGACGACTATCGCATCCCGTTCGACCTGTGGGACGCCGACGCAGCGGGGCCCATCTACCTCCGCGCCCGCTACCACGGCAACCAGTCAGGGGTCCACAACGTGAACCTCTCGATCGTGAACGGGGCGAGCCAGGAGAACGCTGTCGGGACCTTCCAGTTCACGGGCGTCACGTACACGATGAGCTCGGCGATCTACCAGAGCGGCTCCATCCCGGCCACCCACTTCACGGACGGCACGAACAGACTCCACGTCGTCGGCGACAGGTCGGGGGCGGATCTCGACTGGTTTGAGTTCCAGTACACGAGGGGATACGGGGCGGTGGACGGGAGGCTGGCGTTTACAAACGGGGGGGCGACGGGTGACGTCGAGGTCGCCGTGTCGCGCTTCAGCACGTCGGACGTTCGCGCGTTCGACGTCACGGACCCGTACGCCCCTGTCGCGCTTAGCCTTGGTCCCGAGAACGTCCTCCCTGACGGCGGCCAGTTCCGCCTCGTGGTTCAGGACACCGTGTCCGGATTCAGGCGGTACGAGGCGGTCGGGGAGGGCGCGGGGTTCCCGGTCGCTGCCATCGAGCGTCGGGAGAACGCGAGCCTCGCCGAGCGCGAGGCGGACCTCATCGTCATCTCGCACGAGAACTTCGAGTCCGCCGTCGAGCCGCTCGTCGAGCGCCGCCGGTCGCAAGGATACACGGTCACGCACGCCACGGTCGGACAGGTGTTCGACGAGTTCGGCGGCGGCCTCGTGTCCCCTGACGCCATCAGGAGTTACTTCCGGTACGCGTTCGAGGAGTGGACGACGCCCCCCCAGTTCGCGCTCCTGGTGGGCGACGCGAGCGAGGACACGAGGAACGTCACGACCTCGAGCGATCCGAACTACGTGCCCACGTACATCCACATTGCCATCCCGAACGACGACCTCGTCGCGAGCGACGTCTGGTACTGCTGTTTCAACGACGCGGCCCCGTATCTCCCGCAGATGTACGTCGGGCGGCTCCCCGCCGGGAGCGCCTCCGAGGCGAGCACGTTCGTGTCCAAGATCCTCGCTTACGAGAACTACGCGGCCGGGGACGAG
>Ga0316622_100000812_pt1 | contig 19216 bp, 19 predicted proteins | sample OWC_Aug_OW2_C1_D_FD_207646 | JGI IMG/M metagenome (GOLD analysis project Ga0316622, IMG submission 207646) | Wetland soil microbial communities from Old Woman Creek delta, Ohio, United States - OWC_Aug_OW2_C1_D5_C | ecosystem: Environmental > Terrestrial > Soil > Wetlands | place: USA: Ohio... | reverse complement strand
CGCCGTCCCCTCGAGTATCTTCTTGCTCGCGAAAGGAGCTGTTGAGGGGCGGTACAGATGCCATGTGAACGTCTGCACCGGGCTGTCGATGAACCCGTTCTTCTTCGAGTATGCCTTGTATACCACGTCGCGCGTGGGAGAACTGCCGGTAATCATCTCGTTGATATAGCCGTTTTTCGTAACGTCCCAGACTTTCGGTTCTGAGCCGTCCTTCGCAAAAATGATTGTCGCTTCAGGGTCCGCGGTATACAGCTTCACATAGCGGCGGGGCGCGGTATACGTAGGCCTCGGAAGCGCGTACACCGGAGCCGCAAACGTGCTGGTTATCGCCTTCATTATCTTGGCGACTTCCTCCTTCTTGATCAGCGCCTTCGGCATGAACAGCATCGCGGTGCGGGGGGTCATGCAGTTCGCCTGCACCAGGGCGTAAACGCTGCCTTTCGCCACATCGCTTATCGCTGCGTCGTCAACGTAGGGCGTGGGGGTCGTGGACTGCGGGATCCTGAAAGCGTTTACCAGAATGACCGCCGCGTCTTCGCGGGTTATTCCACCGTTGGGATAGAAATTGCCTTGCGCGTCCGGCCCTATTATGCTCTCCGCGTATGCGGCCTCAACCTGTTTGCCGTAAGGATCGGACAGATTAACATCCTTAAACGTGTAGTTAATCAATCCCTGCTCTACTGCATAATCTTCCCATATGTCATTGTATTCGCTCGGGTGCGGCCAGCCGAAATAATCCGTCAACTCGGCGATGAATTCAGCCCTTGTAATCTCGTTGCCTTTGGGAGACGCAGAAGCGGCAAGCGACATCGCGGGCAGCAACGACATTATCATTGCCAATACGATTGGAAGAATAAGAACACGGATAAGGCTCTTCTTAGATTGGAACGATTTCATGGCTCCTCTCCTTTTTGAATATCGGAGGGCTCGACTGTAAGGTGTTGCCGGGGTGGCGCACGCCGTCTGCGCCACCCCCGGTGAATTTCCAGCAACCTCCCGTTACTTACAGATCTAAGGAGTAATCTGCACTCTGTCCCCCGATGCTTTGAAGCCGGACGGGCTGTAGTAGCGGATCACGTTGCCCGCACCGTCCACCTCGCTGCTGAAGTGCTTCGCGTAGTCCCACAGCTTGGGCATTTCTTCATAGATACAGTTGTGCGAACGGTACGCGTTGTGGCCGACTTTGAACACAGGCACGTCGATGCCGTTGAACGCCTTGGTCCACGTCCAGTCGGTGAACCGGTCGTACCACCCGCTCACGACGCCGTTGCTACCGTCGCCCTTGGCGAGTCCGTTGACGCCGAGGTGATAGGCAGCCCAGCTATCCAGGCCGTTCGTTCTAGTATCCCAGAGCGTGCCCGCGAAGTTACTCATGTCACCGGCCCCGACGATCATGTACACCGGAATCGGCTTATAGGTCGCGGTATTCCCGGGTGACGACGACCCGGAGGTGGAGGCAACCGCGGCGAAGTATTCCGGGTTGGTGATGGCAAACCCTTGGCTCGCCATGCTGCCCGCCGACTGGCCGGTCGCATACGCTCTGGTCGGATCCACTCTGTAATTCGCGTTGATTACGTCTCTAAGGAGGGGATAGAAGATATTGTTATCTCTGTGGCTCACGACAACCGAACTGCTGCTGTACTGCTCGCAGATGATCACGAGGACAAAGCCTTCCTTTTGCGCGACCTTCCACCACTGGGTCGCGTCGAGGAACACGCGGTCTGTCTGGCTGTCCCCCGGGAACACATAAAGGACCGGCGCTTTGTCGCCCCAGATCTGCGCGGCCAATTCGGGCACGTACACCATGTATTCTCGAATGTACCCATTGACCATAATGTTATGGATCTCTATGCCCAGTTTCGCGTAATCCGCCCTCTCCACCAGCTGGTTGCCGTACGCAACCACATTCTCATAGCGGGAGTAGAAGTACATAAAGCTCTGGATGTCGCCCTGCGTATTCTTGTTCCAGTAGCTGACCGGCCGTTTGAGCACAGCCACCTTGGAGATCGGGCCGGAGTAGGACGTCATCCACCGGCCAGACCGGTCAGCCTGATGGTAGACCAGCCCAAAATTCGTGTCCTTAACCGGCGTCGTCACGCAGTCGTTGGATGCCTTCCAGTAGGCAATGCTGGCAGCGGCGCTGGGGCGCGGATTGATGTACCACGTGGGCAGCACCGTTTCGTCATAGCGTATCTTCCTGAATCCTGGAGGGAACGGGATCGTCACATAACTGCCGTTAGCGCCACCATATTCGAGCGAGGCATATTGATTCAGATACTCCGTCGGAAGGCCGGGGGAGTCGATGTACACCTGGCTGATCACCCTGAGTGGATTGGCGACCGCCCAGGCCTCGAGTGGGGGCGCCCCCGCGCCGTAGCCGACGAAGTAGTGCTCGCCGAATATGGAGAAGTACCGGTTGGCAGGAGAGACGTTGACGTTGGCGTAGAAGTTGATCGCAGCACTGATATAGACCTGCTCATCAGTTGCACTGCCCCAGCCGCCCGGGCCTGGTTCCAGCACGAACAGCGCTTCTCCCCTCCGATCCGCCATATCGATCCAGCCCGCCTTCCACAGGAAGACCTCCGTATCCACGCCGTCAGGGATGGCGATCACAGTGTAATAGGATCGGATGGGGGTCTCGGCCGAAATATAAACCTTGGCGGTACGGGGCACCCCATCAATAAGAAACGATTTCTCCCAGTAGCCGGTCATCTCCGCCGGCAGGCGATTCGCGCGGCTGTAGTCGTAAGCCGGATACGCACGGCCGTCCAGCGGAATGGCCGTCACGTAGGTAAACTCGTCGCCCGTTGTTAAATCACCTGCAAATGAGGTCAACGGAGACATGACAGCCACAACGCAAATGGCGAGCAACAGCATAGAGCGCTTTGTGAACATTGCCGTCCCTCCTCGCGAACTAACCGCAGACACTATTCCCCCAAAAGACCTTTGGGCGTGGTGCTGACTCAGGTCTGTCCCACCGTCGCCCCGTCAGAGACTGTAATCTCCGACGGGGCCACCGCTGTGTGCTCGCTCAAAGCCCCGGACCGTCTGCCCGATCGTTGCGAGACGGTCCGGCGCTCCCACTCGCACCAATGTTGATCAGCTATCACTTCGCCTTCGGCCCCTGCATCATCGTGAGCGGGATCTTGGCGAGATACGTGTCCAGGACGAGCCCGCCCGGCGCGTAGGGGAAGGCGACGAAGGCGAACTGGTGGTTGCCCGTGATCCAGGTCGAGAAATCGCCACCCCCGTTGTTCAGATTGTAGTCGGCGTGGTTCGGCGCGGTTGAGCCGACTGTCGTTCCGACAGGATAGGTCGACGACTGGGGGCTCACCCGGATAGTCGGTCCAAAGCTGTTCCCGTGCAGGAGTGCGGCGTAGGTGTCGAACGGGCCGGGCCCGCCGGCCACGTTGGGGTTGTCGGGCGCATAGTAGGCGCGCCACACGACCAGGACCTTCCCGTCGCTCGTGTAGCCGAGGCCAATCTTGCCGGCGCGTGCGATCGTCGCGCCCGTGGGCACGGGCGCAGGGCCGACGGCTGCGGATTTCCAGGTAGCGCCGCCATCCTCGGTGGAGAAGACCACCACGGATTTGCGATCCGGCGCGTAGGCCGCCACGGCATACTTCCACGGAACGTGGGGATCAGCCGCCGCGAAGGGGTAGCGGGCCGTGTCGCCTGACCCGCTGGAATTGAACTCGCTAGCCTCCGCAAGAAGCTGCGCGCTCCAGGTCGCCCCCTTGTCCGTGCTTGTAGCCACCCCTAGGCAGGGGCAGGTTGCGCCCAGCGGGGTGCTACTGGCGATGATCGGTGCCACCAGCATGTTCCCCGAGGCATCGATCTTCCCTCGGCTTATCGTCCAGCCTGGCACCCTAAGTTGGTACACGGTGCCGAATGTCTCGGCCCGATCGTCGGAGGCGACCACGTAGCCGCCGGCCATCGAATAGAAGGTCCCGCTCCGCGGCGCGGCAACACCCATGGCGTTGTCCCACGGCGTATGCCATGGGTCCGTGCCAGGAGGATCCGAGACGCAGGGGAGGTTGCTCGAGCAACCGAGCCCGGTGAGTCCCGGCGCGAAGTTGGCGATCTTGATCCCGTACGTAGTTGGGCTCCAGTGCTCCCCGTTATCCCTCGAGACCGTAAGCATCGCGCGCCCTTGCTTCGGCGCGTCCGTCCCGCGTGCGGGGTACCAGTTTCTGTCCCCCAATGGCGTGAACATCGCGCCGCCAGCGTAGATGGTCCCATCGGGACCGATCGAGGTCCAGGACCAGTTGCAGTAATACAGGCCGGGAGCGGGCTGAGTAGGCAGTTCCGCGTCGACATGTTCCCTGAGAATCGGCATCAGGTTCGTGTCATGGAAGGTCGTGCCCCCGTCGGTCGAGATGGCGACGTGGCAGTCCGCCGTCCGCTCCCCAGGTCCTGCGCCCGCGTTCGTATTGATCGGTAACCCGTACAACCGCCACGCGACAGCCACCACGTCGGGGTCAACGCGACTCACCGCGACTTGGGGCACCGCGGTGGCGAAGAACTCCGTGGTTTGGCTGATGTTGACCAGCGAGATCTCCTTACCCGGAGGACTGCCGGCCCAGGCCCCATCGTAAATGGTGCCCAGCATCAACAGGCACACGGCCACTACTAATGCCATCCGTCCTACATGCCTATTCATGATGACCATCCTTTCCTGTTAGTGAGAAAGAGCTACGCTCAGATGCGCGTGCAGTCGGTGCCACCTCCTTTCTTCGGGCAATCCAGAGCTTCCAGGAATGGGGAGTGCGTGACTACCGGTGCACGTGAGCTGGGCAGCTTTGACGGGTATTGAGGTCCTGAAGAGAGGGAGGGGGAGAGGGAGAGGGAGAGGGAGGCAGACGTGCGACACCATAAGCGCCCGGGGGCCACACGACGGCCGCAGCGCCGCTGCCCGTGCACGCCTAGCGCCTTGACGCCTAGGGCATGCGCAGGTAGAAGCAGGAATGGTCGCGACCGGCTTCCCGCTTGCAACTCGCGCATTGTCCCCTCATGATTGGCGAGGGCGGGCTGAAGTCTATAGACGCTCTATAGTTCTAATATATATTTCCGAGGACGGACGAGAGCCTAGTACAGCCCGGGGAGGCGTGTCAAGGGGGAAAGGCAAAGCGGTTCTTATTGCCTCGCCTTCGCTCGCCAGAGACCGATCCCGGTGGCCTGCAGGCCTTGACGGACGCTCGAGGGTGAGGCGACTTGTGTCCTCCGGCTGTACTCCTTTGCTCGCTTGCGCAGAAAAAGCTTTGACTTCACATGTGGAACGACTATTGTTTTGCGTTCAGAAGCGTTGTCCCAGGAGAGGCGTGCGTGGGGAACGGCAAGAAGAGCAAGAAAGCCATCGTCTATGAGATCCTGAAAAAGCGGATCATTCAGCATTCACTGAAGTCTGGGAACCCGCTGAACGAAGTGCTCCTGGCCAGAGAACTGAAGACGAGCACCACCCCGCTCCGCGAGGCTCTGCAGCAGCTGCAGAAAGAGGGCTTCGTCGAGAACCTTCCTGGGCGCGGATCGTTTGTGTCCCGGATCTCGACCAAAGACGTCCGTGAACTCTTCGAGATCCGGGAGATTCTCGAGTGCCGGGTGATCAAGCAGGTCGTGTCCCAAGGCCTGGTGGTGGAGTCACGCGCCCGAGCAATTCGAAAAGATTTCGAGTCGTCCAAGGGGAAAGGCCGCCCAAGGTCCCGAAGCTACTTCACCCCCGGGGATCAGATTCACCTCTTCGTGTTCGAAAGCTTCGGGAATACTCGACTGCTAGAGTACTACCGTAGTCTGCACGAGCATATCGAGCGGATGCGCCTTTTCTTCTTCAGCAATTTCCATGCGCAACGCTCCGAGCAGTCCTTCCGGGAACATTTGGAGATTCTGGACGCGATGCTCGCGCACGACCCAGATCGGGCGGAGCAAGCCATGCGGACTCACCTGCGCAAGGCCACCGAGTACTTGAAGGCGATTACCTGAGGCGCGAGCACCGTGAGCCCACGGTGGCAACCGCCCCTTCATCTTCTGCACCGACCGCAGCTTTCCCCGGCTACCCTCCTCCTGGCCTGCCCCCCGGGAATTGGTCCAGTGGTAAAGTAGTCGACCCATTTCCAGGAGGAGACCGATCATGTCAAAGAAACACGTCACCCCGGAAGAGATCATCGGGAAGCTCCGCCACGCCGACGTGCTGCTGGGGCAAGGCAAGGAGATTGCCGAGGTCGTCAAGTCCTTGGGCGTCACGGGCGTCACCTACTACCATTGGCGCCAGGAGTTCGGCGGGATGACCACCGCCCATGCCTGGTCCCTGAAGCACGTCGTGCAAGCTGTAAGCGGGGAGGCAGCGTTCCAGCAGCGGCGGAGTCGGGTACGCCAAAACTTGAAATCTGGGCGGACTTCGCATCAACGACCCCTCGGTTGTTTACACCCTTATGGACCGGGACGGTTGTTTACGACCCAGAAGGGCCTCCGGAACTCGTGAGCAAAATGAACGTTGCCAAGTACGACAAGTTACGTTGGCGCGCCCTCACGGCACGACCAGCTTGAGGGGTTTGAAGTAGTCCCGATAGAAGCCGCGGTCCCGCGTCAGCAACCGGTCCGCCTGGACAAGGGCGTGGCCGCCCACCAGGAAGTCGGCGACGATGCGGTCCTTCCCCTCTGACCGTTTTCTGAATCGGTACCGGCACTCCGCAGCGCGCAGGGACGCCTCTTCGCTCATGGCCGAATAGGCGATCTCGATCTTACGGAGCGCCTCCACGGCCCGCGCCGGGGCGTGACCGAAGGCGATGGCCACCTCGGCCCACACGATATCAGCGGTCACCATGGATCTTTCGCGCAGGCACCGTCGGAGTGCCTCCCGAGAGCCGGGTCCATGGTCCGGATCGGGCTCGAGAACGTCGATGATGATGCTCGAATCCACGGCAGTGATCACGGCTCGCCCCGTAGCGCCTGGAGGATGTCGTCCGTTCGGCGTCGCCGACCGAGGCTGCCGTACCAGCGGTCCAAGGCGCCCGCTTTGTCCGCCTTTTCGGCGATGAGCTTGCCGGCCTCCTCCCGGAATGCGAGGATCGTTCCAGGTCGGATGTCCAACCTCTCCCGCAGCCGCTTCGGAATCGTGACTTGTCCTTGTTCCGTCACCACAGCTTTCATGGATCTCTCATCCTGAATTCCGCCATGGGTATGGATTCTACTCCACGGATGCTTCCTTGCACTACATATACCGTCGTGCCGAAGGAGAAACGACAGGCGACGACGAACACTTCGGATTTTCCACGACCCGCGGTTTAGGGGATTTCCTGCCGTCTGTCGGGCCGTCTATGGCACTCGACACGCCGCGTTATCCGGGCAATAATGACGATGGCCTACGAGTGAGGAGACTGGAGACGGCGATCGTCGGTTGTGTTAGAGGTGTGCGAGGTCTCGAAAGGCCTGGTCCGAGCGGAAGGGCGAATGCGTTCACGCAGACCGCATCCGGGCGCAGCCGGTGGCAATCACCTTCAACTGAGAGCCGACTCGTATGCGAGCCTTGAAGGGTCGGTGGCCCGCATCACGTACGTGAGCGAGGAGACGCAGTACGTCGTCGCCCGCCTGGAGGTCCCCGGCAAGCCCGATCCCGTCACCATCGTCGGGACCGTGCTGAGCCTCACGCCTGGGGAAACGCTCCGCGTCCACGGGCGGTGGTCCCACCATCCGAAGTACGGCGAGCAATTCAGAGTCGACCGGTACGAGTCGGTCGTTCCCGCCACCATCACCGGAATCCAAAAGTACCTCGGCTCGGGGATGATCAAGGGCATTGGCCCCGTGTTCGCGAAGCGCCTGGTCGAGGCCTTCGGCGCAGAGACGCTCAAAGTCATCGAGGAGGCTCCCGGGCGGCTCGCCGAGGTCGAGGGCATCGGGCCTATCCGCCAGCAACGCATTACCACCGCGTGGGTGGAACAGCGCGAGATCCGGGAGGTCATGCTGTTCCTCCAGGGTCATGGCGTCTCTCCGGCATACGCGGTGAAGATCTTCAAGACGTACGGCCAGGCGGCGATTGCTACGGTTCGTGAGAATCCGTATCGCTTGGCCAGGGAGATTCGAGGGATCGGGTTCAAGACGGCGGACAAGATCGCGCGGGATGTTGGCATCCCCGCCGACTCGCCGCTTCGCGCCGCCGCCGGCATCCTCCACACGCTCAACGAGTTCACCGACGAAGGCCACGTCTACGTGCCAGAGGATGAAGTGTTCCGAGCGACGGCGGAGAGCCTGGAGATCCCGGCGACCCTCCTCCCGGACGCGCTCTCTGCTCTCAGCGCCGACGAGGCAGTCGTCGTGGAGCCGCTCGCGACGGGCCGGGCCGTCTATCTCACGTCCCTCCACCTGTCCGAGACGCAGCTTGCGCGGCGCCTCACCGACCTGCTCCGGGCTCCGCGGGCCGTGCCCCTTATCGACATGGCCCACGCCTTGCCCTGGGTCGAGCAGAAGACCGGCCTCGCCTTGACCGAGGAGCAGCGCCAGGCGGTGCGCCTCGCGCTGCGCGAGAAGCTGCTGATCATCACGGGCGGCCCCGGGACGGGGAAGACGACGATTCTCCAGGCCGTCATCCGCTTGCTGGAGGCGAAGAAACTCCGGATGCACCTCGCCTCGCCCACGGGGCGGGCGGCCAAGAGGCTGGCCGAAGTCACGGGACACGACGCGCGCACGCTGCATCGCCTGCTGGAATGGAATCCGCGAGAGGGCGGGTTCCAGCGGAACGCGCGGAATCCCCTGGAGGCCGATGTCGTGGTCGTGGACGAGGTCTCCATGATCGACGTGCTGCTCGCGCACCATCTCGCCCAGGCGATTCCCCTCACTGCGACGCTCCTCTTCGTGGGCGATGCGGATCAGCTGCCATCGGTAGGGCCGGGGACCGTCCTGCAGGACCTGTTGGCCGTTCCCGGCATCCCGGCGGTTCGCCTGACCACGATCTTCCGCCAGGCGGCCCAGAGCCGGATCGTCTCGAACGCGCACCGGGTGAACCGCGGCGAATTCCCAGACCTGTCCGTGACTGCCGCGGACCGGAAGCAAGATTTCTTCTTCATTGCCGAGGACGATCCGCCCAAGCTTCAGGAACTGATCGTGGACCTGGCCCAGCGGCGCCTCCCAAGCAAATACGGGTTGGATCCTCTTGCGGACATCCAGGTGCTCACCCCCATGCATCGCGGGCCCATCGGGGCCGGACAGCTCAACGCCGCCCTGCAGGCGGCCCTGAATCCCCCGCGCAACGGGGCGACGGAGCTCTTGCGGGGCGGGCGGATCTTCCGCGTCGGGGATCGCGTACTTCAGCTACGGAACAATTACGACAAGGCGGTCTTCAACGGTGACCTGGGCCGGATCGCTGCCATCGACGCCGTCGAGCAGGCGGTCGTCGTGCAGGTGGATGACCGGGAGGTGCCGTATGACTTCAGCGATCTGGAAGAGCTGACGCTGGCCTATGCGATCACGGTGCACAAGAGCCAGGGGAGCGAGTATCCCGCGGTCATTCTCCCGCTGCACACCACTCACTATCCCATGCTGCAGCGGAACCTGCTGTACACGGCTATTACCCGAGCCAAACGGCTGCTCGTCCTGGTGGGGACGCGGAAAGCCTTGGCCATCGCGACGAAGAACGACGCTACACGCCGCCGATATTCCCACTTGCGGGAGCGGTTGGCGACCTGCGGAGCCGACGCGCAGGCTGTCCTTGACAGCCCGAGAGTTGCCGGGATAGGATAATGACGGTTGCCATCATCTCGCCAATGCAGATCCCCACGACTAATCTCTGAAAGGAGGGTACTCGAATGCGAAAAGGGTTGCGGATGGCGGTGGTCGCGGTGGGCCTTTTTGCGCTGTTGTCGGCGTGCTCCGCGCGGACGCAGCTGGCCATGGAAGAGACCAAGAAGAACGGCGCGCACTTCGCGACGTGGAACCACATGGGCTACTCGGTGAACCGGGGCACGCCCGAGTCGACCACGAAGGGCGACGTCGAGGTGTCCAAGGCCGACCAGTGCTTGCCGAACCAGAAGTGCTCCTGGTGGGGCGAGCCGGTCATGGTTCAGCCGATTCAGTAAGCGGCTCGCACCGGCGGGCGTTAGTGAGGGGGGAAACCTGATTCGGGTTTCCCCCCTTTGTGTTGTGGGCGTCGGCCCGTGGAGGCGAGGATGGGGACGCGATCCGAACGAGACAGCTTGGGCGAGCGTGCGGTGCCGGCGGAGGCGTATTTCGGCGTTCAGACGGTGCGGGCGATGGAGAACTTCCCGATCAGCGGACTCCGCGCCCACCCCGCGCTGATCGTCGCCACGGCGCAGGTGAAGCTGGCGGCCGCCCAGGCGAACGTGGCCTTAGGCCGGCTGAGTTCAACCATCGGCAACGCCATCGTGGCGGCGGCGCGCGAGGTCATGAGCGGCCGCTGGCACGATCAGTTCGTGGTGGACGTGTACCAGGCGGGGGCGGGCACGTCGCACAACATGAACACCAACGAGGTGCTGGCCAACCGCGCCCTGGAGCTTCTGGGCGAGGCGCGCGGCCGGTACGCCGTGGTGCACCCCAACGACCACGTGAACATGGCGCAGTCCACCAACGACGTGTTTCCCACGGCGATGCGGCTCGCCGCGCTGGCCCGCTTGCACTCCCTGCTCCAGGCGCTGGACGGGTTGGAAAGCGCGCTGAGCGAGCGCGCCCGCCTCTTTGACGGTGTGGTCAAGGCCGGGCGGACGCACCTCCAGGACGCGACACCCATCCGTTTGGGGCAGGAGTTCGGGGGCTACGCCACGGCCGTCGCGGCCAATCAGGCGGCGATCGCAGAAACGCGCCAGGCCTTGCGGTCCGTTGGCCTGGGTGGGACGGCGGTGGGCACCGGGATGAACAGCCACCCGGATTACCGCCGCCTGGTGACCGCCAGATTGGGGGACGTGACCGGCGAACCACTGGTCGCGGCGCCGGATCCGTTCGACGCCATGCAGAGCATGCGGGCATTCGCCGCGCTGTCCGGCGCGCTTCGGACGCTCTGTCTCGACCTCATCCGGATCTGTAACGACCTACGGTTGTTGGCTTCAGGGCCGCGCACGGGCCTGGCGGAAGTTTCCCTGCCCGCGGTCCAGCCCGGTTCATCAATCATGCCCGGGAAGGTGAATCCGGTGATGGCGGAGATGCTGACCATGGTCTGCTTCCAGGTGATCGGCCACGACGTTACGATCGCCATGGCGGCACAGGCTGGGCAGCTCGAACTAAACGTGATGATGCCCGTCATCGCCCATGCGCTCCTCCAATCCCTCGATATCCTGGCGCGCGGCATTGCCGCTTTCACCAGCCGTTGCGTCGCGGGGATACAGGCGGATACGGAGCGATGCCGCCGATACGCCGAAGAGACGGTGGCGTTGGTCACCGCCCTCAGCCCGAGGATCGGGTACGAGCGGGCGGCGGCGCTGGCCAGCGAGGCCTGGACCAGCGGCCGCTCAGTGCGGGAGGTCGCGGCCGCGCAGGGACTCCTGATGCCGGCGGAGCTCAGCGACCTTCTGGATCCGCGGCGATTGACCGAGCCCGGGTAGTTGAACAGGGGAGCAGGGGAGCAGGGGAGAGGGGGAGAGCGGCTGACGAGCGCGTTGCGACGCGTCCCCCATTGAATCGTGCATGGAGAAAACGGCAGTAGATGGGTCAGGGCACGCACTCGATGGGCGTCACCGTGACCGATGCGCTGCGGTGTTCGCGCGTTGTCAGGTCGCAGCGTAGTAAGAGGCGAGGATTTGGTCCATCACCCAGGTGGTGCGCGCCGCCGACTCGCCTGTGCTTGGGCATTGCCCGACGCCGTTGAGGTTGTCGACCACCGTCTGGATGAGGGGCTGTTGGACGTGCGGCGGGTGCGGGATCACGAACTCTGACGTTTCACCGCCTGTTTCGAGCACGACGGGCGCGTCGTCGAAGCTCGCGAAGGCGACGCGGCCGCGCGTCCCCAGAATCTCCGTACGGTCCACCGAGATCGGGCCGGCGAACCACCACAACCCCGTGCCCTCCACACCGGACTTAAACTCGAAGGCCGCGGCGACGGTGTCCTCAGCGCGATACAGTTTCGTGTGATTCGTTGCCAGGCCGTGGGCCGCGCGGATGGGCCCGAGCACGTAATCCAGGAAGTCCAGCGTGTGACTCCCCATATCCACGAACAGGCCGCCGCCGGCGACGGCGGGATCGACGCGCCAGTCCGTGGCGCCGGGGGCTGCGGGCAGGTGCGGGCGGTACAGTGCGACCGTGACGGCGCGCGGCTGGCCGATCAGACCCGCCTCGACGATCTCCTTGACTTTCAGGAACCGTGCGAGCGCCCGCCGGTAGTAGGCCACAAAGAGGGGAACACCGGCATCGCGACACGCTGCGATCATGACCCGGCATTCGGAGAAGCGCATGGCCATCGGCTTCTCGATGTACACAGGCTTGCCGGCCTGCGCGGCCATCAGGGCGTAGTCTTTGTGGGCATACGGTGGGGTGGCGATGTAGACCGCGTCCACGCCGGGATCGGCGATGAGGGCCTCCGCGGCGTCGTACCAATTCGGTACGTCGTGACGGAGCGCATAGTTCCTCGCCAGCTCCCCGTTTCTCCGCATGACCGCCACGAGGCGCGAGTGCTCCGCCTTCTGGAACCCCGGCCCGCTCTTCACCTCGGTGACGTCACCGCACCCGATCATTCCCCAGCCGATCGTCCGCATGGCAAGACTCCAGTTCCCGTGCGCTTACGCCGCTTTACCTGGGCGACTCGATGACCTCGTAGTGCGCCGAGCGGGCGTCGAACCGCGATAGGAGCTGCCGTGCCTTCGAGGGCACGTCGGCGAGTTCGTAGTCGTCCCCCGCGAAAGTCCGCTCGGCCTCCAGAGAATCGAACCACATGAGCGTGACGAACTCCACCTCGGCTCCGACGTCCCGTCGGAGGAGATGGATGCCCCGGCACCCGGCGATGTGCCGATCGCGGATTCCCACAAAGATCTCGTGCCGCAGCAACGCCTCGTAGGCGTCGGCGTTCTGCGGCATGGTCCAGCCATGCCAGACTCGACTGATCATCGGGAGGTTCTCCATGTGCGGCTGACCGGGGACGGCGCCCGAGGTGCGGATGACTCCCCTGACGCATCCATCGTCAGGACAGCATCCGCACGAGTCCGTCCAAGGCAAGCCCGACCGCCACGGCCGCGACAAATACAAGGACGGCTTGCCCGAACCTGCGTCGGAAGAACTGCCCACGGTCGGTGAGCAAGTCGGGGCGAAATACGATATTGGGCGGGAAAAACCCCAGGGGCGCGCTCCACAGCAGAACTTCCGATCGTCTGTTTGCGATCGTATTGAACAAGTAGTACGCGGCGGCTAACCAGGCCATGGTGGCCACGGTGTAGACGCTGCCGAACAGAATCAGGATTGCGAAGCCGAGGGCGTGTTGCATATCAGGCCGGACGTTGGAAGGTGGTGTGCACGCGCTCCAGCGCTTCCATGGACAGCGCCCCGCGCTGGGCCGCCGCCACGGCCTGCTCGAGCTGCTCCAGACTGGAGGTGCCGACCATGGCCGTGGAGACCTCGGGTTTGCTGATGGCAAAGCGAACGGCCGCCTCGGCCAGGCTGCCCACCGTTCCGTCGGCGAGAAGAAAGTCGAATTGGCGGGCACGCGCGGCATCCTCGGCGTACTCGCGGCCCGTTGCAATGGGCGTAACGCTCTGCGTGGCGATCGGGTGCCGATCGGTGTTCCCGGAGAGGGCGCCTCCCGCCAGCACGCGGATGGCGATGACGCCGATCCGGTTGGCGGCGGCCCGATCGATGAGCTGGCGATAGTCCTGGTACGGGAAGCTTGGCGGGACCAGTCGTCCGCCGCTGGGGTTCAGCAAGTTATACACCGTTTGAATCGTGTGAAATCCTCCCGTTGCCACCGCTCGGTGGAGGGCTTCGGTATCCCCGAGCGCGGTGATTCCCCAGAAGCGGGTCTTGCCCTGGCGATGAAGCGTCTCGAATGCACGGATCACGACGGGCAGGTCGTCCGGGGTCAGGGACGCAGAGTCGGATCGGCGCTGGGAGGTGATTGGGTTATGCAGCTGGAAGAGATCCACGGCATCCCGGCCGAGCCGGCGCAGGCTTGCCTCCATGGACTCCACGATTGCCGTCTCCATGCGTTCCATGTCTTTCAAGGCGAGGCGGACCTTCGTTCCCACGACAACCTCGGCGCGCAACTCGCGGAGAATGGCGCCGAGGTTGACTTCCGACTGGCCGTTCCCGTACAACGGCGCGGTGTCGAAGTAGTTGACGCCCGCTTCGATGGCGCGGGCCACCGCGCGCCGCATGGTAGGATACTCGCCGCGCACGAGGAGCCCGCCGACCATTCCGCAGCCGAACCCCAGATCGGAAACGTGAAGGCCTGTCCGGCCGAGTGCTCTACGGTTCATGGGATCCTCCGGTCTTGGCAGACTGCTGAAAAACTTGTGGTTGCCCAGGCTGCTCAAAAAGGTCCAGATACAAGGCGCCGCGCGATCCGAGGCGCGAGGCGTACTCAGCGCGTACGTCGTAGCGCCGCGGGAGTGCAGCAATGCCGTAGATGGGCCTTTTTCAGCGGCCTGCTAGAGGACGCTACCGTCCGTTCCAGTACGCCGCCAGCTTCGTGTTGCTGACGACGGGAAAATCGGCGGCATCGGAGTGCAACGCGAGATAATCGTCCACGGTGGCGGAATCACCCCACGCGCGGTACTCGTCGGCGGCGATGGCGGCCTCCGCGTAACACGCCAGCTCGTGGTACCCGTCGCTGCGGCAACAGTCGCGAGCAGTCATGCCTTCGGTGTTGAACTCGCGCACGTCCAGGATCGTTTCCCCTTCGGGAGAGAAGCGGTAGACCTTGGTGACGTGCGGAAAGGCGATGACGAACCCGATGCCCTCGTGGCCGCCCGCGACGAATACCCGCTCGAAGTCCGCCGTGGTGCGCGGACAGCGTTGCCACTCGTACAGCTCGGGTATGTCCCGCCCGATGACGGAGATATAGTACACCTTGAACACGGACTTGCCATCCCGCATCCGAAGCACTCTCCGACCGACCGTTTTGGCATGGTAGGTTCTACACGGTGTCACGTGCATGGCGTACCCCCTATTTTGTCCACTCGGAGAAATCCCGACAGAATTGGTCCAGCGACAGCGGGACGATGCGCGGATCCGCGGCGACCTTGTCACGGTCGGTCGGCATGACGTATCCCCACAGGGCCAGATAGAGGGCGACCTCCGCAAGCTGGGCCTCACGCTTGACTGCCTGCAGGGTCTTCAAGCGATCCTCGACAAACCAGATGTCCCGATATCTCAGGTCGTGTGCTTTCGCGAGGTCCCGCAGGAGCTCCGGCTTCGGGCGGACCTGCTCCTTTCCCCAGACGCGGTCGGCCGGCATCGTGACGCCGTGGTTTTTGAGCAGGGTGTGGGCGAAGCGCCCCTCTTTGGTGGTGATGACGTAAAGCGCGACCCCGCTTGCCAGGATCGCACGCAGGCGATCGGCCATGCCAGGGTACAAGCCCTGGTCCGCCAGCCAGTCGTCCAGACTTCTGGCGATGGCCCGGTCGCGGACGGCGTCGAAGCGTGGAGCCAGTTGCCGAGGGGTCACGCGATGCTTCTCCAGGATGCGCTCTCGGCAGGTGGTTTGGAAGGCATCCCAGATGGTCGCCTCGGGAATGCCGTCGAGGATGGCGAGCACCAGGACTGGAAACTCCCACCCATGTTCCACGACGGGCCGAAGGCGCACGAAGAGAGACGCCAGCTCCGGAGGCGGCGCGTCGCCGTTGAGCTGTACGAACTCACGGCAGACCTGCCACGCCGAGCGGCAGCCCTCGCGAACCGTGTCGCAGATCACGCCGTCAAAATCCAACGCCAGCAACTTGGGCCCGCTCACGAAGTCCTCCTCTGATTGGTGGTTACTTCGCAGGCGTCTTGAACATGGTGAGGAGCATCTTGAACCGACCGGCGGCCTGAACGCCGTGGGGGACGTTGGCCGGCATCAGGGTCAGCTCACCCGCGCGGACGCTGACTGTCTTGCCGCCGATGGTCAATGTGGCGGTCCCGTCCAGGACCTGCACGACGGCGTCGAAAGGCGCAGTGTGCTCGCTCAGGGATTGCCCCTCGTCGAAGGCAAACAGGGTCAGGGTGCCCGCGCCGCCCTTGAGCAGCGTGCGGCTGACGACGGAGCCGGGCGCATACTGCGCGGCATCGGCGAGGGCCAACGGCTCTGCCGGTGGCAGTTGGCCGCGAGGCGTGCCGGTCGTGGTCATGCGGATGTCCCCCCTTCAGGCGTTGCGCTTCGGCTCTGCAGGCGCTGCCTGTACGGCTCATAGTCGACGATGAGCCGTTCATATTCGTCGGCCATGAGTGGCGAGGAGATGATGAAGTCCGCCGACGCCCGGTTGCACGCGATGGGAATGTTCCACACCACGGCGATGCGCAGAAGGGCTTTGACATCCGGGTCGTGCGGTTGGGGCTCTAAGGGGTCCCAGAAGAAGATCAGGCAGTCAAGCTCTCCCGCGGCAATCTTGGCCCCGATCTGTTGATCCCCACCGAGCGGACCGCTCTGCAATTTGACGATCGGACAGGTGAGCGCTTGCTCCAGTAACGTGCCGGTGGTGCCTGTGGCGTACAACTCGTGCTGTTCCAGCAGGCCCTTGTTGTACGTCGCCCACTCATAGAGGTCCGACTTCATGTTGTCATGAGCCACCAAGGCAATCCGCTTGTTCTTCCGCATGGTAAGTTGCTTGTGTGCCATGAGTGTCGCCTCTCCTTGTGCAGAAACGCTCCGCCGCTCCCGCTAGTCGAGCGCTTGTGCCAAGTCCTCGATCAGGTCGTCGGGGTGCTCCAGGCCGACGGACAAGCGCAGCAGGTTCTCCGGGGTACCCTTGTCGGGCGGCTCGATGGACGCCCGGTGCTCGATGAGGGTGTCGGGCCCACCCAGGCTGGTTGCCCGAGTGATGATCCGGAGCTTGGCGGCGACGGCCAGCGCCTCGGGCCTCCCGCCCCGGACCTGGAATGACATCATGCCGCCAAAGTCCTTCATCTGCTTGGCCGCGATGGCGTGGCCGGGATGGGTCGGAAGGCCGGGGAAATGCACGGCCTCCACCCGGGGGTGGCGCGCCAGGAACTCCGCCAGCGCTCGCGCGTTCTGACAGTGGCCACGGACGCGGTAGGGCAGCGTGCGGATGCCGCGCATGACCAGCCAGCAGTCGAAGGCGGGTGCGACCGCGCCCCCTTGTATCTGGATGTTCCGGATGCGCTGGAAAAACTCACTGTCCTTCCTGGCCACAACCGCCCCGCTCAGCACGTCGCAGTGGCCGCCGAGATACTTCGTGGTGGAGTGCAGGGCGAGGTCCGCCCCCAGTTCCAAAGGCCGTTGCAGGACGGGAGAGGCCCACGTATTGTCCACGACGCAGTGGGCGTGGGCCGCAGCGGCCATGGCGGCGATGCGCTCGATATCGCTCACCCGGAGGAGTGGGTTGGACGGCGTCTCAATCCATATGAGCTTGGTTTCGCTCCGGATGGCTCGCTCGACCCGCGCCGGGTCGGCCATGTCCACGAAGGTGGCCGCGAGCCCCCACGGGCCGAGGATGTCCCGCAGCAGGATGGTGGTTCCGTGGTAGGCGTCGCTGGGCGCAACGACGTGGTCGCCCGGCGCGAGGGCCTGCAGAATGCTCATGGTGGCCGCGGCGCCCGAAGCGAAGGCCGCCGCCGCCGCGCCGCCCTCCAGCGCAGCCAGGCACGTCTCCAACGCCGTCCGATTGGGGTTCCCGTGCCGGGCGTAGAAGTACTCCTTGATAGCGCCGTCGGCCGCCCGTTCGAAGGTGCTGGATAGGTGGATGGGCGGCGAAACCGCCCCGGTGGCGGCGTCCACGCCGTGTCCGGCGTGCACCGCTAGGGTCTCGATCCGCATGGTCAGGCTCCTTTAGCAGGCTGCTGAAAAAGGCCCATCTGCTGGGACCCATCCTCCGGACGGGTACCCCGCACGCTCGCGCGGCGCTGCGACGTACGGGCTAAGTACGTCTCGCACCGCGCCGGGTACCCATCCTTCAGGATGGGTGACGCCGCCTTGCATCTGGACCTTTTTGAGCAGCCTGGGCTACAACGCGTTTTTCAGCATCCTGTTAGCGTCCGTCCGGAATCTGTTTCCGCTTCCGGCGCGCCATTCTTGCTCGAGGATGCTCATCTGGAGCAGCGTCCAGTAATCCTCCCCGAACCGCCGCGCCTCCCGCAGGCGTCCCTCGATCACGAACCCGGCTCTTTCATAGCACGCGATGGCCCCCATGTTGAAATCGAAAACGACCAGATCGATGCGATGCAGCCCCAAGCGATCAAAGCCGATCTCCAGTGCGCGCAGGACCATCTCCACCCCGCTTCCTTTGCTGCGCCGAGAAGGATCGCCTATGAGGACTCGTGCAAGGCTCGCCGAGCGGTTCCGCGAGTCGATCTTGCCGAGTTCGATGTGACCGACGGCCCCTCCCGTCTCAGCCTCCACCGCAGTAAAGATCATCCGCGTCGGCTGGTCCTGTTGCGATTCCGCGAGATAGCGTTCGAGTTGCGCCGTGTCCAGCGGATAGGTGAAAAGGGGGCCTGCCCACTGGAGGAGGAACGCCGGTGAGGCAACCCAGCCGATGAGACGGGCGAAGTCAGACCGGTCGAACGGTCGAAGTGTGATCATGGCGCAAAGACCAAAGAATTGGGGACCCGTTCATTGCCACAGCGCCCTGTGTCCGGCGAGCCGCGGGTCGCCTTGGATTAGGCGTCAATGGTGAAGATGGCCGATGGCGCGGGTCTCTCGTTGACCGTGAGCTGAAACACGTCAGGGCGGGCGTAATGGCCCGTGACGTCGAAATCAAACCGGCTGCGCGGGATCTCGCCCATGTCCAAGTCGACGATCAGGATGTCCTCGCGGTCGTACAGCGGGCCGGCCAGCACAGTACCCAGCGGGGAAACGACGGCGCTGCCGCCGCGGCACATGACCTCAGGCTCGCGGGTCAAGTCCTCGGCTCCGATCAGGCCCGCAGGGTACATGGACTTTGTGACAAACTGATTGCACCCCAGGACGAAGCAGCGGCCCTCGCACGCGATATGGCGCAGCGTGGCCTGCCAGGTATCGCGCGCGTCGGCGGTGGGCGCAAGATAGATATCTACTCCTTTGCTGTACATCGCCATGCGCGCCAGCGGCATGTAGTTCTCCCAGCAGATCAGCCCGCCGATCTTGCCGAACTCCGTCTCCACG
>Ga0316622_100000811_pt1 | contig 19217 bp, 14 predicted proteins | sample OWC_Aug_OW2_C1_D_FD_207646 | JGI IMG/M metagenome (GOLD analysis project Ga0316622, IMG submission 207646) | Wetland soil microbial communities from Old Woman Creek delta, Ohio, United States - OWC_Aug_OW2_C1_D5_C | ecosystem: Environmental > Terrestrial > Soil > Wetlands | place: USA: Ohio... | reverse complement strand
CCTTGATATGGGTCTGGATAAGATGGTTCGTAATCTGTTGTGAAAGAATGGCGCCAAGACCCAAAGACACCAGGGAAATAACGACGAAGGTGACAACCGTATATCGGAAAATTATGTTCTGCAGCAATCTCATACCGGGTAGAAATCGAGTTTCCTTTCAGAAGGATTTTTGGGGCTGCTATGTAGAGAATTCAGAGGGCTGCGGCTCTCTGACTATCACACTTTTCAATGCCTGAAGCTGTTTTTTCCTTTGCATCGTCGCTCTCCACATGGTCGATTGAACGAAAAAACCTTTGAATATTCATCGTCATAACCTGTTGACAACTTTAGCTCGATGTGTTTTCAACTGGCGAGTCCGGGTGTAGGCCATGAGTAAAATCCCAACAGTCATCTTCGTCTCTATCTAAAAACAAATAATCTTTGATACTATCAACCATCATGATAAAGCGCTTTCTTTCACCGCAGCGGTCCGGGGTATCGGGAATGATATTGTTTGGCGCCTGTCTCGTCGTATTGCTGGGGTCTTCCTGTGCCAAGCGGGAGGTTGTCCGGCAGCCCGAGCTTGAGCCCTATACCGGCCCTGTAACGGTCGAGGTGCTGAAGAATTCCATTGGTTTCAGGGACATCAAAACCATCAAGGCTCTGACGGCGGCGGAGATATACAAGAACGGCGAGCCTGTCGGAAGCTTCAGCGGCGTATTCGGATACCAGGCGCCCGACTCCCTCAGGACCAGCTTTTTCGGCCCCTTCGGACTGACCGTGATGGAGGTCCTTATCACAAGAGAGCTGCTTCAGGTCAGCCTGCCGTCAAAGAATATCCTGTATCAAATGCAATCGCCGGGAATATCCTTCTCGTCATTGGCGAACGGAAGGGTTCGGTATGAGATGCAGGAGGAAGATGATCTCTACGCACTGTACGCCTATAACGGTACTGACAGGACAGCCGGCCTTGTCATAAAACATCTCTTTGACAGGACCTACCTTTTGAACCGGAGGATTATTGTTTACCAGGACGGCAGGGAAGCTGTGATGATCGGGTTCGACAGGTTCAACGGAAAGGTTCCGGAAAAGATGAAGGTCTCATTCAACAACGGCATGGATATGGAGATGGAACTTCGCGAGGCTGAATATGACACCGATATTCCTGAAGCGTACTTTAATGAGATAGAACAACAGGATAAGAAAATCCTGCCTCTTCAGGAGCTCCTCAGGCGTTTTGAGCCCCTGCGATAACGTAATGAGTTTTCTGATCGGTCTTGTTGCCGGAATATTCGGGGGTCTGGTCGGCCTTGGCGGCGGGGTGATCATGATCCCTCTCATGGTCGGGCTCAAAAAGCTTACCCAGCACAAGGCTCACGGCACAAGTCTGGTCGCCCTTGTCTTTACCGGCATTGCAGGGGCGGCAACCTATTTTCTGCAGGGGTCAGTCGATATGATGGCGGCTCTGTTTCTTGCGATTACGGCCATCTTTACTGCCCGTGCAGGGGCAACATTTGCCCATGCGCTTCCTGAATGGAAACTGAAGCGCTCGTTCGGCGGTTTCCTTATAGTTGTCTCCCTGCTCCTGCTCATAAAACCTTATCTGCCGGGTCTTGTTCTTTCGACCGCAGGATGGTACAGAGCAGTCGTGCTCCTCATGGCAGGCATGTTCACCGGCTTTCTCTCAGGGATGATGGGGGTCGGCGGCGGCACGATCATGGTGCCTGCCATGGTCTTGTTCGTCGGCATGGGTCAGCATATGAGCCAGGGCACTTCGCTCCTTGCGATGGTGCCCGCAGGCGGCGTGGGGGCATTTACCCACGGGAGACTCGGCAATGTTGAGAGCAGCCTTCTTGCAGGACTTATCCCCGGGATTCTCTTCGGCACCTATCTCGGCGGTACCCTTGCACACATCCTTCCCGAAGACGCCCTGCGGATGATTTTTGCCGCAGTCCTGATCTGGACCGGAGCCCGTTACCTCAAGACAAGATCACCTGAGAGAAAAACAGCATAATTTCAGGGCTGTCTCCCTATCAAAATCATTGTTTTATTTTCCTGGAATAGCTATTATTTTTATACAAATATATCGGATTGAAGCATATGTTAGGGGGAGGTTCGTATTGAGACCATTCAGCAAGCAGAGGCGGCACAGAAGATTTATGGTCGATGTCATGGAGATCCAGAGCAGTGCTGTCTTTACCAGCGAAGTGTTGCTCTATGATATCAGTATCAGCGGTGTTTCCCTGATCACTGACCGGAAGCTTGACATAGGGAAGGAATATGCGCTCAGGATCATGGAGAAGGATCTGGATATTCCCCTGCAGGGGAGGGTGGTCTGGGCCTCTGAAAATACAGCAGCACAATGCCGTGAGGAGTATGCGCATCTTACCTATGCAGCAGGACTTAGCTTCACCAGCCTCCCGGAGGAGACCATAACAAACCTCAAAAAGTTTGTTGAGTCCCAGATGATCGGGCAACATACCCAGGTGAAGATCCATGAAAAGAGCGACTGCAGGTGCAATGTCAGGGTTCTTGTCGAGAGGGGCGAAAAGGCAATGCTGAACGTTGAAGAGATCTACAGAGTCAAGAAACTCAGTCTCGGCGGCCTGGAACTTGAGAGCGATCATGATTTCGAAGTCGAAACACGGCTGCATATGAGTATCACCATCCCCGGGGAAATGCATCTTACCTTTACCGGCCGGGTAGCATCCTGCATCCCCTCACCATGCAGTCCATCGCATGTTGACGTCGGCATCCAGTTCATCGATATGCCGAAAGAGGAAAAGATGAAGCTCAAGGAGTTCATCCGCAGGCTTTATCTGGAGGATGCCGGATTTACCGCTTGATGCCTGCTTTCCGAAAACAGGGCGTACCAGACAGGAGAAGACCTTATGGATGGTACCAGACGTTCCGATATCAGACCGGGGCTATGCGTATCGATCGTATTGAAGAAAGACCAGCGGACAGGGGCACTGACAACAGGGATTGTCAAGGATATATTGACCAATGCACCGACACATCCCCATGGCATTAAAGTTCGCCTCGAAGATGGGGCAGTAGGCCGTGTAAAAGTGATATGCCAATGATTGCTCCCTCGGTCCGATATATTCTCTTGCCCTGTCCACCGTTCTGCTGATTCCAACCCCTGTCTTTTCAAACCATGGCGACATCACGGTGAGGTATGTCATTACTGTAACTGTAATGGAGGGCCCTATGAAGCCTGTGCAGTGGCCCGACAATCGGGTAAATACCCGCTTGCGGTAAGCGGACTGCCGGATATGGCAGAACGCACCCGTCTCGATACAAAGTCAGACTATGCCGGTATCTTATCGATCAAGCCGTTCAAACGCCGACTGCAGGGTAAGGGAAGTCTGCAGGCCTGGACAAGCCGGGGTCCAGGTGCGCGCGTAAGGCTGCATCGCATACTGCATATCCCCAGTTGATGAGCCGTTCCTGAAGTTCCGGGTTCATGCGCTTGAGACGTGTCGGCGTTTCTGCCAGATCCAGCGTGCGTTCATAGGGGCATGGCAACGGGTCGGAAAGCGCATAGTCAGCAATGTCCGTGCGTATTCCCCAATAGGCACCCTCACGCACATGGTTCCGGTAGGCCTCGATGAGCTGGCGCTTCCGCAGGCTGCGAACCTGATTGTCGATGAGGTTGAGAACGCGGTATGCGTGTCTGGCCCAGTCCTCCTTCGGTTCTTCCTCGGCCCTCATCTTGCCTCCGGCATCACTTACCAGCACGGTTTCATAACGCTTCCAGGCTGTCTCAAGGCCGAGGTTGTCATAAACACCGCCGTCCGTAAGCACCACCCGGCTGGTGTAGGGCTCGACCTGCAGGTCGTCACCGCTGCCGGGTGTAAAGCTGCGTGGGTCGAGCTCCATCGTGAGGGGCGAAAGGACCGGAGGGAACGCTGAGGAGGCTGTGACTGCCATTGACATAAGAACAGTCGGATTACGTACTTCACCCACCCGATAGTCACGCATGTAGGGTTTTGAGAAGCGCCAAAGGGCGCCGGACTGGACATTGGTCGCATTGATAACAAAGCGCGGCTTGTCCGTCAGGTCCTGCAGGGTGGCATCCCCGAAAAGGTGCTTGCGGTAGGCAGCCTGGACTTTTTCGCTGATGCTGCCCGGGAGCAGCAACCCTCCAACAAGGGCCGACGCGTCGATGGTCTCAGCTGCCAGGCGCCGGATGGGGGCGACAACATGCTCTTCAAAGCGCGCCCGATCAGGCTCCGGAGACGGAAAAAGCCTGTCCCAGACGAGTCCGAGCACCCCTGCGGTGATCGAGCCGCCTGATACGCTCGAGATCCGGTCGAGCCGGAAGAGAAGACCCGTTTCGAACAACCGCCATAGCGATCCGGCATGAAACAGCATGGCCCGGTAGCCCCCACCCGACAGGCAGAGGGCTACACCAGGTTTGAGCTCTTTACTCTCGGTCTCATCATCTTGGTATACAACCGGTTCATGCATCCTCATCATGGGATTGTTGTGAGATGATCCGCTCATGATGTAATGACACCTCCCTTGGCCGTTCAATATCAGGAGCGCTCATTGCATGCGCCCGCTGTTACGTCTTTGCCGTCTTTATCTGACAGCCTCTTTCGGGAAAAAGGCCTGACCACAGGAGACCCTGCGAAAAAAGCCGATGGGTCGGTCCTCACAGGTCCAGAATAAGACTCTCACCCTCTGTCCCCGGATATACGGACCTGAAGCGGTCCTCACGCTGACGCGCGGCATCGGCCCACGCCTCCGTGGTCTTTGACGTGTAGTTGAAGAAGAGCGTCACATCAGGCCCGGCGCGTCGCAGGATCATGTCGATCGCAGGAGCGTCCGGATGTCCGAAGACATCCCCGTTTGTCGAGACGAGAAAGCGCCTGCAGTCGATGAGATCGAGGAGTTCCGGTGTCGTATTGGCGCTGCTGCCGTGGTGAGAGAGTTTAACCGCATCCACCCTGAGCTTCTTATCTCCGGCTGTGAGGAGTTTCCGGAGAGATGCCGCTACGACATCAGGGTGGGCGTCTGCCAGCAAGAGGCAGCGCTTTCCCTCGAATTCAGCGAGCAGGGCAATGCTGCTCCCATTGGCGACAGCGCTGTCCATCCTGAAGCGCTCGCCTGCCTCCTGGTACGAACCGCCGAGGAGCCCCTTCGGTACCAGACGTTTTGTTTCTCTCAGCAGGGCAAGTGCCGCATCCAGATCCCCCGGGTCGAATCCCTTCTTTTTAACGTCCTTCTCCCAGGTCTTACGCAGAAGATGGAGCTTCTCATCCGTAGGGGACAGCACGGTCAGTTTCATCCCGCCGGCAAGAGTGACCGTCGGAAGGTCTTCGCTGCCGGCCTTGATCGTCCCTTTCCTGAACGGTTCAGCCTTATTCCATCGTTCGGTGCCGACCTTGTTTGCAATGAGCGCACTCAGAAATTCGCCGGATACTGCACCGAGGATCCCCTTGCCGTCGTCGAGGTGGCGCCAGCCGTTGAACCATACGTCGTCAAAGTAGAAGTCCTTTGTCCTCTCTGCGAGAAGACGCACAGCGCCTTCGATATGATCGGCGTCTATGTGTGTTATGGTGAGGAGTTCAAAGCGCCTCCGTCCAAGGGGCAGTTCATCAAGACGTGCAGCGAGGGCCTTGTAGGCCCCGATAGGACCGCCGTCGATGAGGATGCGCCGCGGCGTTTCGGAAGGACCATACTGGATCAGGACACTGTCGCCGTGCAGGGCAGGCAGGAGTTCAATGCGGAACATCTGATTCACCTCCTCTTCCGGCAGCGTGGACCTGCCAGTCTGCATCGCCGAAGGCGCCTATGCAGAGCGCCATGAGCACCTTCTTTCCGACGCAGCGGCGGCGCACGTCACGAAGCAATTCCCCGAGGGGGCGCGGTTTTATCGCTGCCTCTGTGAAGAGCGCTTCCACCAGTTCCCGGGCCACCTTCGATGCATGTGAGCCGAGCACGCTCCCTACGGTGCTCACCACTATTGCCGCTCCGCCGCGCCGGAAGTGGCCGACAATGCTGTCGATGGGCGTCTTCGGCACGGTTGTATTGCAGCCGAGGAGAAGCACCAGGGGTGAGGGTGCATCATCACGGGCAAGCACGTAGTGCGCAGAGCTCTCTCCTATCACCCGTGCCTTTTGGAGTTCCCCGCCTATTTCGAGGAAATAGTCCATGACCCCGAACTGCGACTTTTCCTCTGCATGAGGCAGGGTCACGATGAGTGAGGGCTGAAGACTCTCGATCCGGCTGGTCCAGCCCTGCCACTTCGGGACTATTTCGATGGGAATGGGGCTCAACGTACGCAGCCCTGACAGAAGGGCGGCTGTAGCCCCGGGTTGCTCTTTCTCCACCCGATCACTTACCCCCAGGAGCACGTTGCCTGCGAGTTCAAGCGCGCTGCGTGTCTCCGTCGGCTCTGCCTGCAGCACGAAATCGCCTGCGATCTGTTCGCGGCCCGAAGGCAGGCATGCATGGCGTTCGATCACACGCCGGAGTCCCCAGAACCCAAAGGGGCAGACCACCGGCTGATTAGGTGTCTGATGGTCCTGGTGGTCGCAGGTCCGGCTGAAGTCGAGTCTGTCGAAGGCGTTGAGCGCAACTTCGCAGAGCGTCGCATTCTCAGCAGGCATGGCGAAGTCGTAGATGAATTCTGCCGGGAAATATGCATCGGGTGTCAGGTTTACGATCTGCAGGTACGGGGCATTTCTCAATGTGGCGCCAAGCAGCTGGTCCCGGACGAGGAAATCATAGAGCGCCCGGCCATTGTCAGCGAGGAAGCGCAGGATCTCAACGCCCTCTTTACTGTGAAGACCGGCTGCGTATGTCTCAGCATCGTTGGCAACTACGGACAGACACTGCGAGATCGCGTCTATCCTATCTTTCACTTCGGTAAAGCCGCGGACAACGGCGTGCTTATCTGCCAGGGCGAGCAGTCGCGGTTCCCCTTCGGGTGTGCGATTGATTGCCATTGCCATGCTGAAACGCGTGCGTCCCTCGAGGTCCTGGAGCATCGGACGCACCACAGACTCGATCGCATGTTCTATGCGGTCAGTTGGTCCTGCTTCGGCAGGCTGCCCGACCACGCGGCCGGTGAGGATTGCCGTCTGCAGGATGCGGTTACGGTGTGTGATCACGATCCGGGCACGAAAGCTCCGGCATTCGGCACGAGGCGTTATGCGGAACTCTGCAACGCTGCTCGGACCGCTCCTGCGGATAGTGAGCATCTTCATGAGAGGCTTTTTTAGGTGATCAGGTTCGCTCAGGAAGACGCGCAGACGGTGCTCCTTTCCCGGCGGCAGGAGTTCGTACGGAAACGGTATCAGGTTCTTCGGGTTGGGCCAGCCCGTCTCCGGCGGACCAATCCGCACGGATACAAGGTGCGTGATGCCCCCGACCCAGACAGGCGGATCTTCGACAGAAGAGGTCTTTTCAATGCGTCTTACCTTCGGCTGTATGTAACGGGGGTCCTGGTCCCGGGTTTTCTCTTTTTTCCGGACCGGTCCGCGCGGGCTCCCCGGTAAGGCCTTCTCGCCAGGGGCATGCATTCCTCGCCGCCTTGTTGTACCGGGTTCGCCTCTCTCCGTCGCTCTTCCGCGTGTACCGGGGGTCATGGGCCCCGGTGCAATGCCGCGCGGCCCTTCTGCTTCCACTGTATCGTCATCGTCAAGAATGACTGTGTCGGCAGACAAAGGTCTTTCTCCGCCGGGTCCGGCGCCCCCAATAGGAGCGTCCGCATGTAACTGGGCCGCTATCCTCAGCGCCCAGAGCAGCCATTGACCTCTTTCCTGCGTATTCGCCGCATTTATACGAGGTCCGAGTTGAGCAGCGACTGCTTCGGCTCCTGCACGAGACAGCACCCATGCGAGCGGAGGCCATGGCAAATGCGGCCATCGTCGCCCGCTGGTCTCTATCAGTTCAGCAACAGGAAGCCTCAGGGGTTTGGGCAATGCGCTTGCGATATCCAGCATGGCATTACCCAAGAAATCCTCATTTATCGACCCCTGTTCGACTCCATGCGCCTGCGCCTCTTTTTCCAGTGCGTCCAGGGCATCAATCATCAGTTTGCCTGCGCGTTCCGGCTGAAGCGATGCAAGAATCCGGCGCTGTTTCCCCTCAACAGGTTCGAACGGCCTTTCCAGTAGCCGCTGGACTGCGGCATCGATTACGGTGGGATTAAACCTCCCTCTGCGCTGCTGAGGGACTGTCGTCCGTTCAGCCGGTGGTTCACCATCTACGTCTACAATGCCGGTCAGGCCCCCGATCAGGAGGTTGGCGTTACGCGGAAGCTTTGCACCAAGGCCATTCTCTTCGCGTAATCGTTTCAACTCATGCTCGTAGAGCCCGTTCAGGAAAGAATGCAATTGCTCCGGCAGAGGACGCGCAGCTGTTAAGGAGTTATAGGGCGACCAGGGATCGCCCCGGAAGGGCGGTGGGGGCTGGGTGTCCTCAGAAAGCAAGGCATCCCAGACCTGCTCCAGCGGCTCCACTTCACCGAGGCGGGCCAGTGCGATCGCTGCCCAGAAGCGGACTGTAGGGTTCTCAGCTGACAATGCCCCAATAAAAGGTTCGCGATCGACCTGCAGCCGTTCGAGGGGAAGACAGGCGAGTCTTTCGATCGCTTGCTCAGCGTTAGTCTCCTCCAGGGCGGCAAGCAATCGCTGCAGCCCGGCTGCATCACCATGACGTGCCAGTTCGATGGCGCAGGTTAACGATGACGGATGGTCAGGTTCGTTGGCGATCGTGCCGAGAAATTCCCGCACAGACCGGACCGGTATGCGTGCGCAGACTCGAACGGCATGCCCGTATTTCCTGTCAGACACAGGCAGTTGTCGGAGTAACCTGCCGGCAACGGAAGCCAAGACACGCGAGGCATCTGCAGAGAGAGGCAAATAGGTCAATGTTTCGATCGCAGACAGACGGTTGTCAGTTGCCTTATCGCCCTGCGCCATCTGAAGAAAAGCCTCTACTGCACCAATCTCAAGCATAATCTCCCCTTCTTCCTACCGTATACAGTCGAAGGCAGTGACAGTTCATCCCCGCATCACGTTTTCAGGGGCATAAAAAATAGTAGCATGTGATCTGCTGATATTCAAGGAACAATTGGCGCTGTTTCGTTTGACTGTTGAATTCTTCAGAACGCATGAACAAGGTGGTTTCTGAAAGGGAGAACGATGCTCAGGATTCAGTTGTTCCCGCCTGCGCTGCCCATTATTCTGGATAAAGCGAGCGAAACCTTGTTAAACTGTAAGAAAATTACATGCAAACCAGGCAGGGGTAATCTCCCTGTCCGGTCTGTTTATTGTTCGGAGGGAAGATGCAGTCACGATCGGGTGTCGTTGTCGTAATTTTTCTCATCACAATGATTTTTATGTGCATCACTGCCATCCTGCTTCCTGAATTTTCGGGGCAGGGGAGGACGTTCCTGATGGTCTCCATGGTCGTCCTTGGCGCCATCCTTGCCGGCATACTCTCTGCGCTTGTCTTGTCAATGATAAAGGCAGCCCCTCTGACGACTGGAAAGCTAAAGGAACAGGAAGTCAGAACGGAACCCACGCCTGCGCCAGTCTCTGATGAAAAACTCGTTCAGATCTTGTCGGTCCTCCAGAGGAAGGGGCGGCTGATCGATTTCCTGCAGGAGGACATCAGCAGATATGAAGACAGCCAGATAGGCGCAGCGGTCAGGAATATCCATAAGGGGTGCAGTGAGGCAATTGCAGAACATGTCATCCTGGAGCCTGTCATGAAAGAGGCTGAAGGCTCTAATGTAACTATCCAGGAGGGGTTCGATCCCTCTGCCGTCCGCCTTACGGGAAACGTGGCCGGCTCTCCGCCTTTTCGCGGCGTAGTAAGGCATAGCGGCTGGAAGGTGGTAAGGACTGCATTGCCGGCGCTCCCAAAGAACCAGGACAGAAGCATCATTGAACCTGCAGAGATAGAACTTGCGTGATTCTCTGTGAAGATGCTTCCGGGCATCAGGTTCGCTGCCCGGAGATCCTTCCCTTATTCCATGAATCCTGACCATACCCTGAAGAATACATACATGAGAGGAGATTTCGATGGACCGCACCTGCCGTTACATTGTCGGCATAGATCTGGGGACAACCAACTGCGTTGTCTCCTATATAGATAGTGAACATACCGCAAACGACCCCAAGGTAGAGCTGTTCAAAATCCTCCAGATTACTGAAGCCGGTGTTGTGGAGGAACAGGCTGTTCTCCCTTCGTTCCTTTATATCCCCTCTGAGACAGAGCTCCCGGAGAAGAGCCTCTCCCTGCCGTGGGCAGAAGACATTCGTTACACGGTAGGGAAGTTCGCCCGCCAAAGGGGGGCGGAGGTCCCCCTGCGCCTCGTCTCATCGGCAAAGTCCTGGCTCTGCTATCCGAATATAGACAAGACTTCACCTCTCCTGCCCTGGAACGCTCCCGATGATGTCCCCCGGGTCTCTCCTCTCGAGGCCTCGTCGCGGTATCTGGAACATATCAGGATGGCCTGGAATCACGTCATGGCGCAAGGCAGAGGAGATTTTCTGCTGGAGAAACAGAATCTTTTCATCACCGTCCCAGCCTCCTTCGACGCCATTGCCAGGGACCTGACCGTCAGGGCAGCGGATAAGGCCGGCCTAGCCGAAATCACGCTCCTTGAGGAGCCGCAGGCGGCCTTTTACTCCTGGATAAACAGGGAGGAGGCGGAATGGCGCAGGCAGGCGAAGGTGGGAGATGTCATCCTCGTCTGCGATATAGGCGGCGGCACCACAGACTTCAGCATCATCGAGGTGGCTGACGAGGCCGGCGAGCTCGTTTTAAAGAGAGTGGCGGTGGGCGAGCATATTCTCCTGGGGGGAGACAATATGGACCTGACGCTCGCCTACTCGGTGCGCAGGCACTTCACAGAGAGAAAGATCAATCTCGATATGCGCCAGATGCTGGGCCTCACCCATAGCTGCAGGGACGCAAAGGAGAGGATGCTGAACGACCCGGACTGCCGGAGCCTGCCTATCGTCATCCTCGGGAGAGGAAGGAGCGTCGTGGGCGGGACTATCGAGACTGTGCTGGAGAGGGCTGAGCTCGAAAAGACGATCCTTGAGGGGTTCTTCCCGGAATGCGATATCGAAGATTCACCCCAGGAAAGGAAGGCCTCGGGATTCAGGGAAATGGGTCTTCAGTATGCAACGGATACTGCAATCACGAAATACCTTGCGCGGTTCCTGAGACTTCATGCCGGCAAGGCGGATAATTCTGGGGAGGAGAAAAGATTCATCCATCCCACCAAGGTCCTTTTTAACGGAGGCGTAACCAAGGCACCGTCCGTAAGGAACAGGATCGTGCAGACCCTCAATACATGGCTTCTTGCCGACAGAGGGGCGCCTGTGGAGGTCCTTACCGGCAATGAACCCGACGTTGCCGTGGCAATGGGTGCTTCATATTACGGCTTTGCCAAAATGGGCAAGGGTTTGCGGATCAGGGCAGGAGCGGGAAGGTCCTATTACATCGGGATAGAGTCGTCCATGCCGGCGGTCCCTGGGATGCCCTTGCCCTTGAAGGCCCTCTGTGTCGTACCTTTCGGCATGGAGGAGGGAACAGACTTCAGTATACCCGGCCATGAATTCGGTCTCGTTGTCGGAGAGCAGGCAATATTCAGGTTCTTCAGTTCCTACGTGCGGAAAGATGACGGCCGCGGATCAGTGATTGAGGACTGGGAGGACGGGGAGATGGCAGAGCTGACGCCACTGGAAGCGACACTTCCGGCAGAGGGAATAGAGCCGGGGACCCTGGTCCCTGTCAGGCTCCACAGTTATCTCAAGGAGACAGGAACGCTCGAACTTTGGTGCGAGGCATCTGACGGCACAGACAGATGGAAGCTCGAGTTTAACGTGAGAGAGGAAAGGTCCGGTTGAGAAGTTCGCGTTACGTCATCGGCATCGATCTCGGTACGACAAACTCGACACTTTCATACATTGACACTGCCGGAGACAGATGCGAGATCAAGACCTTTGATATCCCTCAACTCGTAGAGGCAGGCACGATCAAGAGTCTGCCTGCGTTGCCCTCATTCCTCTATCTTCCCGGGGAGTACGAGTTACCCGAGGGAAGCATTGCACTCCCCTGGGACAAGAATTGCCCGTACGTAGTGGGTGAGTTCGCCAGGGTGCAGGGCACCAGGGTACCATCTAACCTTGTCACCTCGGCCAAGTCCTGGCTCAGCTACAGCCGCGTAGACAGGGAAGGACCGATCCTCCCCTGGGGAAAAACCTCTACCAAACGTGTCTCTCCTGTGGAGGCCTCTGCCCGGTACCTCATGCATATGAGAGATGCATGGAATTTCATCATGGCCGGGAAGGATGAGGAGTTTATCCTCGAAAGGCAGCAGGTTGTCATAACCATACCTGCCTCCTTTGACGAGACTGCGAGGGAACTGACAGCAGAGGCTGTCGGGATGGCAGGGATAGAGGATTTCACTATGCTTGAAGAGCCCCAGGCAGCCTTCTATGCCTGGCTTTCCGGTCACGAGGAAGACTGGCCTGACCTGGTCGGCGTGGGAAGGCTCATCCTCGTCCTGGATGTCGGAGGCGGCACCACAGATTTCACCCTCATCTCCGCAGCCGGGAAGGAGGGGAGACCCTCCTTGAGCCGTGTTGCCGTGGGAGACCACCTTATGCTCGGTGGTGACAACATGGATCTCACCCTGGCAAGGCTGGCAGAGAAAAAACTCCTTGGTCTATCGGGCCGGTTCGATTTCACGCAGTGGCTCTCTGCTGCTTATCAGTGCCGCAGAGCGAAAGAGGAGCTGCTCGGAGACACAGAACAGAGCGCCGTCCGGATTACTGTCCTCGGCAGGGGGAGGGGAATAGTGGGGGGGCTGCTCAAAGGGGATGTGACGCTCGATGAGGTGAAAGAGACGGTACTGGATGGCTTCTTCGGGAAGGTATCGGTCGCTGAAGAGGCCCGAAAGGCAAAGGGTTCGGGCCTTATGGAGTTGGGGCTCCCCTTCGTCTCCGACACTCAGGTCATGAGGCATCTTGCCGCGTTCCTGAAGAAACACACCGCTGACCGGGAACTGCCGAGGATAAGGGACAGGGAAAGTGGACTGGGCGTGGTCCGGCCGGACATTCTTCTCTTCAACGGAGGGGTGTTCAAATCCCCGGTCATCAGGGAGCGTGCTGCAGAACAGCTCAGGGAATGGTTTTCCGGTGAAGGATGGACTCTCGACATATTCGATAACGAGGCATTTGACCAGGCTGTCTCGATCGGGGCGGCGTACTATGGGCTTGTGTTGAGGGGGATTGGGGAGAGGATATCGGGAGGGTCCGGAAGGGCCTACTACATTGCTGCGGAGAGGAAGGGCGAAATCCGGGACAAGGAATTGAGAGATCCGCTTACGGTCGTCTGTATCCTTCCCAGGGGTACTGAGGCGGGAGAAGAGATAAGCCTTATTGATCCGGAATTTCAGATAACGACGAACAGTCCCGTGAGTTTCGCCGTATTTTCCTCGAGCTACAGGGCGGGTGACAGGCCGGGCGATATCATTACTGCCGGGAGGGATGAGTTCGCTGAACTGCCGCCTGTCAGGACGGTCCTCCATTACGGCAAAAAGGCCGGGTCACAGAGGATACCGGTCTCTCTTGGGATAAGACTGAACGAGTACGGCACCCTTGATGTCTGGTGTGAATCCCGGAAGAGTCCACACCGGTGGAATCTCGCCTTTCAGCTTAGGATGGAGGGCGGAATCCAGACAAACCCTGCCTCTCTTCAGGGCAGGGACAGCCATACTGTCGAGGAATCGATCGTCAGTAAGGTGATCGAAGTTATGGATGGCGGCTTCCGGACCGCAGCAGGGCCGGCGGAGGTTACCCCGGAAAACGCAATCAGGATGATGGCCGAGACCATGGGTTTGGAAAAAAACAGTTGGCCCCTCTTCGCCATCAGAAAGATATGGGACCACCTCATCACACTCAAAGACCGGCGTCTCGCATCGTCAAAGATTGAAGCAAGGTGGCTCAACCTTTCGGGCTTTCTTCTCAGGCCGGGATTCGGCTACCAGCTCGATCAATGGCGCATCGATGAGCTCTGGAAGCTCTTCTCCAAGGGGCCTGCCTTTCCGAACGATGCACAGTGCAGCCAGGAGTGGTGGATACTCTGGAGGAGGGTAGCCGGCGGACTGGATGAGATGAAACAGGAGGTCCTCTTCAGGAAGATCGCGCCCTGGTTGCTGCCGTCGAGGAAAAAGGCCGGTCTCCCGAAATTGTCAGGCGCAGAGATGAGCGAGCTTTGGATGCTTGCATCAAACCTGGAGCACTTGCCTCCCCATATCAAGGTAGAACTGGGGGATGAACTCATGAGAAACAAAAAAAAGTGGAAGGGGAAATCCATGGGCCACTATTATTGGTCCCTCTCGAGGATCGGGGCCCGAATACCGTTTCACGGCCCTTTTGACAGGGTAGCCCCGATAGAAGCAGCGGAGAGGTGGATTGAGGCCCTCCTCGATGCGGCATGGGACAAGCCTTATGATATCGCCTATGCCCTGACCCAGATGGCACGCAGGACAGGTGACCCGGTCAGGGATATCGAAGAACCGCTTCGTCTCAGGGTCATCTCCAGGCTCTCGGAGCATGATTGGGCCAAGCGTTCGGTACTGCAGGTCAGGGATGTCTTACCGCTGGAATGGGAGGATGAAAGGAATATGTTTGGAGAGTCCCTTCCCACGGGGCTGCATATTGAGGCATAATCCGAGACTTCGGAATGCTCATATAAGGATTAAAGGATTATAGGAGAGGGCAGTGTGTATGTGATGAATGCCTTGAGAGAACGGGGAGGGGGTTTCATCCCTCCCCGCCATGGTTTTATTCCTGTTTTGTCTTGTCTTCTTCCGGTCTCTTCTCATCCTTGCCCTTTGCCTTCTTGGCGCGTTTCCCTGCGAGGAAGGCCCTCGATGGGCTCCAGTTGAAGGTAGCCACCTTTGCGCTCTCCAGTGCCCCGCCCTCCAATGCCCCGCCAAAGGCCTTCGTCACCATAACCTTCAGGAGCATCGCTATGCCGATGAACGGAAGAAATGCCGCATACACCAGTCCCAGCACCGGACCCGCTGTCAGTACCATGACCGGATGGGCCTTTACATACGTTGTCCCGCTGTCTCCCGGAAGAATGCCGTCGCTGCCGAGGCTGATCCGCTCTCCGTTTGAAAAGCTCCAGTAATTGCCCCTTGCTGCCTGTTCTCCTGCCTTGTACATTATCTTTGCCATGGTGTTGCTCCTTTCTCTATCTGGTCTTTCGTTATCTTCTGTCTCCATGATAGCAAAGAGACCAGGCCCTTGGTAATTGGAAGAAGTTCCTATTTCACGGTATTTGTTGTCTTAGAAATGCGGGAAATATGCCCCTTCAGTCAAAGATCAGATAGTTTTTTATCTTTTCAGACCTTTTGCCCTTCAAACCGACATCCTGAAGCCGGGTGATCTTTCTCTCCCGCCGCATCCTGAGTATCTTTCCGACCGTTTCCGGCCCGAGTCCGGGTACCCTGAGCAGTGCCGTCTTGTCCGAGGTATTGATCCTGACAGGGAAGCATTCGGGATGACTGTCGGCCCAGACCTCTTTGGGGTCCTTGTCCAGGCGAAGGTTGCCCCCAGCATCAAAAAGGATCTCTTCCCTGCTGAAACCGTACTTGCGGCTGAGAAAATCGACCTGATAGAGACGATGTTCCCTCAGAAAAGGCCTTTCATCGTTCGTAAGGACGAGCCTTTCCCCCGGTATGGCCGGATCGCCGAGACCCTTCTGATATGCCGAAAAATAGACCCGCTTAAAATTCATCCGGTTGTACAGGCCATAGAGGGAATCGATGATCTCTGCATCGGTTTCATCGGAGGCCCCCACAATAAATTGCGTGGTGCATTTGACCCTCGAAAACCGTGAGCCCTTTTCTGTGAGCCTGCCCATTAATGACAGCGGATGCAGGATGTCTTTATCATAATCTTTCTTGTCTGAAAGCAGATCGAAGTGTTTCTTCCCCGGGGTCTCGATATTGAGTGAGACCGCTGTTGCCAGCGAAAGAGAATCCTCGAGTGCTGCATCAGATGCACCGGGGATGATCTTGAGGTGTATATAGCCCCTGAAATGATGCTGCTGCCTGAGGAGCCGCGCGGCAGTATTGATCTTGTCCATCGTGTAATCCGGATCCCTGATCACAGCGGAGCTCAGGAACAGACCAAAGACCTTCCCCCTTCTCTGATATTCCATGAACAGACGTGCAACCTCTTCGGGCTGGATCGTGCATCGACGAACATTCGTATCAGAGCGGAGGGGGCAATACTTGCAATCATTAGAGCATGCATTCGACAGGAGAGTCTTCAAAAGTACGGTATAACCGCCGCCGGGCAGAGCAACCGGGTAAAGCCACCTGCCGTCACGTCCTCTCCTGCGGTGCTCATCCCTGGCAGTGCCGCATGCGCAGGCCAGGTCATACCGTGAATCCTCGGACAGTACTTTCAGCTTTTCAATGGTATCCATGGGAATCCTTATAACGGCAGCATGATTGCTTCTCCTTTCACCTTCTGGTGAGCCGGGAAGAAGTTACTCCACCTTCTTCATCTGCACCCCGCAGCCGCATTTGCCGGGCATTGCCGAGATGGTGTTGCATCTGCAGTCAGGGCCACAGGCGCAAACGTATTTTCCTTTGGTGTTGATCTCTTTTACCGGCGTGCCGCATCCGCATTTCTTCGGGTCTTTTGCATCGAATTGGCAGGGGCACGTTGCATCATCGCACTTGCAGAGATATGCCTTGCCCTCAGCGATTTTGAGTACCCGCATCTTCGCAAGCTCCAGTCCGCATTCGCATTTGCCCGGCTCAAGGTACGGTGACGGGCAGGGGCAGCCTTCTTCACAGTCGCAGGTATAGACGTCTGCCCCCTTGGGGGACGTAGCAGCCTCGACCTTGACTGTGAGTAATGCGGCAGAAAGGACCATCAGGATCGTCAGGGGAATAATACCGGATCTTTTCACGTTCAACCTCCACAGAATGATCGTTTCAGGGCAGGACGGTTATCCATCTAAATCCCTGTTCGTATAATTATATCACCCGGACGTTCCCGGTATGCAGGGATTACGTATCAGACAGTCCTGCAGATCCTCTTTTATCCAGTCTCAGGAGGGAAGGGAGCAGCGTGAGGGACAGGACCAGGCTGAGGCTCATACCTGTTGCTGCAACCTGGCCCATGGATGCAAGACCTTTGTAGGAGGAGAATCCTATGGCGCTGAACCCCGCCACCGTTGTGAGGCCGGCAACGAGCACTACCTCTCCTGTCCGGAGAAATGAGGAGCCGATATTTCTTTCAATATGATAATCGTGCAGAAGAAGGAACGAGTTGTTTGTGCCTATGCCGAAGAGGAACACAAAGGCGATCGCATTCATGAAGTTCAGACGCATGCCTGTCAGCCCCATGATGCCGAGAGTCATAGCGATACTGATCGCAACAGGAGCCTGACAGAGAAGGACAGGAAATATCCTCCTGAAATAACGGAACAGGACGATATTCATTAGCAGGAGAGTTATGGCGCCTATGAGGAGCGTATCTTTCCTGAGTATGGCGGAGAGTTCCTGTCTGATAAAGGCAGGTCCGGTATAGGTATAGCCTGAAAGTGCTGTATGGGGAGCATCGCTTCTGAGATTTCCGGTAACAACGATCCTCCACTGGTCATCTTCATTGACAAGGAGCCTTTCAAGGACTTCCTGGACCGGCTCGATGTCCCTGAAGGTGACCGGCTCCCTGTTCTGAAGCATCTTTCTCAGCCTCTCGGTGAAGAGGCCGAAGCCTGAAGGATCGAACCCCTTTTCTACGGCCAGCCGGTTCAAATCCCGGATTATCCTGCCGGGGTCGAGAGATGACAACTGTTCAAGGTTATTGTTCTGTCTCACCAGGGGGGGGAGGATATCGCCTGCCGCTGAGATGTTATCGAAGTCCCTTGCAAGGGCTTCCTTTATCTCAATGCTTCTCACAAGGGCTGATTCCATATCCATGGTCATATCGGTTATCAAGACACCCTCCTCCCTCACAGAGGCGTCTCTCATGTGCTCAAGGACTGTGCGAGGGCTGTTGGTGACGCTGCCGAGCCTTGTAATATCTCCTCTGATCTCTATGCGGGGGATAAAGACCGCCGGAACGAGCGCAAGCCCAAGGGCGGCAGCAATGACCTTCATCGGCCTTGTATAGCAGAAGATCGCAATGTCCTTCAGTGCCTTTATTCCGATGTGCCTGCCGGATGACGGCTTGATGGCGAGTGACACGAGGCTGAAGAGGAAGAGCCAGCAGATGAGCATGGCGATAGCGGTCATAACGCCCAACTCGCGAATGCCTCTGTATGAGGAGAAGACCATGACAAGGAAGGTAAGCGAGGTGATCAGGACACCTGTGGTGGTTCCCCGGTAAACAGACTTCACGCTCCTGTCCATCCTCTCAACAGGGTCAGGGTATCGCTCCATGTTCATAAGGTATCTTGCATAGAGCACGATACCGAGATCAATGCCGATACCGGCGAAGATGGCTCCAAAGGCCCCGGTCACCTCGGAAAGCGAACCAGAGAACAGGAGCATGACGGCCCAGGTCATGATGATTGCGTTCACCACCGGTAACATCACATAGAGCAGGCCTTTCAGGGACCTGAAGAAGATAAAAAAGATAAGCGTGACGGTCACGAAAGATAAAAGCAGCGTGGTCACGATCTCCCGTTTCATGACAGACGCTTCATGAACCGATATGGCGTGGATTCCGGTCAGTTCTGCTGAAAGGCCCTTATTCCGGTGTTTGCCGAGGATCGATTCTATACTGCTCACGAATCTCTGCGAGAAGGCCGGATCGCGGGGGGACCCTGCTGGTGTCAGGGTCATGAGAAGTTTCTTCCTGTCAGGCGTCATGAAGTAGTCTGAGTCGAGGTCAGGGGACCCTTCAGCCATATGCAGGCGCTGACCGAAGAGTTCAGAGAAGTTCAGGGGATCGACTATGGCAGGGCCTTCCTGGTTTTCCGAACCGGCAAGCCGCTGCCGGGTCTTGTCGAGCTCTCGCGCCATGCCCTCGGGAGAAAGTCTCCTGACGAATTCTTGCATCTCCTTTGCTGAAAGGAGCAGGGGGGCCTTCCCGGCATAGACATCTCTCAGAGACGCCCTGCTTTTATCGGATATCTTCCATGAGACCGTTGTTGCCTGGTGTGATGAACTGATCTCATCCCCGATCTTTTCGATCTCCTGTATATGGTCCGTGATGTTG
>Ga0316622_100000810_pt1 | contig 19222 bp, 15 predicted proteins | sample OWC_Aug_OW2_C1_D_FD_207646 | JGI IMG/M metagenome (GOLD analysis project Ga0316622, IMG submission 207646) | Wetland soil microbial communities from Old Woman Creek delta, Ohio, United States - OWC_Aug_OW2_C1_D5_C | ecosystem: Environmental > Terrestrial > Soil > Wetlands | place: USA: Ohio... | reverse complement strand
GTCACTCGTCAACAAGTCGAGCGGCACGGTGACGGTCTTCGGCCACAGCATCGACACCGACCTCGAGGCGGCGAAATCCTGCCTCGGTGTCGTGCCGCAGGAAATCAACTTCAACCAGTTCGAGAAGCTCTCGACGATCCTGCTGAACCAGGCCGGCTTCTACGGCATCCCGCGCCCCATTGCGCGCGAGCGGATGGAGTACTGGCTCAAACAGCTGCAGCTGTGGGACAAACGCGAGACGATTTCGCGGTCCCTCTCAGGCGGCATGAAGCGCCGGCTCATGATCGCGCGCGCACTGATTCACGAGCCGCAGCTGCTGATCCTCGACGAGCCGACTGCAGGCGTGGACATCGAGGTGCGCCGTTCGATGTGGGAATTCCTGCGCCGGATCAACGAGCAGGGCACTACGATCATCCTGACGACGCATTACCTCGAGGAGGCCGAGAACCTCTGCCGCCACATCGCGATCATCGACGAAGGCCGCATCATCGAGAACGACCGCATGTCGACGGTGCTGCGCAAGCTGCAGACGGAGACGTTCGTGCTCAATCTGCGCGGACCACTGCGCGGTACTTTGTCGCTGCCCGGTTATCGGGTGATGGCGCCGGACGAGACGACGCTCGAGGTCGAGGTCAACAAGGAGCAGAACCTGAACGAGATCTTCGTCGCCTTGTCCGCTGCGGGCGGTGAAGTCGTGAGCATGCGCAACAAGTCCAACCGCCTCGAAGAACTCTTCATGCGCCTCGTCGAAGGACGCGACGTCGGCAGCGGCCAGCCGACCGCATCACCAGCCGCGCAGGCGGGCGCGTGAGCGCTGTGCCGCCGAGCCGCACGCCCGGCGCCGTCCCTGGCAGTCATGCGGAAGTGACGATGACTGCCAACATGCGTCGCGCGCGCCGAGTCGGTTTCGCGACGATCATCATCCGCGAATTCAGCCGCATCATGCGCATCTGGGGCCAGACGCTGGTGCCGCCCGTGATCACGGCGACTTTGTACTTCATCATCTTCGGCAACCTGATCGGCGGGCGGATCGGGCAGATGGGCGGCTACACGTACCTGCAGTACATCGCTCCGGGCCTGATCATGATGTCCGTGATCACCAACAGTTACGGCAACGTGGTGTCGTCGTTCTTCGGCGCCAAGTTCGGCCGGCACATCGAGGAACTGCTCGTCTCGCCGCTGCCCAACTGGCTGATCGTGCTTGGCTACGTCGCGGGCGGCATGCTGCGGGGATTGCTGGTCGGATTGATCGTGACGATCATCGCGCTGTTTTTCACCCGCCTGCACGTGGAGCACATGTTCGTGGTGATCGCGGCCGTGCTGCTCACCTCGATCGTTTTCTCGCTCGGGGGCTTCGTCAACGCCGTGTTCGCCAAGAACTTCGACCAGATCACGTTCGTTCCGACGTTCATCCTGACGCCGATGACGTACCTCGGAGGTGTGTTCTACTCGATCCAGATGCTGCCCGAGTGGGCGCAGACGGTCTCGAAAGCGAACCCGATCCTCTACATGGTGAGCGCTTTCCGTTACGGCTTCCTCGGGCAATCCGATGTCGACGTCGGCTTCTCGTTCGCGATCATGGCCTTGTCGGTGGTGGTGCTGTTCGCAGCCTGCGTGTGGCTGATGGAGAAGGGGACGGGAACCCGGGAATAGGGTCATGTACGCGGGGATCACAGAAGTGGCTGCGGCAGCCAGCCGGACGGAGCACGCAGGTTTGGAGCCACGATCGTGAAGCGCGACGGCGTAGTTCGACCGCTGGTCGTTCGTTTCGGTGCGATGGGTGACATGGTGATCGTGCTCGGATTGATCGAAGCGCTGCACCGCCGTTTCGGCGTGCCGGTGGACGTCGTTTCCTCGGGCGGATGGACGAAACCGCTGCTGGAAGGCCAGTCCGGTGTTGGCAACCTGCACCTCATTCGCTCCCGGCGCACTCCGTACGCGCTGAGCCCCCAGCAATGGCACCTGGTCGATACGCTACGCAAACGCGGTGCCGGGCCAGTCTGGCTCTGCGAGGCGGGTGTTCACGCACGAAACTTGTTGACCAGGGCCGGCGTCGCGCCTGAATGGATCGTCGAAGCCGACACCCACTGCCCAAGGTTCCCGTCCGAGCACAATCTCGACCGCTGGCTGCGGTTCGCGCAGCTGAGCCCCGCGGCGTTGCCGGGACTGGAGCCGCTCGATGCCGAGGCAATGGTCCGGAACATCAAGTGGCCGCCGTTGCGCGTACTGCCCGACTGGCGCTCGGATCTCACGGCCTGGCTGCACGATCGCGGCCTCGCCGAACGGCCACTCGTGCTGGTCCAGGCAGGCAACAAACGAACGATGCGCTGGTGGGCGCACCGCCAGCGCGCAAGCAACAGCAAGTACTGGCCGGAAGAGCGCTGGGCCGCGGTCATCGAGGCGCTGCTGCGACGCGACTCGCGCTTGGTCGTGGTCCTGCTGGGCGTGCCGGCGGAGGCGTCGCTCAACGAGGACATCGCGAGCCTGGTCCAGTCCGATCGCGTCGTTAACGTTGCTCGGGAGCTGCCGATTCCGCGGCTGCTCGCCCTGCAGGAGCGCGCCCTCGGCATGATCTCCGTTGACACGGGTCCAGCCCATTCCGCGGCAGCTCTGGACTGCCCGCTGGTTGTCCTGTTCGGTCAGGTCAACGTCGATCGTTGGGCGCCACGGAGTCCCCGAGGCGCCGTCCGGGTGCTGACCGGCAGCAGTGGCACGAACGACGGCATTCTCGGCATCGCTGTGCAGGACGTCGAAGATGCCTGGGATCGCCTGCAAGACGGTATCGCGCGCCACCGACATGATCCTGCAACGTGCTGAAAGAGGCGGCGGCAAGCCCGGTCCGAATTCATCAGGAAATATCTAGACTGCTTCCTATCCACCAGCCACGATCACCTCCCCATGTGTGGACGCTTCGCCTTCTACTCGCCACACGAAGCCGTCGTCAGGCTGTTCGGTGTGGCGTCAGCGCCCGAAATCGAGCCGCGCTGGAACATCGCGCCCACACGGTTCATCGCTACCGTCCGTGAAACCGGCGGACCGCGCGAGGTGGCGATGCTCTACTGGGGCCTGGTGCCTTCGTGGGCGAAGGAGAAGGCGATCGGTGCGCGCATGATCAACGCGCGGTCCGAGACACTCGCCGAGAAGCCCTCGTTCCGCAACGCATTCCGCCGCCGTCGGTGCCTGGTGCTCGCGGACGGCTACTACGAGTGGCAGCGCTCTGGCGCCGCGAGGCAGCCTTACTTCATCGCGTTCGACGACGGCCAGCCGTTCGGCATGGCTGGACTGTGGGAGCGATGGCGCGACCCGGCTTCGGGCGAGCCGCTCGAGTCGTGCTGCGTCGTTACGACCGCCCCCGCCTCGGCGATCGCTCACGTGCACGACCGCATGCCGGCGATCGTGCCGCCCGAGGCGTACGCCGAGTGGCTCGATCCCACGAACGAGGCGACCGATCGGCTCGCGCGGCTGATGCAGCCGTGTCAGCGGGCCGACCTGCGCGCGCGACCCGTGAGCTCGCGCGTGAACGACGCGCGTCACCAGGGCGCCGACCTCGTCCGGCCGATCTCCCGATTCTAAGTTCGACCTGGGTTACTCAGGCCGGATCCGGGTCATAGAACGCCAGTTTGCTTGCCTCGCGCCGCTGCAGGAGGTCGAGGTTACGTGCCTGCCAATCGCGGAACGCTGCCTCCGCGACAGCGTGATCATCCGGTGTCCAGGTCGCCGTCGGTACGTCGCGCCAATCCGGCAGTGACAGGAACGGCAGGTCCCAGGCGGCGCGGTGCCGCTCCACGAAGCGCTCGAAAGTGGCACGGTCTGGCCAGAGTGTTGTCGGTCCGGCCTCGGCGAAGGGGCCGTCGGACGAGACGCGGAGTGCGAAGAGGATCCGGCGGACGTGGTCGCGCCGAGAGCGGTCCTCCGGTTGCGTAGCGAGCCAGAGAGTCGCCCGGTTGCCCGGCGAAGTTCGCACGGCGGTGCGGGCTGGCAACGGGAGGTTGGCCGCGCCGACCAGCGCGGCGAAGTCCGCCTGCAGTCCGAGACGGTTAGCCGCGGCGTAGTCGCGTACGAGGACGTCGCCCAGCGTATCCCTGAGTGCGTCCACGTGGCGCGAATACTCGTAGTACGGAGCCGTCATGGAGATGAATGACGCAAAATGTCGCTTATCTCCCGCCAGCAGGCGTCGCACCACGTGCTCCTTGTACATTGAAATGGCGAGATCCTCAGGCTGCCGGAAGTAAACGACGGACCGCACATCGAAACCCGCAAGCCATGCAGCCAGGCGTCGCAGATAGTTGCGATGCGCCGTGAACCACCCTGTCATATCGTCTGGAGTCACGTCGCCGACGCAGTGCCGGTAGACCGGTTCCGCGCTGAGTACCGTTACCCGCGCCCACGCCTGGGCCTGGTCGATCCAGCGGCGGTATCGCCGTAGCCTGATGCGATCGATGAGCGAAGACCGCAGCACTGCCTGCGCGACCTTGTGATGCGCCTCCCTTTCATTCCACAGTCCCGGCCGCAGCGATGGATAGAGAATGCCTTGCGCAGCCAGTTCCACGCGGCATTGGCTCATGTACGCCTGTATCGCCGTCGTGCCGGTTTTGTGCGTGCCAACGTGGAGCAGCAGTTCGCGCTCTGCCAAGACCTCGTGCCCTCCGTGGTTTCGACTTATAGAGTAGCTGGATCCGCCGCTCAATTCAGGCCGGAACTCGTGCCCGGGTTCCCTCGCGCGCACGCAACGTCTACGGCAGAATGCTCCATGGTTTGGCCTTTGACAGTCATGGGCTAGGGGCGTACGTGATTACTCACGACATAGTTGAGCGGCCCCGAGCGCCACGACGCAGAGGGCGCGTGGTCGTCATCACCCGGAGTTTTCCCAGGCTCTCCGAAACTTTCATCGTCGATCACGTGCGTGCGTTGCTGCAAGCTGGACACGACGTCGTCGTGGTCGCGCGCCGTGTCGATGTGGCGTCCCTGACCGACCAGTTCGGTCAAAGTGTCCACGCAGTGCAACTGCCGTCGTGGACCGCGCGCGGTTCTCCATCGTTGGTAGGTGCAGCGCGCCGCGCGGCCGGCTGGATCCGCCGCCACCCGGAGCTGCGGCGAAGCCACATCGCCTGGAAGCGTGCCCTGTATGCCCAACGACTCCGGCAGGTGCTCGAGTCGCTGCAGCCGGACCTTGTCCACGCCCATTTCGGACCCCACGGCGTCGACGCCGCCATCGCGCTCGAGGATGGAAACACGCCGCTGGTCGTGGACTTCCACGGCTTCGACCTCACCGCGTTCACGCAGCAGCACGGCTGGGAGCTGTATTGCGCAGCGCTCGGCTCCGCGCACCTGGTGGCCCACAGCGCATTTGCGCAGCGCCAGCTGACCGAGCACGGGCTGCCGCGTTCTGAACGCGTCGTGATGGGCGTGGACCGGCAGCTGTTCGCCGGTCGACCACGGCCGGCGAATTGGGGGGCGCCGCTGCGCATGATCAGCGTCGGCCGCCTGTACGAGCAGAAGGGGCATGACCTCGCCATCCGCACGCTCGCTGCGTTGCGTGCGCGACGACCGGACCTCGACGTGCGGCTGCGCATCGTCGGCGACGGCCCCGGGATGGAGTCGCTGAACCGGCTGGTCGACGAGCTCGGCGTGCGCGGATTCGTGACCGGCCCGGCCCCGGCGCGACCGCCGGAGGTTGCCACCGCGTTGTTGGAGGCCGACCTGGCGCTGGTTCCATCACGCGTCATGCCGGATGGCTGGCAAGAGGCCTTCTGCCGTGTCGCCATCGAGGCCATGTCGACTGGCCTCCCGGTGGTCGCGACGCGTTCGGGCGGCCTGCCAGACACGGTGGGCGAGGGTGGCGTCGTCGCAGTCCGCGAGGACGCGGCGGCATTGGCCGACGCTGCCGAGGCCGTGCTGTCCGCCATGGGACCGGCGGATTGGGCCGCGCGTGCGGCGAGGTCGGCTGCCCGATTTGACATCGCCCGCATGTACGACGACTACCAGCGACTCACGGCCGAGTTGCTCGAGCGCGGCTCGGCGGTCACTGCGGGTTGACGGCGGTCTGTCGCAGCAGCGGCACGTCGTCCTTCGGCAGGAAGACCACCATCGGATAGTTGCGGTGCTCGAAACGCTGGATCTGGCGCAGCACGCGAACGCGAGTGCCAAGGACCGCCGTCAGCAGCGCATCCAGCCACTTCATACGGGACCGGCGGCGCCAGGCCATCTCGAACGGCATGTACCCCAGGCCGGCCAACAGCTCCGCGACTTCCGTCGTGCCGGTGTCCGGGTCGATCTTCGCCGGCAGGGCCTCGGCCAACACGATCGGCCGGTGCCGCTCCAGCGTACGGTACAGACCGCGCAGCACGCCGAGTTCGAAACCCTCGACGTCGACCTTGACCAGGTCCACGACCTTCTCGGCGAGCAGCAAATCGTCGCCGCGAACCAGGTCGACCTGCACGCGATCACCCCCAGCGGATCCGGCGGCGGGCCGGGGATCAAGATGGCTGGCGCCCAGGTTGCGATCGACGATCGACATCGTGGCGGTAGAGGCCTGCTCGGCCAGCCCGACTGCGTGCACCGTGACGTTGCGGATGCCGTTGGCCCGGAGGTTCCAGTGCAGCAGGTCTACAGCCAGCGGATTCGGCTCGAACGCCAGCACCTTGTCGAAGCGCCGGCTGAAATGCAGACAGTGGTTGCCGATGTTGGCGCCCACATCCACGCAGCACCGCCTGCGCCCGGGCAAGCGCGTAAGCACGAAAGCGTCGAGTGCCTCCAGTTCGTCGACCTCGTAGCGGCCGAAGACGCGGATCTTGTCCGAGATGTGGTCACCGATGATTCCGACCATCTTGTCGTGGTGGGCGACGTCGACAGGGTGACGTCGCAACAAGCGCTCGAGCCGGCGCGTCCGCGCGGCGCGCAGGGTCGCAACGGGCACATGATCGATAACGTCGTCGGGGTGGCGACTGCGAACGACCTTACGCATGGAGTCCTCCCTGGGACAGGCAGTGCAGCGGCATCAAACCCTGCGGCTGGATTCGTTCCCGACGCGGACGAGCGCGTCTGGCGCCGTCACCCCGCGACGCTCAATCCGTCTCCTCCTGCGGCTTGAACGCCGACACCAGCTCCTGCTGCTTCCGCGCCGGCACCGGATCGTAGTGACTCAGGTCCATCGTGTACGTGCCTTCGCCGCCGGTCAGCGCCTTGAGTCGCGACAGGTAATCCTGCAGTTCGCCGAGCGGCACGAGCGCCGCGATTTCCGATCGTCCACCCTGCAACGTGTCCTGGCCGTTGATGCGCGCGCGCCGCGTCGCCAGGTCGCTGCTGACGTCGCCGATCGACGCGCTCGGGCAACTGATGACGATGCGGACGATCGGCTCGAGCACGATCGGCGCCGCCTGCTTGATGGCCTCGGCGAACGCCTTGCGGCCCGCCGACACGAACGCGACTTCCTTCGAGTCCACCGCATGGTGCTTGCCGTCATACACGCTCACGCGGATGTCCTGCAGCGTGAAACCGGCGATCGCGCCCTCGGTCAGCACCTGGCGCACGCCTTTCTCAACCGCGGGGATGAACTGGCCGGGGATCGCTCCACCCACGACGTCGTCGACGAATTCGAAGCCCGCGCCGCGTTCGAGCGGCTCGATGCGCAGGTACACCTCGCCAAACTGGCCGGCGCCGCCCGTCTGTTTCTTGTGCCGGCAGTGGCCTTCCGCCGGACGCGTGATGGTCTCGCGGTAAGGCACCGCGGGTGGACTCGTCTTGACCGATACGCCGTAGCGTTCCGTCAGCCGCTGCAGCATCACGCGCAGGTGCAGGTCGCCGAGGCCGTACAACACGGTCTCGTTCTGCGCGACGTGATGTTCGACGCGCACGCAGGGGTCCTCAGACATGAGGCGGTGCAGGCCTTCGGACAGCTTCTGCTCGTCGCCGCGCTTTTCGGAGCGGATCGCGAGCCCTAGCATCGCGGGCGGGAACGTCACCGATTTCAGGTGATGATTGTCTTCGTCGTGCGAGTCGTGCAGCACGGCGTCGAAATGAATCTCGTCGATCTTGGGCACCGCGCAGATGTCACCCGGGATGGCCTGGGTAATTTCTGCATGTTCCTTGCCCTGCAGCTGGTAGAGGTGCGCGAGCTTGATCGGTTTGCGTGCGTCGCCCACAAACAGCTGCGCGCCGGGCCGCACGGTGCCCTGGTGCACGCGGAAGATTCCCATCTTGCCGACGAAGGGATCGATCGTGACCTTGAATACGTGCGCAAGAACGTGCTTTGCCGGATCAGGGCTCACTGTCACGCGCTCGGCGTCATCGCCCTCACCCTTCAGGAAAGGTGGCGGGTTGCCTTCGGCCGGGTTCGGCGCGAGTCGCGCCAGCACGGCCAGCAGCTCGGGGATGCCCGCGCCGGTTTCGGCGGAGCAGAAGCAGACCGGAATCAGGTGGTCCTCACGCAGCGCCTGCTCGAACGGGTCGTGCAGCTGCTCGGGATTCAGCAGCTCCTCACCCTGTTCGAGGTAGAGCGCCATCAGCTCTTCGTCGACTTCGACCACCTGGTCGATGATCTCGGTGTGCGCGGCAGCGACCGACGAGAAATCAGTCGCCTTGCCCTGCGACTGGAAGAAACAATCGACGACCGACGCGCCGCCTTCCGCCGGCAGGTTGAGCGGCAGGCAGCTCTTGCCGAAAGCTTCGCGCAGCTCCATCAGCACCTGTTCGGTGCGTGCGTCGCGCGCGTCGATCTTGTTGACGACGACGAGCCGGCACAGGCCCCTCGTCCTGGCGAAATCCATCATGCGCTGGGTCATCGGCTCGATGCCGTTGACGGCGCTCACGACGATTACCGCCGTCTCGACCGCCTCGAGCGCGCTCAGCGTACGGCCGAGAAAATCGGGGTATCCCGGGGTGTCGATCATGTTGACGCGACGGCCCTGCGTCTCGAAGCCGCAGATGGCGGCATCAAGGGAGTGGAGCAGGGCTTTCTCCTGCGGATCGAAGTCGCAGACCGTCGTGCCACGGGCGAGCGACCCCTTGGACCGGATTGCACCGGACTGCGCGAGCAAGGCTTCGGCCAGCAGCGTCTTGCCCGCGCCGGCTTGGCCCACGAGGGCGATATTGCGAATGTCCTGGGTTGTGTAGGGCATGTTGGGATGCCTCCGTTGCTTATTTGACTCAGTCGATGGGCAGAGCATACGCCCGGAGTCAAGCGGCACCACTTCCACTTGCCGGGATTGGCTTTGTGTCTCTTTCAAGGTAGAAAGCCGGTACACGCGGCACCTGTCAGGTGCCTCCAGAAGGACCCAGGGATTACATGACGACGGGCAAGCGCGCCCTGATCGTGGACGATTCACGATCGGCCAGAGTCATCCTGAGCCGGATGCTCGAACAGCAAGGCCTGACCGTGGATACGGCCGAGTCGGCCGAGCAGGCGCTCGAATACCTGCAGCGGAGCCGGCCCGACGTCATCTTCATGGATCACCTGATGCCGGGCATGGATGGGTTCCAGGCCGTGCAGACCATCAAGGCCGACCCGCTGACCGCGACGATCCCGCTGATGATGTACACCTCGCAGGAAGGTGAGCTGTACGTCAGCCAGGCGCGTGCCCTGGGCGCGGTCGGCGTGCTGCCGAAGACGGTGCGGCCAGTCGACGTGTCGCGGATTCTGTACCAGCTCCACCTGCTGCCGGACCGGCGGACCCAACGCCAGGCACTGTTCCCCGGGCCGGCGGCGGCTGCGGCGATGGCGGCCGAAAAGTCGCCCGACGAGGCGGCGATGGCTGCCGCGCTGGCGGCCATGAACCCTGACGACGTCCAGGCGGTCGATGCGCTGTCGACCACGGGGACTCGGCCGGCGCTGACGGCGGCACCGCTGGCGCCTTCGCCTGCTTCGATGGCCTTCACGCCGGCGCTTGCGTCCGAACTTCAGGCGGGACTGCGTAACTCCATCCAGCACCTGGTGCGGGAACAGCTGACCGAGCAGCGTCGGTTCCTGCTCGCCACGTTCGAGGCGTTCGCGCGCCGGCTGACCAGCGAAATGAAGGAGAGCATCGGCAAGATTCCGCCGGCGCCAACCTTCGAATCGCTCGCGCCGCCGCCGCCGCGCCGCCAGTGGTGGCCGGTCGTGCTCACGGCCCTCTTCGCGGCCGTACCCGCTGCGGTGCTCGGCTACGTGGCGTGGCAAGCGAACGTGTCCAACGCGTCCCTCGTGCGTGATCTCGCCGACTCGAAGGCCGCGGTCGAACGGGCGAAAGCGGCGGCGATGATCGCGGCCGCCGCGGCGAGTGCCACCGTTGCGAGTAACGTCCCGCTGGCAGCGCCGCCGGCGGACGGAGGCATCGGTGGACCGACCGCGGGCCCGATCGCGACCGAGTACGTGCCTTACGGCGAGACCCCGCTGGCGGGCAGTCGCCTCGAGCGGCTGCGCGCGCTGGCCTCGATGCTCGAAACGCAGCAGTTCAAGGGTCGCATCCGCGTCGAGTCCTACGTCGGAGATTTCTGCCTGGGCGGCAATGCGAACGAAGGTTTCGCCCCGGCAGACGTCAACCTGCCCGCGACCAAGTGCGATCTCGTGGGTAATCCTTTCGACGACGCGATGTCGGTGGCGCAGCGGCAGTCAGTCGACTTCGCCAATTTCGCCGCGACCTTGCGCCGTCGCACCGGTGGCGACATCCAGATCGAAGTTGTCAACGGCGGGCGCAGCCAGCCCGTCGCGTATCCCGAGCAGGACGAGAAGACCACGGCCGGCAGCTGGAACACGGTCGCGGCCCAGAACAATCGAGTCGAATTCCACGTCCTGCCCGCCTCATGAGCGCGGCGCGGCTGCTCATCTACGGCGCCACGGGATACACGGGCGACTTGATCGCGCGCGAAGCGGTTCGTCGCGGACTCCATCCCGTGCTGGCCGGACGCAATGAGGCAACGGTCGCAGCCCTGGCGCAGGAACTCGGTTGCGACTATCGCATCGCGTCGCTCGACGATCCCGGCACACTCGATCGTGCGCTGCAGGGCGCGACCGTGACGATGCATTGCGCCGGGCCGTTTGCGGCGACGTCGGCGCCGATGGTGGCAGCGTGTCTCCGCCAGCGCAGTCATTACCTCGACATCACCGGCGAAATCGACGTGCTCGAAGCCGTGCATGAGCGTGATCCGGCGGCGCGCCAGGCGGGCGTCGTGTTGTGCCCGGCCACGGGCTTCGACGTGGTTCCAACCGATTGCGTTGCGGCGCGCTTGCAGCAGGAACTGCCTGACGCGACCTATCTGGCGCTGGGTTTCGCCTCGCGCGGCCGGCCGAGTCGGGGCACGCTCAAGACCAGCGTCGAAAACCTTGCGCGCGGTGGACGCATCCGCAGCGCAGGGCGCATCACGCCGGTGGCCCACGCTTTCCGTGAACGCGACATCGATTTCGGCGAAGGCACGCTCACGGCAGTGACGATTCCGTGGGGTGACGTGAGTACCGCCTACTGGACGACCGGCATCGGCAATATCGAGTGCTACATCGCGATGCCCGCCGCGAGCATCGCCAGGCTGAAACGCCTGAACACGTTCGGCGGATTGCTGCGGTTTGGTCCGCTGCAGGGATTGCTGAAACGCGTGGTGACCAGGGGTCCGGCGGGGCCGGATGCGGCTGCGCGTGCGGCAAATACGATGCTGGTGTGGGGCGAAGCCCAGGCGCCGAGCGGCGACCGGGTGACGGCGCGGATTCGCGTCGCCAACGGCTACGACGTCACCGTGCATGCATCGCTCGCAATTGCCCAGCACCTGCTCGAGGGCAAACCCGCCGAGTCTGGTCACCGCACGCCGTCGCAGGTCATGGGCAGCAGCTTCGTCGAGACCCTGCCCGGCTCGAGCCGCATCGGGATCGTCCGTGACCGCGCCTGGAATCCGCAGCCTCCTGGCGCATGACCGAAGCGCCCCGACCAGCCGCCGACGCGTCATCTGACTTCGTGCCGCCCTGGCGGTTGCGAAATCACCATGTGCAGTCGATCTACCCGAGTCTGCCCCTGCGACGGCTGGGGGTCGAGCGGCGCGCGTCCGTGCTGCGCCAGGCATCTCGGGAGGTAATAGTCGATTGCGGCGACGGCGTACGCCTGCTCGCGCTGGTCGCAACGCAGGCCGACGCGGGACGGCCGCATTCCGACCACCTTGCCGTGTTGCTGCACGGTTGGGAAGGCAGCGCGAACTCGTTGTACCTGCTCTCGCTCGGACAGCAGCTCTTCGATGCCGGCTACGAAGTCGCGCGCCTCAACCTGCGCGATCACGGCGAGAGTCACCACCTAAATGCCGGAATCTTCCATTCGTGCCGCATCGCCGAAGTGGTCGGCGCCGTTCGCGAACTGCAGCGACAGCATTCGGGCAAGCGGCTCGTGCTCGCGGGGTTCTCGCTTGGCGGCAACTTCTGCCTGCGTGTCGGCGCGCGCGCGGCTGTGGCGGGCATCGACGTCTCGCGCATCGTCGCGGTCTGCCCGGTGATCGATCCTGAACACACGCTGGCGAGCCTCGAGTCGGGGTGGGCTCTGTACCGCGAATACTTCGTGTGGAAATGGCGCCGCTCACTGCGCAAGAAGCGCGAGGCGTGGCCCGACGTGTACCACTCGCTCGACGATATCCTGGAACTGGGCAACCTTACCGAGATGACCCGTCGGCTTGCGTGCAGTTACGGCGGGTTTCCGTCGTTGTCGGACTACCTGCGGGGTTACGCGCTGGTTGGCCGGACGCTCGAGCCGCTGGAGGCGTTGCGTGATGCGCGCGTTCGCATCATTGCGGCGGACGATGACCCGATCATCCCCGCGGCTGACCTCGGGTGCATCGCGCGACCCCCGGTGCTCGCCATCACGCGTACGCGCTACGGTGGGCATTGCGGCTTTTACGATGGTGCCGCCGGGTCGACCTGGGTGGAGCGACAGGTCCTCGCGTCGTTCGACTCTGGCTGAGGCCTATGCCGCGCCGGTGCGCACGGCCATTGCACTGCGCCACTCATCGAACCGGTCGAGCACGGGCTGCTTTGCAGTTGGCGCAAATGACTTTTCGACGGGTACGGGTTGCCAGTCCGGCGGCTGGCCCGCGGCCAGGTAAGCAATGCCGCGAGACGTCGCTTCGAGCAGCGTCGGTCGTTCGACGGTCATCTGCGTGACTTCGGCCAGGACTTCACAAAGGTAGTCGCATGCGGCGAGCCCGCCGGTGATCGTCAGTCGCTGCAGGGGCGTCGCACGGTGCATGGCGAGCACGTTGACTGCGATCAGGAACGCGATGCTCTCGACGACCGCACCGATCTGCTGCAGCTCGGTCGCGTTATCCACGTTCGTGGCAGGGCCACCGGCGGCCGCCAGAAATTCGCTCTGGAAATCGGGTAACCAGTAAGGCGCGCCGAGCCCGCCGATTCCGTTCATGAACAGGAGCGGCACGTCACCGCCTGCAAGCGATGTCGACAACGTTTTCAGCGTCCGCCTGACGTCGACGCCGACACGCTTGCCCAGCCACTCCAGCGCGGCGTAGGCGCCGTTGATCGTGCCTTCGTGGCAATAGAGTGCGCCCGCTGCATCATCGGTCCGTGCGAACAGCACGCTCTTCAGTAACCCGCGCGGCGCGGGACCTGCGCCGTCATGCAGCACGCGCTGCACGAACGCGCCCGTTCCAGCGTTGACGTATGCAGTAGTCGTCGAGGGTGGGCCAAACGCGAAGACCGCGGCGGACTGGTCCCCGCTGCACGCGAGCAGCGGCGCACGCCGGGTTGCATCGACCGGGACCGTGCCGAAATCGTGCAGCGTGCCGACGCAACGTGGCAGGACGGCAGCCGGGATGCCGAAGGCCTCAAGCAGCGGCGGCGACCAGTCCAGGACCGCGGGGTCGAACAGCAGCGTGCGTGATGCGTTGGCCGGGTCGGCGCAGGCTTCGTCCGCCGCGCACAGGCCCTGCACCAGGAAGCTGGCGAGTGGTCCGATGCAGAGCCGTTCGTCGCGCAACGCCAGCCGCACTTCGGGCAGCTCGTCCAGGCACCAGCGCATCTTGCTCGCGCCATAGTGCGGTGACAGCGGCAGTCCCGTGAGCTCCCGCACCCAACCGGAGCGCGCGCCCAGATGCTGCATGAGCCAGGTGGCGTTGCGGCGATCCTGCCAGGAGAGTGCGGGGCTCAACGGCGTCCCGTCGTTGCGGTCCCAGCAGCAGATGGTCGAACGTTGCGTGGCGAGTCCGGCTGCAACGATCGGCCGGCCAGTCGCAAGCGGCGATTCGGCGACATCGTGCGCTGCGGTTCGCAGCGACTGCAGCAGTTCGGTCGCATCGTGCTCCACGCGATCATCGCCCGTTCTGCGCGTATTGATCGGGACGTGGGCGGTCGCCACTTCACGGCCGAGTGAATCGAACAGCACCGCGCGACTCGACGTGCCGCCCTGATCCAGCGCGAGGTACAGCGCGCGCGATTCGCCGGGAGGCAGCAGTTCGCGGCGGATCGCGCTCAGTTCACCGGCGAGCCAGGTGAGGTCTTCGTCATCGTCGCGGGCACTCATGCTCCGGATGCGGCCTCGTCATACTCGGTGCGCAGGCTGCGCACGGCCATCGTCTCGACGTACCTTGCACCCAGCTCACGGCAATGACGCGCGGTTTCGAGGTCGCGCACTTCGTAGATGGCCCAGTCCCACGGCCCCGGCCACAGCTGTTCGGTCGTGGCAGGCACGCGCTCGAGGTTGCAGAAGAGGAACTCAGGCGCGAGCGCAGTGGCTTCGCGCAAGCTGTCCGCGTCGTATTGATTCAATACCCAGCCGATTCGCGCACCCGTCATCAGGCGCAGGATCTTGACGGCGGCGAGATCGAACGAAATCAGCACGCAGTGGTTGAGCACGGGCTGCAGCACTTCGCTGATCCGGCGCAGCACGGCTTCGTGACCGAAATGACGCAGGCTCGAGCGCTTCACTTCGACAAATGCAGTGACGTCATCCCAGCCGGCGATCGCATCCACCGCCTGTGCCAGCGACGGGGCGCAGGTGCTGGCGAAACGATCGCCGAAGCGGTTGACCTCGCCGACCGGGATTTCGGCGAGTTGTGACCAGGACAATGAATGCACGCTATCGGGACGGTTGCCGACGCGGGCGAGGTCGGCATCGTGGAACACGACGGGAACGTGGTCGGCCGTCAGTTGCACGTCGAACTCGACGTGGCGCACGCCGAGGGCCACGGCCGATGCCAGTGCCTGCAACGTATTCTCGGGGAACTCAATGGCATTGCCACGATGCGCGATGATCTCCGGCAGCCGGGTGTCGTTGCTGTTCATTGTTCTCCTCCGTGCAGGCGGCTGCGTCCCGGAGGCAGAGTTTACTTAATGTGCGCCCCAGCGCGCTTGGTGACAGTGGGGGACGATCACCGCGCAATGTGACGAGCGTCACACATGGACAGTGCCGGTCACCGCGATGGACGCGTGCTGTCACCCACGCCTCATCGAAACCACCCTGATTGCCTGTAACTGCTGGGCCAGCGCGTTGGCATGCAAGTTGCTAACTCCTTCTCCAGGAATACCTGAACACAAAGAAAATGTCTGACACGATCACCCCAGAGGAAGTCCTCGCCCTGCTGTTTCCCGAACTGGCCTCCGCCGGAAATCCGGCTGTGTCGGTAACGGCCTTCGTCCGCGACCCCCACGGCGGGCTGATGCTGGCGTCCGTGGTGCCGAACCGCACCCTGCTCGAGGCGGCCAGGGTCGCCGGTCGCTGCAACAGCGGCATCCCGATCCTCGATCCCCAGACCCGCGAAATCATCGGCTACGAACTGGCACCGCTCGCGGTCGCCTGACCGGGCTGGTCTTTCTTCGCGCCGCCGAAACCCACGGCGGCGTGCGCTATATTCGTCGTTGAGCCGGGTGGCGATCCGCCGCTCTTGACGGGGTTTCAATGTCTCTTTTTCGCGCCGGGCCGGCTGGATGACCGGATCACGACGGGTTCGACTCGGTTGGGTGCGCCGCACGATGCGGCGCATTCGGGCGGATCGGGGCGACGACGCGTTGCCGCTTCTGATCCGGCGAGCCGCGCGGCCCCCCGAAGTCACTTTGTTGCTGCGCGCCGGCTTCGTACTGCTGCTGGTCGCGTCGGTATTCCTAGTCTTCGTGCTCGACCGCGACGGTCTCCGGGACCAGATCGACGGCCACGTCTCCGTCTCGGACGTCTTCTATTTCACGATGGTCACCATCACGACCGTCGGCTATGGCGACATCGTCCCGGTCTCCGACCAGGCGCGTCTGATCGACGCATTTTTTGTTACGCCCGTGCGGATTTTCGTCTGGTTGACGTTCCTGGGCACGGCGTATCAGCTCATCATCCAGCGGCTCATCGAGGAATGGCGCATGTTGCGTTTGCAGCGCGAATTGAAAAATCACGTCATTCTCTGCGGTTACGGCCACAGCGGCTCGATCGCCGCCGCCGAGCTGATGCTGCGCGGCTGGGAGGCAGAGCAGATCGCCGTGATCGACCCGGACCGCGAGGAAGTCACGCGCGCGGCCGATCGCGGCTTCATCGGCCTGCACGGCGATGCGTCGAGCGAGGAAATCCTGCGGGTGGCCGGTGTGCAGCGGGCGCACTCTGTCATCGTCAGCGTCGGTCGTGACGACACCACCGTACTGATCGTCCTGACGGTACGCGCGCTGGCGAGCGGGGTGCGCATCATCGCCAGCGTTGCCGAACCGGAGAACGTGAAGATCGTGCGCTCGGGCGGGGCCGACGAGATCGTCTCGCCGTCGCGCTTTGGCGGCTACCTGATGGCCGATGCGGTCAGCACGCAGGGCACGATCGACTTCGTGTCGGAATTGTTGTCATACCGCGGGCAGTGCCAGCTCGTCGAGCGCGAGGCTCGTGCGGAAGAAGTGGGGCGCCTCGCGCGCGAAGCCGAGGGCACCGTGATCGTCGAGATCCGTCGCGGGCAACGCCGGTTCGGGTGCTGGAACGATCCGGCGCTGCGCATCGAAGCGGGCGATCGCGTCATCGCCGTCGACGCGAACGAAGACCGCTGACGTACGCATGCTTCCCGTCGACTCGATCCCCTGGCGGCATCCCCCACCGTGGGCTGGCTTGCCCATCCTTCGCCGCGCGGCGTTTCTTTTGCTCGTCGAGGCCATTGAAGGACGATGTGGACAAGCAAGCTGCGTGCCAGCTGAACCCGCCCTGTCTCTACAGCGACTTGCAGGGCAGCGGTTGAAGTCGGGCAGGTCAGCACTGCCACTGCATGTCACTTTTGCCAATTAAATGGCGGCACGAAATGCGATTATGTCGCTGCCACACAAGGAAACCGTCCTGATGAAATACGGCTATAACCCGGCAGCTGCCGTCGCGCGGCAGCGCGGCCAGTCCACGGTGGCGTTCCTCGCGCTCGGTGTCGCGCTCGCCGTCGGTCTCGTGCTGGCTGCGTGGATCGTTGCGTCGAGCCTGGAGCGCATCAAGCTCGCAGGCGACAAGATCACGGTGAAGGGCTATGCGGAAGAGAAAGTGGTCTCCGACGCCGGCACCTGGCGCGCCATCGTCAGCGTGCGCGCGCCTGAACTTTCCACAGCCTACGGCAAGCTCGATGCCGACTCGGCACGCGTCGTGAAGTACATAGAGTCGCTCGTGGGCGCCGACGCAGCGAGACTGCAGCAGGGCACCGTCAATACGCAGACCGTTTATGAGTTCGGCCCTGGTGGTGTGCAGACAGGTCGCGTTCTCGGGTACGAACTGAGCCGTCAGTTCGAGTTCTCGTCGAAGAACGTCGCGCAGATCGGCACCATTGCCACAGCTGCATCGCGCCTGATCAGTGACGGTGTTGCGATCAATGCGATGCCGCCGCAGTACTTCTTCACCGACCTGAACGCAGTAAAAGTGCGGCTGATCGGCGCGGCGACCAAGGATTCCCTGCTGCGAGCGCAGCAGTTCGCTGCAAACAGTGGGGTGACGGTGGGGCCGCTGCGCTCGGCGTCGCAGGGAGTTTTCCAGATCACGTCGCCGAACTCGACGGAAACAGCCGACTACGGCAGCTACGACACGAGCACGGTCGAGAAGCTGGTGAAAGCCGTGGTGACGGTGGAGTACGCGGTCACGCGCAAGTAGGCCCTGCCACTGACGCTGGAGCTGTGAACGGGATCAGAACGCGTTGATGCCGGTCAGCTCGCGACCGATCGTGAGCTGGTGGATCGTCTCGGTGCCTTCGTAAGTGATGACGCTCTCGAGGTTGAGCGCGTGCCGGATCGGCACGTATTCGGCGCTGATGCCGGAGCCGCCAAGGATGTCGCGTGCGTCGCGCGCGACTTCGATAGCCGCGCGGCAATTGTTCCACTTCGCGAGCGACACGTGCGAAGGCGACATCAGTCCCTGGTCCTTCAGGCGGCCGAGCTGCAGCGACATCAGCTGCGCCAGCGTGATCTTGCGCGACATCTCGGCGAGCCGGATCTGGATTGCCTGAGTCGCAGCCAGCGGCCGGTTGAACAGGATCCGCGTCCTGGAGTACTCGAGCACTTCCTTGAGGCACGCCTGCGCGGCGCCGATCACGCCCCAGGTGATGCCGTAGCGCGCCTGCGTCAGGCACGAAAGGGGTGCCTTGATGCCGCAAGTGGTGCCGGGCAGCATGGCGGAATCGGGCACGACGACGTCGTTCAGGAAGATCGCGCCGGTGGCCGACGCGCGCAGCGAGAACTTGTTCTCGATCTCCGGTGTTTCGAGGCCCGTCGTGCCCCGGTCCACCAGGAAGCCACGGATCCCTTCCTCGGCTCGTGCCCAGATGATGAACACGTCGGCGATCGGCGAGTTCGTGATCCACATCTTGCCGCCGTTCAGCACCCAGTCGCCACCGCGACGCTTCGCATGCGTCTTCATGTTGGCCGGGTCCGAACCACCGTGCGGCTCAGTGAGGCCGAACGCGCCGATCACTTCGCCCTGCGCCATGCGCGGCAGGTAGCGCTGCTTCTGCTCTTCGCTGCCGTACGTGTAGATCGGGTACATGCAGAGCGACGACTGCACCGACACGAAACTGCGCAGGCCCGAATCGCCGCGTTCGAGTTCCTGGCAGATGAGGCCATAGCTCACGGCGTTCATGCCCGCACAGCCGAAGCCCTCGAGCGAACTGCCGAGCAGGCCGAGCCCCGCGAGCCCGCCAACCAGTTCTTTCGGGAACGTGTGGTTCTCGAAATGCGGCCGGATGATCGGGAGCACGGCGTCGTCGACGAAGCGCGCCACGGAGTCCTGCACCATGCGCTCTTCTTCGGAGAGCGAGGCGCGGACGTCGTACAGGTCGAGAGGGTTCAGGG
>Ga0316622_100000809_pt1 | contig 19223 bp, 17 predicted proteins | sample OWC_Aug_OW2_C1_D_FD_207646 | JGI IMG/M metagenome (GOLD analysis project Ga0316622, IMG submission 207646) | Wetland soil microbial communities from Old Woman Creek delta, Ohio, United States - OWC_Aug_OW2_C1_D5_C | ecosystem: Environmental > Terrestrial > Soil > Wetlands | place: USA: Ohio... | reverse complement strand
AGGGCGTGCATCGCCAGGACACGCCGGCATGCCGGCTGAGCATCGAAGTCCGGCGTCCGGATGCGCGACAGATCGTCCCGGTGGCGAACCAGGGGAACGTCCCGATCGATGTCCGGCATGCCGGCCCCACTCCAGCGGATGCGCTGGCCGAGGGCCTCGGCTTCGATGTTGTACACGTCGTAGGTGACGGCCGCCACGTCCAGCCCGAAGCGCGCCTGGACCTCCAGCGTGGCCGGGACCAGGAGATCCGGCCGCGTGAAGAACTCCCGCCGAGGAATGGCGCACTGCGCGGCCACGAACTCATGCATCTGCGCCACAACCGGGACCCGCACAGGCATCCCGCTCATGGCCGCAGCCATGAGGGCCGCACCGGATTGAAATGCGGCGTACGCCCCGCCGGCGACGTCAGACACGAGCCGCGCCCCCGAAGAAGGTGTCCAGCAAGACCTCCGCGGGGCGGCCGCGGACCACAATATCCACCAGCAGGCGCAGAAGGGGAAGCTCCGCCACGCCCAGCCTTCCCTGCGCCACGAGTCGCGGGATGGCCTGCCCCATGTTCCGGATGATCTCGGCCCCTTCGAGCGTAAGCCCGGCCAACATCTCTCGCGCCTCGAGCATGCTGTGGCCTTTGCCGAGCAGCGTCCCGAGGCGGATCGTCCGGCCCCCCACGCACGTCACGAAAAGGTCCCCGGCGCCCGGGAGCCCGAAGGCGAAGGCGCGGGTCGCGCCGGCGACCTCCAGGACCCGCGCCATCTCCGTGCATGCCTGGCCGAACAGGGCGGCGGCCAGGTTGTGCATGTGGGCTCCGGCACCATCCGCCCCCCCGGCCTTCTGGAGGGCCCCGTAGGCCAGCGCGACGCCGACCGTGTAGGCATTCTTCAGGGCCGCGCAGTATTCCAAACCAGTCAGATCGGTCGTGGTCCACACGTGGTAATAAGGCGTACGGAAGGTGGCGGCCAACCGCTCCACGGCCTCGGCGTCCCGCGAGCCGAAGACGACACACGTCTGCCGTCGCCCCGCCAACTCCCCCGCGATGCACGGCCCGCCGACGGCGGCCAGGGGTATGCGCTCCCGGATGTTCGCAGGCAATTCAGCTTTCAGCACGTCGGGGAGAATCACCAACTCGCCCTTCGCATCCGCCTCCAGGCCCTTGGTGATGGCGATGATCATCTGGCCCGGCGTCAGATGCGCCCCGACCGTGCGGCCGACCCAGTGAACGCCCGAGGAGTTGACCCCACTCACGATGATCTCGGCGCCGTCGAGAGCCTCGGCGACCTCCTCGACATGATACGAGCGGACTCCGACAGGCAGTTCCCGCTGCAGCTTCGGATGGAATCGCTTCTGCTTACAGCTAGTGATGATCTCGCCGTCCAGGTGCGTGCCCACCAGTCGCACCGTGTGGCCGTTGTCTGCCAGCGGCCACGCCGTCGCCGTCCCCATGAACCCCGCCCCGACAATGGTCACGACTGCCATTGCTGTCTCCCGTTGTGTCTGTGGACGAAACCCTTCAGAAGCTCATCGACTCCGCAAGCATACGCGTGGGTTCTGTCACGGGTCAAGCGGTTACCCGCCGGTAGACCAGCAGGTTTCCGGTGTGTAGCCTTGGATAAGTCATGGTTCCCAAGAAAGACGCTGGCGGGTTCAGCGGCGGTTCGTCGTCGACCGTTGAGGCGTCATGAGGGTTGGTGCCGGGGGAGGGTCCCCTGCAGTCTGCGCAGGAACCAGACTGGGTGGAAGCGACTCGATTGGGACGACGCGTTTCTGAGTCCTTGAGTCCAATCGAAAGGCCGCTCTGTCTCGCAGGCAGCCAGATTCCTGGAGGTCCGATTCCACATCCGCGCCTGAACCCGAGGTACGCTCCCGCCGCAGAATGCGCCAGCCGCCTTGGTGTGTTCCGTCACATAGGCGACCGACCGTACCGGGTACCGATTATCCCGAGCACCATGACCTGGTGGAGGGTGTCCGGGGCATCCACGCGCGAGCCGCGGGGCATCGTGGGGGAAGGCGCAGAAAGCAATGGAAGAAGCGCCGGCCCGGAGTACGCACCCGTCCTCTCCAACGATTCCCAGTGTCAGCCTTCTCGTCCGCTCAGGCGCTGCATGGCCTGCTGGGTCAGCGACTCCAGCACGTCCAGGGGAGTCAACAGCGCTCGCGGGTCCTCGAACGGCGTCACCGCATTGGTGGCCCGATCCCAGTCCACCGGTCCGAAACGCCCGGGCTGGCCCGTGCGGGCCTGGATCTGGTAGAGCGAGTCCCCTTTGTTGTAGTGCCAGAACTCGCCGGGATAGTGCAGGAAGCCATGCCGCTCCATCACGCGGGTGATCTCCTGTCGATTCTGTCGCTCCTCGGCGGTGACGAACGGGGAATCCATCGGGGTGTACTCGCTCATCTCGAGGTACGGTTTGCCGCGCCAGACCTCCGCCCCGTCATCGCGCCGGAGGACCGAGATGTCCACCGCCGCGCCGGCCAGGTGGGTGCCGGTGAGAGGCACGTTGGCGACGAGGCACATCGCCCGGCGAAACACCAGCTCGACCGGCGGACGGCCGCCGCCGCACTCACGGATGCAGGCCTGCACGATCCGGTCGAAGACGGCCGGCGCACGCCCCAGGGCCGTCTGCATCTGTCGGGTGCGGTAGCCGTCCTCGATCTTCAGGATCCAGCCCCGCGCGTTCATGTCGCGGGCGATGGCTATCAGGTCGGGCATCAGGCTCTCGCGGATGAAGAAACGCCGCTCGAACTGTCCGGCCAGCCGCGTGGTCGAGACGCGCAGGTCCACGCCGGCCTCCTCGGCCGCCGCCGGGATGGAGGCAAAGCCCTCGCGGCTTTCTTGGAGCGGGTGACGCATGATCGCCTCGGCCAAGGCGTAGCTCTGCTCCATGTACTCGACCCAGAAGGCGACACGGGCCGCTTCCTCATGTGCCATCGCGTCCTCCTTGCGTGCGTCGTTGCCCCGATATAAGGTTCGGGGATGAAAGGATCCCTCAGGATTCGCGCGCCGGCAGCTTCCTCGATCCGCGTCGCATGGTTGAGCAACAACGCGGACAGCCGGATGTTGCCACGTGCGACAAGTCCATCACATTCGAACAAGCCGTGGACCGTTACCTGCTAACCCGAGCCACGCAATATACGAGGGTATGACTCACGGCATCCTCTCCAGTGGCCCCGGAGTTCCCACGACGTCTCATAAGCGGGCAGTTCCTACGGAAGAGGCAGCGACCCAGGGCCGGACTTCCACCGGCGAGTTCCAGAGAATCCACGGCATGCCACCAGATACCGATTAATTCGAGGCCTGGATGTCGCTCTTCCGGGGCTCACTGCGAGTTGCGCTATCCCGACGCGTGTCACGTGAGGAAGAAATACGCGAGTCCGATCCGTCAACAACGCAACACACAACACGTCCCGCAACGTGAGACCGGAGAGATCCGGCCCAGCCGTCGGGCCTGGTTCCCGCACCTGCCGCATGTCTCGTTCCCACCCCTCTGCGTCCGCCGGACCCGACCGGCCACTCCGCGCCGCGGCAGTGAGCTACGAATTCCCGGAAAAGCGACGTCGCCGGCCGGGGCGGCCACAGCGAATGGTGTCCCGATTCTTGCCGGTTGAGATCAACCCCTCTGACCGCGGCGCATTCAAGAATATGTTTTGCCGAGACGCCCGCCGCGCGGGTCGCCACACAACACCTGTGCCCAGGTGGGGCCTCCGAGCTGCCCCGATTGCCGCAGGGGTGAACCGCAACCGGTCTCGGCGCCTGCGCGCCGATCCCGCTCGTCGAGCTGCAGGGGCTCCGGGCGTGGAAGCCGGGCGAAGTGCTTCTCCGGCAGCGCGCGATCAGAGTCTACAGCCTCAAGGGGGCGTTGTAACCCCCACGATGCGCGGTCGCCGTGAGAGGTGGTCTGCGAAAGCCGTGATGAGAATGGCAAGCAGGTGTGGAGTCGACGGTGCTCACGGTGTTCTCAGCGGGATGAGCCCTTTCAGGCGACGCTCTCGGAGGTAGGGGCCGAGCCAGACAAAGATCCCGAGCGCGATTTGGATGAAGAGATGATCATCCAGGACACGCCGAAACGGTCAGCAACCATGCCGAAGCGCGAGGAGAAGAAGGTCTTGGCCAGCGGCATCTGCACCTGCCCCCCATCGGCCAGCGCAGCGAACACGCGCTCGGCGTCGGCATCAGTGGGCACTGTGAGCGACAGCGAAAAGCCCTGGAAGCTCGGCTGCCCAAGGCAGCGACCGTCGGAGACCATCACCGTCGTATCGCCGATCCGGAGGTTCGCGTGCATCACCTTGTCCTCGCTACCGGGTGCGCACATGCCGGGCGCGGGAGGTTCGGGGCTGTCCTTGAAGCGCATGAGCATCGTCACTTCGCCGCCGAGCGCGTTCCGGTAGAACTCGACCGCCTCCTCGCAACGGCCCTCAAAGAACAGGTAGGGCTGGACTTGCATGGCGTCTCCTTCTCGAAAGTTGGGGTGATCTGATCGTTGTGAGCGACGTGACGATCGACACGTCGCACTACTTCTTCGTCCCGACGTCCATCTGGCGAAAGCGTTCAATCGCCTCGCTGGGTCCGAACTCCTCCAGTTCGAACAATTGGCGCACCTCGATCTCGGCCTCCTTACCCTCCCCGGCGGGATTGGGAAAGCGTTTTGTCCATTCGATCGCCTCGGCTCGCGACTTCGCCTGGATGATCGTGTAACCGGCGACCAGTTCCTTCGTCTCGGCAAAGGGACCGTCGATGAGCATGCGCTTGCCTCCGGAGTACTTGATGCGCCAGCCCCTGGAGCTCGGCTGGAGCCCCGAGGCATCGAGCAGAGCGCCGGCTTTCGCCAACTCCTCGTGGTAGCTCGCCATCGCTGCGATGAGCTTCTCCTCCGGCATGACGCCTGCTTCCGAGTCCCTGGTGGCCTTGACAATAATCATGAATCGCATAGTCCCGCCTCCTTTCGGCATCGGCTTGGGAGCTGGGTCGCACACGGTCTCGACCGAGCGTGAGCCACGGTTCCACATCACCGTGGCGGCGATCGGTTTGGTCGTGGTGCTGCCGGTTGCTTTGCTCACGGTTGTGATGTTCGTCCGTTTCTATCTCTGAAGGGCTGGCCTGCTTCATTCCGTGCCGCACCGCACTCTCCGGTCCGCTCAGGCTTTCGTTCCAGCTGCAGGTTGCGGGCTCATCTGCTTCATGAATTGTCGCATGGCCGCGATATGACCGGGCGAGCGGCTCTCCATCCACGCTTCGAAGCGCTTCGCGGCTCTTTCCGTGTGGGCAAGGAATTGCTTGTTCACAAAACGCTCACGAGCCTCGGCCACGATGGGCTTGACGCGTTCCCACACACCGAAGAACTCGCCGCTGGTCTCAAAGAAGAGACCCTCGTGAAGCAGGCCGTAGTTGAGCAGCGCGCAGGCCTGCTCCCAGTAGCTGATCACCATCATCGCGAGCGCGCCGCCTTCCGTTCCGGGTGCCGCAATGCGGATCGCGTCGTCGAATGTCTCCACCTTGTAATTTCTGAAGAACCAATCGCGTGCCTGGCGCAGCCGGGCTTCCCGGCGCAGGTCGTAGACCTGCAGGTGGAGTTGCGCTTGTTCGTGCGTCGGTTTGGTAGCCATTGTTTCTCTTCTCCTTTCCTGTCTAACGTCCTTGCGATGCTATCGCCTTGAGATCGCCGTTCTGCTGCGTCAGCGCGGCCGGCTCCATGTAGATCAGCTCCCAGATGTGGCCGTCGGGGTCTTGGAAGCCGTGCTGGTACATGAACCCGTAGTCCTTGGACTCGGCATGCGTCGTTCCGCCGGCGGCGAGGGCTTTGCCGACCAGGTCGTCGACCCGGTCGCGACTCTCGCACGAAAGGCACACAAGCACCTCCGTGCTCTTCGTGGCATCGCAGATTGCTTTGGGCGTGAACTCCTTGAACCTCGCCCGCGTGAGCAACATCACGTAGATGTCGTCGCTGACGATCATGCACGCGGCCGTCTCGTCCGTGAATTGCGGGTTGAACGTGTAGTCGAGGCTGTTGAAGAACCCGACGGATCGTGTCAAATCCTTGACCGGCAGGTTCACGAAGATCTTGGTTGCCATCGCCTTCCCTCCCTTTCAGGCCATCGTTCGCAGGTACGCGGCGAGACGATCGAAGCTCGCGGACACGCCTTCTTTCATCCCCGTCTTGAGCGCCGCATCGCGATCTTCTTTCGATGGGTAACGAACCGTGAGCGTGATCGTCGTCTCGCCGTCCTCCTCGGAGAGGAGCAGCGTGTTAAGCGTCTCGGGCCAGTCGCCCCCCCACGACTCGGTGGAGACCAGCCGCCCGGGCGACGTGATCTCCCGATACACGCCGCGCATCCCCATCTCGGTGCCGTCGGAACGGCGCCAGACGAAATGCCACGCCCCGCCCGGGCGGAGATCGATCTCGCAAACGGGCATGGTCCAGCCTGCCGGGCCCAGCATCCACTGCGGAAGGTGCTCGGGCTTCGTCCAGGCCTCGAAGACGAGCCTCCGCGGCGCATCGACGACCCGTGTCATGACGATCTCCCGATCTGACGGCACCGTGTGCGCCGGCGCATCGACCCTATTTGCTGTCTTTGCCGTGGCCATGATTCCTCTCCTTCACTTCCAGGTGTCGTAGCTCTCAGTGCCAAAGCTACTCAGCGGGGCGCCCCGGAAGGCTCGCGCCGGAGTCGGCGATCGTTCTCGGCCCACTCGACGGCATTCTTGAGAGGCGCGGCCTCGAGCCGACAGGGGCACCATGCCCGCGGTTTTCCGTCATAGGGCGACCGGGGCCAACCCGTCGCGGACACTACCCGGTCGGCAGGCCCGCGATCTCGACCACCGGCCGGACCTCGATGGTCCCCTTGCGCGCCATGGGAATGCGGGCGGCGATGGCGATCGCCTCGTCGAGGTCCTTCGCGTCGATGAGGAAGTAGCCGCCCAGCTGTTCGCGGGTCTCCGCGAAGGGCCCGTCCGTCACGAGCCGTTTGCCGTTCCGCACCCGGACGCTGGTCGCCGCGGACGTGGGGTGCAGCGGGTTGGCAGCCAGATACTGCCCGCTCGAACGGATCTCGTGCGCAAGCTTCGTGGCCTCCGCGTAACATTCCGCCCGCTCGGCCTCGCTCAACGCTCGTTCGTCAAGGTAGATCAGCAACATGTATTTCATGTGGAGGCCTCCATCGGTCCGTCGAACGGCGAATGGTCGGATCGAGACTCAGGCGCGGACGTCTTTGCGTCCGCGCATGGCTTTTCAGTGACGGACCTACGGTTGGCAACGACGTCCTCGCCGACCATGCCGCCTGCATCGCAAAATCCCCGCCTGCCCTCCGCAAGTTGGATCCGACCGCCGACCAAACCGTTTCACCGCCATGGCGCCACCTGGGGCCACCACGGCCACGCAGGCTAAGGCCAGGGCCGACCAGAGGGCAACCGGTGATTCCGCGGCGTTCCGGCGTGTCATGGCGTTCTGGCGGCGAATCCGTTGGCGACTTTGGCGTCTTGGCGGCTCAGGAACTACGGACTGGGGTTCATTTTCGTTCTGCAATTGAACGTCTGCGCTCCTCGCTTTCACGGATCATTTGGGTCAAGTCCTCGGTCGGCCGGATCTCGAAGGATCCTCCTCGCACGCCCGGGTGTTTCGACATCAACTGGATGGCGTGGTTCAAATCCGTGGCCTCGAGTATCAAAATTCCACCCAACTGCTCCTTGGTTTCCGCATAGGGGCCGTCGGTGATCGACACTTTGCCGTTCTGGTACCGCAGAGTGACGGCGTTCTGAGGGCTTTGGAGCGCTTCCCCACCAACGAAATGACCGTTCTTTCGAAGCGCGTCGTCGTAGGCGAAGCACCCGTCAATGAAGGTGTTCCGCTCGCCTTCGGACATCGTTTCCCACTTCTTCGGATCCATGTAGCCAAGGCATACGTATTTCATAGCTTCCTCCATTTTTGCTGACTTAAGCCGTGGTTTGGCTGCCTACATCCTATAGTCGTCAGGGGGAGGCCAAAATCGACAAGGGCAATTACAGAGAAATTTGCGTGCCGGCTCGGTCCGGCAGTTCGTTCAGCCGTCGTTTGAGAAACTGCCGCTCGGGTTCCTGCTGGGTGAGGCCGAGGGCCCGTTCGTATGAGGCTCGGGCCTCCGCTGTTCGCCCCAGTCGCCGACAGAGATCCGCCCGGGCCGCGTGCGCCAGGTGATAGTTCCCCAAATCGCCTCGCGTCAGGATGGCGTCGATCAGAGTAATGCCCGCCAACGGTCCGTCGCGCATGGCTACCGCGACGGCACGATTCAGCTCGACCACGGGCGATGGATCCGCTTGAACCAGCACGTCGTAGAGTCCGACGATCCGGGCCCAGTCCGTGGCGGCGGGGCGAGGCGCCTCGGCATGCACGGCCGCGATCGCCGCCTGGAGCGTGTACGGTCCGACGCGACGGGACGACAGCGCCCGTGCCATCAACGCGACCCCCTCCGCGATCTGATCCCGATTCCACAGCGAGCGATCCTGGTCGTCCAGGAGGACCAACTCGCCCGTCGGCGAGGTGCGCGCGGCACGCCGCGAGTCCTGTAGGAGCATCAGCGCCAAGAGCGCTACCGCTTCCGGCTCTGGGAGCAACTCCATCAACAGCCGCCCCAGGCGGATGGCCTCACCTGAGAGATCGTGCCGCGTGAGCGACCCACCCGCGGAGGCGGAATACCCCTCGTTGAAGACGAGGTAGATCACCCGAAGGACCGCATCCAAGCGGTCCGGCAGATCGGCCTCCGACGGCACCTCGTAAGGAATACGCGCGTCGCGGATCTTCGCTTTGGCGCGCACGATCCGCTGGGCGACGGTCGGGGCAGTGGTGAGGAAGGCGCGCGCGATCTCATCGGTCGTAAGGCCGCAGACTTCGCGCAAGGTCATCGCCACTTGGGCATCCGGTGAAAGGGCCGGGTGGCAGCAGGTGAAGATCAGCCGCAGGCGGTCGTCCTCGATGGCCTCGTTGTCCCGCTCTGCGCCGCCACTGGCTCTGGCGTCGAGTTGGTTGGCCAGCTCCACTAACGACGCCTCCAATCGCGCGCGCTGCCGCATACCATCGATGGCTTTGAAGCGGCCCGTCGACACGAGCCACGCCCGGGGACTTGCCGGCACACCGTCGCGCGGCCATTGCTCCAGCGCTGCCCGGAAGGCCTCGTGTAGCGCCTCTTCCGCGAGGTCAAAGTCGCCGAGGAGGCGGATCAGGGTGGCGAGCAAGCGGCGCGACTCGGCGCGGTAGACGGCGTCCACCGTCTCACGCACAGGTTCGGCGTCCCTGCTGTGCAATACGTCCTTTGGCAGCATCTGGCGGCAATAGAAGGCGATCGGGCAAGTTAGGATTGGAAGGCAGAGAGCGGAGCCTGATCGCGTCAGCCAAGGCGCACACCCTTTCGGGGACGCCCGGAGATGACTTTACCAGACTTCGCCTCCGCGCATTCGAGGTCGCGTGACGGTTTCGCGGGACTAGCGCGCGACGAGAACCTTCTTGACCCACCCGGCGCCTTTGGCGGTCTCGACCTGGACGAACCCGTCCTGCTCCTTGCCCATGAAGATCATCTCGTCGGCCCTGCCGAGCATGGCGACCTCGCCGCTTTGATCCGACGGCTGCGCCAGCAACTTTATATTCGCAAGCTTCGGCCGGAGTACGTCCCCTTCGTTGAAGACGGCGCCAGCTTTGGTCTGTTTGCCGGCTTCCTCGGCCAGCGAGGCGACGTTGCGCTGGAGGCTCGGGTTACCACGGACGGACCGCACGATGCCGTTGTAGTTGTCGGCGAAACTGGCCGCCACCACCTTGCCCTCGTTCGTGTTGGCGTAGCCCCCCAGCGCCCCGGCCGTCCCGGCGCCAGCCAAGAGCCCCCCGAGACGGAAGTCTGCTTTACTTGCGCTCCCCTCCGCCGCCGCCACCTGTAGGCTGGATCGGGCGTCCGCGAGGAGCATGCTGGTCTGGGCCTCCTTGAACTGCAGGCCGCCGGCGAGCGCTCCGACGACGCGCCCGGGCGTGCCGAAGAGACTGGCGATGCCGCCGCCGACGCCGCCCGCGTTGTTCTCCGAGAAGACCACCGCGGGGGTCAAGACATAGTCGGCCGTCACCATCTGCCCGCCACCCATGTTAGAGTCCTGCCGGAGTTCCCCGGATTTCGCGAGGGCGCGCTCCTGCATCAGATTCTGCATGCCCACGCCGCGCTCGACCACCAGGAAGCAATTGGACTGCTGGATCATCAACCGGATGAGGCCGGTCGGAGATCCCAGCTTGTACCGAGCCAACCCCGCGATGACGTGCGCCTGCGGCTCCACCACGGCCACCGTCCCCATGGGTTTCGCGCACCGCTCGAGGTCAGAGGGGGCGTCCGAGGTGCCCCCCGGCCCCGCCGAGCCTTGAACCACGCTGCCGCCTTCGCCCTTCTTCATGTCTGTGATGCCCTGCGCGTATACAGTCATCGCTACCGCGAGGACATTGGGAAGGACACCCACCGCCAGCAGACTCCGCGAGATTGTCATCGCCACGGCCCTCCTTTGTGCGGCTCGGCCTTCTCCCGAGCCGATGGACAACTATCCCCGGGGAATTGATCGGTCCGCGCGGTCGTGGAATTGAAGGCGACTGTCGTCGCAGGCACCTACCGCTTCGTGGCCCACAAGGGGTAGTGTGGTCATCGTAATTCGGTGGTGAGGGGTCACCACTGCATCATGCGTATTCGCGTCGTGGAGCATGTGCGTTCTCAACGATGCGTCAGGGGCAATGACGAGCGGTCAGGATGAATCTCGATCTGAACAATCTGGACGACGCGCCTGGAGGGGGGTCGGAGCGATTCTCTGCTCCAGGGGCGCTCTATCTCGATCACAAAGTATATACAGGACGAAGTCGGTGTCAATTGAAAACCGAACCGGGCTTCCCCATCCGATGGGTACGGTGTCACCAAACGAATGCGGGGGAACACCTCACCCCATGCGTCGAACCGGCACGGACGTCTCTAGCTTCCGACTCCCCGCGTCGTCCCCGCTCCACGTGTCGTGGGCACCTCCCGTCTTGGGGGACCGGGCGCCGCGGTTCTTGACGCGTAAATCACAGTTGAAACAGATTGGGATCTGGACGATACTACGATTCGGCTATTCTGGTGTGGGCCCGGGCGGTCGTGCCGCCGGCCGAATCCTGGCGGCTCTCCCCTCCGCCTGAACTGCTTCAGCGGTTCAGTCCCTCTGCTCCGGGGAGGCGTCCGATGTCTCGGCGCGCAACGGGGTCCGTCCTGCCCGTGGTGTTCGGCGTGCTTGTCTACTTCCACCCGGCATCCGCGCAGCAGCCCCCGCCGGGCTACCAACTTCTCACCGCGCCACAAACGAGCGGTGGCCTCCTCCTCACGCAGCGCCAGGCTGTCCCCAGTGCGGTGCGGTTCCTCCGCCAAGGCTTCCACGAGGTGGCCCCGTTCTTCGATCGCCGCCCCGAGGCGCTCGGCGGGTACGCCCAGACCCTGGACCAGTACGCCGAGGCCGGCTTCCGCACGACAAGTCGGCAGCTGCCGATCACCGGGGTTGCGTTTGTGGTGATCGGCGGAGGTTCGGGCACGCTCGGCTTCGCCTTCGATAGCCCGGCCACCCTCGCTCAAAGCCTCCCCCGCCTCCTACAATTGGCCACGTCGCTCGTCGGGCCTTCCGGCCAGGATCCCACACCTGCCTTGAATTGGCACATCGAGCCCTTTCCCGATGGGAGCGGACAGATGGAGTTGCCCGACGGATGGCACTACACCTTCGCCCAGAAGGGCATGGTGGCCGCCATGGGCCCGCAAGGCATCATCGAGCGCGCCGTCACGACCCAGGTCATGTCCCGGGCCGGCGCCGCCCAGATCGCGGCCATGTATCCGCCGAACCTGCGTTGGCCCGGTCCCGTCCTGGATCCGACCGACCCGGTGTCAGCCTTCGTCGGGGTCAGGGCGCACAACGCCGCGGTTATCGCCCAGCGGTCACGCCAGCCCCCCGAGCGCATTCTCCGGGTGATCGAGGCTTTGCCCGTCGCGATGCGAGTACCCGGTCTCACCCAGGCAGCGTACATCGATTACGAAATCGAGCGGGGGGGCGTATGGCGCGGCTTGGCGCTCGCCATCCTCGGCTCCGTCATGTCGGACGGATCGTGGATGTTCTACGAGACGTACGTGTCGTCGCCGGCCCACTCTTTCGCCCAGAACCTGCCGGTCCTCGTGCGGATCTGGAATTCGGCGCTCACCGCGCGGCATGTCGTTCAGGAGCGGCTGGATAGCGCCTTGAACAGTCTCCGGGAGGCCGGGGAGATTTGGCGCCAGAGCACGCAGAACCGAAACCAGGCCTTGAATCGGATGCACAACAACTGGACGGAAGCGTTCCGCGGGACCCGAGTAATTGAGGATACGCGGACCGGAACTCGCCGCGATGTGAATCTGGGCTACAGCACCGAAATCGTTCAACGGCTGAATCAGCAGGAGGGCTACGATCGGTACCGAGAGATCCCGCTACGGGATCTCAATCAATAGCAGAGGGAGAGGACCGCATCGAGCGCACTCGCGCCGGTGCGACACAGACTCTGACCTAAACCGGTGGTTCCATCTCTGACAGGAGGGAGTGCGATGGCGCGAATCCGCAGTGTCGTGGGCGCTCTGTTGTGCCTCTCGCTCGTTCTGGGGACCGGTCTCGCACTCGCGCAGTGGTATCCGCAGCAACCGCAGCAGCCGTATCCCCAACAACCGCAGCAGCCGTATCCCCAGCAACCGCAGCAGCCGTATCCCCAGACGCCCCAGTACCCTCAGGCACCCTCATATCCCGGCGGCCCCGCGCCGTCCACCTATCCCCAGGGCCCCTCTGCCCCCGGAATGCCGCCATCGTCGGCGCCGGGCACGGTCCAGCCCGGCGGACAGACCTTCACCGATGCCTTCGGCCGCTTCCGCGTCAATTTCCCCCAGGGAACGATGCCGGTGGGGGCCACATACAACTTCATGAATCCCGCGGCCTCGACCCAGATCGCCATCCAGTCCATGGGGCACGACCAGATGTTCCAGATGAACCTCCAGAACTTTCCCGCCATGATGCGGCAGATGGGGGCGACGGTGGAGCCCGAGCAGCCGATGAACGTCCGGGGCAAGCAGGCGCGACTTCTCACGGCCACCATGCGCGACCAGAGTTCCGCAACGGGGATGCGATCCCTGAACGTCTTCATCTCCGAGGTGAACCTGTGGATCCAGGTGATGGGACCGGAGCAGAACGCCGCCCAGCTCCAGCAGACGCTGCAGGCGATCCTCGCGGGCCTGCAGTTCTAACAGGCTGCTGAAAAAGGCCCACCTGCGGCGTTGGCGCGCTCGCGCGGCGCTGCGACGTACGGACCAAGTACGCCTCGCACCGCGCCGGGTACCCATCCGCAGGATGGGTGACGCCGCCTTGCATCTGGACCTTTTTGAGCAGCCTGGGCAAAAGCGAGTTTTTCGGCAGCCTACTAAGAGGCGACATGTGCGCCGGCGGCACAGGGGTGTGTTATGCGCGTGAGGTATGATAAGCGCGTCGGGATCGTATGCCTCGTGGCGGCGATCGTTCTCGGCACGCTCGCGGCGGTCTCCGACGACCTCTCGTTCGTCGGCGCGCTCACACCGGTAGTGCTCCTTGGGTTCGGGGTGGCATTCCTCACGCGGCCGTACCTGCTCGTAGACGATCAGGCCCTGATCGTGCAGGCGTTGATCGGGCCCGCTCAAGAAACCTACCGCCTGGAGGCCGCCGACGTGGTCGAGTTCGACGGGAAGCGCGTCTTCCTCGTCCGCGAGAACGAGCGGCGCAAGATCGGCGTGAGACGCTGGATCGCGGACAAGCGCGATTGGGCCGCGTTCCGGGCATGGGGCGAGCGGCGGACACGGCGGGCGTAAATGGACGAGGTGGCCGGTACGGAGCACGGCAGTCCTAGATGTCTCCCCCCTGCGACCTGCGTCGGTGCGTTTGAACATGGGACAGGTCGTTCGAGCCTCATGCCTCGAATGCGGCGAGCGCTTCGAATTGAGTCGCGGCGGCGGCTTCACGTTCCATCTCCTCGGTTGCGATACGTGCGGCAGGACAACCGCCGTCAGCTTCGCGGCGCTCGGTATTCTGCATCTCCGTTATCTCAAGGGGCTCCCCGGTCCATATTGTTTCGCAACGGCGGAGCACGACGAGCAGGTGCGTACCAGCACCTCGGTCGAGCCGATTTCAACGGAGGAGTATCACCGAGGGATTCAGAATTTCGTCGGAAACTGCCCATGCGGCGGCAAGTATGCTTTCGCCGCTCCGGCTCGATGCCCGCAGTGCCATTCGACGCGCATCGCGGAAGGCGGAGTAGTCATCTGCTACGACTGAGCGTCTCCGTCGGTTCTTCCTATGGAGGCACGTCATGTCACGCCATCTTGCCGGCTTTCTGATGCCGGCCGCACTCGTCGTGCTCGTCACGGTCGGCTCGGCGCCCGCTCAGCAGCCCCCGCCCGGTTACCAACTGTTGACTGCGCCACAGGCCAGCGGCGGCCTCCTCCTCAACCAGCGCCAAGGTGTCTCGAGTGCGACGGCACTGCTGCGTTTGGGATTCCGCGAGGTCGCGCCCTTCTTTGATGGCCAGCCTCAGGTTGTGGGCGGGTTGCGGGATGAGCCAGACCAGTATGCCGAGGCCGCGTTCCAGGGGAGCATCCGCGGTACCTCCGTAGCCGGTGTGACTTTCGCCCTGATCGCGGGGGCACTGGGACGCATCGGCTTTGCGTTCGACACACCCAACACACTTCCGCAAAGCCTCCCGCGGCTCCTCCCGCTTGCCGGATTCCAGGGGCGAGCGGGCACGGGCAACTGCCCGTCGCCGGGCGCTAATTGGCAGATGGTCACGTATCCCGATGGGAGCGGCCAAGTGGCGTTGCCTGCGGGATGGCGCATCACAGCCGCAAACCAGGGGACGCTCGACGCGCAAGGGCCGCATGGGCGTGCCGTCGTCGCCTTCTGGGTTCCGGTCTTCACGCGGGCCGCCGCCGCGCAGAAGCGCGCGGCTCAGCGCCAGATTTCAGGGTATGTGGGCGTCTCGCTCCCCGAGGCCCAGGTGCTCGTTGCCGATCCAATTGATCCGGCCTCGGCCTTGGTTGCCGTCCGAACGCAAATGTCTGCCGTCACCCGGCCAATGGGTCTGGGTGGCGGCCGCATTCTTCGCGTGATCGAGGCAACGCCGGTTCCGGTGCAGGGGGTTGGACTGAGTCAGACGGGACTCGTCCACGTCGAATTCGAGGAGAACGGCCTGGTCCAGCAGGCCCTCGCCTACGTGATCTTGGGCATCATTGACGCCGAGCAGTGGATGTACTGGGAGACGTCTGTGAGCGCACCGGCTGCTTGCTTCGCCCAGAATCTTCCCACCCTCGCCCAGATCGCCACTTCCGCGCGGACGGCCGATCACGTGCTCCAGGGCCGTCTGGATCACGCCGCGCGGACCTTCCAGGAGATCGGGGACATGGCGTACCACGGGCACCGGAACCGAGAGCAGATACGGGACCGGAGCCACGCGAGCTGGCGCGAGCAACACGTGGGCACACGCATCGTCGAGGATATGGCCACTGGCACGCGTACGACGCAGGACCTCGCGCACAGCGCCGAGCTCGTGCGCCGGTTGAACCAGCAGGAAGGGTACGAGCGTTACCAAGAGATCCCGGCCCGCGACCTCAACCGGTAATCGGGCGAGGCCGCAGCACCCAGCCGGATCTTGTGAGGAAAGCTCAAGGAAACGCGATGCGGGGCCTTCGCCACTAAAGTGGGAAGGGGGCTACTTTGAACCTTTGAGGATTTCAGCGTCAGGATGCCAGGAGATCCGATCCACCCAAAGCTCCGCTACACCCCTTGCTCGGTCGTGAAGCTCCTTGTCCCCATTGAGGATGAAGAAGACACGGGGAGACCATGGCTTTGCCCGAAGCGCGCCGCAGACGTGGAGTCCACTCTTGCTTAGCCGTGTGGCGAGATCGTAGATCTCAGCAATGTGCCCACCCGGAAAATGCGTCTGATGATGATAGACCACCATCGCTCGGTTATTCTCTTGAAGCACCTTCATCTCCTCAATCGCCACGCTCTTTCCCGCGCGTCGCTGCGTCAGCCTCAACCCCTCCGGACAGATACCATTGTCGGGATCGAGGAACAGGAAATTGCAATCCTTGAGCTTCGTCTTGATTCCCACAAGCCATTTGCTCCGCTCCGCAGGCCGCAGTGAAAAGGGCCGTATTTCGCAAGGAACCGGGTCAGATGCGAACACCGCATTCGGAAGAACAGCAGCCTTCTCGAGGGCGCACACGCTCCGCTTCTTTTCCTTCTCGATATTCACGAGAGCTTCAAAGAGATCCGGGTCAAAACGTTTCCACTCCTTCGGCCGCTCCAGGTATTCCCTGTGACCACCGTCCGCGTTGTGATGCTCGTCCGGGAAAAGCCACCAAACCACGCCGAGATCCCGGCCCAGAGCGAGCGTGCGGAGGATCGCCAATTTCACATAGTCTCCGATGTCCGCAACGTAACGGTTTTGCACCTGCTAGCCCCCCAACCGAAACGTTCACATTGATTCAATATCGTGACAGGACCTACCGCGCGGCGGGTCTCGAAGGAGCCGCGGGGCCGCGCGTCGCCGACGGGATCGCGCGCAGACCGCCGCTCAGCGAAGCCAGCAGGCGGGCGTGAGCGGTAGCCTGCCACAGATACGCGAGGGCCGTGAGCTTCTCCTCCGCGGTGCCTTCGCGCAAGGACCGCGCGGCCTCGTAATGCAGGACCGAGAACACGGGATCGACGCCGCTCTGCCTGGCCAGCGCAACGCTCTCGCGGCTGTTCTGCATGCCGAGATCCAGCATGTTGATTAGCGCCTTCTCCATCCCCACATTCGTGATCGCCCCGGCCTCCCCGACGTCGGCGCTCAGCGAGTAGTACTTGGCGACGAGCGAGGAAGCCGTCGAGTACAGCATCATCGACGAACCGAGCGTCGCGTAGGGCGATGCGCTGAGAGGAACCTGATTCAGCGCCAAGTACGCGGCGTAGGCCAAGGCGTACTCCAGGTCCTGCGCCATGAAGGCCCACCGGAAGAGCGCCAGGCTCGCGCCGACTTGTGTGGCCTTCTCCTGCAGCACCACCCCGTCCAGGTAGTTCATCACGGCATCGGCGCTCGTGCGAAAGAGTTGGGTCGACTTGGCGAGCGCCGCGGCAGGGGGCGCGGGCGCTCCGCCGAGCCCGAGGCCGACGGCCAGCCGATCCTCGGCGAGGTCGAGCAGGAGATCGGCCACTCGAAGGAAGAAGCCGGCTTCATAGAGCTTCTGCCCGATCTGTTCCGCCGCCTTTGCCGGGAGCGCAGGCGCAGCCGCGGCGGCAGGGGGCGCCGCGCCCGGTTCCATCGCCAGGGGCACTATCAGAGTCCCGCCGCCCCGCCCGACGAGGACGTTCAATTGTATTCCGGGTGGAGCGTTGTCAATCCAGTGCTGGAACGTGGCGGCGTTCGGCACGTTCACCCCGTTGAGCTGGAGGAGCACATCGCCGGCACGAAGCCCCGACCGTTCTCCGGGACTCCCCCGGCCCACGCCGTTCACCGTCACGCCGTTGGGGCTTTCCACGATCTGAGCCCCCAGCTGCGGCCGGCCAGCGGCCCCAGCCGGCGCCGCAGGGGCGGAAGCCTGACGGCTCTGCTCCGTCGCCTGCTTGAGGAAGAAATTCATCTCCTGTTCACGCATCTGGCTCAACAGGAGACTTCCCGCCGCCTGCGTGACCATGCCGTACGCCTCCGCCAACGCCGCACCGTCGGCCAGGCTTTGAGGGCCTGTCTGATCGAGTCGTTTGACGAGGGCGTCAAGCTTGGCGCCGGCGGGCTTTCTCAACGTCTCGAGGTAGCGTCGCCCGGCGGGCTCGCCGCCTTCGCGAAGCGCGCGGCCGATGTCCAGCCCGAGCACCACCGACTCCCCAAGCACGGTGGCGGTGACCATCCGATCGTACGCCACGGCGAACAGCCCCTGGATGAGTGCCTGAAGGGCGAGGGCCTGCGACCGCTCGGCCTGGCCGGCTAATCCCTGGAGGGCCGGATCGAGCTGGCCGGACGCTTTCACCTTCGCCGCGAGCGCCTGGTACCGCCGGGCAAGACCCTGGGTGCGGTCGCGCACCTTGGCCTGGACCGCGGGCGGCACCTCTTGCTGGGCGTCGCCGGACAGCCTGGCCATTGGGAGCGTATGCCCTGTGAGGGTGGCGTAGGCTTCGGCGAGATGGCGCACCTCGCGCACCTCGACGCCCCGGGCGCGGCCGCGCTCCACGAGGTCGACGGGCTGCTTCAGCTTCAGGTCCAGGTCGAAGCGCTGGCCGTACGGGACGAGGACCAGTTTCTTCCCTTGCGCCGCCGCGCCGTCGATCTTGTGCGGGATGCCGCCGACCGGGCCGATGGTGCCGTCCGGGTTGATGATCCCGGTCATCGTCGCGTCGGGCCGGACCGTGTCCCCGAGCAGCGCCGCCAGGAGAGCCGTCGTCATGAGGCCGCCGGCACTCGGCCCGTCGACCCGACCGGCGACGTCGAAGGAGATCCTGTACTCGGATAGATCGACGCCGAGCGTCAGGTATGCGAGAACGGCCGCCATCCATCCCGAGGCCCGCCAGGTGGCCCCGCTGCCTCCGGCCACGTCCTCGTAGAATCCCACGCGCATGCTGCGTCGCGGGTTGGGCTCCACGCTGACGATCACCGGACTCGTGCCGCCCTTCACCGTGTCCCCCTGCATCGCAAACCAGAGGGCGTCGACTCGCACCTCGTGAGCGGCCTGCGCGGTCGCCGGCAACGCGAGACAGATCAGCGCGAGGACGAGGCCAACGGAAGACGTGGTCAGCCTTCGCATCTTGCCCTCCATGGCAACCCGCTTGTATACCCGACGCGCATCTCGCCCGCCCTCAGACGCTCGGGCGAGCCCTGCAATGTCCAACCGCGCCCCTTCACCTCTCGCGCCGCACGTTTGCGCGCCGGTGAGCGCTTGCGATTCCCCCTACCGATTCAGGTCGCGAAGCGGGATCTCCCGGTAGCGGTCGGAGCCCTCTCGCTCGTTGAGCCTGCGAACGGTGTCCGCACTGTACGCCAGATCGACGTCGTGCCAGCGGCCGGTCCGGGTATCCTCCACGATGCGGGTCCCCCGGAACGCTTCGGTCCAGTTGGCGTGCATCCGGTCCTGCGCCTGGTTCCGGTTCTGGATCGTCTGCCGATAGATCTCCCCCGCCTGCCGGAGGCTGTTCATGGCGTTCTCCAGACGCTCCCGGACCA